>Ga0302323_100002862_pt1 | contig 14014 bp, 13 predicted proteins | sample Fen_T0_3_FD_201950 | JGI IMG/M metagenome (GOLD analysis project Ga0302323, IMG submission 201950) | Peat permafrost microbial communities from Stordalen Mire near Abisko, Sweden - Fen_T0_3 | ecosystem: Environmental > Terrestrial > Soil > Wetlands > Permafrost | place: Sweden: Abisko... | reverse complement strand
AACCCAACCTGCCGCGCGCCTTCGGGGCTGCTCGCGGTAGTTTGGAGCCGGGCTTTGAGCGGCCCTCATCTTCCTTTGGGTGCGAAACGTCGCGTCGCGGCCGGCCTGGCGCCGCTGGGCCGGACACCGGGCGCGGGGGCGGGAGCAGGCTTGGTGCCTGGCGCCTTCGCCTTGGATTGGCCGCCCCGACCCTGTCCCTTCACTTGCCCTTGACCATTGCGCCCTTGGCCATTGCCATTGCCCTGACCGCTGCGGCGTTGACCTCCACCCCCTCCGCCGCCGCGCTGCTGCCGCTGCAGGATCGGCTGCGCCCGCGCGGTGGGATCGGGCACGAAGCCGGGCACGACGACGGAAGGAATTTCGCGCTTGATGAGGCGCTCGATGTCGTGCAGGAAGGCTTTTTCGTCAACGCATACCAGCGAGATGGCCTCGCCTGTTGCCCCCGCGCGACCGGTACGACCGATGCGGTGCACGTAATCCTCCGGTACGTTGGGCAGGTCGTAGTTGACCACGTGCGGCAGCTGGTCGATGTCGATGCCGCGCGCGGCGATGTCGGTGGCCACCAGAACCTGCAGGTCGCCGTCCTTGAATTCCGCCAGCGCGCGCGTGCGCGCCGACTGGCTCTTGTTGCCGTGGATTGCGAGCGCGGTGATGCCGTCGTCGTTCAATTGCTCGGCGAGCTTGTTCGCGCCGTGCTTGGTGCGCGTGAACACCAGCACCTGGTGCCAATTCTGTGTCTTGATGAGGTGCGAAAGCAGCTCGCGTTTGCGGTCACGGTCAACCGGGTGGACCTTCTGCGTGATGATCTCGACGGTCGAATTGCGCCGTGCGACTTCGATCATGGCCGGCGCATTGAGAAGACTGTCGGCAAGCGTCTTGATCTCCTCCGAAAACGTCGCCGAGAACAGCAGGTTCTGCCGGCGTTTGGGCAGGACGGCGAGGATGCGCCTGATGTCGCGAATGAAGCCCATGTCGAGCATCCGGTCGGCCTCGTCTAGCACCAGGATTTCGACGTGGCTCAAGTTCACCGTGCCCTGCCCCATATGGTCGAGCAGCCGGCCGGGCGTGGCAACGAGGATGTCGACGCCGCGCTTCATCGCGGCGATCTGCGGGTGGATGCCGACACCGCCGAACACGACCAGCGACGAGAGCTTGGCGTACTTGCCGTAGGTGCGCACGGATTCCTCGACCTGCGCAGCGAGCTCGCGCGTCGGCGTGAGGATCAGCGCGCGGATCGGGCGGGTGCCTGGGCGGGGCGGGTTCGCCGCGGCGCTTTGCCCTAAGCGCTGCAGCATCGGCAGCACGAAGCCGGCGGTCTTGCCGGTGCCGGTCTGCGCGCCGGCCAGCAGGTCACCGCCGGCCAAAACGGCGGGAATCGCCTGCGCCTGCACCGGCGTGGGTTGGGTATAGCCGTGTTCGGTGACGGCACGCACGAGCGCCTCGGACAAGCCGAGCTTGGAAAAAGACATGACTTCTTTCGGGAGAATATCGGCCCGCTGCCCGGGAAATGGACACCAGTCGCAGGCAAACGAAGGAACGGAAAAGTCGGAAACGACAGCGGTAGAGGGACTGGCCAGTTGCCGCGTGCCGAGATTATACCTGCTGTTGCGCGAGGACCGTGAGTGTGACAGCGACAGTCTCGGTGGCGTTGCTGAACCACAGGTGGCCGTCCTGCACCGTGCACTGCAGTTGCATCGTACGTTGCGCGAGCCGCGCCAGCGCCCGGCTCGCCTCCTGCGGCACGTCGAATGCGGAGAAGTTGGACAGCCGTTCCAGCGTCGCGCGGTTCTTCGCCCACCACAGGTCGACAGCGCGGCCGCCGTAGGCGTAGACGATGACGCGTCCGGCGCGGCCGGACGCCTTGCGCAGCGACTTCTCGTCCGGCAGGCCCACGTCGATCCACAGTTCAATGGCACCTGTCAGGTCGCGCTGCATCAGGTCGCCTTCGTCCTCGGTGGATAGTCCGCGTCCGAACGCTAGCGCCTCGCCTGCGTTCAACGCGAACGCGAGCAGTCGCACCATCATCCGTTCGTCGGTCTCGGACGGGTGCCGCGCCAGCGTCAGCGCGTACGTCGCGAATTGCCCGCGGTCCATGTCGGCGACCGCCAGCTCGGCCCTGAAGATCGTCGCTTTCTGAGCCATCACTTCACCGGCAGCACGCCGAGGAGCGCGAGCAGCAGCGGCGTCGTCACGGCCGCCAACGCCGTGGTCAGCACCAGGCTGGAGGCCACCGGGCCCTCCATCGCGTTGAATTCACGCGCCATCAGGTATACGTTGGCGCCGACGGGCAGCGAAGCCATCACGACGACGACGACGCTCTCGACCGGCGGCAGCGCCAGCGCGCGCGCGAACAGGTACACGACAAACGGCATGACTACGAGCTTCAGTGTGGCGATCGCGAGGCTTTGTCGCCATCCGGCCCGGATGCCGTATTCCGACAGTCCCATGCCCAGCACGATGAGCGACATCGGTATGGCGGCTTCGCCAATCATGTGAACCGTTTCGTCGACCATGCGTGGCAGCCGCAAGCCCGTGAACCCGAATGCAGTACCGATCAGGATGCCGGCGACCACGGGATTGGTGACGACCGACAGCGTCGTCCGGGCGAAGCCGCGCACCGACAGCTCGCGATGGCGCGCCCATTCGACGGAAATCGTGATCAAAGTCCACAGCGAGAGCGAGTTGAACACCAGCACGAGGGACACGGTGGGCATCGCGATATCGCCCAGCGTGACCTTCGCCAACGGCAGGCCGAGCAGCACGTTGTTGGCGAAGATTCCTCCCATCGCGAACACCGACTGCGACACGCCGTCCAGGCGGAACACCGTTGCTGCGATCACCCGCCCCACTGCGAATACGACGAGGCAGCCGCCGAAGTATGCGATCAGCAGTCGCGCGTCGACGGCGGGCAGGCTCGAAAAATCGGCCATCAGGTGGAACAGGAACGCAGGGATGGCGACCGAGAAGACGAAACGTGTCAACGCTTCTGACGCCTCGGTGGGCCAGCGGCCCCAGTGCGACAGCGCATAACCCAGCAGGACCAGCAGGAACAGCGGCGCGGTCAGCGCCAGCAGGTGCCAGAAGGCGTGCAACGCGGGTCCTGGATCAGTCTGGCGCGAACGCCTGGATGACGTCGGACGGGACGATGTGGAATCCGGCGAGGTCACGCCCGGCATAGTCCACCATGGCGCGGACGACGGCCGTGTCGGCGACGGGGCGATACCTGACGGGCACGAGTCCCCGCAGCGGCTGCAGCAGTGCCAGCGCCAGGCGCTCGCCGAGGCGATGCTCGGCGCGGTCACCGGCCAACAGCGACGGCCTGAATGCGATGGCGGCATGAAACCCGAGTGCCGCGATGGCGTCCTCGAGTTCGCCCTTCACGCGGCTGTAGAACACGGAGGAATGCGCATCGGCGCCCATGGCGGAGACGAAGAGGCACTGCCTGGCGCCACGGCCCAGCGCGCCGCGCGCGACGGCGAGCGGGTAGTCGTGGTCAACCGCGCGAAACGCCGCCTGCGATCCGGCGGCCCTGATCGTCGTGCCCAGGCAGCAATAGACGTCATCGACCGTGGGCCACGCGAAGCCCGCGAGCGCTCCGAAATCGACGACGTGTACGGAAAGCTTCGCGTGTTTCGGCCCGAAAGGGCGGCGGACCAGCGTGTGCACGGACACATAGTGCGGATCGGCGAGCAGCGCGGCGACGAGTTTCGATCCGACTAGCCCGGTCGCGCCGACGACGAGGGCGTTTCGGGGCAAGCGCTAGCGCCCCTTGGTGCTGGCCTTGGTGCGGGCCACCACACGCGGCACCGGCACGGCCGGCCGCTTCTTGGCGTCCTGTCCGGGCACCACCGGTGCGCCATGCTTGCCTTTGGGAACGGGAAAGTGGATGCCGCCGCCTTTTGTCTTGGTCATGATGTTCGAGGCTCCTGTCGAGTCGTTGCCAATTTACTGCTAGATCAGTTCGCGCAGCGTGATGACGCGCTCCTGCCCGCTCGCGAGCTTCACCTTGATCTTCGCGCCCGGAGCGCCCTTCAGCTCCTGGCGGAAAGCGGGGAGTGTCACGGTCGACCAGGCCTTGCCGTCGACCGCAACGATGACGTTGCCGGGCGCCAGCCCTGCCTTGGCGGCGGGCCCGTCCTTGATGACGTCAACGACTTCGAAGCCGGCGGTGCTGCGTTCGACCCACATGCCGGAGCGGTCGAAGACGTCGGGCAATCCGAAGTTCGAGTTCTTCTCGAAGTACAGCATCCCGTTCGCATAGTCGAACGTGATGTTGAACCGTCGCAGGATGCCGTGCCCCACGCTGCCGGCGATGACCGCGCTGGGCGTCGTGCCGGGCACGGGCTTCAGCAGCGCCACGACGGGCCGGTCCACCGATACCGCGCCCAGTTTGAGCAGGTTGGCGCGCGCCAGCAGCGCCTGCGTGTGGCCGTCGCCGCTCGCGCCGGACACGAAGGACTGCGTCGCGCCGAAGCGCTTGACGAGATCGTTCCTCTCGACGAAGGGAGATGCCAGTTCCAGCGACCCGCGGTCGCTGGTGTCGATGGCGAACACGCCCTTGTAATTGTCCACGCTGCCTTCGACCTGCGCCACGCGATCGCGAACGGTGACCGGCACGCCGGTGCCTCCGCCGGCATAGGTGAACCGCGCCGGATCATAGAAGGTGGCGCGCGAGCGCTGGAAGTCGAGCTTGATCGGGAAGCGCTTGAAGAATTCGTAACCGATGACGCCGGCGACTTCGTCGACGCCTTCGACGCGGGCAACGAACCCGGAGATGTCGATTGCCGTGAACAACATGCCGTCGATCGCGACGCCGCCCAAGTCGACGCGGTCGATGCGCGCGATGCCGATTTCCTGCTGGTCCGCGCCCACGCCTGCGGTGCCGAAGTTTCCCTCCGGCTTGACGCCCAGCGCCGCCATGGCGCGGGGCGCGAGGATGTTGCCGCGATCGGCGTCGAACAGCATCCGGAGCGGTCCCTTGTCGTTCATCATTACGCTGACGAAAATGTGCCCGTTGCGGACTTCGAACGGCACGTCGACGGCGGTCGCGCCGCCGGCGAGATCGAAGTCGGGTCTTGCCGCAGCCGGCTGTCCGAACACGACGCCGGTCAGCGGCCAGTTGTAGTCGAGCTTGTCGATCGTGACGACCTCGTCCTGCCGCGGGTCGCCGCGTGTCGCCCGGACGCGGTACGGGACCTTGACGCCCTCGACGTCGCGCAGGTCCATCAGGTATTCCGTGCGCGTGTCGATCGCTTCGCGCTCGACCAGCCGCTCGATCAGGTGGGTATCGCTGTTGATCCAGAACTGGAACGGCCGGCCACCTTCGGGAACGATGCGAATGACGTCGAACCGCGCACCTTCGTCGGTCACGCGGTCGATGAAGGCGATCTGCGCCGGCGCGCGGTCCGGATACCAGAACGCGAGCTTGTCGCGATAGGACGCGTTGACGGCCAACTCCCGCGCGACATCCGTCGCTTCGATGCGCGACTGGCCCGAGCCGTCCTGTGACCACGCGATCTTGCCGTCGTAACCGGCGGCGCCGGATACGGGTCCGATGCTGTACTTGATCAGCGACCGGCCGGGGTAGATGTCGGCCCAGCGTTCTGCCGTGCCCCTGACGCCGGCCGTGTTGATTGTCACGACGCTGTGCTGCGTGCGCAGCGCGTCCCACGCGTCGCCGCCGCTCGCGGCCTTGGCGGCGGCCAGTATGGCGATGGGGTCGGGTCGCGGCGTGGCGACGTTTTGCGCAACCGTGAGCGGTGCGCCCAAGGCGAGTGTGAATGAAAGCGCGAGGCCGGTAAGGGAACGGAAACGAAATTGAAGTGGGAACGGGGTCATGGGATCTTTGGTGAGCGGCACCCTGCGGGGAACATCCCGAAGGAGGCCAAAACCAGCATTGTCCTACACGTGGCGCACGGACTCCAGACGGTCGATGTTGGTGAGCTGCGGGAACAGGCGCATTCCCAGCAGCACGGCCAGTATCGTGCCGATGCCGCCGATCACTACGGAGGGCACGGTGCCCAGCCATGCGGCCGTGACGCCGGACTCGAATTCGCCCAGCTGGTTGGACGTCCCGATGAACATCGCGTTCACTGCGGATACGCGACCGCGCATCGCGTCGGGCGTGCCGAGTTGGATCAGCGACGCGCGCACGACCACGCTGATCATGTCGGACGCGCCCAGCAGTACGAGTGCGGCGAACGACAGCGGGAACCAGCGCGAAAGGCCGAACACGATCGTGACCGCGCCGAATACCGCCACGGCGGTGAACATCGTGCGTCCGGCGTGGCGCTGGAGCGGCCGGCGCGCGAGCCACAACGCCATTGTCAGCGCACCCAATGCCGGCGCGGAGCGCAGGAAACCCAGACCCCACGGCCCCGTTTGCAGGATGTCGCGGGCGTAGATCGGCAGTAGCGCGGTGACGCCGCCCAAAAGCACCGCGACCATATCGAGCGTGACCGCGCCCAGCATCGCCGGCCGGCTGCGCAAAAACGCCAGTCCCGCGAACACCGATCGCAGCGTCGCCGGCTCGCGCGCGCGCAATATGTGCTCATAGCGAATCCGACGCGTGAGCGCTGTGGCCGTGACGAACATCGCGGCGCAGGTGCCGTAGGTCCACGCCGGCCCGCCGATGTAGATCAAGCCCCCGGCGGCCGGGCCGATGACGATGGCGGTCTGCGTCGCGGTGGCGCTGGATGCCACGGCTTGGGGGAGGAGGCGCGACGGGACGAGCGCTGGCAGCATCGCCTGGAGCGACGGTGTCTCGAACGCGCGCACGCCGCCGACGACGAACACCAGCGCGAAGATCGCGTACTCGGTGATCCAGCCCATTGCACTGCCGGCCGCGAGCGCCAGCGCGACCAGCGCCTCGGCCGCCTGGCAGATCCGCGCGATGCGCCGCCGGTCGTGGCGGTCCGCGACGTGCCCTGCCCAGAGCAGCAGCATCACGGCGGGAAGGAATTGGACCAATCCGATGAGCCCCAGGTCCAGCGCGCGTCCGGTCAGCCCGTAGACCTGCCAGCCGACCGCGACGGTCAGCATCTGGTACCCGATGATTGTCGTGACGCGGGTGAACCAGAAGTAGATGAAAGGGCGGTGCCCCCACGGCGTGTCAGGCGCCGACGTTGCGGACGAATTCAATGGGCGTACTGCAAACGGGTCGGCCAAAAATGCGCGGTTCAGCGTATCACGCGGATGCGCACGTCGCCCACCGTCACGCTTTGACCCGGACGAATCTTGGCGGTCTTGCGCAGCTCCTGCCGCCCGTCGACCTTAACTTCGCCCGACGCCACGAGCGCCTTGCCGCCGCCGCCGCTGTCGACGAGTCCGGAAAGCTTGAGCAGCTGGTGCAATTCGATGAATTCGCCGGTGGGCGTGAATTCGAGATCCTGCATGGCAGTCTCCTAGCGCTCGCCGTTGGTGGCGTGGGCGGTGTTGCGGGATTCGAGTACTTCCCATCGCGCATAGGCTGCGGACAGTTCGGCCTCGCCGGACGCCAACTGGTCCTGAAGCGTCTTGATCGCGGCCGCGCCTTCACGATAAACCTCCGGGTCGGCAAAGCGTTCGCGCAGGCCCGCGGTCTCAATCTCCAGCGCCTCGATGCGCGCGGGGAGCGCGGACAGTTCGCGCTGTTCGTTGAAGTTGAGCCTCTGCGCGTTCGTCCGCACCGGTCGCGGCGGGACCGCCGCCCCGGCGGGAGGCGCCGCGCGCTGCGTGCCCGCGTCCTCCTCTGCGTTGCGTCGCGTGTGATAGTCCATCCAGTCGCTGAAGCCGCCCGCGTATTCGCGCAAGTTGCCGTTGCCCTCGAAAGCGATCGTCTGCGTGACGACATTGTCCAGGAACGCGCGGTCGTGGCTCACCATGAACAGCGTGCCGGAGAAGTCCTGCAGCAGCGCCTCCAGTAGTTCGAGCGTGTCGATGTCGAGGTCGTTGGTGGGTTCGTCTAACACCAGCACGTTGGCAGGCTGTGCGAATAGCCGGGCAAGCAGAAGGCGATTGCGTTCGCCGCCAGAGAGCGACGAGACGGGCGAGCGCGCACGTTCGGGCGGAAACAGGAAGTCGCCCAGGTAGGTGATGACGTGCATGCGCTTGCCGCCGATTTCGACGAATTCGGCGCCGGGATTGATGGTGTCGATCAATGTGGCCAACGGGTCGAGCTGTTCGCGCAACTGGTCGAAATACGCGACACGTAGGTTCGTGCCGCGGCGCACCGTGCCGCGGTCCGGTTCGATTTCGCCAAGGATTAGCTTCAAAAGCGTGCTCTTGCCGGCGCCATTGGGTCCGATGAGGCCGATCCGGTCACCGCGGATCACACGCGTCGAAAAATCGCTGATGAGGGGGCCTTCGCCGAAATCCTTGCCGACGTCGACGAGCTCTGCCACCAGCTGCCCCGATCGCTCGCCAGTGGCCAACTGCAAGTTGACCCGTCCCAGGCGCTCGCGCCGCGCCGCGCGCTCGCGCCGCAGTGCCTCCAGCCGCAGCACGCGGCCTTCGTTGCGTGTGCGGCGGGCCTCGACGCCCTGGCGGATCCACGCCTCCTCCTGCGCGAGAAACTTGTCGGCCTTGGCGTTGACGACCGCCTCGTCCTCGAGCTGCCGCATCTTGCGCTCCTGGTACGCGGCGAAATTGCCGGGGAAGGACAGCAGGCGCCCGCGGTCGAGTTCGACGATTCGCGTGGCCACGGCGTCCAGGAAGCGGCGGTCGTGCGTCACGCAGACGACCGCGCCTTCGAAATTGAGCAGCAGCTGCTCGAGCCACGCGATGGCGGTGAAGTCGAGATGATTGGTCGGCTCATCCAGCAACAGGACGTCTGGAAGGCCGACCAGCGCCTGCGCAAGGGCGACGCGCTTCTGCCAGCCTCCCGACAGGTCGCCGACCCGCCGGTCCGGCCGTAACTCGAGCTTCGACAGGATCGTGTCGACGCGGTGGGACAACGTCCAGCCGCCGCTGTCGTCGAGCCGGCTTTGCAGCAAGTCGACGAGGGCCAGGCGCACGGCGTCGCCGCCGCCGGCTTCCAGAGTGCCGATGGCGTGGTGATAGTCGGTCAGCAGCCTGCCTTCGGCCCCCAGGCCCAGGGCCACGGTGTCGAACACGGAGAGTTCCGCGTCGAATGCGGGTTCCTGCACGACGCACGCGATGCGTGTGCCAGGCGCGATCCAGGCGTCCCCACCGTCCAGGTCGGCCTGTCCGGCCAGCACGCGGAGCAGTGACGACTTGCCCGTACCATTGCGCCCGATGAGCCCGACGCGTTCGCGCGCGTCGACCTGGAACTCGGCATCCTGCAGCAGCGGGTGGTGGCCGAACGCCAGTCGGGCGCGAGACAGCGTGATCAGCGGCATGCGAGGTCGACCGCGCTGGATACGTCAGGCAATGTCATGGCGCGGCAATTCTACTGCCTGCGACCTGCGCTTTGGACTCTTCCGCGGCCGTCGGTCGCGCAGAATGGCGCCCTGACACAGTTGCGCGCCCCGCGCAACGTTGCCCTCGGGCCGCACCCTGTCGTACCCTTCGAGACACCGGAGCCACGACCTTGTCGGGCGTAGCCGCTGGCCACCCCATGAACGATCTGCCCGCCGTCATCACCGCAACGACGATCTGCGCCTATTGGCTGGGTGTCGGCGTCATGATCGTCCGCGTCAAACGGCATTCGCGGGAGACGCCGATCCTGTCGCCAAAACAGCCGCTGGAACGTTTCATGGGCTTGGTCTTCATCCCGGTGGTCGCGTGCTGGATGCTCCTGCCCTGGCTTACCGGGAACGGGAGTTCCCCGCTGCTGACGGTTTCGCCGTGGGCCGCCGGGAATTCGTATTACGTCGCATCCCGCTGGCTGGCGGCGATTGTCGCCGTGCTCTGCTTCGTCGCCACCGTGCGCTGCTGGGCGCGCATGGGACGGGACTGGCGGATGGCCGTGGCCGTCGGCGAGAAGACTAACCTCATCACCGACGGGCCGTTCAGCCGCATCCGCCACCCTATCTATGCCTTCCAGATTCTCCTCATGATCTGCACCGTCGTCGTCGTGCCGACGTTGCCGATGCTGGCGGTGGCGGTCACGCATTTCACGCTGATGAACGTGAAGGCACGCAATGAGGAACGGTACCTGCTGCAAACGCAGCCGGAAGACTATTCGCGGTACGTGCAACGGACCGGACGGTTCTTTCCCCGTCTGCTTTGACCATAGTCAGCCGGCGACCGCTCGCCCGTTGCGACAATGCGAAGACGGTGGAACGCCATTCGAATCCGACACGCCGCCTGCGGTGCGCTTCTGTTCGCGCTGCTGGCGCGCATGACGCCGGCGCTTGCGGACGACGCGGCCATCGCCGGGGAGGTGCTTGCGCTCGATTGCCGGCGGGTCACGGCCACCGACGTCGCGCGCCTGCTGGCAAAGGCGCCTGCGCCAAGGATCATCCTGTTCCAGGGCAGTCTCGCCGTGACGACGATGGAGCCCTTCGCCGACTTCCTCGCTGCGATGGGCTATCCGCGGGAGCGATTGCGTGATCCACGCGATCGAAGCGTGTCGCAGGGAAGCTTCGGCGACAGCCGCCGTTGGGCGGGGACCGTGGCCTGGTATTTCGAATCGGAGGGAATGATGCCGATGCTGATCGGCCATAGCCAGGGCGGGATGATGGCACTCCGCATCCTGTACGAGCTCGACGGGGCGTTCGGCGATGCGATCCCGGTGTGGGATCCCGTCGCCGGTGGCGCGCTGCCGCGCACGACGATCCGCGACCCGCGCACAGGCGCCACGCGACCGGTGAAGGGGCTGACGGTCGACTACGCGGCGGCGCTGGCGACGGGCAAGTTGCCGCGGATCTTCCTGGGCCAATGGGACATGATCGCCCGCTTGCGCAAGGTGCCCGATACCGTCATTGATTTCACGGGATTCTCGATACCCTGGGATCCGGTCGCGGGCACGTTCGGCGACCCCGAGCCCTATGCGGCGACCGGCACGGCGCGCGTGCGCAACGTCACGCTGCCGTCGCGCTACAGCCACGTGGGCCTGCCGGACACGCTGCATCTCGCCACACAGGAGGCGACGCGCCGCTGGATCGACGCATGGTCACCCGATGAAACCTCGCCGCCGCCCAACGGGGACGGCATCGACACGACGAACATCGTGCACGCCGCCGACATCTGGTACAGCGTGAAAAAACATTGGTGCCGGGCGGCGCAGAGCGTATTGGCTGCCCGGGAGCTGCATTGATGCGCGGCAAGCTCAACCTGTTCCAGGCGACGATGCTGCGCTGGCGCGAGCTGCATCCGTACAGCGCCGTGCACGCGGTCCGCGTCAGCGCGCTGCTCGATGTGGCGCGACTCGAAACTGCAATCCGGCAGGAGCTTGCGACGCGCGGTCTGACGCACCTGACGCTGGACGCCGCGCGGGGCCGCTACGACTACGGTGGTGGCGACGCCCCTGTGGTGCTGGCGGTGTTGCCAGGCGGCGCCGACCCGGCAGGCGTGCTGCGCGCGGAAATCGGGCGGCAGCTGAACTTGCCGTTTTCCGCCGACGGGGCGATCGATCCGTTCCGCTTCTTCGCTGTCGACGCAGCGCCATCGTTCGAACTCGCCGTCGCCTACGACCATTTCATCGCGGGAGGCGACTCGATCGTCCTGCTGCTCCAGGCCATTGCCGCCCGTTATGGCGACGTCGCGGTTCCGCCGCAACCCGTGCCGGGGCTGTACCCGCCGCCGTTCCGGCGCCTTCTCTTAGGGCATGTCGGCGCGATCCTGCGCGGACTGCCGAGCCTGCCGCGGCTGGCGCTGAACTGCCGGCTCTCGCACCGCCCGCGCTACCTGCACTGGCCCGACCCGACCAATGGCTTCACCTCGTTCGGGCTGGAGCCGGGCGAGCTCGCCGCGGTGTTGCGCACGGCGAAGGCGTGGAACGTCACGCTCAACGACCTGTTGATCGCAGTCATGCTGCAGTCGGTGTCGCCGCTCGCCGAAAAGCGGCAGACCGCGCGCCGGCGGATCTACCTGGCCGCGGCATCGATCATCAATATCCGCGGCGACGTCGGCGCCGATGTGCGGGCCTGGTTCGGGCAGTTCCTGAGTTCCTTCCGGGTAATGCACAAGGTGCCGCCGGGCATCGGATTGCGCGAGATCGCGCAGGACATCCGCGCCCAGTCGATGGAGTGGAAGTCGCGCCGCCTGTACCTGCAGACGCTGGTCGTCATGTTCTACAGCAGCATCGTTTGGCGCTTCCTGGGTCTCGAGCAACGGCAGCGCTTTCATCTCAAGAACTGGCCCGTGTGGGTTGGCGTCACGATGCTCAACGTCGACGCGCTGTGGCGGGAAGGGGGCGGCGCCTGGCCGGTCCCCGCCTATGTCCGTGCCGTTTCGACCGGTCCGCTGGCCCCCATTGTCGTCGCGGTGACCACGGCCGGCGGGATGCTGGAAGCTGGCATCTCCTACCGTACCGCGGCGTTCGCGGACGGGACGGTCGAGAGGATTGCGGAGGAGACGCGGCAGGCCCTGACGAGGTTGGGCATGTCGGCGGAGGTCAGCACGGTAGAATAGCGGTTTTGCCTGACCTTGACCGGCAAGCGTTGCCGGCGGTGAAGGCGGGACGTCGGGACACTGATCATGGCAGGCGCATTGACCGGCAAAGTGGCGCTCGTCAGCGGCGCAGCCCGCGGCATCGGGCGCGCCATTGCGTTGAAGCTCGCGCGAGAGGGCTGCGACGTCGCCGCGAACTATTACAACAGCGCCGACGAAGCGGAGGCGCTCTGCATGGAGATCCGCGCGCTGGGCCGGCGCGCCTGCGCCATCGCCGGGAGCGTGGGCATTCCCGACAGCGTCGACGAAATCTACGCGGAGTTCGGCAAGCACTTCGACCGGCTCGACATTCTCGTCAGCAATGCCGCCAGCGGCGTGCTGAAGCCGACGGTGGACATGACGCTCAAGCACTGGCGCTGGTGCATGGAAACCAATGCGCTGGCGCTGAACCTGCTCACGCAGCGGGGTTTGCCGCTGATGCAGCCCGGCGCGCGCATCGTCGCCATGTCGAGTCTCGGCGCGCAGCGCGCCATGCCCGGCTACGGCTTCATCGGCGCGTCCAAGGCGGCGCTGGAGGCGCTGGTGCGGGCGCTGGCGCAGGAATTGGGCCCGCGCGGCATCCGGGTCAATACGGTGAGTGCGGGCGTCGTGGACACGGATGCGCTCAAGTATTTTCCCAATCGCGACGAGCTGATCGCCGATTTCTCGCGGCGCACGCCGGCAGGCCCGGTGCTGACGCCGCAGGACGTCGCCGGCGCGGTGTTCCTGCTGTGCCTGCCGGAGGCGGGCATGATCAACGGCCACACGCTGGTCGTCGACGGTGGTTTCGCGATTTCGGGTTGATGGGAACATGACGGTGCGGACATGACGATGGATGGCGGCCTCGAGGGCAAGGTGGCGATCGTGACCGGCGGCAGCCGCGGCATCGGCCGCGCGATCGTCGAGCTGCTCGCCGCGCAGGGCGTCAACGTCACGTTCTTCTATCGCGACAACGCGGCGGCGGCGGCCGAAGTCGTCACCGCCGGCGCCGCGAGCGGTGCCACGATCGCCGCGCTCAAGGTGGACATCCGCGACTCGGGCGCCTGCGTCGCCGCCGTAGACGGAGTCGCGGAGCGCTGCGGGCGCATCGACATCCTCGTCAACAACGCGGGGATGATCCGCGACAACCAGCTTGCGGCGATGGACGACGACGACGTGAAGCTGGTGCTCGACACCAATGTCGGCGGCGTCTTCAATGTCGTGCGCGCCGTGGCGCCGCACATGATCATGCAGCGAGGTGGCAAGATCATCAACTTGAGCTCGGTGGCCGGCGAGAAGGGCGGCCGCGGTCAGACCAACTACGCGGCGAGCAAGGGCGCGATCAACGCGTTCACGCGCTCGCTGGCGGTGGAGCTGGCGGCGCGCAAGATCACCGTCAACGCGGTCGCGCCCGGCGTGATCGAGACGGAAATGTCGCAGGACGTGCGCGAGCTGGCGGGTGACGCCGTCAAGTCGCGCATCCTGCTCAAGCGGTATGGCA
>Ga0302323_100002859_pt1 | contig 14021 bp, 9 predicted proteins | sample Fen_T0_3_FD_201950 | JGI IMG/M metagenome (GOLD analysis project Ga0302323, IMG submission 201950) | Peat permafrost microbial communities from Stordalen Mire near Abisko, Sweden - Fen_T0_3 | ecosystem: Environmental > Terrestrial > Soil > Wetlands > Permafrost | place: Sweden: Abisko... | reverse complement strand
GACCCGAGGACGACGACGTGTGGCACCCCCTGCCGCCGCGCCGCCGCGGCCACCCGCACGGTCGGGCCGACGAGCAGCCGCTCGAGCGTCGCGGCGACCGGCACCGGGAGCGGCGAGCGGTCGTCCGGCCCGAGGCCGTGGACGACGCCGTCCGCGCCGGCGAGGAGCGCGTCCAGCTCGGCGTCCGTGGCCGTCGTCAGGTCGGCCCGGACGACGGTCCCCGCGGCGGACAGCCGGGCGCTCGCCCCGCCCGACCGCGACACCCCGACGACGTCGTGACCATGGGCCAGCAGCTCGTCACCCACGGATCGACCGAGCAGACCCGAAGCACCCAGGACGACGACGCGCATGCGCGCATCCTGCCCCACCCCCGGCGGCGGGGCGTGGCCTGGTACAACTCCCGCATGACGATCGTCGCGAACGTGCTGGTCGCCGTGGTTGCGGCCGTGCACGTCTACATCCTCGTGCTGGAGATGTTCCTCTGGCGCTCACCGCGCGGTCGGGCCGCGTTCGGGACCACCCCCGAGTACGCCGAGCTCACCGCGACGCTCGCCGCGAACCAGGGTCTCTACAACGGCTTCCTCGCTGGCGGCCTGGTCTGGGGGCTGGTCGCGAGCGACCCGGTCGGTCGGCAGGTCAGCCTGTTCTTCCTCGGGTGCGTGACCGTCGCCGGGGTCTACGGCGCGGCCACCGTGAGTCGGCGCATCCTGCTGGTCCAGGCGGTGCCCGCGGTGCTCGCCGCGGCCGCCGTGCTGGCGAGCCGATGACACCGTCCGGGGCGGGCGTCCGCGCTGACCGTCTGGGGTGGCCGGTGCGGAGCGCCGGGTGGAGGGTGGGCACGCCTGCCCCGCCGGGCTCGGCCGGAGCCTGGCGGGGCAGGTTCTCCGCGTGACCCGCGCCGACGGCCCGCGCGCAGGTGACCGGCGTACCGACGACCAGCAGGCCCGCGACCTGTTCGCGAACGACCTGCTCGCCGAGGGCGAGCCGGAGGCCGAGTTCCACCCCGGCGTCGCCGCGCGGATGCCCCGCAAGCGGGTCGGGGCGGGTGCCGTCGTCCGGGACGGCGAGGGCCGGGTCCTGCTGGTGGAACCGCGGTACAAGCCGCACTGGGACCTCCCCGGCGGGGTCGTCGAGGCCGGCGAGTCACCGCTCGACGGGTGCCGCCGCGAACTGGCCGAGGAGCTCGGGCTCGACCTGCCGGTGACGCGGCTGCTCGTCGTCGACTGGGTGCCGCAGCAGGGCGTCTGGCACGACGCGCTGCTGTTCGTCTTCGACGGCGGGGTGCTGACGCCCGAGCAGGCCGACGCCGTCCGCGTCCCGCCGGACGAGCTGCACGCCGCCCGCTTCGTGCCGCTCGCCGAGGGGGCGGCCCACCTCCGGCCGTCGACCGTGCGGCGCCTCGTGAGCGCCCTGGCGGTGCTCGCCACCGGCAGCCCGGCGCCCGTCCACCTGCAGTTCGGCCGACCGGTGCGCTGACCGGCGGCGCTGACCCACAGCCCTGACACGGACGCGCTCAGCCGAGGACGACGTCCTCACCGCGGTCCTCGTCCAGGTCCAGGCCACCGTCGAGGTCCAGGCGCCGCCCGTCGTCGAGGACCAGCAGTCGCCGGCCGTCCGACTCCTGCGCCAGGAGGTCGACGTCGGCGCCGGTCGCCTCCGCGACCCCGAAGTCGAGCAGCCGGCGCAGCACGTCGACGTCCAGCGAGGTGGGCCTCGAGGGGTCGATCCCCGCCAGCACGTCGGCGACCGGACGGCCGTCGAGCAGCCACAGGCCGGGCTCCAGCCCGGCGGGCAGCACGAGCGGGTCGAACGGGCTGTAGCCGACGAGCCGCAGGACGTCGGTCGAAGCCTCCGACCCCGCGCCCGGCGTGAAGAGCAGCCGTTCGGGCAGGTCGTGGCGGGTCAGGTCCGCCGAGCGCCGGACGACGTCCTCGACGAGCCGGCCCACGCCGACCAGCCGGCCGGGCAGGTCTCCGTCGGGCAGCCGTGCCATCGTGTCGGCGCAGCGCGCGAACCACTCCTCCTCCCGGCCCTGCCAGGCGCCCCACATCCGCGCGAACCACTGCGGGGACTCGTCGTCGACCTCCGCCGTGGCGACGTCGTCGCCCGCGTTGGCCCGCCGCACGGTCTCCCGGACGGTGGCCCGGTGCTCGACGACGGCGTCGACCTGCTCCGCCGGCAGCCCGCCGGCGTCCAGGCAGTGCCGGGCGACCTGCTCCTCCGCGGCGATCAGGAGGTCGCGCACGGCGTGCCAGAACCGTTGGCCCACCGCGCCGCGCCCGTGCTGGCAGAACCAGGTGGAGCACACCGCGTTGCGCGTCTCCCAGATGCCGCAGCCCTGGGTCGCGTCGTCGAAGTGCGGGCACCGGACGGCGGCCGACCGGCCGAAGTGCGACCGCGCGCCCACCATGCGGCGGACGTCGTCGTGGCGCAGGCCCAGACCCAGCGGCGTCACGCCGCCGCGGCCTGCGATCCGGTCGAGGACGCTCCCCCGGCCGGGACCGGCGAGCGCGCGGCCCGCCAGGAAGTTCGCCAGGTGCGGGACGTAGCTGCAGCACTTCAGCGCCGGCGAGAACGTCACCGAGCTGCCGGACCGGGCGACGCCGCCGCACATCACGCAGTCGCCGCAGGTCGCCCTCGGCTCCGACCGCGGGTCGGCGACGCCCGTCAGCGCCCCCAGCCAGGCGGCGTGCAAGGGTGGCAGGGCCGGGGGGACGTCGGGCATTCCGGGCCGCTCCTCGTCGTCCGCCCGGGCCGGCGACCGGGGTCCCGGGCACCCTACGGTGACGCGATCACGGATCCGGGCGCCGACGGTCCTGCCGTCCGGCCGAGGGTCGGACGTCGTCCGGCCGAGCATGGGACGTCGTCTGGTCAGCGGCCGCGCGCGGACGGCAGCAGCCCCAGCTCGCGCGCCCGGCTCAGGGCGGCGCGGCGGCTGCTGACGCCGAGCTTGGCGTAGATGCTCTTGGTGTGGGTCCGCACCGTGTTGAGGGACACGACGAGGTGCCGGGCGATCTCGGGGCCGCCCAGGTCCGTGGCGAGCAGCCGGAGCACGTCCACCTCGCGCGCGCTGAGCGGGCTGACGAGCTCGCCCACGGGGCGCCCCGCCGTCCGGACGACGTCCACCGCAGCGTCGCCGGGACGCGCGAGCGCCAGCAGCCGCCGGGCGCACGGCCGCAATGGCCCCCGCCCGGCCACGACGTCGAGCAGCGGGACCAGCGCCAGCCCCTCCCGGACGACGACCCACGCGAACCCTTCCGGCTCGGCCGCGACCAGGGCGCGTTCGAGCGCCGCGACGGCCCCGGCGCGGTCGCCCCGGGCCTGCCGCGTCAGGGCCAGCAGCACGAGCGCCTCCAGGACGCTGCCGGTGCGCCCGCCGTCCGTCGCCGCCGCGAGCAGCCGCGCCACGAACGCCTCCACCTCGGCCGGCCGTCGTGGCCCGGCCGACGCCGCCGACCCGGCCAGCCGCAGGCGCGCCAGGGTGAGGTGCTCGCATTCGCGCGCGTAGGACAGGTCGTCGCTCAGCGCGACACCGCGCGCCCGCGCCCAGGCCTCGGCCTCGTCGAGGCGCCCCTGCCGGACCGCCAGGCGTGCCCGGAGCGCGGCCAGCGGGCGCACGTCGGGCGAGAAGTCACCCACGTACACGCGCTGCGCGTCGTCCAGCAGGGCGACGGCGCCCGCCAGGTCGCCCGCGGCCTCGCGCAGCGCGGCTCCGGCCGCCCGGACCCGGTACGGGTACTGCGGCAGCCCGAACCGCTCGCCGAGCGCCTGCGCCCGTTCCAGGTGCTCGCGGGCGGCGGCCACGTCACCGCGCTCCAGGGCGACCTGGGACAGGCCCACCTGCATGTCGGCGGCACCGCGCAACGGCGGCCCGCCCGGCGGGGTGGAGACCCGCGCGGCGTCCGCGTACGTGGCCTGCGCGTCGCGCAGCCGGCCCTGGACCAGGCGCAGGTCGGCCAGCGTGATCGTGCAGCCGAGGACGTCGGACAGGTGCCCGGCCCGCCGCAGCCCCACCACCGACGCGGCGTAGCCGCGGTGCGCGGCGTCCAGGTCGCCGAGGCTCCAGTGCGCGAGCCCGGCCAGCGCGGACGCCGCTGCGAGCGTGACGTCGTCACCGGGCGCGGCGCGGCCGAGGGCGAGGTCCGCGTGCCGGAGGGTCCCGCCGACGTCGCCGCCCAGGAGCGCGAGCGCCGCCCGGTACAGCTCGACCGCGCCCGGCAGCCGCTCCCACGAGGCCGTGTCGACGACCACCATCCCCTCGACGTCGGGCCCGCCCGGCCGGGGCAGCCGGCGCTCGACCTCCGCCAGCCGCCGCGGCACGTCGGCGAACTCGTTGCCCGCCATCAGCGCGCCGATGAAGCCGATCGCCAGGACCGGCCGGCGGGCCACCACGTCGTCGGGCAGGTCGTGGAGCCAACCCCGGATGGTCCCCTCCTGCCGGTCGCGGCGCAGCGCGGGCACGGCCAGCTCGACGAGGGCGGCGGCGCGGTCGACGTCCCCGGCCGACAGGGCGTGGCGGACGGCGGGCACCGGCTCCCCCGCCCGCTCGTACCAGCGGCTCGCGCGGGCGTGCAGCTGCGCGACCTCGTCCGGCCGCTCGTCGCGCAGGTGAAGCTGCAGGACGTCGGCGAACAGGTGGTGGTAGCGGTACCAGCGCCGGTGGTCGTCCAGCGGGAGGACGAACAGGTTGGCCCGGTCCAGCCCGTCCAGGGTGGCCCGGCCGCCGTCCCCGCCGGTGACGGCGTCGCAGAGCGGGCCGCTGAGGCGGTCCAGGACGCTGGTGCGGAGCAGGAAGGTGCGCAGGTGCTCCGGCTGGCGTGCCAGCACCTCGTCGACGAGGTAGTCGACGATGTACCGGTCCTCCCCGGCGAAGGTCGCGACGAAGGCGTCGACGTCCGGGCGCCCCCGCAGCGACAGCGCCGCCAGCTGCAGCGCCGCGATCCACCCCTCCGTGCGCGCCTCCAGCGTGGTGACGGCGTCCGCCGAGAGCGCCAGCCCGGTCGCCGCGGCCAGGTAGGCGGACGCCTCCTCCGGCGTGAAGCGGAGGTCGGCCGCCCGCACCTCGACCAGCTCGCCGCGGGCCCGCAGCCGCGACAGGGGCAGGCCCGGGTCGGCCCGGGTGCTGATGACCAGGTGCACCTGCGGGGGCAGGTGCTCCAGGACGTACCCCATGCCCTCGGCGATCACCGGCCCGTCGGCCAGGTGGTAGTCGTCCAGCACCAGCGTGACGCCGTCGGGCAGGGCGGCGAGCTGGTTCAGCACCGTCGTCAGGACGGCCTCGGTCGGCACCTGACCGGTCTGCAGCAGCGGCAGGACGCCGGCCCCCACCTCCGGGACCACCGACTGCAAGGCCGCGACCAGGTAGGCCCAGAAGGTCGCGGGACGGCTGTCGCGGGCGTCCAGCGACAGCCACGCCACCGGCCGACCGACAGCAGGACCGACGGCAGGACCGTCGCCGTCCCGGCCCCGGCCGCCGTCCCGGTCCAGCCAGGCGGCCAGCACCGTGGTCTTGCCGAACCCGACGGGCGCGGAGACGAGCGTGAGCCGGCCCTCGGCGCCGCGGTCGAGGCGCTCGTCGAGCCGTGGCCGGGCCACGAGGCCGGGCCTGCTCTGCGGGCGGTAGAACTTGGTGCCGATGAGGGGGCTGGACACGGACACGGACTGCTCCGCTCCTGGGCCGGCGTGGTGCCCCCAGGCTAGAGCACGGCCTCGACCAGTCCGATGAGGTGGCTGATCTCGGCCCAGGTCGGGCTCAGCTCGTACGCGTGCTGGTGGCACCCGGACGACAGCCCGGCCCACGCCACCGCGGCGGCGTCGCCGGCCGTGGCGTCGACCACCGCGCTCAGGCAGATGAGGCGCGAGCGCATCGTGGCGTGGTGCAGGTCCAGGCCGTGCTCGACGAGCCGGGCGTCGACCGCGAGCTCCAGCGCGGCCCGGGCGACGACCGCGGCGGCGCGGGCCCGGCGTCGCTGCGGCAGGGTGCCCGTCGTCCCCGTGCCCGCCAGGGCGGCCCGCGCCGCGTCCAGCAGCCGGCCGACCTCGGTGCGGGCGTCGGCCGTCACCAGGGCCGGTCCGGCGTCAGCCACGCGCGCCCACCAGTTCCCGCACGACGCGCTCGACGTCCCGGACGGCGTGGTGCGGGTCGCCGGGCAGGCCCACGTGCACCCCGGCTGTGCAGACGACGAGCGCCGCGCGGCGCTGCCGCTCGTCCAGCCACGTCTCCAGGGAGGCGTTCGCGTCGCCCCGGACGGCGAGCGCGAGGCGCCCCCGGGTCGTCCGGGCCCGCGCCCAGGACCGCTCGACCTCCACCCGGGCGGAGCCGCGCGCGAACTGGTCCCGGAACCAGACGTCCCGGCACGTCGCCTCCAGGGCGAGGCGGCACAGCTCCGGCACGACGCGGGACACGACGTCGTCGGGCACGGCCTGGTCGCTCGCGAGCGCCCGGGCGTCGGACAGGTACCGGTCGGACGGGTCGGTGGCCCGGTGGACGGCGACCACCGAGCCGACGTCCCGGGTCACCTCCAGGATCCGGGCCGGGATCTGCAACCGGCGCACGGCCTCGGGCAACCGGTCGTCGTGGGTGAGGACGACGACCTGCCGGTCGGCCGCCGTCCGCTCCAGCACGCGGGCGAGGCCGTCGACCTTGGCCGGGTCCATCGCCTGGACCGGGTCGTCGACGACGATGAACCCGAACGGGCTGTTCTCCGCCGTCGCCCGGGGCAGGAACAGCGCCAGGGCCAGCGCGTGCTGCTCACCCTGGCTGAGGACGCCGAAGGCACCGGCGTCCGCGCCGTCCACCGACGCGGCCAGCTCCACCCGCCGCCGGGTCGCCGATCCCTCCAGCGTCAGGCCGCCGAGGTCGACGTCGCTCTCCTGGCGCAGCGCGGACCAGATCTGCCGCGCCCGGTCCGCCAGCGGCGCGATGCGGGCGTTGCGCAGGTCGGTGAGGTTGGCCTTGAGCCACCGCTCGGCGCTGCGCAGATCGGCCGAGCGGCCCGCCGCCGGCTGCGCCCGCCGGGCCGCCGCGAGCCACTCCGCCACCCGGACGGCGAGCGGCTGCCAGGCGTCCTCGCGGCCGGCCAGGGCCGCCCGCGCCCCGGCGACGACGTCGTCGACGGCGTCCGCCACGCCGGCGAACGCGGCCAGGACGTCCGCCGGTGCGGTGGCGGGGTCACCGGCCAGGACCCGCAGCCGCTCCCACTGCGCACGTGCCACCTCGCAAGCAGCGGCGGCAGCGGCGCCGGGCTCACCGGCCGCGAGGAGAGCGTCCGGCGGTGGCGGCACGGCGGCCGCCAGCGTCGTCGCCGAGGCGGCAACCCGGGCCGCCGCCTCGTCGACGGCGCGGACCGCGTGCCCGGCCCGGTCCGCCCCGGCGCGGGCGTCGCGGGCCCAGGCGTCGTCCAGCCGGCCCTGGCCGCAGACCGGGCAGGCGCCGCCGCCGTGCCGGTCGAAGTGGTCCAGCGCGGCGCGCAGCAGCGCCGTCGTGTCCACGGCGGCGACGCCCGCCGCCGCCAGGGCCTCGGCGTGCTGCCGGACGGCGCGGTCGTGGACGTCGCGGGCCGCGCGCCAGGCCCCGGCCTCCGGTGGGCGGAGCCGGGCCGACCGGCGGAGCGCCGCAAGGGCCTCGTCCGCGCCGGCGGCCCCGGTCACCAGCTCGGCCACCGCGTCCAGCCGCAGGGTGCGGCTGCGCAGCAGCGTGGCCGCCCGGTGGGCGCGGTCGTCCGGGCAGGAGAGCAGCTCCGGGACGAGGCGGCGGGCGAGGCGGGCGGCCTCGACCGCCGGGCCGGCGGCGTCCTTCACCTGCGCGGTGAGCCGCTTCGCGGCGTCCTCCAGGCGGTCGAGGCCGAGGATGCCGGCCAGCGCGTCGTGCAGCTTGCTCGGCTCGGCGAACAGCGCGCCGAGCTCGTCGTACGACAGGAACGGCCGGAAGAGGTCCAGGTCGTCCTCCCAGCCGAGCGCGTCCAGGTCGCCGCGCGCGCCGCCCGGACGCCGGGTGGCGACGGTGACGTCGTCCAGGCCGGCGGCGCTCGTCCAGCGCGCGGTGACCGTCGTCGTCCCGACGCCCTCCTCGGCGAGGTCGACGTCGATGCGCGCCGGGTGGGGGTGGCGCAGGTTGCGCCAGGACTCGCTCCAGACCGCCGACCGCTTCGCCCAGCGGTAGCTGCGGCGGGTCAGGGCGACCTCGAGCGCCTCCGCGAAGCTGGACTTGCCGCACCCGTTGCGCCCGGCCACCACCGTCAGGCCGGGGCCCGGCACGAGGTGGAGCGACGCGGCCGGGCCGATCCCGCGGAACCCGCTCACCGTCACCCTGGACAGATAGGTGCGGGCTCGCGGCCCCCCGGCCGGTGGCACTGGCGGCACCGGGTCGCCGGCGACAGCAACGCCGCCGGTGGCCGCGCCACCGCCGGCCCGGACGCCGGGACCCGCCAGCGCGGCCAGGACCAGCAGCTTGGCCGCCTCGCTCAACGTGCCGTCCGCGGTCACCCGGTCCCGGACGGTCTCCACCAGGTCGTCGGTCATGACGCCTCCCCCTGCGACGGCCTGAACCTACGACTCCGGGCCGCCGCTGCGCGATCCAGACCGAGATGTTCCCCTCCAACACTTCGGTCGGGATCGCGCAGCGACGTCGAGGCTCGACGGCGTCACGGCCGTCGGGTCAGGGGGGCGAGGCCGCCAGGTGCGGCGACACCGGGTGCAGGCGGGCGTCCAGCCGGGCGGCGAGTTCCGCGACCAGCGCGCCGCCGGACGGGCCGGCGGCGGCGACCAGGCGGGCGGCGACGTGCCGCTCCGCGGCGTCCAGCGCGGCCGTTTCCCGGCGGAGCAGGTCGAGCAGGACCGGGCCGATCGCCTCCAGTGCCCAGAGCAGCGTCCGGTCGTTGGTCGGGGAGGCGAGGACGGCGACGGTCGACGGGTCCCGCAGGACCGCCCGCAGGTGGCGCTCCGCCGCCTCCCGGGCCCGGGAGACCGCGGTGCGCTCCCGGCTCGGCGTCGCCGCCGCCAGCTCCCACGCCACCTGGCAGGCCAGCTCGTGGGCGAGCCGGGCGGAGGTGTGCTTGACCACCAGCCCGGCGGGCTCGGACCGGGCCACGTCGTCCCGGACGTCGGCCACCGCCTCCAGGACGGTCAGGGCCCGGCGCAGGTCCGCCGTCCCGCCCCGGCGGACGAGGTGCTGCGCGTACCGGTACAGGTGGAAGACCTGCGACGGGGTGAGGGTGGCGAGCTGTGCCACCGGGTCCTCCGGCACCCCGCGGGCGACCAGCACCTCCCGCCAGGTGCGCGCCAGCGCCCGGCCGACCGTCCGCCGCAGCTCGTCGTCCAGGGCGTCGGCGCCCCGGTCCAGGGCGTGGCCCAGCGCGACGCAGCCCGCCTCCAGCAGGTAGCTGGCCGTGCCCGGGGCCAGCCGACCGGCGAGCCAGGCCTGCCGGGTGCGCCGCAGCCCGTCGAGCTGGCACCGCACCGCCGGCCCGAGGCTCGCCGGGAGCTGGTGGGCGCGGTCCCGGAGCAGGTCCTTCAGGACGAGCGTCTCGTGGTAGCCGGCCAGGAGCAGCGCGGCCGGGTCGTCCGCGCCGAGCCGCCCGACGACGGCCGTCGCGGCCTCCTCGACGAGGGCTCGCATGGCCGCCTTGAGCTCGGGCCGGCGCTGGGCCGGGGTCTCCAGGTAGCTCAGGTGGCCGACGGCGGCCTGGACGGCGACGGCGTGCGCGCGGACTGTGACGTCACCGAGCCGGTCGAGCTCGCCGGGCGCGGGCCAGCGCGGCAGGACGGGGGCCGCGCCGTCGCCGGGGCCGACGGCGATGCCCAGCACCTCGTCGACGAACGGGGACACCATCGCCCCGACGTGCTGGTAGGCCTGCACGGTCCGGTGGCCCGCGGCGTCCTCGGTCAGCCACACCATGCCGGAACCGGGGCTGCCCATGCGCAGCAGCCGCCGCGCCCAGGCCGACGCCAGGTCGTCGCGCCGCTCCTCGCCGACGGGCGGGCGGCCGGCGCCGGAGAGGTCCACGGCCCGGAGCGTGTCGTCGATGAGCGCGAACCGGACGGGCGCGAGGTCCGGGTCGGCGGGCGGGGAGGTCGACGTCCCGATCTCGCTCCGGGCGCCGGGGCCGAGCGTGGGGTCGACGGCCACGGACGCGCCCCAGCGTGCGGTGAGCGACCGCTGCACGGCCCGCGCCTGGACGGCCGCGACGACGAGGGCGGGCTGCGCCCGGAAGACCTCCAGCACCAGCCCGGCCCACATCGCCAGGCGCAGCTCGGGTGCCAGGGGTTGGGCCGCGGCGTCCCGGCAGACCGCGGTGACGGCCTGCGTGACGTCCGTCAGGAGCCGGTTGGCCGCGGTGAGGACGACGGCCGACGTGGTGTGCGGGCCGAACTTGTTCAGCGTGGCGCTGGCGATGGTCGTGGCCGTGTCGGAGGCGGTGGGGGCCACCCCACGACCGCACGTTCCCCCGTTCGGTGCTGCGTCGGACCCGGACCCTGACGGGCCGGGCGGATCCTCCCGACGGGGCAACGGCGCCCCCCGGGAGATCTCCGCCAACGTCAGGGCCGAGAAGTCGCAGACCCACGTGCGGCCATGGGGATGGTGTCTCCAGGGGACGCCGAACAGCGGCGCCACCCGGCGCGCCAACCGGACCGCCACGATCTCGGAGCGAGGGAACTCGCCCTCGGGGACCGTGGCGGGCAGGGGGTGCACAGCCGGAGACCGTAGTGGGCGGACGACCCTGACGGCAACTTGCTACCGGCAGTGCATCCCTCATGACAGAGCTGGCTCTGCGAATTCCCCCCAGCGCCGATGGCGGGGTGCGATGCCATCGGTGGCCCGAAAGCCTCTCTGACCTGCGACTTTATGGGTTCACCGCCCTGCCCGCCCGACATCGCCGATGTGATCTTCACCCGTCACCGTGGCGCATACTGCGCATCGGCACAGGGCCGGCAGCATCGTCCGGGCCCCGCCGGCCCGGGCCAGGTGGAGATCGTTCCGGTGGGGCTCCCCCGCGGCGCCGAGGCCGATCAGGGCGATCCGGCTACCGCGCCAGGTCGACGACCAGAGCCGTGGCCACCGGGACCAGTTCGAGCTCGCGGCCGGTCATCATGGGGTCGGCGGTCCGCAGCGCCGCCGCGGCGTCCAGCTCGCCGAGGAACTCGAGGCGATGACCGAGGAATGCCGCGAGCAGGGCGCGGGCCGCCGGCGCGGCCGGGTGCTCGTCGTCCACCGCGACCTGGGCGAGGATCACCGCGGACAGTGCGACGTCGAGGGCGGGCACGCCGTCCCGGGCGTTCGACCAGTCGATCACCGTCGGACCCGCCGGGGTCAGCATCACGTTGTCCGGGTGCAGGTCGAGGTGCAGCAGTCGCGCCCCGTCGGCGGCTCCCGGGCGCGGCGGGAGCGCGTGCAGGCGCTGCAGCAGGTCCGCCAGCACGGCCGCCGCCTCGTCGATCGACAGTTCCCCGGCCCCGAGCGCGGCGAGCATCGTAGGCCCGTGCAGCCGCTCCATGAGCATGTCCTGGCCGTCGACCCGGAGCAGGCGGGGCGCCGGATACCCGTGCTCCGTGGCGTAGACCAGCGCCGCCTCCTCCCGACGCAGGTCGATGCCGGGACGGACGCGGCGCAGCACCCGGTCGTCGTCGACGGCGTAGACGTCGCTGGTACGACCGGCACCCAGCAGCGGCCCGAGGATCATGACGGGAACCCTAGCCCGGAACCGTCCCACCGGGCCACGGGGCGGGCACGACGGGACCTGGTCATCCGCCCGGGGAACGCGCACACTGGCGGCAGGTCGCACCTTCTCGACAAGGAGGGGGACGCCATGACCGGCCTGCCCCGCCCGACAGCCCGCCCGACAGCCCGCCCGACAGCCCGCCCTGCGCTGCGCAGCCTCGAGCTGATCTCGGCCCTCGCGCCGGTGCCGTCGCTCCCCCTGCCGCAGATTCTCGAGCGGGCGGTGGCCCTGCAGCCGGAGGCCGAGGCCGTGATCGCCGACTGCGCCCCGCCCGGCGGCAAGACCCAGGCCCTGGCCCGCCGCGGCGCCGAGGTGACGCTGGCCTACCGCGTCCTGCGGGACGCCCTGCGCGACCTGCCCGACGCACCGCCGGTGCACGAGGCGAGCCGGCTGCTGGACTACCACGCGCTCCTGGTCGAGCAGGCGCTGCTCCTGGCCTTCCGGTCGGACTCCCCGGCGCGGGAACGGGTCGCCCGGCACCTGCGCGGCGGGCTGGGCGACGGCGGGCTGCGGCTGCGGGTGCTCCAGCAGCAGCACGCCGCCTGACGCCCGTCGTCCGCCGCACACCCGGCCGGACCCGGCCGGACCCGGCCGCTCCCGGTCAGTCCCGGCCGCTCCGGGTTCCCCGCTCCAACCAGGGGACGGCGCGGACGACGAGCGCGGCGGCGGCCAGCGCGGCCACCCAGTTGACCGGCAGGCGCAGGGTCGCGTGGCCGATCAGCAGCACCATCAGGCCGATGGCGGCCATCAGCCCGACGACGGTCAGCCACACGGCCGCCACGCCGGCACCGGACGCCCCGACACCTGCCCCCGCCGGAGCGGACACCGGCACCGAGGCACCCGCGCCGACCAGGCCGGACCGCTGCAGCCAGCGCACCGCCACCAGGCCGGTGAGCATGGACAGCGCGAAGAAGGTGGAGCAGCAGAGCTTGATGCCCTCCTCCGCCACCTCCGACAGTGGCGTCGGGTCCTTGGTGAAGGTGTCCACGGCCGTGGTGCCGGCGTAGAGCACGCCCGTGACGACGAGCATCGGTAACAGCCGCGGGTGCCGCAGCACCGTGCGCCACAGGAACGCGGCCAGCACCAACGCGACCAGGCCGTAGACGATGACGACGACGTCGTTGTAGTTCCGGAACGGCGGCTTCGGCAGGTGCTCGCCGAGGAAGTCACCCGCCTTCTCGTGGAACTGCGCCACCTCGTCGATAGAGAAGTAGATCATGACCAGCGTGAAGGCCAGCCACAGGGTCCGCTCGCGACCCCCGGCCGCGCGGACCGTGGCCCAGGCCTTCCCCGCCAGGACGGCGGCGATGCAGAACAGGCCCGACGACAGCAGCGTGATCGAACCGCGTTCGGAATTGAAGTTGTACGGCAGCCCCACACCCTCGGAGTCGACCGCGTCGGGCGGGGCGAGGACCAGTGACAGGGCGATGTAGGCCAGCACGGTCATCACGACGACCGCCACCAGTCCGCCCAGCAGGACGGGGTGCTCCTCGGCGGTCGTGGGGTGCGGGCTCGCCGCCTGGGGTTCCTGGACATGACGCGAGTAGGTCACTGGTGCTCTCTCCCGGGGATCACTGGGTGGGGTCCCGGCGGCGAATCACGCCGGAACTGGGCAGAACGTACCCCCGGCGTTGACCGTGCGTTTGCCTTATCGCCCACTCCGCGCCGACCCGGGCGCGCCTTGACCCGGATGTCGCACGGGCTTGAGCCTGGCTTGGGAGTCCGGCGTCAGCTCCGGCGCCGCGACGCTCGTGCCCGCACGGCCAGGTCCCGCGCCGCGGCGTCCCAGGTGGGGTGCACGAAGGTGAAGCCCGCGTCGAGCAGCCGGCCGGGCACGACCCGGCGGCTCTTGAGCAGCAGTTCGGTGTCACTGCGCAGGACGGCGGCGCCGACCCGGGCCATGAGCCGGGTGGCGGGCAGACCCGGGCGGCCGCCCCACGCGCCACGCAGCGACCGCATCAGATCACGCTGCGGGACCGGGTCGGGCGCGGCGACGATGACGGCCCCGGCCAGGTCCGCACGCGCCAGCAGGAACTCCACCACCCGGACGAAGTCGTCCCCGTGGATCCAGGAGACGTACTGGCGACCGCCCGCCACGGCACCGCCGAGGCCGAGCCGCGCCAGCCAGGACAGGTAGTCGAAGATCCCGCCGCGGTCCGGGGTCATGACCATCGCCGTGCGCAGGGCCACCCGCCGCGTCCCGGGGACGTCGGCCTCGGCCTGGGTCTCCTCCCAGCGCCGCGCGATCCGGACGCTGTACTCCCAGTAGAGCGGGACGTCGGGCTCCTCGCCGCCGAGGATCCA
>Ga0302323_100002858_pt1 | contig 14027 bp, 9 predicted proteins | sample Fen_T0_3_FD_201950 | JGI IMG/M metagenome (GOLD analysis project Ga0302323, IMG submission 201950) | Peat permafrost microbial communities from Stordalen Mire near Abisko, Sweden - Fen_T0_3 | ecosystem: Environmental > Terrestrial > Soil > Wetlands > Permafrost | place: Sweden: Abisko... | reverse complement strand
GAACGGGAGCATCGCGCGCGGGATGCCGTCGGTCACGACGATCGGCAGGACGTCCTGGAAGTAGGCGTTCCCGATCGACCCGTCCGTGGAGAAGACCGGATAGCGGATGGCCGCGTGACCCTCGAGAAAGGCGGCCGCCTGCCAGACGAAGTGGTCGTAGAAGCGGTCCGTGCGGGTCGCAAGGTAGACCGCCAACGCGACCAGGACGAGCACGACCCCGACGGCGAGCGCGAACGCGCGAGCCGGGAGCGCGGATGGCCTGGGGGCTGATGTGGGGTCCGCCGGGCGACCCTGTGCTACGCTCCGATCCACCTTCCACGCTCGTGCAGGAGCCGTTTCCCGGTGACTGGCCCCGCCTCCGAAGGGAACGAGCGAGGCTCAGGAGCGCCGTTGCGGCCGACCGGGACGCAGGGAGCCGTCGGCGCGGTCCTGTTGGTCCTCGCGCTCGGTCTCGTCCTTCGGCTCATCATCGCACAGTTGCTCCCAGGCTCCGGTTTCGGGGTCGATCTGGGCGCGTTCACCTTCTGGGCGAACGACCTCGCCAAGAACGGCCCGGGCGGCTTCTACGAGCGCGCCTTCTTCCACGACTACACCCCCGGCTACCTCTACGTGCTGTGGCTGGTCGGGATCATCGGCAATGCCTTCGGCGATGGCGCGGGCGACTTCCTCATCAAGGTGCCGGCGATCCTGGCCGACCTCGCCATCGGCTGGCTCGTCTGGTCGATGATCCTGGAGCTCGGTGGCCGGCGGTCGCTCGCACTCGGGGCGGCCCTGGTCGCGGTGCTCAACCCGGTCACCTGGTTCGACAGCGTCGTCTGGGGCCAGGTCGACTCGGTCGGTGTCGTCTTCCTGCTGCTCGGCCTGCGCGACGTCTGGCGCGACCGGCCGGAGCGGGCCGCCGTCTTCACGGTCATCGCCGCCCTCATCAAGCCCCAACTGGGCATCCTCATCCCGATCCTCGCGGTCGTGACCATCCGCCGGGCACTCTGGCCCCCGAAGGACCGAACCAGGCCGCCCGACGACCCGGCCGCCCCCGAGCCGAGCATCCTCGAACGCCTGCGCGCCTGGGAACGCCGCACCGGCCATCCGATCCGGATCGTGACGACCGGCCTCGTCGGGATCGCCACGATCTACCTGATGTGCCTGCCGTTCGGCCTGTCGGTCGTCGAGTTCGCCGGGAGCCCGCCGCGGCTGACGTCCGGCCTGCTGGATCAGATCCTCTCGACCGCCAGCGGCTACCCATACGTCACGGTCAACGCCTACAACCCCTGGGCGCTCGTCCTCGGCGATACGGGGAACAGCCTCGCCAACAGCGGCCTGTGGGTCTGCGACGGCGCGTGGGGCGCCCAGAAGTGCGGCTCCGGCGTCGCCTTGTTCGGGACCGTCCCGGCCGTGGCCGTCGGTTCGATGCTGCTCGCGGCGGCCATCGTGGCCGTCCTCGTCGTCATCGCCCGCCGCCCGGACCGGCTCACCATCCTGCTCGGCCTGACGGTCATCGCGTTCGCGTTCTTCGCCCTGCCGACCCGGGTCCACGAGCGCTACGGCTTCCCGTTCTTCGCGCTCGCGATCATGCTCGCCGCGATCTCCTGGCGGTGGCGGCTCGTCTACCTCGTCGCCACTGTGACGACGTTCCTGAACATGTACGTCGTGCTGACGACGCTCTACACGGACAACCCGGGCGTCAGCGACTGGCTCGGCATCGGGCCGGCCATCCGCACCGAGGCCGGCGTCGCGATCATCGCCATCGTCAACGGCATCCTCGCCCTGTGGCTGCTCGCCCAGCTGCGGCCGTCCGCCCGCGCGCGCCTCGCCGACGACCTGGAGGCGGCCGCCGAACCCGAACCGACCGAGGTCGCCGAGTCCGACCTCGACTGGGTGGAGGCCCCGGCCGGTGGGCCGGCGACGATCGCCGCGACCGTCCGGACCCTCGGCCATCCCGCCGCGCCCGGCACGACCCCGGCCCTTGCCGAGACGGCGGCAGTCGCTGCGATCGTCACACTGCCGACCTGGAGCGATCGGCCATCGATGGAAGACGCCGGCGTCCGCGGCTGGTTCCGCGGCCTGCTCGAGGTCCGGCCGATCCGGCCTGACCGGTCCAGGTCGCTGGAAGGGGAGCGCGGCGGCCGGCTCGACCGGCTCGACCTGTGGTTCATGGTCGTGCTCGTGGTCGCGTCGCTGGGCCTGCGCACGTTCCGCCTCGCCGAGCCGTACCAGATGCACTTCGACGAGGTCTATCACGCTCGGACCGCGACCGAGTTCCTGCAGGGCTGGCGCTACGGCATCGACCACGACATCTACGAGTGGACCCACCCACACCTCGCCAAGTACCTGATGGCGGGCGGCATCGTGCTGTGGGGCGAGGACCACGTCAGCGCCACCAGCGATCTCGGCGTCCCGGTGACGGCCTCCGTGGTGGAGCCGCGGCGCGACGACCCGCTGACCGGCCAGCGATCCGGCGAGCGACTGCACGTCGCGACCGGCACGGAGATCCGTACCTACGACCTGCGGACGCGCCAGCTCCTCGGCGTCGTCGCCGCCCCGGGCGCGACCGCGCTTGCCATGAGCGGCACCGGCTCGGAGCTCATCGTCGGCTACGACGACGGGCGTCTAGCGACCCTCGATACGGAGTCGATGGGCCAGGGCGGGCTGGAGGTCGGGCTCGCGCCGGTGGACCTCGGCACGGGCGTCGGCACGCGCGTCGACGAGCTGCTCGCCCTCGACGACGGCACGACCCTGCTCGTCGGGTCCGGCGACCACCTCTCGGTCGTGGATCTCGACTCGGGCGCCGTCACCGGCAAGCTGGACCTGCCCGGGCTGGCCGATCTCGCGCCGGGCGGGACCGGCTCGGCCCTTGTGGCGACCCCATCGGCCATCGACGACCCCAAGGCCGTTGCCTCGACGCTGGCCGGCCTGATCGGCGGGGACGCAAAGGCCATCGAGGTGAAGCTGCGCGAGAAGGTCGACACGGTCGTCGTCGGGAGCCCGGGCGACGCGGCCACGAAGACGAAGGTCGACGACGCGATCACGAACGGCGACCTGCCCGGCATCGAGATCACCGACGTCACCCGGGTCGCCGCCGGGACCGCCGACGGCGTCACGTTCATCGATCCGGCGACGGCCGCCGTCATCGAGACGGTCCCGGAGACCGGCGGCGCCCATGGATTGGCGCTCGTCACGGAGATCGACTACCCCAAGATCTACGCGACGGTGGGTACCGCCGCCCATCCGAAGATCGACATCATCGCCGTCGGCGGCGACAAGGCCAAGGACGGGCCCACCTCGGTCCTCTCGAACGAGCTTCCGGGTGCCGGGACGAAGATCATCTACGACCGGGCCTCACAGCAGGTCCACGTCCTCGGTCTCGCCCCGGGTGCCCCGGCCACCGGGCCGTGGACGGTCTATGTCATCGAGCCGCACGGCAACGCGGTCTACGCCGACGCCCGCCTGCCCGATGGCTTCACCCCGGCTTCGTGGGTCGGCGACCTCGAACCCGACTACCCGTCAGACGATCGCCAGCAACTGCTGCTCTTCACGTCCGCGGGCGCCTCGGCCTCCATCGATGTCGGGTCGCACGCGTTCGCCTGGCGGTTCCCGGGCGTCATCCTCGGCGCGCTCACGGCGGGCCTGCTGTACCTGCTGACGCGGATCCTGTTCAAGCGCCGGGTCGTGGCCGGACTCGTCGGCCTGCTGGTCCTCGTCGACGGGATGTTCTTCGTCCAATCGCGCATCGCGATGAACGACGTCTACGTCGGCTTCTTCATCATCGCGGCGTACACGTTGTTCGCGGCGGTCTGGACGGGCTGGTGGCGGAGTCGCTGGGCCTTCTGGCTATCGATGCCCGTCATCGGACTCCTGCTCGGGCTGGGGCTCGCTTCGAAGTGGGTGGCGGCGTACGCCATCGGGGCGCTCATCCTGCTCATCCTCATCCGGAGCGCCCTCGGCCGGGTCGTCGCGATCCTGAGCATGATCGGGCTCACGTCCGTCCTGGGCTACCTGGCCATCACGGTCCCCGAGGGCCAGGGCTTCGGCAACCTGACGTTCCTGTTGATCATGGTCGCGCTGACGCTCATCGGAGTCGTGGCCGCGATCCTGCACCCGGTCGCCTGGACCGACGACGAGATGCGCTTCGCGGTCGCGGTCCCGGCCGCGGTCGGGATCCTCGTGTTCCTCGCCGCGGTCGCCCGGGGCAGCGCGAGCCAGGAGTTCGCGATCGGACAGATCTCGGTCTCGGCGGTCCAGGTGGCCCTCGCCTTCGTCCTGGGATCGGCGGTCGTGGCCGGCCTGTTCTGGCTCGGGGGCAAGATCGGATTCGGCCCGCTGGCGACGCCACCCGCGCCGGGCGACCCGGCGAGCCGGCTCGAACCGCCGACGCCGCCCGCCGAGGGCTGGCTGCGGCCCGGCTGGTTGCTCGGCATCCCGGTCGTGTTCGCGACCCTCAGCCTCGTCATCCTCCCTGTGGCGGTGTACGTCATCTCGTACATCCCGTGGGCGATGATCGACGGCCACCAGCTGTTCACGGGCTGGCCGGCCGGCCACAACGGCCAGACGCTGCTCGACCTGACCGCGCAGATGTACCAGTACCACAACGGCCTCACCGCGGCGCACCCCGCCTCCTCGCCGTGGTGGGCCTGGCCGTTCAACCTGAAGCCGGTCTGGTTCTACCAGGAGAGCCTCGCCGGTGGCACGAGCGCCGCCCTGTACGACGCCGGCAGCCTGGTCATCTGGTGGATGGGCGTGCCGGCCCTCGCGTTCGTCAGCCTCATGGCGTTCAAACGGCGCAGCCTCGCCCTGACGTTGATCGCGGTCGGTTTCGCCGCCCAGTGGGTCCCGTGGGCGCGCATCGACCGGGCCGCGTTCCAGTACCACTACTACACGTCCCTGCCGTTCGTGGTCATGGCCCTCGCCTACTTCCTCGCCGAGGTCTGGCACGGCGCCTCGCGCCACGTGTGGCTGTTCGCCCGGGTCGCGGCGGCCATCGCGATCATGGGTCCGGCCCTGCTCTGGCTCCTCGACCGGCCGCTCTGCGCGTTCGTCGGCGTGGACTCGGTCAACCCGAACTCGGCGGCCTGTCCGGCCACGATCCCGACGGCCGTGCTGACCGTGCGGACGCTCGTGATGCTCGTGGTCGTCGTGGTCGGCCTGATCCTGCTCGTCCGCCAGTTCGTTGCGCTCGAGTCCGTCGAGGGCTCGCAGGACGGCCGTCGCTGGCGCTCGTTCCTGCCGCTCGCGGCGACCGGTCTCGCCGTGGCGATCTCGCTGGCCCTGGCGTCGCTCATGCCCAACACCGCGATCCTGACGCTCACCAACGTCTCGTCCGAGCCGATCGCCCTGATCGCGCTGCTTCCGCTGGCCTACCTCGCGATCCAGATCGTCGGGTCGCGCGACGCGCGCCGGTACGTCCTCGGGTTCTGCGTCGCCGCGGTCGGCTGGTTCGCGATCCTGTACCCGAACATCTCGGCCCTGCCGTTGCCGTCTGCGGTCGTCGCCGCGTACCAGGGCATCCTGCCGACCTACCTGTACGCGTTCCAGTTCCCGGTGAGCACCGTGGACCGGAGCCTGCCGACCCCGCTGCTGACGCAGATGTTCGCGGTCCTGACGGTGGCGATCATCGTGACCTGCCTGGTCGTCGCCTACTCGACCTGGAGCTGGCGACTCTCGATGGTGGGACCGGAGGAGGACTCCTCCGACGATGCGGACGACCTGGCCCGGAGCACCGGCGGCGCCTGAGGGATCTCGGCGTGGAAGCCGGACGGCAGGGCGTCCGCGGCGGCGAGCCGGCGGATGACGAAGCCGTAGTACTCCTCCACCTTGGCCGTGACGCGCGGCCAGCTGAAGTCCTCGGCGCGGGCCTGGCCCGCGGCACCCATCCTCGCGCGCAGCCCCGGATCGTCCAGCAACTTGCCGATGGCCTCGGCCAGCCCCTTCGGGTCGCGCGGCGGGACGAGCAGGCCCTCACGGCCACGCCGGACGACGCCCTTGTAGCCGTGGATGTCCGAGGCGACGATCGGCGTCCCGGCGGCCATCGCCTCCAGGAGGACGATCCCGAACGACTCGCCACCGGTCGCGGGTGAGCAGTAGATGTCCGCCGTCCGGAACAGCTGGGCCTTCTCGGCGTCGCTCACCCGACCGAGGAACACGACCCCCTGGAGCCCGCGCGTGGCCACGTAGCGCCGCGCTTCCCGTTCCTGTGGCCCCGAGCCCACGACGAGCAATCGGGTCCCGTAGCCGGCCTTGCGCAGGATCCGCTGGGCCTTGAGCAGGTCGAGCAGCCCCTTGCGCGGTTCGTGCCGGCCGACGAACAGGAGGTTGGGCGTGCCGTCCTGCCAGCGGGCGATCGGGACCGCGTTGGCGTAGCGCGGGACGTCGACGCCGTTGGGGATGACCTTGTAGTCGCCCGGGAAGAACCGGTCGATGAAGTGGCGGGCCGCGGCGCTCACCGCGACGCGGCCGTGGAGTCTGGCGGCGTGGCCGCGCATGACCCGGCTGCCCAGCTCGTAGGACGGCGAGAAGCCGGCATAGGCGTGGAACGTCGCGATGTTCACGCTCGTGGATTCGCGCAACAGGAACAGCGACAGGAACGGCACGAACGGCTCGTGGAAGTGGAGGAGGTCGAACTGCTCCTCGCGGAGCATCCGCTTGACCTGGCCGATGTAGCGCGGCGAGAACGTCAGCGTGCCGACCGAACCGTTCGTCCGCACCGAGAACCCGATCCCGAGGCGGATGATGTCGCCCTCGGACGAGCGCTGCGGGCCGTGGCTCGCGGTGATGATCCGGACGTCGTGACCGGCGAGTCGGAGGTTCTCGTACAGGAACCGGACGTGCTGGGCGACGCCGCCCGCCTCCGGGTAGATGTAGGGACAGACGAGCCCGATCTTCACGCCCGGCCACCCGGGTCGGCATGGCCGGCATCGCCCGTGGCTGCGATCGCGCCTGCCGCGCCGGTGGCGCCGGTCGCGCCCGCGTCGTAGTGGGGCGGACGCCGACGGCCACCCGGATAGCCGTGATCCCGGCCGGTGCCGTCATTGCGGGCCCGGCCCACCACCTCGTCGCGTGCGTCGCGCCCGCGCTTGCGCAGTTGCTCGCGGAACGTACCGAGCTGGCCGAGGGTCTCGTGGAACGTGCCGTGATGCCGGGTCGTCCGGGCCACGATCGCGGCCCGGAGGTCATCGGCCGTGTGGCCGGGGAACGTCGTCCAGGCGATCCCGACCGCATCAAGGGCGTGGGCGTCGCTGTTGCCGACCTGGGCGAGGCCGTGCTCGGCGGCGAAGCGGACGACCGTCGCGTGGCGGGGCCGGCCGAGCGAAGTCGGGTTGAACGTCTCGAGCGCATCCGGGTGGACGGAAGCATCCGGGTCGTCGAGCAGGCGCCGCAGGACGAACGCCTGCGCGCACAGGGGATATGGCACGAGCGGGTGGGCCGGGATGGCCAGGGCGCCCTGGTCGTGGACCTCGGCGATGGTCGAGCGCAGGGAGCGGTACGAACGGACGGGCGCGCGGAGGTCGAGCGCCAGCAGATGCCCGCCGAGCGTCGTGACCTCCTCGCCGACGATGACCTCGAGCGGCAGTCCGTGATCCAGGGCGATCGCCCGGCCGGCGACGGCGGCATCGATGCGTTCGTGATCCGTGATGGCGATCACGTCCAGGCCCAGCGCCACCGCTCGGTCGAGCACGCTCGTCACGGCCGCGGTCCCGTCCGAGGCGACCGTGTGGATGTGCAGGTCCGAGCGGCCCACGCGGTCGGTCACGCCTCCGCCTCCAGGTCCGGCCAGATCGGGAAGAAGACCGCCCACCACTGCTCCGGGGCATCCTCGATCAGCTGTTCGAAGGCTGCGGCGAGCCCGGTCATCAGCGCCGTGACGCGTTCGCGACGGGTCCCGTCCGCCGGCACCTCGACGGGGATGAGGCGGCCGCGATACCGGCCCGTGCCAGCTCGCCGGACCGCCATCCCGTAGACCGGCACGCCGCTCTCGACCGCGAGCATCGCGGGGCCCATCGGCATCGGCGCCGGCGCCCCGAAGAACGAGATCGCGATCCCGCCACCGGTGAGGTCGCGGTCGCCGACGAGACCCACCGACGTCCCGCCCTTGAGCGCGTCCTGGAGCGTCCGACGCGCCTCGCGCAGGCCGACGAGCTGGACGCCGTTCACGCCGCGGGTCCGCTCGAACCAGGCCTGGAGGGCCGGATCGTCGATCGTCTCCATCGGTGTGACCGTCCGCCCGATGCGGAACGCGAGGAACAGGACCGGCAGCTCCACGGACCCGAAGTGCAGGCCGACGAACAGGACGGCCTTGCCCGGCTGGACCGCCTCCGCGACGAGCTCAGGTGTATCGAGCTCGAGCCGCTCGTCCATCCACGCCCGGGTGACGGCGGGCGTTCGGGCGACCTCGAGGTAGTAGCGGGCGTTGTGGCGGAACGCCGACCGGACGAGTCGCTCGAGGGCCTGGTCGTCGGTCGCCGCGGCCTGGATCGCGGGGGTGCCACGGCCCGAGGCCGCGAGCGACTGGCAGACCCTGCGCAGGTTGCGCCGCGCCTGGGCCGCGCGATCGGGGGCGATCCGATACCACAGGTCGCCGGCCAGTTCGGCGGCGCGGAACAGCGGCCCTTCGGGCAGCCGGCAGGCCAGCCACGAGGCGGCCATCAGCGCCCGGCCGCGCAGGCTCGAGGCGAGTCCTCCGCTCATGCCGTCTCGACCTGCCGCTCAGCGTCCGGGGTCTGGTCGTCCGGGTCGCGGGCAAGGCCGGCGCCAGGGCCCGGGTCCTTGCGCCCGGCCTGCATCTCGAGCGCCCGCCGCTCCAGGTCGCGCGCTTCCTCGGCCGTCGCCGGCCACATCGGCTTGAAGCTGTACCAGTCCTCCGGGGCGTGGCCGATCGTGACAGCCAGCGAGTCGGCGACGCGCTGGGTGGCCCGTTGCAGGTCCGCGGGGCCGGAGGACGGGACCTCGATCGGGTCCGCCCAGGTGACGCGCAGCCGTCCGTCGGGCTGGCGGGTCGCGATGATCGGGACGATGAGCGACTTCGTCCTGGCCGCCAGCGTGGCGGGTCCGGCCGGCAAGGTCGTCCACGCGCCGAACAGCGTCACCGGGATGCCGTCGCTGCGGTAGCCCCAGTCGACGAGCAGGGCGAGCAGTTCGCGGCGCCGGAGCACGCCGAAGATGGCCCGCAGGTTGCGCCACGGGATGATCGTCGCGTTCCATTGCTCGCGCTGGCGCTTGAGCAGGTCGAACAGCTCGGGGAACGACGAGTCGTCGGCGACCGCGTTCAGCGGCAGGCCCATGTGGGCGATGGCCGCCCCGATCGCGTCGTTGCTGCCGACGTGCCCGACCGTGCAGATGATCCCGCCCTCGGGCGCCATGGCCCGCATCTGTTCGATCTCGATGGGGTCCATCGGCTCGATGAGCCCGACGACTTCCTCGGTCTCCATGAACGGGACACGCATCAGCTCGACGAGGTAGTCGCCGTAGACGCGATACGCACGCAGGGCCATGCGCCGGACCCGCGGGTGATCCGGCGGCAATCCCAGGACGTGCCCGAAGTTCCGGTTCGACCAGGCCCGTTTCGTGGGCCACAGGAGGTACGACGCCTGCGCCCCAAGGCCGATGAGCGCCCCGGCCGGTCGAGCCGGCACGGTGCGCAGGACCCAGGCGGTGGCGCGGTAGGCCAGGACGACCGACCGCTCCACGATCCGCGGGCTGGCCCCACCCCGACGGTGGGGCGCTTCGAGCCGGCGCTCGCCGCCGGTCACTGCGCGGCGGCGGCCGCCTTGGCCTTCGAGGCCGCGAGCTTGCGGTAGACCCGCTTCTTCGGGGCTTCCGTGCCGACGAGCGTCTCGTTGTCCTCGCCCCGGATGAAGGCTTCCACCCGGTTGAAGGCGATGTCGTCGTGGATCTGCTGGGGCGGGCTCTTCATGAAGTAGCTCGACGGGGCGACGAGCGTCCCGGTCAGGCCACGATCGAGGCCCAGCTTCAGGCAGCGGATGGCGTCGGTGATGACGCCGGCGCTGTTCGGGCTGTCCCAGACCTCGAGCTTCATCTCGACGTTGAGCGGCACGTCGCCGTAGGTCGTGCCCTCCATCCGGATGTAGCACCACTTGCGGTCCTTGAGCCACGGCACGTGGTCGCTCGGGCCGACGTGGATGTCGTCGTCGTCAAGCTCGTAGTCGAGCATGGACGTGACCGCGTTCGTCTTCGAGATCTTCTTGGACTCGAGGCGCTCGCGCTCCAGCATGTTGAGGAAGTCGGTGTTGCCGCCGAAGTTCAGTTGGTACGTGCGGTCCAGGCGGACGCCGCGGTCCATGAACAGGCGGGTCAGCACGCGGTGGCTGATGGTCGCGCCGACCTGGCTCTTGATGTCGTCGCCGATGAGCGGCAGGCCGGCCTCGGCGAAGCGGCGCTGCCAGTAGGGCTCGCGGCCGATGAAGACCGGGATGGCGTTGACGAACGCGACGCCGGCCGCGAGGGCCTGCTCCGCGTACCACTTGGTCGCTTCCTCGCTGCCGACCGGCAGGTAGCTGACCATGACGTCGACCTCGCGCTCCTTGAGGATGCCCACGATGTCGGCGGTCTCGCCAGGCGCCTTCTCGATGATCTGGCTCAGGTACTTGCCGAGGCCGTCGTGGACCATGCCCCGATCCACGTTGACGCCCAGGTGCTTGACCTGCTGGAAGACGTACGTGTTGTTCGGCTTCGTGTAGATCGCCTCGGACAGGTCCTTCCCGACCTTGTTCTTGTCGATGTCGAAGGCGGCGACGAAGTCGATGTCGCGGATGTGATAGCCGCCCAGGTCGACGTGCATCAAGCCCGGGACGAAGTCGGACGCCTTGGCGTCCTCGTAGTAGTAGCGACCCTGCACGAGGCTGCTCGCGCAGTTGCCGACGCCGACGATGGCGACCCGGATCTTGCCGTCGCCGCGCCGCCCGGACCCGGCCCAGGTGTTGCTCGGCGTGCTGCCGTTCTTGCTGTTGTTCTTGCTCACGTGGTTCTCCCTGCTCCCTTTACTTGATCGAGGTGGTGGCGGCCGACTTGGCCTGGCTGCGGACATGGAGGATCCGCTGGATGACGGTGATGGTGGCCCCGATGGCGATGATCCCGAGGGCGATCCGGAGGATGGGGGAGTCGTCGCCGATGCCGGCGATGACGAGACCGAGGCACAGGATGACGAGCCGGACCTCGCGCGGCATGACCCCGACCGCGGCCATCCCGGTACCGGCCGTGAAGCCGAGGCCTTCGCTCTTGGCGCGGGTGTAACTGACCATGAAGGCCATGCCCATGGCGGCCGCAGCGAGGATGACCACGGCGGTCGAGTCGTCGGGTCCGCTTCTCGCGGCGCCGACGATGATCCCGATGTAGACGATCGCCTCGCCCCACCGGTCGAAGACGGAGTCCATGAAGGCACCCAGCGGACTGACCTTGCCCGTGGCCCGGGCGAGTGTGCCGTCGAACATGTCGAAGACGCCGCCGATGAAGACGACCAGCCCGCCGAGGAGCCACTGCTGGCCGGCGAGGAGGATCGCGCCGACGACCGTGATGCCGAACCCGATGAGGGTCAGCCCGTCCGGGGTGAGCCCCAGTCGGCCCATCCCGAGGGCGATCGGCTCGAAGACCTTCTTGATCCGCGTGCGGGAATCGTTGGAGATGGTCATCGCGACTAGCTTACGAGCCCGAGCGCGGCGCGTTGACGCGCGGCGAACTCGTCGAAGGCTTCCTCGCGGAGGCGGCAGATGGTCTCGCGGCCCTGGCGACGGGTCTCGACGATGCCGGTCGCGCGCAATCGGGTGAGGTGCCACGAGACGAGGGGCTGCGACAACCCGACGTGGTCGACGAGCTCGGTGACCGTCGCGTCGCCATCGGCGAGCCGACGCAGGATGCGCAGCCGGTTCACGTCCGCCATGACCTTGTGGAACGCGCGCAGCTGGCGCAGGTCGTCCGGCTGGACGACGGCCGCCGCGATCGTGGATCGGACTCGGGCTGGGGACGGGGACATCGGGCTCCGGAATGGGGGTTGGCTGGGGCGCTGCGGCGTCGCATCAACGCCGGTTTATATCAATGTTCGTTGATGCTATTCGTCGCGCCCCGTAGATGTCAATAGGGTTCGCCGGGATCTCCCAGGGTGCGTCCCAGGCTCGTCCTAGCCGTTCGCGGGAGACGGCGGGGCCGGCGGTGACGAACCGCCGTCCAGCAGCGTCCGGTGACCCAGTGGCTCGGAGAGCGTGAGGACCGCCGGCGTGCCAGGAGGCATCGGGCACCCCAGGGCGGTGCCGGGCGGGACGTGAAGGGCACTGACGCCGAGGGTGATGGTCACGGTGTCGACCGTGTACGCCACCACCGGAGCCGAGATGCGCCCGGTCGCGGGTGCGCCTCCAGAGCATGTCCCCTCCCAGACCAGGATGTGCAGCACGGTCGAATCCGGTCCCGGTGCCGAGGCGGTGGGATCGAGCGCCCAGCTCGCCGGTCCGAACTCCGCCGAGAGGACGACGTGCGGGTCGCACTGACCCATGTTCAGCGGCGTCCAGCTGGTCCCGTCCCATCCCACTTCGATGGAGACCCAGCCGGGTGGGCCCAGGTCATCCGTCTTGGCGAGGAAGATCGCTCCGGTCTCATCGCTCCCCGCCAGTCGCCAGGTCCACGAGGTGGATCCCGGAAAGCTATCGCCGAACTTGGCCAACGACGCCCGAAGGGCATCGAATTCCGGGCCACTCGCGTGCTCCGCGTCGACCGGAGCGTCCAGACCGGTCGTGGGAAAGGTCGGGCCGCCACAGGTGAGGGTCGCGGTCCCGTCGCCCATCGTCGCGGACGGCAGCGTCTCCGGCGGGACCGGCCAGGTGGGGATCGGCGGCATCGGCGGAGTCGCAGCCGCAGAGCACGCCGCGAGGATAGCCACAAGGACTGCAGCACAGACCACGACCACGAGGGGACCTCGATGGGCCCCGCGGTCCGGACCAGCTCGCCTCGGCATCGTCATGTCCCCCGCCCCCTCCGTGCTGAGACCGTGTGTCGGCCGTCACCATCGACGCCTTCGCGGACGCCGTCAACCCGCCGGTCGTTCCGGCGCACTCCGGCGACCCCACTACACTCCGCCCATGGAACGCCGAACGGCCCTGCTCCTGCTGGCGGTCTTCGGGACGGGCGTGTTCCTGGCCGGCCTGGAGCTGATGATCACGGCCGTCGCGCTGCCGTCGATCCTGGCCAGCCTCGTGGATTCGGCCGGCACGTCCGCCTGGGTCGAGCTGCGCAAGGCCAGCTGGATCATCAACGGCTACCTGCTCGTGTACATCCTCACGATGCCGATGGCCGGCCGGCTGACGGACCTGTGGGGCGCGCGACGGCTCCTGATGGGCGCGCTCGTCGTGTTCATCGTCGGGTCGCTGCTCGCCGGGATGTCGCAGAGCCTCGACCAGCTCATCGCGGCGCGGCTCGTCCAGGCGGTCGGGGGTGGCGTGCTCGTGCCGGTGGGGACGGCCGCAGCGTCGCACCTGTTCGGTGGGACGGCGCGACCGCGCGCGCTCGGGCTCATCGGTGCGCTCACGTTCCTCGGGATGGCCGCGGGCCCGTTCCTGGGCGCCGCGATCCTATCGTCCGTGCACGCCGAGGACGCGTTGCTCGGCGCCGGCCTCGCCACCGGCCCGCTGGCCGGCATCCTGGCCCCGTCCTGGCGCTGGATCTTCTACGCCAACGTGCCGATCGCGCTGGTCGCCCTCGTCCTCGCATGGGCGGTCGCGCCCGGTTGGGACACGCCGCGCCGGCCCGGCCGGGTCGATCTGCCGGGCGCCGTCCTGTTCGGCCTCGCGCTCCTGTCCGCCTTGGTCGGACTGACCCTCATCGGCACGACCGAGATCGCCGGCACGGGCATCGATCCGATGGCGGTCACGCTCGCCCTGCTCGCGGTCGCCCTGGCGGCCACCCTGGCCTTCGTCGTCCGTGGCCTGCGCACCCCGGACCCGTTCATCGATCCGCGCCTGTTCCGCAGCCTGCCGTTCAGCGCCGCGACCCTCGTCTCGCTGCTGACCGGCTACGCGTTCGCGACCGCGATCATC
>Ga0302323_100002857_pt1 | contig 14029 bp, 14 predicted proteins | sample Fen_T0_3_FD_201950 | JGI IMG/M metagenome (GOLD analysis project Ga0302323, IMG submission 201950) | Peat permafrost microbial communities from Stordalen Mire near Abisko, Sweden - Fen_T0_3 | ecosystem: Environmental > Terrestrial > Soil > Wetlands > Permafrost | place: Sweden: Abisko... | reverse complement strand
TCGCGGCCTACGACCTGCCCATGACCCTGCCGCCCGGCATCGAGCCCGGCGAGCTGGTCGAGCTGTTCGGGCGCGACAAGAAGGCCGTCGACGGGCTCACCTTCGTGCTCGACGGCCCCGCTGGCGTGGAACCGATCCGCGTCGCCGACCGTGCGCTGCTCCTCGACGCCCTGGAGGCCGTCCGATGACCCCCCGCCCCATCGTGCTGCTGCTCTCGGGCCCCAACCTCAACCTCCTCGGCGAGCGCCAGCCGCTCATCTACGGCTCCGCCACGCTCGACGACCTGGTCGGGCTGGCCCGCGCCACCGCCGACGCGCACGGCCTCGACCTCGAGCACGTGCAGTCGAACCACGAGGGCGACCTGGTCGACGCGGTGCAGGGCGCCCGGGGCCGGTGCGCCGCGCTCGTCGTGAACGCGGCGGCCCTCACCCATTACGGGCGCTCGCTCCACGACGCGCTCCTCACCTTCGAGGGGCCGCTGGTGGAGCTGCACATCTCCAACCCGCACTCCCGTGAGGAGTGGCGCCACGAGTCGGTCGTCTCGCCGATCGCCACCGCGGTCGTCGCGGGCTTCGGCGGCGCGGGCTACCGCCTCGCCATCGACGGCGTCGCCGAGCTGCTCCGCCAGCCCGCCACCGGATCCACCGAAGAAGGCACCGACCGATGAGCAACGTGATCCGCACCGACACCCGGGCGCTCGCGGCCGCCGCCGACCCCGCCGGCTCGGCCGCGCGGGCCGCGCAGCTCCTGGCCACCCTGCCTGCCATGGACGTGGCCTCCCGGGCCGCCGGTGCCCGCGACGCCGTCGCCGCCGCCGGGTGCGACGCGCTGCTCGTCACCCGCCTCGTCAACATCCGCTGGCTCACCGGCTTCACCGGGTCCGCCGCCCTCCTGCTGGTGCTGCCCGACGAGCTGGTCTTCACCACCGACGGGCGCTACGGCGAGCAGTCCGAGCGGCAGCTCGCCGCCGCGGGGGTCGAGGCCCGCCGCACGGTGGCCGGGGCCGAGGGGCAGAAGCAGGCCGTGCTCGCCGCCGCGGCAGGGCTCGAGAAGCTGGGCCTCGAAGCCGAGGCGGTCACCTGGGGCCAGCATCGCCGGTACGACGCCGACTGGTTCCCCGACGCCGAGCTGGTGGCCACCGACGCCCTGGTCGACCGCCTGCGCCAGACCAAGGACGCGGGGGAGGTGGCCCGCATCGAGGCCGCCTGCGCGGTGGCCGACGCGGCGCTCGCGTCCGTGCGCCACCGCCTGCTCGAGCAGCCCACCGAGGCGGAGTTCGGCCTCGAGCTCGACACCGCCATGCGTCGCCTCGGCGCCGACGGCACCTCGTTCGAGACCATCATCGCGGCGGGCCCCAACGGCGCCATGCCGCACCACCGACCCGGCACGCGTCGCATCGTCGAGGGCGACCTCGTCGTCATCGACTTCGGGTGCATCGTCGACGGCTACTGCTCCGACATGACGCGCACACTCATGGTCGGCGAGCCCACGGCCACGCAGGCCCGCATGCTCGAGGTGGTGGCCGCCAGCCAGCAGGCCGGGGTCGAGGCCGTGGCTGCGGGTGTCGACGTGGCAGCCGTCGACAAGGCCTGCCGCGACATCATCGACGAGGCCGGTTGGGGCGAGGCCTTCTCGCACAGCACGGGCCACGGCGTGGGCCTCGAGATCCACGAGGACCCCCGGGTGGCCGCGACCGGTGCTGCTACGCTCGCCCCCGGCGCGGTCGTCACCGTCGAGCCGGGTGTGTACCTCCCCGAGCACGGCGGCGTCCGCATCGAAGACACCGTGGTGGTCACCTCCGACGGTTGCCGGCCCCTGACGCTGGCGCCCAAGCTGGTGGCGGTCGCCTGACGCCCGGCCGGTCCGCCGGCCGCACCGCTCGTCGCCGTCCCACCCACCCGACACGTCCCCGCACGCGAGGTCCCCATGGCCATCACCACCAACGACCTGAAGAACGGCATGTCCCTCAACCTCCCCGAGGGCCTCTTCCAGGTGGTGGAGTTCCAGCACGTCAAGCCCGGCAAGGGCGGCGCCTTCGTCCGCACGACGCTGCGCAACGTCCGCACGGGCGCCGTGGTCGACCGCACCTTCCGCGGTGCGGAGAAGGTCGAGCAGGCGGTCATCGACAAGCGCGAGATGCAGTTCCTGTACCGCGACGGCGACGGCTTCGTCTTCATGGACAACGCCACCTACGACCAGATCACCGTCGACCCCGACGCCCTCGGCGACGCGGCCGGCTACCTCATCGCCGGCAACAGCGCCATGCTCCAGCTCTACGGCGACGAGATCGTCGGCACCGAGCTGCCCGCGTCGGTCGAGCTCACCGTCACCGACACCGAGCCGGGCCTGCAGGGCGACCGCGTCTCTGGCGCCCGCAAGCCGGCCACCATGGAGACGGGCCTCGTCGTGCAGGTGCCGCTCTTCGTCAACGTGGGCGAGAAGCTGAAGATCGACACCCGCAGCGGCGAGTACCTCACCCGTGCCTGAGGTCCCCTCGGGCGACGATCCAGACGACCCCCGAACCGACAGGGCGCCAGCGGGGGTGCCGGGCCGAACCGAGCTCGGCCCCACCGGTCGCTACGCCGGCGACGAGGTGGAGCTGGTGGAGGTGGTGGCGCCCGACGACGAGGAGACCGACGACCGCCTGGTGGGCAGCTTCCGCAGCCGCACCGGCGCCCGCGAGCGCGCCCTCGGCCTGCTGTACGAGGCGCAGAGCAAGGGCCTCACGGGGGTCGAGGTCATGGCCGACCTGCCCGTGGCGCCCGACGCCTACGCCGTCGAGGTGGTGCAGGGCGTCACCGAGCACGTCGACGAGCTCGACTGGTACATCGCGCAGACCTCGCGCAACTGGAGCATCGAGCGCATGCCGCGCCTCGACCTGGCCGTGCTGCGCATGGCGGTGTTCGAGCTGGCGCACCGGCCCGACGTGCCGTCGGCCGTGATCATCAACGAGGCCGTCGAGCTGGCGAAGCAGTTCTCCACCGACGACTCGGGTCGCTTCGTGAACGGCGTCCTGAGCCGGCTCGCCGCCGAGATCCGCACCTGACCCCCGGTCGTCCGGGCAATTCGCGGATCGGGGTCGCGAGCCCGGGTGCTACCATGACGCTCTGACCGTGAAGCGGGTCCCGTGAGGCCCGCACGGACAGGAGGAGCCGGCTTGGCCGAACGCGAACGCCGCATCACGCCCCCCTACGGGGGCGTTTTTGTTGCCCGGACGCGGGTGATGAGCCATGACGACCTCAACCGTGCCGTCTGGCGGATGGCGCACGAGATCATCGAGCACAACCACGGGCTCGAGCGCGTGGTCCTCGTCGGCCTGCAGACCGGCGGCGTGCCGCTCGCGCACAGGCTGGGCGCCGCGCTCGAGCAGATCGAGGGCGAGTCCCCGCCCGTCGGCTCGCTCGACGTCGCCTTCTACCGCGACGACATCGGCCTGCGGCCGGTCCTGCCCGAGGCCGTCACCGACCTCCCGGCCGACCTCGACGGCGCCACCATCGTGCTCGTCGACGACGTGCTCTTCACCGGGCGCACCATCCGGGCGGCGCTCGACGCGCTGACCGCCTACGGGCGGCCCCGCTCGGTGCAGCTGGCCGTCATGGTCGACCGGGGCCACCGCGAGCTCCCCATCCGGCCCGACTACGTCGGCAAGAACCTGCCCACCCGCCGTGACGAGGTCGTCGACGTCACCGACGACGGCGTCGACCTCGGCGAGATGGTCAAGTAGCCGCCCGATGACCCACCTGCTCTCGGTCGACGACCTCGGCGGTGCCTCCGGCATCGAGGAGGTCCTCCGCCTGACCGACTCCTTCGTGGAGGTCAGCGCCCGCTCGATCCCCAAGGTCCCGGCGCTCCGTGGCAAGACCATCGCCTGGCTCTTCTACGAGGACTCCACCCGCACCCGGCTCTCGTTCGAGACGGCGGCCAAGCGGCTCTCGGCCGACACCATGAACTTCAGCGTCGGTAGCTCCTCGGTGAACAAGGGGGAGTCGCTGCGCGACACCGCCCGCACCATCGAGGCCATGGGCGTCGACGCCATCGTGGTGCGCCACGGCTCCGCCGGAGCGCCGCACCGGGTGGCCTCCTGGGTCGACGCCTCGGTCATCAACGCCGGCGACGGCTGGCACGAGCACCCCACGCAGGCGCTGCTCGACTGCTACACGATCCGCCAGCAACTGGGGTCGCTCGAGGGGCGCCACATCGCCATCGTGGGCGACATCAAGCACTCCCGGGTGGCGCGCTCGAACGTGCTCGCCTTCAGTGCCCTCGGCGCCGAGGTCACGCTCGTGGCCCCGCCCACCCTGCTGCCGCCCAGCGTCGACACCTGGCCGGTGAAGATCAGCAACGACCTCGACGCGGTGCTCCCCACGGTCGACGTGGTCTACCTGCTGCGCATGCAGCGCGAGCGCATGACCGAGTCGCTGCTGCCGACGCTGCGCGAGTACACCGCCTTCTGGGGGCTCACCGTCGCCCGCGCCGCCCTGCTGCGCCCCGACGCCCTGGTCATGCACCCGGGGCCCATGAACCGCGGGGTCGAGATCGCCGCCGAGGTGGCCGACCTGCCCCAGTCGCTGATCATCGACCAGGTGCGCAACGGCGTGGCCGTGCGCATGGCGGTGCTCTACCTGCTGCTGGGCTCGGGTGCCGAGCTGGGCACCACCGCCGAGGAGCGTGTCCGTGCCTGACCCCACCGTCGTCCTGAAGGGTGGCCGGGTCGTCGACGCGACCGGCGAGCGCGCCGCCGACGTGCTGATCGGTGCCGACGGCACCATCGCGGCCATCGGTGCCGACCTCGCCGCGCCCCGCGTCATCGACGCCGGCGGCTGCATCGTGGCTCCCGGGCTGGTCGACCTGCACAGCCACCTGCGCGAGCCGGGCCAGGAGGACGCCGAGACCGTGGAGTCGGGCAGCCGCTGCGCCGCGCTCGGCGGCTACACCGCGGTGGTGGCCATGCCCAACACCACGCCGGCCATCGACTCGGCCGCGATGGTGCACGAGGTCCGGTCGCTCGGCACCACGGCGCTCTGCCACGTCGCGGTGAGCGGTGCCATCACCGTCGGCCGGGCCGGCGAGCAGCTGGCGCCGATGGCCGAGATGGCGGCCCTCGGCGTGCGCATCTTCACCGACGACGGCACCGGCGTGCAGGACAACCGCCTCATGCGCCGGGCCATGGAGTACGCCAGCGGCCTCGGCGTGCGTCTCGCCCAGCACTGCGAGGACTCGGCGCTCGCCGCCGGGGGCCACATGCACGAGGGCGAGTGGTCGAGCCGCCTCGGCATCCCGGGTCAGCCCGCGGAGGCCGAGGAGGTCATGGTGCAGCGCGACATCTCGCTGGCCCGCCTCACGGGCGCGAGCATCCACTTCCAGCACCTCTCCACGGCCGGCTCCGTCGCCATGGTGCGCGCCGCCAAGGCCGAGGGGCTCGACGTGACCGCCGAGGCCACGCCGCACCACCTGGCCCTCACCCACGCCCTCTGCGCCGGCTTCGACCCGGTCTTCAAGGTGAACCCGCCGCTGCGCACCGACGCCGACGTGGCGGCCGTGGTCGCCGGGGTGCTCGACGGCACCATCGACGCCATCGCCACCGACCACGCCCCGCACGTGCAGGAAGCCAAGGAGCGCCCGTTCGACCAGGCGCCGCCCGGCATGTTGGGGCTCGAGACGGCGCTGGGCGTGGCCGTCACCGAGCTCGCGAAGCAGGGCGACATCGACTGGGTGCAGCTGCTGGCCCTGCTGTCGTGGCAGCCGGCGGCCATCGCCGGCCTCACGGAGCACACGGGCGCCCTCGTCGAGGGCCGGGCCGCCCACCTCTGCGTCATCGACCCCACCGAGGTGTGGGCCGTCGACGCCGCGCGGTCGGCCAGCTTGAGCCGCAACACGCCCTGGGCCGGTCGCCGGCTCACCGGGCGGGTCCGCCACACCCTCCTCGCCGGCGAGCCGGTGGTCGTCGACGGCGAGGCCACGAGATGAACGAGACGAAGGGAACCCCCAGGTGACGGTGCTGCAGTCCCTGCTCGTCCTCAGCGACGGCACGGTGTTCGAGGGTGAGGCCTTCGGGGCCGAGCCCGACGGCGCCGTGGCCACGGGCGAAGTCGTGTTCAACACCGTCCTGTCGGGCTACCAGGAGGTGATCACCGACCCCTCGTACGCCGGGCAGGTCATCACCTTCACCTACCCGCACATCGGGAACTACGGCGTCACGGCCACCGACGACGAGAGCCGGCGGCCCTTCTGCCGCGGCGTCATCGTCCGCGAGCTGGCGCGGCGTCGCAGCAACTGGCGCAGCACCGACGACCTCGACGCCTTCCTGCGCCGCACCGGCGTGCCGGGCATCGGGGGCATCGACACCCGGCGCCTCACCCGCCACATCCGCGACGCCGGCGCCATGCCGGGCGCGTTCGGCATCGTCGACGCCCGGGCCGAGCACCCCACCGACGAGGCCACCCTGCGCGCCGCGGCTGTCGCCGAGCCCGGCACCGACGGGGTCGACCTCGTCGCCACCGTCACCACCTCCGAGCCCTACACGGTCGGCGTCGAGAGCGAGGGGCCGCGCATCGTGGCCTACGACTTCGGCATCAAGCGCACGATCCTGCGCCACCTGGCGGGCATCGGCCACGTCGAGGTGGTGCCCGCGGGCACGAGCGCCGCCGAAGTGCTGGCCCGCCGGCCCGCCGGCGTGTTCCTGTCGAACGGCCCCGGCGACCCGGCCACCGTGCCCTACGCCGCCGAGGCCATCAAGGGCCTGCTCGGCGAGGTGCCGGTGTTCGGCATCTGCCTCGGCCACCAGCTGCTGTGCACCGCGCTCGGCGGCTCCATCGAGAAGCTGCCCTTCGGCCACCACGGCGGCAACCACCCGGTGCGGCACCTGCGCACGGGCATCGTGGAGATCACCAGCCAGAACCACAACTTCGCCGTGGTCGAGGGCTCGGTTCCCAACAGCGAGGTCACGCACGTGAACCTCAACGACGGCGTGATCGAGGGCATCCGCTGCACCGACATCCCCGCCTTCAGCGTGCAGCACCACCCCGAGGCCGGCCCCGGCCCCCACGACAGCGCCTACCTCTTCACGGAGTTCGCCGCACAGATGGAACGTCACCGCAAGGGCCTGCCGTCCGACGCGGCCGTCACCGTCACCAGCGGCAGCCAGAACGGCTACGAGACGCCCGGTCTGCCGACGTCGGAGGGCTTCGCCTGATGCCGAAGCGCACCGACCTCTCCACCATCCTCCTCATCGGGTCCGGCCCCATCGTCATCGGGCAAGCCTGCGAGTTCGACTACTCGGGCACCCAGGCCTGCCGCGTGCTGCGCGAGGAGGGCTACCGCGTCGTCCTCGCCAACTCGAACCCGGCCACGATCATGACCGACCCCGAGTTCGCCGACGCCACCTACATCGAGCCGCTCGACGTCGGCATCCTCACCCGCATCATCGAGCGGGAGCAGCCCGACGCGCTGCTGCCCACCCTCGGCGGCCAGACGGCCCTGAACCTGGCCATGGAGCTGGTCGCGGCCGGCGTGCTCGAGAAGCACGGCGTCGAGCTGATCGGGGCCAACGCCGAGGCCATCGCCACCGCCGAGGACCGCGACCAGTTCAAGGTCGCGATGCAGGAGATCGGCCTCGACGTGCCGCCCTCGGGCACCGCGCACACCATCGAGGAGGCCCGCGAGGTGCTGTCGCGCGTGGGCCTGCCCATCATCATCCGCCCCGCGTACATCCTGGGCGGCAAGGGCACCGGCATCGCCTCCACCCCCGAGGAGTTCGAGACGCTCGCGGCGCTGGGCCTCGACGCCAGCCCCATCCGCGAGATCCTCATCGAGCAGTCGATCGCGGGCTGGAAGGAGTACGAGCTCGAGGTCATGCGCGACCGGGCCGACAACTGCGTCGTCATCTGCTCCATCGAGAACCTCGACCCCATGGGCGTGCACACCGGCGACTCCATCACCGTCGCGCCCGCGCAGACGCTCTCCGACGTCGAGTACCAGGCCATGCGCGACGCCGCCTTCCAGTGCATCCGCCGCGTCGGCGTCGAGACCGGGGGGTCGAACGTGCAGTTCGCCCTCAACCCGGCCAACGGCGACCTCGTCGTCATCGAGATGAACCCGCGCGTGAGCCGCTCGAGCGCGCTCGCCTCGAAGGCCACCGGCTTCCCGATCGCCAAGATCGCCGCCAAGCTCGCCGTGGGCTACACCCTCGACGAGATCCCGAACGACATCACCAAGGCCACGCCCGCCAGCTTCGAGCCCACCATCGACTACGTGGTCACCAAGGTGCCGCGCTGGACCTTCGAGAAGTTCCCCGGCACCAGGGCGGTGCTCGGCACCCAGATGCAGTCGGTGGGGGAGGCCATGGCCATCGGCCGCACCTTCCCCGAGTCGCTGCAGAAGGCCCTCCGGTCGCTCGAGACCGGCCGCAGCGGCCTGAACTGCGACCCCGCCGAGGTCGAGACCGACGAGTGGCCGCTCGACGAGCTGGTGGCACGCGCCTCGATCGGCACGCCGGACCGGCCGTTCCAGCTCGAGGCGGCCCTGCGTCGTGGCGTCACCGTCGACGAGCTGGCTGCGGCCACCCGCGTCGACCCCTGGTTCCTCGACCAGATCAGCCTCATCACCGAGGAGCGAGCCCACCTGGCCGAGGTCGGTCTCGCGGCCATGACCCGGGCCGACTGGCGGCGCGCCAAGCGCCTCGGGTTCGCCGACGCCCAGCTCGCGTGGCTCTGGGACGTCGACGACACCGCCGTGCGCGCGGCCCGCACGGCAGCCGGGGTCACCGCGGTCTACAAGACCGTCGACACCTGTGGTGCCGAGTTCGCCGCCGACACGCCGTACCACTACTCCACCTACGAGGATGACTCCGAGGTGCGCCCCAGCGACCGGCCGAAGGTGCTGATCCTCGGGTCGGGCCCCAACCGCATCGGGCAGGGCATCGAGTTCGACTACTGCTGCGTCCACGCCAGCTTCGCCCTCCGCGACGCCGGCTACGAGACCATCATGCTGAACTGCAACCCGGAGACGGTGTCCACCGACTACGACACCTCCGACCGCCTGTACTTCGAGCCGCTCACCTACGAGGACGTGATGAACGTCATCGAGGCCGAGCGGGCGTCGGCCCCGCCGGGCAGCCCCGGCCTGGTCGGCGTGGTGGTGGCGCTCGGCGGGCAGACCCCCCTGAAGCTGTCGGGCCGGCTCCCCACCGAGCTCGTGCTCGGCACCAGCGCGGCGTCGATCGACCTGGCCGAGGACCGCGAGAACTGGAACGCCCTGTGCGCCCGCCTCGAGATCCCACAGCCCGCCGGCGGCACGGCCACCACCATCGAGGAGGCCCTCGCCCACGTCGGGCGCATCGGCTACCCCGTCCTGATGCGACCGAGCTACGTGCTCGGCGGCCGCGCCATGGAGATCGTCTACGACGACGAGAACCTGCGCCGGGCCATGGCCGACCTGGCGGGCTTCGGGGCGCTCGGGCGCGAAGGCGGGCTGTCGGCAGAGAGGCCGGTGCTCATCGACCGCTTCCTCGAGGACGCCACCGAGGTCGACGTCGACGCCATCCGCGACCACACCGGCGAGGTCCTCATCGGCGGCGTCATGGAGCACGTCGAGGAGGCCGGCGTGCACTCGGGCGACAGCGCCTGCGCGCTGCCGCCGTACTCGCTCTCGGCCGACACCGTGGCCGTCATCGAGGACTACACGCGGCGCATCGCCGAGGCGCTCGACGTGCGGGGCCTGATCAACGTCCAGTTCGCGGTGAAGCACGTGCCGCTGCCGGGCGATCCCGGCCACACCGCCGCCGAGGTCTTCGTCATCGAGGCCAACCCGCGTGCCAGCCGCACCGTGCCGTTCGTGGCCAAGGCCACGGGCGTGCCCCTGGTGAAGGTGGCCACCCGGGTGATGGTGGGCGACAGCCTCGCCCAGCTGCGCGAGGAGGGGCTGCTCAAGCCCGGCGTGCAGCGGGGCTACGTGGCCGTCAAGGAGGCGGTGCTGCCCTTCAACCGCTTCCCCGACGCCGACCGCGTGCTCGGCCCCGAGATGCGGTCGACGGGCGAGGTCATGGGCATCGACACCACCTTCGGCCTGGCGTTCGCCAAGAGCCAGATCGCGGCGGGCGGCACCCTCCCGGAGCGCGGCACGGTGTTCATCTCGCTGGCCGACCGCGACAAGGCCGTGGGCGCCGAGGCCGCCCGCCGGCTCGCGTCGCTCGGGTTCTCCATCGCCGCCACGTCCGGCACCGCCGACCACCTCGAGGCCGCCGGGGTCCCCGTCGCCACGCGCGTCGCGAAGCTGGGCGAGACGTCCGGCAACGGGGTCGACGCGGTGGGGCTGATCGAGTCCGGGCAGATCGACCTCGTGGTGAACAGCCCCCGGGGACGGGGCCCGCGCGCCGACGGTGCCCACATCCGCACCGCGGCCGGGGTGGCGCTCATCCCGTGCCTCACGACCGCGGCGGCGGCCCTGGCCGCGGCGCTCGGCATGGCCGACTGGGCGCGCCACCCCCTGCGGGTGCGCAGCCTGCAGGACTTCCACGCCGGCCGGCTCGACGACCAGCAGTCGCTGCCGCTGGACGGCGTGTGAGGCGTCGCCACCCTCCGGGTCCGGTCGACCTGGCGACCCGCGTGGGGTCGCTGCAGCTGCCCTCCCCGGTCATGACGGCGTCGGGCACCGCGGGCCACGGCGCCGAGCTGGGCCGCTACCTCGACCTGGCCGCCCTCGGCGCGGTGGTGGTGAAGTCGATCTCGGCCGAACCGTGGGTCGGGAACCCGGCACCGCGGGTGCACGAGACCACGGCCGGCATGATCAACAGCGTGGGCCTGCAGGGCCCCGGCATGGCCGTGTGGCTCGCCGAGGAGCTGCCCGAGCTGCTCGACATCGGGGCGACCCGGGTGGTGGCGAGCATCTGGGGCCGTTCGGTCGACGAGTACCGCCGTGCGGCGGAGCTGCTCGCCGCGGCGCCGGAGCAGGTCGTGGCCGTGGAGGTGAACCTGTCCTGCCCCAACACCGAGGCGGGGCGGCACCTCTTCGCGCACGACCCGGCCGCCAGCGCCGAGGTGATGGCGGCCACGGCGGCGTGCGGGCGGCCACGGTGGGCGAAGCTGAGCCCCAACACCGACCGGCTGGTCGAGGTCGCGCTCGCGGTGCACGACGCCGGAGCCGAGGCGGTCACGCTCGTCAACACGGTGCTGGGCATGGCGATCGACCCCGTCACCCGCCGCCCCCGGCTGGGGGCCGGTGGTGGGGGACTGTCGGGCCCGGCGATCCACCCGGTCGCGGTGCGTGCGGTGTATGACGTGCACGCGGCCCGACCCGACCTGCCCGTCATCGGGGTCGGCGGCGTGACCGACGGGGCAACCGCGGTCGAGCTGCTGTTGGCGGGGGCCTCGGCCGTCCAGGTCGGCACCGCCAACTTCGCCCGACCCTCGGCGACCATCGACGTGCAGCACGACCTGGAACACTGGTGTCGACGCCACGGTGTGACCGCCGTGGCCGACCTGATCGGAGACGCGCATGAGCGGCCACGACCCTGAAGGTGCCATCGGAGCAGCAGCCTCCACCGCGGGGGACCCCGTGGTGGTGCCGCCCGAGGTCCGCGCCAAGCTGGCGCTGGCACTCGACGTCGACGACCTCATCGAGGGTGTGCGGCTCGCCCAGGCGCTGCGGCCCTGGTTCGGCGTCGTGAAGGTCGGCCTCGAGCTCTACAGCGCGTCGGGGCCCGACGCCATCACCACCTTCGCCGACCTGGGCTTCGACGTGTTCGCCGACCTCAAGCTGTGCGACATCCCCACCACGGTGAACCGGGCGGCCCGCGTGCTCGGCACGCTGGGCGCGTCGTACCTCACCGCCCACGCCTTCGGCGGCGTCGACATGCTGCGCGCCGGCGTCGAGGGGTTCCGCGACGGCGCGGCCGCCGTGGGCCTGCCGGCCCCCTCGATCCTGGCGGTCACCGTGCTCACCAGCGACGGCGACGCGCCGCCGCACATCCTCCCCAAGCGGGTGGCCACCGCCGTCGAGGCGGGCTGCGGCGGCATCGTCTGCGCCGGCACCGACGTGCGCGAGGCACGCCAGTACGGGCCGCGCCTCACCGTGGTGGTGCCCGGCACCCGCCCCGCCGGCGCCGACCACCACGACCAGGCCCGGGTCGTCACGCCCTCCGAGGCGCTCGACGCGGGTGCCGACCTGCTGGTCGTCGGACGGGTCGTCACCCGGGCCGCCGACCCCGCGGCGGCCGCGGCCGCGCTGGTGGCCGGGCTGCCCTCGTAGCGCGCCGCACCAGGTTCGCCACGGTGTTCCGCACCCTGACTGGGCTGCTGCAGTAGGGTTTTGCCCATGCCAGCACCTCCCCAACTCACCCCCGAGCAACGCACGGCAGCCCTCGAGAAGGCGGCGATCGCCCGGCGAGCACGGGCCGAGCTCAAAGAGAAGCTGAAGCTTGGTTCGATCAACTTGTCCGAGCTGCTCGCGCAAGCCGAGAACGACGACATCGTCGGCAAGATGAAGGTCTTGGCGGTGCTCGAGTCGCTTCCCGGCGTCGGCAAGGTCAAGGCGCGCCGCACGATCGAAGAGATCGGCATCAGCGAGACGCGCCGCATCCGGGGTCTGGGCGCCCAGCAGCGTGTTGCGCTGCTCGAGGCGTTCCCGGGCGACGCCTGATCCACACGGCGCCACCACCCTGATCATCGTCATCTCCGGCCCCGGTGGGGTCGGCAAGGGCACCTTGGTCGCCCGGCTCGTGCCGCGCGACCCCCACCTGTGGCTCAGCCGGTCGTGGACGACCCGCGAGCGCCGGCCCGGCGAGGCCGTCGACGCCTACGTGTTCGTCACGCCCGAGGAGTTCGCCGGGCGCATCGAGGCCGGGGGCTTCCTCGAGTGGGCCGAGTTCCTCGGCAACCGCTACGGCACGCCGTGGCCCGAGGCTCCCGACGGGACCGACGTGGTCCTCGAGATCGAGGTCCAGGGGGCCCGCCAGATCGCCGAGCGCGACCCCTCGGCCCTGCTCATCTTCCTCGATCCCCCCGATGCCGCCGAGCAGGAGCGACGCCTCCGCGGGCGGGGCGACCCCGAGGAGCTGGTGCAGGCCCGGGTGGCCAAGGCCGCCGAGGAGGCCGGTGCCGCCGAGGAGCTGGGCGCCGTGCGAGTGGTCAACGACGACCTCGACCGGGCCGTCGACGAGGTCCTGGGCCTCATCGAGGCCGCCCGCCACGACCACCGGCATGGGGCTCCCGGGCCCGACGGCGTGGTAACCTGACTCGTCCGTTTCCCGCCCCCGCGTGGGCCTCCACGAGGCTCCGGCGCCAACGGTCCCCGGCTCCGGCCGGATCTCCCACCCCTCACCGCCCGCGGGCGGCCGTCGACCCCCGAGAGTCCCATGGCCTGGCAGCACGACACGATGATGAACCCGCCCATCGAGGGCCTCCTCGACCGGGCCGAGTCCAAGTTCCGTCTCGTCACGCTCGGGGCCACCCGGGCGCGCCAGATCAACAGCTACTTCGGTCAGCTGGGCCACAGCCTCGGGGGCCTCGTGCCGCCGCAGGTCACCTCGCAGGCCCGCAAGCCGCTGTCGATCGCGTTCGAGGAGATCGCGGCCGACAAGATCGTGTGGGTCCCGGCCGAGGAGCTCGCGGCCGAGGCGGCAGCCGAAGAGGCGGCGCTCGCCGCAGCCATCGCCGACGCTGCCGACAGCGGCGAGTAACCCCTCCTCCCGAGCAGGCACGATGGATCTCAGCGGGAAGAACGTCGTGCTCGGCGTGTCGGGCGGCATCGCGGCCTACAAGGCCGTCGAGGTGTGCCGCCGGCTCGTCGACGCGGGCGCGCACGTGGCCCCGATCCTCACGCCGGCGGCCCTCAAGTTCGTGGGCGCGGCCACCTTCTCGGCGCTGGCCTCGGAGCCCGCCCTCACCACCCTGTGGGACGACGCCGCCGATCCCATCCCGCACACCCGCCTCGGTCAGGCCGCCGACCTGGTGCTGGTGGTGCCCGCCACGGCCCGCCTCATCGGCTCCTACGCCGCCGGCATCTCCTCCGACCTGCTCACGGCCACGCTGCTCGC
>Ga0302323_100002856_pt1 | contig 14033 bp, 13 predicted proteins | sample Fen_T0_3_FD_201950 | JGI IMG/M metagenome (GOLD analysis project Ga0302323, IMG submission 201950) | Peat permafrost microbial communities from Stordalen Mire near Abisko, Sweden - Fen_T0_3 | ecosystem: Environmental > Terrestrial > Soil > Wetlands > Permafrost | place: Sweden: Abisko... | reverse complement strand
GCCAAGGGCCAAGGTGACCCTACGGTGCTGGGGCCGCGCTCGACGGCCCTAAACGAGGAGCGGAAGCAAATTGCGGTTGAGTCGAAGGTCGAACCGACGTCGAACGAAATCGTCACCCTTCATCCAGTGATATTGGCTCGCTACGAGCGGCAACTCGCCACCCCGCAGGACGCCTTATCCAAAGGGATCAATGCCGGAGATTCTGAAGCCGCCGAAGCGATCCGAGACCTTGTCGAGACAGTGACGGTTTTCCGGGATCCCGCTCGCCCAGGAGGCGTGATGGTCAAAATAGCCGGGCGGTTGAACGCCCTGCTCGTGGAACAGGCATATCCGAACAAGGTCCGGGGAGTGTGGGGAAAGGTGGTAACGGGAGACCGCTACACCACAATACCCACCCACGACAAAGCCCTCTTTTCTTATCGGCGCCACGCTGCTGCGAAAGATTGCCAAAGATGAAGACCGGATCGAAGCGTTGCCAAATTTCTGCTTCCTCTTGCCGTACCTCCCATTTGTGACGCTGTATGGCGTCACACCGGCTCCGTCCTGAGCGCCAGCCCGACTGCCGGCCCACACAGCAACATTCTCGGTCTACAACGCGATAAAGACTCCGAGACATCGCGCGAACCGAACATATCAGGAACGACTTTCGGGTACTCGCCAGCGTTACGCCCGGCAGGCGCTGCCAACGATCTCCAGAGGCTGGCAACCTCGGCGGGTTATTGCTAGCGCGCCAACGTCGGTAGCAACACGTTGTCGATTAAGCGCGTTGAGCCGATGTAGGCCGCGGCACAAAGTGCCGCACGGCGGCGCAGCGGGCTCTCAGCGGGCATTAGCGTCTCTTCGTCAACAAGATCGAGGTACTGAATCTGGTCGACAGACTCCAAATGCCGCTTGGCGATCGCAACCAGCTTCCCCGCATCTCGCTCACCCGAGCGAAATTCAGATTCAGCGGCAAACAGACCCCGGCTGATGACGAGAGCACGCCCACGCTCTTCCTTACTCAGATATCGGTTGCGGCTACTCATCGCCAGTCCATCGGGCTCACGGACAGTAGGAATTGTGATGATCTCGATCGGAAGGTTGAGATCAATTGTCATGCGACGCACGACGACACATTGCTGAAAGTCCTTCTGCCCGAAGAACGCGACATGCGGCTGCACCATATTGAACAGCTTGGAAACGACCGTCGCTACACCGCGAAAATGCCCAGGCCTCAAGGCGCCGCAGAGCGGCCTCGTCAGCTCACCCAGTTCGACGAACGTCTGGAAACGTGCCGGATAGATTTGCTGTTCACCCGGTGCAAACAGGAACGCGACACCTGCATCACGACACAGTTTCTCATCGCGCAAAAAATCTCGGGGATAGGCGCTAAGATCCTCGTTCGGCCCGAATTGAGTTGGATTGACAAAGATACTAACAACAGTGACGTCACATTGAGTTCGGCTCGCCTCGACCAGCGCTATGTGACCATCGTGCAGATAGCCCATTGTCGGCACAAATCCGATGCGCTTTCCGCCCGCTCGCGCCGGAGCGAGCGCACGACGAAGCTCGGAGACCGTTGTGATAGTTTGCATTGCTCTACTTGAGTTCAGGTGGGATTGGAGGGCGCCCAATTTGCGATTGCATCGCCGACACCCTCAGGCAGTCGATAAGACTCTTCCGATCCTGGGAATACACCATTGCGAACGTCGGCCCCCCAGCGCGATAGCGCCTCCTGCAACAGCTGAAAGCCATCCACATAGGCACGAACGAATTTGGCACGATGAGCTTGGGTCAGGCCCAAAATATCGTGAAACACGAGCACCTGGCCGGAACAGCCAGGACCTGCCCCGATTCCAATGGTCGGAATTGTCAACGACTCTGTCGCGCGCGCGGCGAGCTCGGCTGGAATGCCTTCCAGCACCAGAGCGAAGCAGCCGGCCTCTTGCAGCCGGCAAGCATCATCAAGCAAGCGCAAAGCGCCATCCGCGTTCCGACCCTGGACCTTGAATCCGCCCATGACGTTGACGCTTTGGGGGGTGAGCCCGAGATGGCCCATTACAGGAACTTCGCGATCGACCAGGGCGCGCACCATGTCGACGCGCTTTGCTCCACCTTCGAGTTTCACCGCGGCCGCGCCGCGCTGCAGGAAACCGCCCGCGTTGCGTACGGTCTCCTCAAGGCTGAGGTGAAAGCTAAGAAAGGGCATATCAGCAACCAGCAGGGCGCGAGGCTTTGAGCGAGCAACGGCCTCGAGGTGATGATTGATCATCGCTACGCTGACCGGAAGCGTGTTGTCGAATCCAAGGCAAACATTGCCGACGCTGTCGCCGACGAGAAGAATGTCCACGATCGGATCGGCGATCCTGGCAGTGACCGTATCATAGGCGGTCGTCATGACCAGACGACGTCCGTCGTCCTTCCAGCGCTGCAGCATGGGAAGCGTCATTTGCTCAGCAGCCGTTTCAGAAAAGTGGCTCATCGCGGGACACTCCGGGATCCCAAGCGTTCCTGACCAGGCCCGACTGCAGACAAGCTAATCAGAACGCAAGAACTCAACCTTGATTGCATTCAGCGCGCCACTTCCCGCATCGCTCCCCTTTGACCATCAGAGACTGCGATCCAGTTATGAAAGTTTCAACCCTGTTTATCGACACCCCAGTTGCGTGTAAACTGGAATCACGCGCGCCAAACGCTTTCCACCTTCAGTTGTCCTCAATTGCTTTGGGAGGCGCGCGTCCGGATGCACACAACACGTTCGTATCGACAGATTTGATGGCCGTGAACTTGTAGCAGTCCAGGAGGATGCGGCCTGCAGCCTTGGTAGTCCCCCGCTTTGGACTCATGTCGAGCCAGTCCGAATTGAAATAGCGAATCAACATGCTCCGTCGCCACACATGAGTTTGCGGCAACGCGCAATCCTGCCGATGGTGGTTGGAGAGCGACGAGGCCATCGCGAGAGACCCACCACCACGCTTCGGAGGCTCACACATTGTGCGATCGGCTTAGCAAATCATGCCGGTCTCGGCCGCATCGTCTCCCGCCAAATAGTGAGGCTCACACCGCCGACGATCAGGAGTGTCGCCGCGATGCTCGATCCTGTGAGGTGTTCACCTCGGATCGTCACAGCTGCCGCGGTCGCCACCAATGGCACAAGCATCAATGTTTGCGAAGCTACCGTCGACGAAACGCAACCAAGAGCGTAGTGCCAAGCCGCGTAGGCCAAGCCGGTAGCCACGACCCAGTTGAACAGCACCACGGCAAGCAGCCAAGGCGTGACATCGACTGGCTGGCGGCTTGGATTGGCGACAGACATGACGGCGAGAGCGAGCCCCGAAGCCAATAGCTGCCAGACGGTCTGGCTCCATATATCCGACTTGTATTGACGTGAACGATAGAGACTGATTCCGATGGCCCAGCTTAGTGCCGCCGCCAGCATGAGGACCACCCCCGCCAGGCCAGATTGGCCGGATAATCCGGAACCATTTTGATGCAGAACGAGAAGCCCAGCTATTGTCATCGCCACCGCCAGCGCGCCAACGCGGCTGACGCTCGATACGCCGCTCGAAATCTCGATCAGGAACAGCCAGAACGGCATCGAATAGAACAGAACCGCGCCGTGCCCGACGGGGAGATATTGAAGAGCCATGAGACTGAGACCGAGCGCGCCAGTCATTTGAAACAGGCCGACGAGCGCGAGCGGCATTCTTTCATCGGACGGCACGTAAACCTTGTTTCCCAAGGCTCGCCGGACCGCCGCAATAAGCAACGCGCCCCCCAACAGGCGGCACGCCGTAAACTCGAGCGGCGCAACCGCCGCAACCGCGTCTTTGATGAGAATCCAGTTTATACCCCAGGTTAGCACGACGAAAGCAAGCGCGCCGATCGCGCTCATGGATATCCCACGGTGCAACATGCCTCACTCCGCGATTTCGACTCGCACTACGGCTGGCGGCGAACGGACGGCACCGATCGCGGCTTGAACCCGCCTGAGGTTTTCTTCCGGCGAATAGGCAGACGTCACGCGCGGGGGCATTGTGGTCATCGAACTATTGATCTTGCAGACGATGAATGTGGGACCGCGGATTTGGAAGCAGTGCATCAGGGCCCGGGCAAATGTGGTGTCATCGAGACACGTGAAGGCTTCACGATATCCGCAGGCTGCCGCGACCTGTGCGAGGTCGGTTTTGGCCGAGGTCGTCGGTTGATCTCCCGTGGAGGCATATCCCTCATTGTCAAGCACGACATGAATCAGGTTTGGCGGCGCCGCGTGACCGATGGTCGACATTACACCCAGATGCATGAGGGCGGCACCATCGCCGTCGACCACAACGACCCGCGACGTTTCATCGACAGTCTTGGCGAGGCCAAGCGCGAGCGCCGCAGCGTGCCCCATCGATCCTTGCATGTAGAAGTTTGCGGGCCGGTCAATCCGTCCGAACACCTCCCGGGAAATATGGCCGGTGGTGGCGACAACGACATCACGCTCGTTCAACATCGACCCGATCAGGTCGACAGCCTGGGTTCGCGAAACCGAATAGCGCGCGTTCGACCGCGTGCTCGGCACGTCTTCATCTCGCGTATCCGCATCACGCAACCGACCGCGACGCACGAGGATCGCGAATGGCCGCCCGCAACATAGCTCAGTCTGTGCGGCCTCAAGCACGGCTCCCAGCTGATCAGAGCTTTCGGGGAGTTCGGCGCTCGCGATGTCGATCGCGTCGAGAAGCGAACGCGTGACCGCGCCCATCACGCGATGTTGCGGTTCGTCGGGCGAATCCGACGGGTCGCCCCTTACCGACAACAGCAGCAGCACCGGAATTTGGTTGATCTGAATGAGAGACGTCATAGGATTGATGACGTTACCCAACCCGGAGTTCTGCAGCACGACCGCCGCCTTCCGTCCCGCGATGCTGGCACCTGCGGCGATCGCAAGCGCGGAACCTTCGTTCGCCGAGGCAATATAGGTTGCGCTTTCAGCGAGCCGGACCGGCAGGTCTCCGAACACCGAGCAGGGAACGCCGGAGAAAAACCTGAAGCCATCCGAGACGAGGTGATGGGTCAGGGATTCGGTCGAGATCGGCATATGACTCTCCAATGCCTCGCGCGCTCCTCGCGCCGAGGACCACTAAGCCCTGCCCGCCGTCGGGCAGGCACCGGTTGCTGGAACGAAGTGCTTGCTGAGCCGAGCAGGCGTCAGGATGCTCGTTTCCTGGCCGTCAACAGGCTGCGATTGCAGATGGAGCGACGGTAGTCCACGTCTGCGAAGCCCGCTTTCGCAAACATGTCCTCCATGTCGCTGACGCTGTAACAGAGCCCTTCATAGGAAGCCGTTAGAAGCACTGAGTATTCGGCTTCTTTCGCGGGCGCCGGGCGGCCGTTGCGATCGTCGGGATGGCAGCTGTAAACAGCGACGCGGCCGCCGTCGGGCAGGTATTGGTAGGACTTGCACAGCAGGCGCTGGACCTTCTCCGGACTCCAATTGTGCAGGACGTGCGAGTAGAGGTGCAGGCTGGCGCTCTCCGGAAACGGATCAACGAACATGTCGCCGGCCACGACCGACGCGCGGTTCCCCAGCAGGCCCCGCTGCTTGAGACAGGCCCTGGCGAGCTCATCAACCGGCGGGCGTTCGAGGATGGTGGCCTCAAGCGAGGGGAATCGCATGAGCAGGTGCGCGGCATACACCCCCGAGCCGCCGCCAATGTCCAGCAATTGCCGATCCGTCGAACAGTCCAACAGATCCGCGAGGCTGGGCGCGAAGATACGACCGCGTTCTTCCATGCCCTGGGTATTCAGGTTGGCGAAATCATCGGTCTGCATGAGGTCATCCCAGGACGTCGTACCGGTCCGTTGCACATGCCAGGTGTCGGACTGGCCTTCCCGCAGAATTTCATGCATCTCGCGCACCGATGATTTGTACTTCATGGTGGCGATGTAGCTCACGACGTTTTCGTCCGAGCGCCGGCTGAGATAACGGCGCGCCTGCGGCGTGACACAATATTCATCATCTGACCGAACGAGCAAGTTCCAGGATTCGAACAGTCTCAGCATCGTTCGCGTAGGCCGCTCCTCCAATTCGAAGGCGGCGCAAAGACTCCGCAGGTTTCTCGGCTGCTCATCGAGCGTCGTGAAAAGGTCAAGCCACGACACGGCTGCGATATAGAGGTCGCGGGCACAGGAACTGTCACGTAGTTCCAGCACGGTGGCGATGTCGGGTCCGCTCTGCGGAAATGTTTCCTGTCTCATGGCTATTGTGTCCCCTTTCGTGCTGTCGGAACATTGCGGATCTGGATCAGGAATGCGCGGGCAGATAAATTTTCTCGGCCGTCGCCAGTTCATCATAATCGATGAGCCCGAAGATCTCCTCGAGGCTCGCAACGTCGCTCTCAACGCCAGCGATGCCATCTTCGTCGCGGATGCGGCGGCACACGTCGCGCATGGCGGCAACTGCCGCGCGCATGTTGTGATTGGCCCAGATCACCGTCGAGATACCGGCATCCCGAAAGACCGACGTCGGCGTCTTGAAGTACCGCGTCGGCACGATTACGACTGGCAACCGGTTTTGCCAGGCGCGGGTGAACTCCAAAATCTCGTCTGCCGTCGATTTCCGGGAGTGAATCAGGATCGCGTCGGCGCCCGCATCGGAATAAGCGTGGGCGCGGTCCAGCGCTTCGTCCAGGCCATGACCAGCAATGAGTGCCTCGAGCCTGGCCACCATAACGAAATTCGGATCTGGCACATGGTCCTTGACGGCCTTGAGACGCCCGCAGAACTCCTTCATTTCGGCGAGTGGATGCCGATCGCCGACAAAGGAGTTCATCTTCGGGAAACCCTTGTCCTCCAGGCAGATCCCGGCCGCGCCGCGCTGCCACAGCTTCAATGCGGCAAGACGGGCATTGTTGAAGTTGCCGAAGCCTGAATCGCCATCGACGAGTATTGGCATGGAGGTGGCGTCAGCCATGCGCTCGACGGCATCGACCACTTGGGTCCAGGACGCTTCGTTGGCGTCGCGGTAACCGAGCGTCGACGCGATGGAGAGCCCGGACGCCCACAAGCCTTCGAAGCCGGCATGCTCCGCGATGACGGCAGAGAGTGCGTCATGCGCTTCCATCAAACATGACAGTTCGCGGCTGTCACACACGAGGGCGCGAAGCTGGCTCGGAACCTTGGTCGTCCCGGCCGCAAACGGTTGGCCATGCATGGTGGAGGGTAAAGAATGCATTGTCGCTCCTTGACGGTTTGGAGGTGTCGATAATTAGAATAGGAATTTCCACCAAAACCGGTCAATTACTAGTTTTGGTAGGTTTTACCTAATTCTGGTTGATCGTCGGGGGTTATGGGGGAGGCGTATTGGCAACGGAGGCGTGGAAAGACCGGAATTCGGTGATTTCGGCGACAACCCAATCAATTGGCCGATCACGCGATTCTGAATGCGCATCCCCGTCAATCGTCATAAAAAATTGATTCTTTGGTCAGGTCTGTCCTTCCGAGCGGGCGTTGCACAAAGCGGGGTATGGGTCATGACCACGATGGTCTTTGACGATACGGGACGTGGCTGGGACGAGAATTCGCTCGAGCTTCGCCGCGAGCTCTACTGCCGCCGTCCGGATTTCGACCTCACGACCTATTTGATCGACAACCTTGGATTTGTCGCGCTGTCGTGGAAGCAAAATGGAGCGTGCACCATCCGGCTACGTCCGGCGCTCGCCTCCGCGATAGGCCTTGCGGCTGCGATCTTCGCCCTCGCCGACTCGGCGCCCAAGCGTGTAGTGATCTCGCACCCCAGCGAAACCTGCGGTGTTGAGCTGTTTGCAGATCTCGGACGCGCGGTCGCCCGCATTGAGGAACTGGTCGCCACGGCCCGGCGGGACACCCGCCCGGCTTTTCTCAAGCGAGAGGTTTCCGTCGATGCGCTGCTACAGGCGGACGGGCCACTCGCGACGCTGCTTCGGCATTGGGGCAACGCGGATCGGGCCTACGAACCGGAGAAACTCCGTGCGCTTCTTTATGGCGCACTCCGAGGCCGTTTCATGATTGTCGAGCCAACGGCCGATCACCATCTGATCATCATGGACATCGGGCCTGGCTTTGTCGTCTATGACGAGTCGTGGCTTCGCATGGCGCGGGGTCTACCGGTTGAACACCAGCCCGATTATGACTACGGCCGCTGGGTGCGCGGGATTTTCGAACAGGTACTGGAGCGCAATACCCCTTGTGTCGATGATGTCGATGCGGTGATCGCCCGCCCCTCCCTCAACGACACTATCCGCGCCCAGTACCGACGTCTGGTGCTTCCTTTTGATCGAGGTCCGTCAGGCTCGCCGTGCCTTCTCAGCGCCTCGGTCGTCGACGCTGTCGATCTGCGCGGCGACGCCGTCGGGGGCTGTACGTAGGCCTTCCCGGGCTGCAGCATTCGCCAGCATGGCCGCGAGATCCGCCAAATTCTCCGCGGTCGACATTGAAACAAGCGCGAATCGCAAGTTTCCGATTGGCGAATTGACAAGCTCAACCGAGGCTGGCTCCACGTTGGTGTAACCACAACGGGCGGCCATGCCGCCCGCCAGCACCGCGTCCGCGAACATGCTGATCGTGCAGTCGGTGAGCCACCGCGTGAAGGCGTAGGCTCGAGAAATGCGGGGTAAGATCGTCGCCAAACCCTTGCCGCGGAAATCGGGCCGGTACCAGCCGGCCCCGGAGAACACGACGCGACCGGAAATCAGGCTCGCCGATGGCGCCGAAACGGTGCAGCGCTCGCCTCGCGCCAGTGCAGTGGCAGGATCCGTATAAAACATGCGCAGAGAAATGGCCTCGTCGCGGAAGCACGTCGATGACCAATCGTAAAGCCGCGCCGCCTGGGTCGCTACGACCTCACCAGCGTTGTTCCGGCCCAACATGGCGAAGGCGGTCTGCGCATTGATGCCTGCCACAGCCGGATCAAACAGCGGAACAAGCGGACGCCAGGTGTCGGAATTGGCCCGATTGACCGCGACGAGCTCTTCCAGCGGGGCAAAGGACAGAGTGACGCCCCTGTCCAGCGCCTCTCCGTCAGCCCACAGAAAGAAGCGACCGAGCAGATCGACTGGGCCGTGAACGATTTGGAGTTCGGCCGGAAATCGACCAGAGGTGGGACAGCGGTTGAATGGTTCCAAGGTCGCTACTCCTTCAGGTTGGCGATGTAAAAACCTTCAAAATGCCGGACCACTGCATTTTGGTCATTGGCAGGACTTTGCGATCCTAATTCTGGTTGATATACTGGGCAGGCCGTCCGCATCCTCAACCGCGAGTGACATGTCCAAGAAGTCCCGCCCAAGGTCGAAACTCTCGGCGACCGCACGCCCCCCGTCGGCTCAGAGCCCGAATGCTGCCTCAAGGCTCAGGCCCTCGCCACGACAGAAAATAACGGATGGCGTTCTTTCCAAGAAGCCGAACCTGGTCGACCAGCACGTCGGCAGACGGATCCGATTGCGCCGGGTCTTGTTGAGTTTGAGCCAGGAAGCTCTGGCGGAACGGCTCGGAGGAAGCGCTCAACAGGTGCAGAAATACGAAGCCGGCGAGACCCGCGTCAGCGCCTCCCGCCTGTACGAGATCGGACTGCAATTGGGGGTACCGATTACCTGGTTCTTCGCTGATCTTGATAATGGTGCGCCCAGTTTGGGCGTGGTTGCGCTGGGGCAGGCGCCGGAGCCGCTCGACAAACGGCCGCGGCATCTGGCAGACTTGATGGCAAGCCGAGAGGCGCGCGATCTCGTTACGACCTACTTTGCCATTGCGGATCCGCGCCTGCGCAAAAAGGTGCTTGAGGTGGCCGGCCTGTTGACGAGCCGCGAAGAGGATGACCAGGCAGATTTGGCCTGATTGCCGCACCAGCGGCCAGCCGTTGACGGTAGAACCGAAAATGGATCGGCCTGCCGGTTCGGGCCCGCGGGGTAACCGGCGTAGTTTGAGGTCCAGGTCGGCGTTGGAAGGACCTTTGAAACACAGGCGCGGCCCCTGCTCGGCCCGGAATAGAGCGCGGTGCACGTCCTCGGGTCCGACTGATCCGACCGCAGACAAGGCCATGCTGTTCGGCCGGCACGAAGCGTTCTGCCACCTCCCCATCAATCCTGTCTCCTCTGGAGGGCGGTTCCGTCCACGCCGTCAGCCGCGAGACCAAGATGGGCCAGGATGGTTGGCGCGATATCGACCACCGCGGCTTCGGTCTGCCGGACCGCTGCCGGTGCAAAGCCCGCGCCGTCGATCATCAGGAACGGCAATTGTTCGTAGGTTCCCGACCCTCCATGCTGGCCGCAACCAAGGCGATCCGCTTTGCCTGACGCCGGTTTGGCGACCAGACTTGTGCCGCGCACACCATGACAATTAGGTTCGTCGCTCCCGCGCATGGAGATCGCAAAAGCCAAACCATGATGCGGCGCTTGTCCAATCGAGTGAAGTGCCTCGGCAGGCACAACGCGACCGACCCAATCGGCACGTTCCAGATAGGCCCGCAGCGCCGGAATACGATCGGAACAGTGCGCATGCACATAGACCAGGGCCGACGTCCCGTTGGAGACAGCGACCACATCACGTGAATGTTCCGAGCTCTTGAAGCCGGCCGAGATGAGGTCATGCCCGACGTCGATGATGCCTGTGACGGTCTGATGGCCGTGATCTGAACCGACAAGAAGAAGAATGTCCTCGCCTGCTGCGCGACGGGCTCGAACAGCCTCCATCACTTCCCGCGCGCGCAAATCCGACTGCTTCAGGGCCTCCAGATTGTCGGCAGAACCGAGCGGATGATTATGCTGGGTCGCGTCCGGATCCCCAAGCCACAACACGCCCAGCGCCGGGCGTCGCTCGAACAGCACGTCGCGCACGAAGCGCTCGGTCATCTTGCGATCACCGTCGAGGTCAGGCTTGACGCACAATTGTTCTGCGTCTGGAACTGATACCCGGCCAGGACCGAACGAACCCGCACGATGATAGACATGACCGAAACCATCGGGATCATGTGCATAGGCAGCCCCCGGCGAAACATTGCTGTAGATGATCGCGCCACCAGCCTCGGCAAGGCGCTGGGCAAGGGTCGGCACCGCCAATGATCGGCCCGTCACCCTGCGCTTGTGCTGGAGAAAATCGGGATGGCCGGCATCGTGCGGAACCAGCACACCATCCTCCATGAGCACCAGCGAATTGCCCTGGAGTTCATGCCGGGCGGGGTAGCATCCGGTCGCGACGCTCGCGGAAACCACGCGCGTGCAGGATGGGAATACGGTTCGATAGTCGGCAAATCTCTCGGCACATACGGCGAAAGCGACCAGATTTGGCGTCGTCTCCGCAGAAATCAGGTCGCGTCTTAGCCCATCAAGGATTACGAGAATAGCGCGCTTCATTGCTTCAGGCCCTCACACAATTCAAGGCAACGGCGAAAATGTCGAAATTGCGCAATGGCGTCACACCGAACTCAGCCTGATGCTGGGCCGTGATAGGACGGGAGATCAGGAACGGCACTTCCTGCTCGGCCAACCCGCCATGCGATCGCAGCCGCGCTCCCGCAAGTTGCGTCAGATCGTGATCTTTCGCACGTGCTCCAATGGCTATTCCCTTCTCCGCGATGACGACAATGTCGCCCTCGCGATCCTCAGGCAGTTCGAAGCGCTCGCACGCCTGATCGCGAGTGAGGGCAAGCGCGACGCCTGGAAGAGATCGAATGAAAGCGGCGACAGCATCGAGATCAAGATGGGCCGCAAACAAATGGACGCGCACGAAACCACCCATCGCTCCATGATGGCGGATAAAGGGATCGGTAATCGGGCAGATCACCCGGGTTGCCCCAGGACCGTATTTGGCATCGAGCTCGTCGCCGAGATACAGGACGCGGGGGACACCACCTGCGCCTGCCATGTCGTTCATCCCGTGATCGGCGACGATGCCGACAATCGCGTCCAGCGACAGCAGGCGTTGCACACGCTGATCGACCTCGCGCATGAAGGCGATCGCTTCCGGCTGGTCGGGCGCAAATTTGTGCTGCACGTAATCCGAGAGCGACAGGTAAATCAGATCAATCGGCCGGGTTTCGAGCAGCCTGATGCCCGCATCCAGCACGAACAGCGACAGATCGGCTGAATAGAGGTTCGGGGTTTTGCGTCCGACAAGTCCGGTCACGTCTTCGATCCGGTTCTCGGCAAGCGTGCAGGCATCGGCCTTCTCCGCGGAAAAGACGATGCCATCAAGCTGATAGCCCAGAGCCTTGCGCAGTTTGTCCTTTGCGGTGATGGCAGCGACCCTGGCTCCCGCCTTGGCGAAGCTCGCCAGAATTGTCGGCGCGCGCATCGGAGCGGCATCGACCATCATGATGTCCTCGCCAGTCGTCCGATCGAGGAAGAAATTGCCCGATACTCCGTGAACCGACGGCGGTGCGCCGCAGACGATGGAAACATTGTTGGGATTGGTGAAGGTCGGCATCGCGGCGAGCGCTATCGCGGAAAATCCGTCCCTTGCCATTCGATCGATGGCCGGGATCGCGTTCACGGCGCGAGCGGCGTGAAGATACGCGGGATCGCATCCGTCGAAGCAGATCACAACCGTTGTTCGGGCTGGCCAGGAATAATGACGGCCATTCACGTCGAGAGAGCTTGGCGGTCGTTCGGTTTCATCGATCATGATCTGTGCCTTCATTGAGATGAGTGACAACTCGAAGAAGCCACAGCCTCGAGCCACATCGACACCCGCAACAGGTCGGCATCCCGACCGTGGCGCCCGATCAACTGGACTCCGATTGGAAGCCCTCGATCTCCGGTCAGAAACGGCAACGACACCGTCGGCAGGCCGCAGAGGCTCCAGGGCATCGACATGATACCAGCCCCCGGGCCATCCTCGATCCGGGTCGCTTCGCCCAGCGCGGACAAGGTGATCAGTGCGTCAAAGCCGCCGAACACCGCGCGGGCTCGTTCAACGAGCACGTTGGCCTGGGCATCGAGCGCGTGATAGTGGGCGGCATCGATGCGACGTCCAGCCGCAATGCCGTCCCGCAGCGGAGGGCAGTATTGCCGGATGGTTTCCTCAGGCTCGGAGCCGAAGCGCCGGGCCAAATGCGCATCGAGCAGTCCAACCGCAATATCCGGCGCGTCATCGAACTCGACGGGCAGATCGACCGATTCCGCCGACGTCGACAATTGCTGCAGCAAGGCTTCGAAGGCGACGCGGGCATCGCCGTCGGCCATCGCCCAGCCCGGTCCCCTCACGACCCCGAGCTGCGGCGGCTTTTGCGTCGCCGATACATCGGCCATGGCGGGATCAAACGCGCTGGCGAAGAGACACAGATCCAAAGTGGATCGCGCCAGGAGGCCCACATGTGCCAGGCGCGGAACCAGCACATTGCTTCCCGCCATCGAGGTGAAGCCGAGCGAGGGCTTGAACGCGAACGCACCGCAGAAGGAGGCAGGAAGCGTCGTTGACGCCGTGTGCTGCGTGCCGAGCCCCAGCGGCATCATGTGGTCAACCACCGCTGCAGCCGACCCGGACGACGACACACCTGGCGATCGCGACAGATCAATTGGATTGCGCGTGGGACTCGGATGGTACATCCCGAACTCGGAGGTCGCGGTCTTGCCAATGACGATCGCCCCCGCGTTACGCAGGATCGAGATCGCGTCCGCATCCCGTGCCGGCCGACGCCCCCGAAGTGTCTGGCTGCCGTATTCGGAAGGCATGTCAGCGGTGTCGAACACGTCCTTCACCCCGATGGGCAACCCGTGCAACGGACCAAGCGCAAGACCTGCCTTACGCCGGGCGTCCGCCATCTTCGCGCGCTCGCGCGCCTGCTCGATATCGAGGAAGGCCCACGCCTTCACCTCCGGCTCGCGCATTGTGATCCGGTCAAGGCATGCCTCCATCAGCTCCGCGGCGCTGATACGCCCGTTGCGGAGATTGGTCGCGAGCGCGGTTGCGGCCCATCCATTCAAAGTCGCGCCCGCCGTTGCAGACATCTTTGTGTCCTGTGGCATGGCTACAGACTCCTCGCCGTTGCCTGCTTCATGGCTGCCAGGGAAAGACCGGTCATGCGGCGCCGAATGGCG
>Ga0302323_100002855_pt1 | contig 14036 bp, 22 predicted proteins | sample Fen_T0_3_FD_201950 | JGI IMG/M metagenome (GOLD analysis project Ga0302323, IMG submission 201950) | Peat permafrost microbial communities from Stordalen Mire near Abisko, Sweden - Fen_T0_3 | ecosystem: Environmental > Terrestrial > Soil > Wetlands > Permafrost | place: Sweden: Abisko... | reverse complement strand
CATGGTCGTTCCGTTGGCCGAGCTTGGGGGGCAAGTTTGAACTACTCGTGTCGTGTCACAACAGAGCAACTTACGTGCCACAATTCGGTGCAGCGCGATCGCGTCTAACTCACCACCCGATTCAGTCCGCGCCTGGCCATGGACGTCGAACCAGCGCTGTCGTCACGTATTCGGAGCGGGCAAGTCGCGGTCATCCAACCACAATCAACCAAGTGGTTGACAATCGTTCACGCGCAATGCATTCTCAACCATATGGTTGATTCACGCGTTGCGACTCTGGACCGTGTGTTCCGCGCGCTGGCGAGCGAGCCGCGTCGGGAAATCCTCCGACGAACCGCCCGCCGTCCGTGTACGGTCACGGAGCTGGCGGAACACTTCGACATGAGCCTTGCGGCAGTCTCGAAGCACGTCGGCGTGCTCGACGAGGCAAATCTGCTCGTGCAGGCGCGCGACGGGCGGTTGCTGTGGCGTCAGCTCAATCCGCAGGGGCTCGAGCCCGCGCGAGCTACGATCGAACAGCTACGCGAGTTCTGGGCGAAACAGCTCGACGGCTTGGAGCGCTTTCTCGTCGACACCGCGCCCCCGCGGCGAAGAGGAAAGGCTCGCAGATGAAAACGGACGTCCTCGAGATAAAGCGGCGATTGCCCGCGGATATCGGTCGCGTGTTCGCCGCGTTCAGCAGCGCGGACATGCTCGCGCGCTGGTTTGTCTGCGCCCCAGATTGGACAGCGACAGCAACGAACGACTTTCGCGTGGGCGGCAAGTACCGAATCGAGATGCGCAGCGGCGGTCGCTTGGTCGGCGCGGCATCGGGTGAGTATCGAGAGATCATGCCACCTTATCGCCTCGTTTTTACGTGGGCTTCCGAAGGCGGCGTCAGCGTGAGCGACAGCGTCGTCACGATCGAGTTGAAGGCGATTGGAGCGCAAACCGAGCTGCTACTCATCCACGACGTCGCGCCCGACACGGTGGCGGGACGCGCGCACGCCGCTGGTTGGCGCGGGTGCCTCGAGAGCCTCGAGAACCTCTTGGTGAGCCGCTCATGAAAAATCGCGCGGAGACCGCCACGCGGAATCCCCAGGGCCGATTCGAGGAAGTGGTCGCTGGCTTCTCGCGAGATCGGAAGCTCGCGCCGGTTGCCGCCGCGTTGCTGGAGGAGAGAGCAAAGGGGCGCCGTGGGTGGTTTGGGTCTGACGCTCTCAAGGTGAACGGCAAGATGTTCGCGTTGCTCGTCAAAGGGCGGCTCGTCGTGAAGCTTGCGAGTGATCGAGTCGCCGAGCTCGTGCGGTCGGGCCACGCCGAGTATTTCGACCCGGGTCACGGGCGACTCATGAAGCAGTGGGCCGCAATCCTCTGTGACGACCACCCATGGATTGACCTCGCGAAAGAAGCCCACGTGTTTGTCCGAGCCAATCGTACGTGAACGAGAGAGAACCGAAAGGAGCTGATCACATGAATATGACGCTGAAACAGGGCATTAGCGAGAACGTGTCCTTCACGCGGAACGTAGAGTTCAACGCCTCTCCATCGAAGGTGTTCGACGCCGTGACGACGCTGGAAGGATTGCGTGGTTGGTGGACCCCGTTCGTAGAAGGCAAGCCATCGGAAGGCGGCGACATTCGCTTCGAGTTCGACGGACTTTCGCAGCACATCATCATGCACGTCGACGAGGCGACGCCGGAAGCAACCGTCAAGTGGACGTGTCGGATCCATTCTGCGCTTCCTGAGTGGAAGGACACGCGCGTGATCTGGCATCTCCGCAAACGAGGTCCTGACCGCTGCGCGCTGCGGCTCGAGCACATCGGGCTTCTTCCCACGCTCGAGTGCTATGATCATTGCGAGGTGGGCTGGGACCACTTCATTGCCAGCGTCGGTGCCTATGTGGAGTGCGGAGCAGGCATGCCCTACCGCTCGACGGGCAGCGGTACTTGCGAAACCGGCAAGGTGTCTTGGTGAAGACCGGAAGCAACGATGCCCTCTCGGTGGTGCGGGCGTACCACGAGAGTTGGACGACCAAACACTTCGACGATGCGACGCGGCTTCTTGCACGCGATCTCAAAGTCGAGGTCCCCGTGAACGACTATCCAACGGCGGAATCGTTCGCGCAGGCGCTGAGCGGATTTGGAAGTTTGGTGAAACGCGTCGAACTATTGGCGGAGTTCACCAACGGCGATGAAGCAATGCTGCTTTATGACATGGACGTGGAAAAGATCGGCGCGCTGCGGGTCGCCGAGCATTTCACGGTCGAGCAGGGCCGCATCAGCAAAATCCGCCAGATCCACGACACGACCGCCATTCGCGCGGCCGGCTTCGTACGAGCATGAGACGAATGGCGATGTACGTGGTGGACGACGGTCCGGACATCCGCGCCCCAACGCGATCTTCACGCAGTTGGCCGATGGTCGGGTGCCGTCGCAGGGTCTGGCGACCTTTGCTAATGAGCCGCGCATAAAGCACGACTTGCCTTGGCCCAAATTGCTCGCGCGTGTAGGCCAGCGCTTCGTCGATGTCGTCGTAGACGCGAGGGTGAAGCCGAACCGGCTTCATTTGGCAGAGTGGATCAGTGCCCGCGCTTGGACAGCTTGCTCGAACTCGTCGTCCGACGGTTCGAGGTAGGTGCCATCGTCCATCTCGCGGAAGACAGCAGCGAGGTCTTCACGAACCTGATGCCTGCGCTCATCGCGTTGCTGGAGGAGTCGAAAAGCTTCATGAGCAACATCGCCAACGCTCGCGTACTCGCCAGCGCGGACCCGTTCCTCAGCAAAGGCCTAAAGGTCCTCCGGTAGCGCAATCACGTTGGCAGCGTTCGACATGAGTGACCAGACCACTCTAGCGCCTAGACCGCAGTTCGCCAAGCCATCAACCCAATGGGCGTTGACCTCTTTCGTGTGGCAGGCCGCACCGTCCTACGCCACCCGCACCTCGATCGGCACGGTGAAGCCAGTTGTCCACGTGTAGTTGCGCCCCAGCGCAACTACTCGCTGGATGACGATGTCACCGGCATGGGCGCTATAGCCCTCGAAGAACAACACGTAGATCGTGCGCAGGACCCCGTCGAGGCGCACGGCGAGCTCGTCGGGCGCGACGTCGAGCTCGAGCTCGACGTCCTCTTCCCGAAGCACCTGACGCGCGCGCATCATGCGCTTCTCCGCGGCGGCTTCGTCGAGTCGCAACGCGCGACTCAGGGCCGGCGCCGGGAAACCGCAGAGCGTGCGCAATGCGAGCGCGAGCGCGCTCTCGACCGGAATCGCCGGATGACAGCAGACGAACATCATCTTCAACAAATCTTCATCGCGATCGGGCGTAGCGACGGGCCCCTCGAGCTCATCGAGCGCTTCGCTCGGGGCGATCCACGCCGCGCGCCGGATGGCATCGATCACGCGGCGCCGCGCGGCCACTTGCAGCCACGCCCCAGGACGCTCGGGGACATCCGAGGTCCAAGTCTCGATCGCGGAGACGAAAGCCTCCTGAACGGCGGCCTCGATGATCGAGGCGACGCGCGCCAAAGGAGCGCGCGAGCGACGCCGTGATCGTGGGCGCGTGCTCTCGGTAGAGTGCATCGAGATCTACACCCCCGAACGGTAGCGTGCGACCCCAACGATTACAACGCTTTGCGAGCCATTGTCTGCGTCCCAGCGCGGCAAGAGCGCTTGCGGCGCGCGGGGTCGTAGCGCGTTCAGAAAAAAGGTGTCCTCCACGCGGCATCTCAGACGTTTGCGGAGTGAGAGACGGGGCGGGGGCGAACGAATCGCGCCGCAATCGGCCGACTTCGACGTCTCGCCTTAGAGAACACCCACGAAACCCGCAAGCCACAGGAGAACGACCATGAACATCCACCACGAACTCACCATCAACGCTCCACCACACGCCATTTACGAGCTCCTCACGAGCGGCGAAAAATTCGGTCAGGTCACCGGCCAGCCCGGCAAGGGAGGCGGCGGCACCGGCGTCGCCTTCACCCTGTTCAACGGATGGCTCGAGGGCCGTCAGGTGGAGCTCGTCCACAACGAGATGATCTCCCAAGCGTGGCGGTTCCAGGACTGGGCGCCGGGCGTCTACTCGATGGTGCGCTTTCAGCTCAAGCCCGAGGGCAAGGGAACGAAGCTCATTCTGGACCAGGACGGCGTCCCCGCAGAGTTTCAAGAGCACGTGAAGACGAACTGGGAGGGGTTCTACTTCGCGCCGTTCAAGAAGCACTTTGGCGGCTGAGCAGGAGCGCAAGGGGCGGCCTCTCGCGATTCGCGGGGTGGCCTCCAAGCGCGAACTTGCGGCTCACGCGAGCGCGCCGAACGAAGTGTCCTCCAACCGAAAAAGGAAACGACCATGAACATTCATCAGGAAGTCACCATCAACGCTCCGCCCGATCGCATCTACGAGCTGCTCACTAACGGCGCGAAATTCGGCGACGTCACTGGAAAACCAGGCAAGGGCGGTGGCGCGCCCGGAGCGTTCTTCTCGCTCTTCGACGGCTGGCTACAGGGGCGTCAGGTCGAGCTCGTCGCGAACGAGCGAATCGCGCAGGCCTGGCGATTCATGGACTGGGAGCCCGGAATCTATTCGGCCGTTCGCTTCGAGCTCAAGCCGGAGGGCACGGGTACCAGGATCATCCTCGACCAAAACGGCGTCCGAGAGGCGTTTCACGAGCACGTGAAGACCAACTGGGACGGGTTCTACTTTGCACCGTTCAAGAAGCATTTCGGTGGATGAGGCGACGCGAGCGCGAATGCCCCTCGATTCGCGAGGGGCGTCCGCTCGCCAACCTGCCAAGCGGAGGCGACTCATGGCCGACACGAATCACCTAGAACATCGGATCTCGCTCTGCGCATCCCACGATCGAGTCTGGACGGCACTCACCGATCCCGAGCAATTCGCATACTGGTTCGGCGCCAGCCTCGATGCCGGCGCGTCGTTCGTCGAGGGCGAGCGACTCACTGGGACGCTCGCTCCGTCGAAGGCCGACCCTCAGACCGCGCGGACGCAGAAGGCATACTTTGGGGCTTCGCTGACCCTCACCCTCGAGCGGGTTGAAGCCGCCAGGCTTCTATCCTTCCGATGGCACCCGTTCGCTTGGGAGGTGCCCGTCGAGGATCCGAACGAACCGTTGACCCACGTCGTCGTGACGCTGAGCGCAACCGGCGACCGCACCGACCTCACGATCACCGAGTCAGGCTTCGACCGCTTCGTCCCGGCACGCAGCACGGCGGCACGGGCTGCCAGTCAACGTGGCTGGGTCAGGGTAACGTACCTCATCGAGAAATATCTCGCGGGTGCTCGGGACCTTCGTCCCCATCAAGGGGCGTGAGCTCGCCAGCATCCGCGGGGACGACTGTCCGTGAACGTGACCGCGCTTCACCCGAGGCGCACAGCAAGGAGCAGGAACATGAGCGAGTTCGTCTATCTTTATCGCGAGGCCTCGATGCCCGCCTCCCCCCAGGCGATGCAAGACCGCATGGTGAAGTGGCTTGCGTGGTTCAGAGATCTCGAGCAAACGGGGCACATGGTGAGCAAGGGCCACCCTCTGCATCGAACGGAGGGGGGCGTGGTGCGCGACAGGAAGGGCAGCTTGACGGACGGGCCGTACGCTGAGACGAAGGACATCGTGATTGGCTACACCGTCATCGAGGCGAAGGACTTCGAGCAAGCGGTGCAGCTCTCCACGGGGTGTCCCCTTCTCGACGACGGGGGCCTGGTCGAGGTTCGCCCCATCATGAAGCTCTAACGTGGAGGAGCTAGAGGCCTCGCTCTTCCGCCGGGAGTTTGCGCGCTTGACCGCCGCGCTCACCCGAATCTTCGGCGTCGCGAATCTCGCGCTGGCCGAGGACGTCGTGCAGGAGACGCTGGCCGCCGCCTTCGAGGAGTGGAGCCGCACCGGCATTCCGCAGCACCACTCGGCGCTCTTGATGACGTCAGCGAAGAATCGCGCGATCGACGTCTTTCGACGCGAGCGAACGGCACGCAAATTTGCTCCCGAAGTCCGCCACCTGATCGAGAACGAGTGGACGCTGCGGCCCGCGGTGGAGGAGCTCTTTCTCCTTCCAGCGCTCAAGGACGACGAGCTGCGGATGATGTTCTCTTGCTGTCATCCGCAGCTCGTCGAGGATGTTCAGGTGGCGCTCATATTGCGCATCCTGTGTGGCTTTGGCGTCGAAGAGATCGCAGCGGTGTATCTGTCCGGCGTCGCCGCGATCGAGAAGCGTCTGTTCCGCGGAAGGAAGGTTCTGCGCACATCGCACCGTCTGTTTGAGCTGACCGCAGAAGACTTCGCCCCGCGGCTCTCGGCGGTGCACCGTGCGCTCTACCTGCTCTTTAGCGAGGGCTATCATGGCGCTTCCGCAGACGGCGTCATCCGGCCGGAGCTTTGTCGCGAAGCGATGCGCCTGGTTCGCTTGCTCGTCGACCACGCCCCCTCGGCGACCTCGGCGACCCATTCGCTCGCCGCGCTGATGTACCTGGATGCGGCGCGGCTGCCCGGTCGAGTCGACGATTCCGGCGATCTCACGCGGCTCTTCGATCAGGATCGTTCGCGCTGGGATAAGAAGTTGATCGCCGAAGGCCTCTCGCTTCTAGAGCTCTCTGCGACTGGGGATGAGCTCTCCGATTTCCACATCGAGGCCGCCATTGCCGGGATGCACGCCGGCGCAAGCCGGGTCGAGGACACCCCGTGGAGCCAGATCGTCGCCCTCTACGAGGTGCTGGCGAGGATTCGGCCTTCTCCCGTGGTGGAGCTGAACCGAGCAATGGCACTCGCGCAGGTTGAGGGGCCAGAGCGCGGACTCGAGGCCGTGCGCACGATCGGTGGTGTCGAGCGGCTAGGCTCATATCCGTTTTACGAGGCGGCACTCGGTGAGCTGGAGCTCCGGTGCGGGAGAAACGAGATCGCGCAAGGGCATTTTCGCGCAGCGCTGAAGCTGGCTCGCAACAATGCCGAGCGGCGATTCCTCGCCCGCCGCATCGCCGATTGCGAAGCGTGAGCATTGGGCGCGCATAGAAGTCCACACCATCGCGCCGGTGGCGGAACATCAAGCGGGCGCGGGACTCTTCCTCAAGTGAGGGGCTACCTCACTGCATCGGCTCACGGTGCGACGGCGAGTGGCCGTACGCGCATCGTGTTCCAGCGCGCGTAGCGCCCCCGCGCAACCCTCGCTGGATGACGATACGTCACACCGGCAAAAACGTCGAAACATCGACCGGTGGTTACCCAAGTCGAGCTCAATAGCGTCGACTGGTACCGCGCCCATGGGTGATTCACGCGTGAGTCCTCGGTTCTTGCGGGAAGAGCAAACGACGCCTTGCCGACGCGAAAGCTGATCCGCTGCTCCGGCGGCGCTCGCTAGTGCGTTGCCGGCGTTCGCCACGCGCGTAGCAGGGCAACTAAGGCCGCAACTTGAGATCACTCTCGTCTCCGGTGACGACGAGGTCGCCGCGAAGCGCCGCCGAGGCGACTACGGTCGCGTCTAGACGGGCCAGCACGCGACCAATAACTCGCCCAGGTCGGCCCAGCCAGACCCGTACGTGCGCGCGCCTGCGACGACCAGAGGGCCCAGCGTCAGTGCGACGGCGAACATCAAGAGGGCCCGTTGAACCCAAAGATTGGAGGTAAATCCAGGCACTATCGAATCGACCTCAACGAGGCAATCCACTAATCGAGCAGCGCCAGCAACCGCATCAGCATCGGGTTTGCCGCGCGCACCGGATAGGCCAGACCAATCTCGACCGTCGGCACCGGAGCCGCAAAATGCAGCAGTCTTACTCGCGGCATTCGCAAGTCTCCCGCACGGCCCGCCGGCACCGCAGCCACGACCGCGCCGCTGGATACCGCGCGCAGCAGTTGTTCATCGTCAGGCTCATGGCGCACGAGGTTGAAGCCGCCGTTGGGCCACACTTGGGCGATGATGCTGTCGTACATGCCGGGGCCATTCTCGCGCGGCCACATGACGGCGGGCTCGCCGACTAGGAGCTCGCGAGGGACGCGCCGACGGCGCGCGAGCGGATGGTCTGCAGGGACTGCGAGCAGGAGCTCTTCGGTATCGAAGAAGCGACAGTGCAGGGCAGGCTCGGAGAGCGGGGGCCGCCCGAACGCGACGTCCAAGCGACCCGTGACGAGGCCCGCGACGTTGCGTGCGGTCCAGCCGGTCTCGATCACGAGCTCGACGTAAGGGTTCTCGGTGCGGAAGCGGTTCATGAGGTCGTCGACGTTCTTGCCTCGCGCCGAGCGGGTGTAGGCCAGCCGGAGCCGGCCGCTCTGGCCGCGGATCGCCGCATGGATGCGCTGTTGTGCCGCCTCGGCCTGCGCCAGTAGCGCGACCGCCTCTTCGGCGACCAGCTTGCCGATGGGCGTGAGCACGCAGCCCCGGTTTTTGCGATCGATGAGCGTGGTGTCCAGCTCTCGTTCCAGCGCTTGGATCTGCTGGGTCAGGGCCGGTTGGGCGATGCGGAGTCGGGCGGCCGCGCGAGTGAAGTGGAGCTCTTCGGCGAGAACGGCGAAGTAGCGCATTCTGCGGAGATCCGGGATATCCATGATAAGCCATGCTTCTCAAACGATACTTTCTTGGTTTTGGACAGGCATGCCCGATCTGCTGCTTGCTACGGCCATGAATGACGTCGTAGTGGTTGGTGCTGGCGTCGTGGGCCTGACCTGCGCCGTGCGAATGCTGGAGGCGGGAGCGCTCGCTCGCGCGGTGAGCGTTTAACGCGCTTGCGCGCTCTGAGCCCTTAGAGCGGGTCCTAAAACCTCTCCCGTCGCCTGCCTTCAGATCCGCTTCGCAGCCCAGCGTTGCGCCTCCTCACCGTACCTTACAGGTACGCCTCGTCGTCGCGCCTTGGTCTGCTCGCGCCTCTTCGGCAGGCTCGGTCCGAGGTTTTAGGACCCGCTCTTAGACCGTCACGGGGGTGAGCACGGTGAACTCGGGCAGACCCGCGACCAGTTCGTTGAACGCTTGTCGGTGGGCTGTGGCGTGCGGAGTTCGGAGATGCCCTTCGAGATCGTGAAGATTCCGCCAGCGCTCGTACACGACGATCACGTTCGGATCGGAGGCATCGCGATTCAGATCGAAAGCGATCACTCCGGCATCCTTCAGCGTCGCCTGCCGCGCGAGCGCGAAGGCCGCATCGACCTCATCGCGCGTGCCGTCCCGCATCTTCATCCGCACGAGCAGCGTCAGCGGCTGCGCCGCGTCCTTCAGCCGAGCGCCGAACATCTGAACGATCGCGGCCACGTCGTCCTCGGGCGCAAACGTACCCTTTGCCATGCTTTGTTCTCCTTTTTTGATCTCAAAGTGCGTCAGGAGTGAAGTGCGCGTCCAGCCAGCCGAGGACCCGCTCCCACATCTGCGCGTTTCCGTACACTGCCTCGGTGCGGCCGACGAAGCCTTCGTCACGCAGTGTAACGAGCGTTCCGTGAGGCGACGGTTCGAGGCGATATGTGATCGTCGTTTCACGCTCACCGAGAAACGGATGCGCGTCGAACCTTCGCGTCATGACGATCTCGCTGGGTCTGCTCAGGGCGCAGAACTCGCCCCACGCCTGAACGGACTTGCCCTCAGTCTCGAGCACCGTCGTCACGCTCCAGCGCCCGCCAACGCGGACGTCGGCGGTCCAGTCTTTCTGCTGGTATACGCCAGGGAACTTCCACCAACGCTCGACCTCGTTCGTGGTGAGGGCGTCGAAGACTTGATCCGGCGTCCCGGCCACGTCGGCGAAGGCGAGGATCATCCCGCCGATGCCGTCCGCAGCAGCCTTGGGCGCTCTTTTTGTTGCGCTTGGTGCACGAAAGTCTTGCGTCGTCGGCGCGGCTCGCTGCCGCGGATGCAGCGGGCTGTCCCAGGGCATGCCCTGCCCCGTTTCGCAGTAAGCGCGCAGGCTGAGCAGGTAGTGCGACCAGCCCGCTTTGACGGCTCGGTACGCCTCGCTATTCGCGGCAAAGCCGTCGTGAAGCAGGTCCACGTACGTGCCATCGCCTTCGGGCACGACACGAATCGACAGCCGCGTTCCCTCGCAGTCGGGGAGCTTCGTGCTCTGGGTACAGGTCATCTCGATGCCGCCGCGATCCAGTCGCTCGATGCGAAATCGGATCTCAAGCGCGTCAAAGTGAAAGACTGCGCCGTGACCGGGCGCCCGACCAACTTCGGCCTGCGTCCACCAGCCGCGAAACCCCTCGGCGGTAGAGATCGCCTCGAGGACGCGACTCGGGGATGACGCGATCCGGATACTCGTTGCAATAATTTCCATGGCGCTTTCCTTCGGCCTTCATCCCGTAGAACCAGCGGGGCTACCGGAACTGTTCGGTCCGGTTGTGGGTGGGATACCTTTTTTTCCGGACCCCGCTAAGATCGCGGCTCCGCGTATGGGTCCCTCTGCCGAGTCCTTCGAGGTATTTGCCGAGCATCGGCCAGCTCTGCTCCAGCATTGCTACCGCATGATGGGTTCGTTCCCCGACGCGGAGGACGTCGTCCAGGACACGCTCCTCAGGGCATGGCGTTCGCGCACCGGCTACACGCCCGACGCCCCGGTCCGGCACTGGCTCATGCGGATCGCCACGAATGCCTGCCTCACAGCGCTCGCAAGCCGCAAGGCGCGCAGCTTCCCGTCGCTCCAAGGCGCACCCTTCGCAGGGGAAACGCCGGCGATCGAAGGCGACGCTTCGAAATGGCTGACGCCGGCGCCCGACCAGCGGCTCTTCCTCGCGCCCGACGACGCGGCCGAGGCGCGCGAGTCCGTCGCGCTCGCGTTTCTGGTCGTGCTGCAGCGCCTGCCTCCGCGACAGCGTGCAGTGCTTCTCCTCAAGGATGTCGTCGGCTGGTCGTCGCACGACATCGCAAACACCCTAGAGCTGAGCGTGCCAGCGGTCAGCAGCGCGCTGTTCCGTGCGCGAGAAACGGTAGCCGGTCTTTCCAAGGAGATTTCGCATGAGCCGCCCCCGGCGATCCTCTCCGAGTACGTCCGCTGCTGGGAGACGCACGACCTCGAATCGCTCGTGAAACTGCTGAAGGAGGACGTCATCCTCGCGATGCCCCCGCTCTCGACGTGGGTGCACGGCGCCCGCGACGTCGAGCGTTTCTTCCGGCTACCTCGGTTCGAAGCATTCTGGTCGCTAGGCGTCCGCGCGTTCCAGACGCGCGCGAACGCCCTGCCAGCGATCGCGTGGTACGTCCGCGGCGAGGACGGCGGGTTCCGGCGACACTCGCTGGAAGTCATTCGCTTTGTCGCGGGCGCGGTTGCATCGAGCACGCACTTCATCGGCAGCGACTACTTGGTCCGCTTCGAAGTCCCCGAGCAACTTTGAAGCTTTGCAAGCCAACTGTGCGCGAGCGACGACGATCGCCGCGCTGACCGTCGAGTGGCTGCTCTTTCGTCCGTGTCGGTCGGCGGTCAGCAAGCCTGGACTCTTGCCACGCTTGATGCCGCGTTCGAGTTGTTGTAGCCAAACGATGGTGGAATTTCCGGGTCGGTGGGCGATGCGCGTTGCGTGTTCGTTTGGCTCGTTGTCGGGTGCTCGGGCTCCTCGCACGGGCTTCCGGTCGGCGCGCGTCATTGCGCCCCTCAGTACCCGACGTCGTGGAGGACGACGGCGAGCTTTGCGTCGAGATCCTGTTCGCGGGCGTAGCCTCGATCGGTAATGCGAGCGAGGTGTTCACGGACGCGGGAGATGTCGAGGCCGGGCGTGAACTGCAGCAAGTGTTTGGCATCGATCCGATCCTGCAGTCGGGCGTCGGTCATGCTCAAGACCTTCATCGCCAACAGCTCCTCGGCGTTCGCAACGGGCACGGAACCGGCTCCTTCGAAGTCGATCTGTGTGGCGCGATCGACAATCTCGGCCTCGATGCCAGAGCTGGCAAACATTAGGTCCACCTTGACACCGGACGGAGACATGAGGCGAACAGTTGAAAGCCGGTGACGTGTCTCATGCTCCACGCTGGCGACCGCAGTGTAGCCTGCCAAACGAAGCTCGTACGTCAGCGACTCCGCCTCCGCGTCGTCGGCGACAGCCACGGCGATGTCGACGTCGCGTGTAAACCGCACCTCGGCGCGAACGGAGACCGCCGACCAATGCGAACCGGCGCCCCAGGCGCAGCAATTCGCGGCAAATTGCGGCGAGTGCAAGCTCGGGCGCAGGCTCAGCCATCCTCGCGTAGCCATTCAGCCAGGCGGTGATCGACTTCAGTGTCGGCCGCGTCGGGGAACTGCCGACGCAGCGTCGAACGTTTTAGGCGAATTCCGGCGCGCATGACGTCGAGGGCCTGCTTCAGCTTCTCGGCAGGGTCAAGCTGGCGAGCGTGTTCACGGTCATGGGCGAGAAGCGCATCCATTGCTACGAGTGTACTCCACCGCGGACGCCCGGTCATCCGGCTCCGGAAGCACGAAACCCCGGCGTTTCTCACCCAGGGCCGAGCTCGATCGGGGGGGCTATGCGCATCCGGTTGCCTCGGCCGGGGATGGCACGAGCCACGCCGTGCCCGCTTTCGCTCATGCCACTAGGCGTCGCTCGAACCTCAATGATATCGCGGTATACAGCCCGCGTTGCGCCCCCGCGCAACCATTGCCGTGGGGCACCGACTTTTCCTGCTCGGACAGAGGTCTTCTTGTGCGTCGGAGACGATCACCCCCGCGAAAGCATGATTGGATAAACGACTGTAACGATGCCGCCGTCGGGCTCAGGAAACTCGAGACCATAGAAGGCAGTCACGACGCACACTGCCACTTGGTGATCGGGGATCGTGGTACCTGAACCGATTGCGGCATTCGTAACTTTGCCAGTGCGACTGATCACGAAGCGCGCGATGACCTTGCCCGTAAGCGTGGGGTCGCGGGAAAGCCCATGCTCGTAGCAAACGCGAAATTTCCCGTATCCTGCGCGTACGATTTTCTGAATCAATTCGGGCGGTAGTCGCCCTGCGACCCTTGTCGCAGGGATAACCTGCTCGGGCGCGTTGGTGGAAACGCAGCCAACCGCCACAAAAGCCCAGGGGAGCCACCACTTGCCCGACATGTCGCGATGCTACCACGCTTCGAAGGGTGTCCTTGCTCGACCAGTCTGCTGGTTCGATGCGTTTTCCGCGTTTTTGCGCTCGTAGGTTCGCGCGTCTGGCGGCAGCGCTCGCGCAGCGGCTGCAGCCGAGATCTTCAGTCAGTTGGCCCATAGTCGGGTCCGCGGGACTGCACAATCAGTGCGCGCTACAGCCTCATGGGCGCCAAAGCGTTCGTCCACTTGAGCAGCGCGTCGAGCATCGCGCGAGCATTGGTCTCGAGCATTGGTCTCTTGCAGCTCACTCGCGTTGAACACACCCTCGCCGTCAATGCTGTGGGTAAACAGCGGTGCCATCACCGACTCGTGCAGGGCGACCATCTTGAGCGCAGCCAGCATTGGCTTGACCATCTGCACTGCGCGCGTACCGCCAGCCGGACCGCCATAGCTCACGAAACTGACCGGCTTGTGCGCCCATTCTTGTACCAGATAAATGAGCGCGTTGATGAACGACGGCGGCGTGCCATGGTCGTATTCGGGCGTGACGAAGATGAAAGCGTCGGCGGCGTCAACCTTCGCGCTCCAGCGCTTGGTATGCTCGTGCTCGTATTGACGTAGACGCGGGTGGCGCGCCTCGTCGAACATGGGCAGGTTTTCTTCCTTCAAGTCGACTAGCTCGACGACGAACCCTCCGTGCGCCTTCGCAAGGTCGAAAATCCAAGTGCTGAGGGGAACGCCCGCTCGGCCTCGACGAGTGCTGACCGTAATCACATAAAGCTTCGGGCTGGTTTTGGGCGTCGCGGTGCCATTCATGGATCTGTGATAATCCCGGGGGGCTGGACTTCCAATGGCCAAAACTCGTGATAACCTATCCAGGACTCCACACAAGCTGGCGCTCGAGGATCCACGGGCCGATGTGCTCGCCGACGTCCTCTGCACCAGCCTGCTTCGCAACGCGATGTACCGGCGCATCGAGTGCAGCGCGCCCTGGGGCATGGACGTCCCTCAACACGATCGGGCCACGTTCTACGTGCTCGTCCGTGGCAACGCGCGCTTCGAAATCCAGGGTGAGCCT
>Ga0302323_100002854_pt1 | contig 14042 bp, 11 predicted proteins | sample Fen_T0_3_FD_201950 | JGI IMG/M metagenome (GOLD analysis project Ga0302323, IMG submission 201950) | Peat permafrost microbial communities from Stordalen Mire near Abisko, Sweden - Fen_T0_3 | ecosystem: Environmental > Terrestrial > Soil > Wetlands > Permafrost | place: Sweden: Abisko... | reverse complement strand
ACGACGCCGCACAGCACGTGCAGGGCCGTGTGGGTGCGCATCAGCGCGTATCGCCGTGCCCACGCCACGTCGACGCGCACGCGGTCGCCCGCCGCGGGCAGGACGCCGTCCTCGGGCGCCTCGAGCTCGTGGACGATGTCGCCCCCGAGGCGTTTCGCGGCCCGGACGGTCCAGGACCGGCCGTCGGCGGCGCGCAGGATCAGCCCGCGGTCCGACGGCTGGCCGCCGCCGCCCGGGTAGAAGGGCGTCGTGTCCAGGACCACCAGCGGCGGGCCATCGGCCCCCGCCACCTCCAGCACCCGCGCCTCGGCGGTGCGGGCATAGGCGTCGCGGTAGCAGCGCTCGTCGACGCGGGCGGTCACGGGACGGCCGCCATCGTCAGCCGCCGACCTTGAGGGTGCCAGTCATGTTCGGGTGAACGGAGCAGACGAACTGGTACGTCCCGGCGGCGAGCGCGGGGACCTGGTAGTCCTTCACCGCCGCGCCGCTGAAGATCTCGCCCTTGAACACGCTCTGGTTGTTCGCGTCCTTGATCTCGACGTTGTGGGGGGTCCCGGCGTCGGTGTTGTTGAACCGGATCACGAAGGCGGCGTCCGCCGGGGCGGCGAGGTCCTTCGTGTCGTACGAGATGGCCGCCGCGGTGAGCTCGAGCGTGGTGCCGCCGGCGGCACCGCCGTCGGACGGGGCCGCGGAGGCGGGAGCCCCCGATGCGGAAGCCGATGGGGCCGCGGAGGGCGCGCCGGAGGGCGCGGGCGTCACGGCAGGCGGGGGGGTGGGGGCCGCGTAGGTCCAGCCGGGGGCGGTGGACGCGGAGCAGGCCGCGAGGAATGCGGCGAGCACGATCAGGAGCGCGATCAGGGGGCGGCGCATGGGGACCTCAGGTACCGGGCAGCGGTGGAATGCCCCGAATCTACCGAAAGCCGGCGGGATGTGCCGGACGAGCCCCGCGACGGCGCTCAATGCCCTCGCGACGTCCCCGCGTCCGGGGTCTCGAGGCCCAGGCGGATCGCGACGGCGGCCGCCTCCACGCGCCCGGACACGCCCAGCTTGGCCAGGATGTTGCCGACGTGGACGCCGACGGTCTTCTGGCTGATGAACAGGCGGTCGCCGATCTCGCGGTTGGTCCGGCCCTGGGCGATGAGCCCCAGCACCTCGAGCTCGCGCTTGGACAGGCCGAACGTGTCGCCGCCGGGTGCCCCGCGCAGGGCGGGCGCGGGGGTCGGGGCGGGCATCGCGACGACCGGGCCCGGCGTCACCTGGGCCCGCGGCCCGGCGTGGACCGCGGCCGGCCTGGCCAGCAGCACGTCGACCCCGGGCGGGAGCGTGATCAGGGCCCGGCCGGCCAGCTCGCGCAGGCGCCGGAGCAGCGGCCGGGCGCCCAGGCCCATGGCAAGGGTCACGGCCTCGAGCAGCGGGTCGCGGGCATCCGCCCGCACGAGGCGCGCGTCCGTGCGATCGCGGGCGCCGCCGGGTCCCGCGATCGCGCCGCCCATGATCGCCTCCGCCTGGCGCCATCGGGCCCGCGCCTCGCGGTACGGGTCGCCGATGGCGCCCCAGCGCGTGGCGAGATCCGCCCAGCGCGCTGGATCGTCCCTCCCGACGAGGCGCGCGTGGAAGGCACGGGCCGTCGCGAGGCTCGCCTCCGGCTCGCCCGTCCCGCCTGTGTCCTCCGAGCGGGCGCGCGCGACGGCCGCCTCGGCCTCGGCGAGGATCCGCGAGGCGCGCTCGCGGGATGCGGCGACGTCCCCGATCCGGCGCCGCTCCAGCGACTCGGCCACGATCGCGGATTCCACCTCCAGCGCGGTGGCCGCCATCCGCGCGACCAGCACCCAGTCCTCCGTGCCCCGCAGGCGCGCCCAGCCGCGCTCGGCCGCCCGGCGCGCGTCGGCGAGGTCGCCGGACCACATCGCGTAGGACGCCGTCGCCTGGTAGGCCGGGATCGCGAACTGGAGGTCGCCGCCGGTCTCGAGCTCCACGAGGATGCGGCCCAGCAGCCGGCCCGCCTCCTCGCCGGCCTCCGACTCGATCTCCACGAGGACGAGGTTGAGGATCGCGTTGACGAACGGGACGCCGGCAGGGCTCCAGTCCAGCGCGCGCAGGCTGAGCTCGCGGGCCTCGGCCCAGCGGCCCACGTCCACGAGGATCCCGGCCACGTTCCCGCCCAGCAGGTTGCCGTACACCGCGTCGAGGTCCAGCTCGCGGGCCTCGGCCATGCTGGCGAAGGTGACCTCCACCGCCTCCGACGGACGCCCGAGCAGCTCCAGCACCACGGCCTCGTTGGCGACTGCTCGCCACCATTCCTCCACGAGCCCGGCGGTCCGGGCGCGGGCGGCGGCATCGCGGAGCAGCGGCAGGGCCGTCTCCGGCTCGTCGGCCCAGCCGCGCACCACGGCGAGGGTGGTGGTGGCGTGGATGGCCTCGGGCTCGGCCTCGGGGCCTACGGCCCGTGTCACCTCCAGCGCCTCGAGCGCCGCCCTCTCGGCATCCCTGAACGCCCCGGCGATCATCCGCTCCTGGGCCAGCAACGCGAGGATCCGGGCCCGCTCCACGGACGGCTCCGGGGGCGCGACCTCGGCGGCGCGACGGAGGGCCGCCGTGGCCCCGGCCGCGTCCCCGGCCGCGAGCCGGTAGCGGCCCAGGCGGGCCTCCAGGACCGCGTGCCCGAGGCGGTCCCTGCGTTCGCCCAGGGCGGCCAGCGCGCTCTCCGCGTAGGCAACGGCCCGGGTCGGGCGCATGGCGGCGTACGCCGCCTCCGCGGCCAGCTGGGCGAGGTCCGAGGCGCTCGCTGCGTCGGGCTCGGCCGTCGCCGGGACCGGCAGGTCCAGCCCGCGCTCCAGGACCGCCAGCGCGTCCTGCGGCGCCTCGACGCGCATCGCCAGCCGCCCGGCCTCGATGGCGGCCTCACGCGCCTCGTCGAGGCGGTGCGCGCCACGCCACAGGTGGGCCGCCACCGTGGGGCTGCCGGCGAATGCCCGGGCCAGCGCGGCTCGGTACCGGGGCCGCTGCGAGGGCAGCAGGTCCGCCACCACGGCCCGCGCGACCAGCTCGTGCCGGATCGCCAGGCGGTCGTCGGCCGTCCGCTTCACGAACCCGTGCTCGATCGCCTCCGTCAGCCCCGCGGCGAGGTCGGCGTCGAGCAGCTCCGTGCCACGGCGGGGCAGCGTGGAGGACCGCGGCGGCAGCCGCGTCGTGCCGTCGGCCTCGAACGCGGCCGCCGCGATCGCCAGCTCCTCGACGCTGACCGGCCGCTCCGCCGGCGCGATGAGGCGAAGCAGCCGGCGGCACTCCGGCGAGCGGCGGAACAGGCGGGCCGCGATGAGGTCGGCGAGGGTTCCGGTCAGGGTCGCGTTGCGCAGCTCGCGGCGCGCGGCGACCAGCTCCTCCACCACGAGGGGCGAGCCCGCGGACCGCTCCGCCACGAGCACCACGATGGACGCGGACGGCCGCTCCCCTTCAATGCCCTCGATCAGCCCGGCGATCTCCCGGCGCGCGAACGGGGCGAGGTCGATGTGGACCGGGGGTCGCAGCCCCGCCTCGATGACGGCCAGGCTCTCGCGCAGGGGGTGCTCGCGGGTGAGGCGGTCGGGCTGGTAGGAGAGGACGAGCGCGATCCGCTCGTCCCGGGCGATGCGGGCGACGAAGGTGGCGAAGGCCCGGGTCGCGGCGTCGGCGACGTGGAGGTCCTCGAGCGCCAGGATCACTGGCCGTTCGGCCGCGAGCCGGCCCAGCCAGCGCAGCAGCGCCTCGAGGGCGCGCGGCTGGCGCCGCTCCGGGTCCGCCAGCGCGCTGCCGTGCGGCCCGGGGGCGCCCACCGCGAAGGGCGCGAGGCCTGGCAGCTCGCGGAGGATCGGTCCCGCGTCGCGGCGGAGGAGGTTGAGAACCTCGGCGGGTGGGCGGTGGACCAGGGCGGGCCCGAGTGCCTCCATGGCGGCGGCCCAGGGCGGGTCCGCCGGGCCGTACGCGCGGCCGCGCAGCACGAGCGGCGGGCCGGGCACGGCCGAGGCGCGCTCGAGTGCCTCGTCGAGGAACCGGGTGACGCCCATCCCGGCGCTGCCGCCCACGATCACGGTCGTCGCGATACCCGCCGACGCCATCGAGAGGGCTTCGGCGATCCGCGCGAGCTCCGGCTCGCGTCCGATGAAGCGGCGGCTGACCACTCTCCCGGGCATCGCCGCATTGTAGGAGCCGGGCATCCCTCCGGGACGAGCCCCCTCGCTGGGCGGTCGACCGCTACCCTGCCGGGGTGCAGCCTCGCCGTCCGCCCCACCCCGCCAACGACCTCAACGAGCTCTCGGGCGAGGAGTGGCTCTACTTCACGAAGTCGGTCTGGACGACGGCGTACCCGAGCGAGCTGGGCCACCAGCTCCGCAAGGCCCACGGGGCGAACAAGCCGCCGCGGCTCATGGCGCGGCTCATCGAATTCTTCACCCGGAGCGGGGAGCTGGTCCTGGACCCGTTCGCGGGCGTCGGCGGGACCCTCCTCGGCGCCGCGATCGCGCGGGGCCCGCGGCGGGCGATCGGCCTGGAGCTGGACCCACGGTGGGCCGCGGTCTACGCGGAGACGGTCACGGCCTTGCTCGCCGAGCACGGCGGCACGGGGCCGCGGCTCGCGGACCTCGGGCCAAACGACCCGGGCGGCGTGCGCGGCTTCGACCCGGCGGGCTCCGTTCTCCGCCTCGGCGACGCGAGGCTGCTGCTCCCGGAGATCCCGGAGGGCTCGGTGGACTTCGTCGCCACGGACCCGCCGTACAACGTCCAGCTGCCGATGACGATGGCGGGCGGCCGGCTCGCGGAGGCTCACGCCAACCGGCGGACCGGCTACGCCATGGTGAGCGACCTCGCGGGCGACCTCGCGAACCTCCCGGACTACCCGGCCTTCCTGGACGCGATGGGCGGGATCTTCGCGGAGGTCCACCGCGTGCTCCGGCCGGGCAGGTACGCCGCGCTCATCGTCCGCGACGCGTACCAGGGCGGGCGCTACCTGTTCACCGCCTCGGACCTCGCGGGGCGCGCGGCGGAGGCGGGGCTCGTGCCCAAGGGGGACATCGCGTGGTACCAGGCCGGGACGCGGCTCCGGCCGTACGGCTACCCGCGGGCGTTCGTGCCGAACATCGCGCACCAGCACATCGTGGTGCTCCGCAAGCCGCCCGGGGGCAAGCGCACCTAGGTGGGTGCCGCCCGGGACCGGCGGGTCAGGCCTCGCCGAACTGGCTGCGGGACGCGTTGTAGGTCCGCAGGACATCCTCGAAGGTGCCCGGTGCCGGGCCGTCGTCCGCGGCCGTCCAGCTCTCCGGGGTGCCGCCCGTGGCGATCACCACGTCGCCCAGCGTCATCTTGTGGAGCCATCCCTCGCTGCCGTTGGGGCACAGGACCCGCCAGTACGTGCCGCGCTTCTCGAGAAGCACGACCTCGTCGCCCTCGTCGAGGCTGCCGATCTCCACACCGCGGACCTCGTCCGGCATGTCGAGCAGGCTGACCATGCGGTAGCGGATCCGGCGCCGCTCGAGGCCCGTGACCGCCTCGCCCGCACGGCCGTCGAAGGTGAGCCGGGCGGTTGCGGCCATGGCGCCGCGGAGCGGGTCGGCCTTGCGGGCCTCCATGAGGGACGGGCGCCGCCAGCGCGGCAGGTGGGCGTCGATCTCGGGCGCCGGACCCGCGCCCGCGGTGCTGGCGACGGCGGAGATGGCCGCGGCCGCGGCGGCCGCCTGGGCGGCCGGGACCGGCACCGGGGCCAGGGCGGGCTGGAGGCCCGGGTCCGGGATGTAGCCGAGACCCGCGGCGGCGCTCGCGGCGAGCGCCTCGTCGGAGGCGGGCTGCCCGCCGTCGCGGCGGCGCTTCCCGAAGACCAGGAACGCCATCAGCATCGCGACGCCGCCGGCCGTGACCACGATCACCGGCATGACGCCCATGAGCGTGGCGACCAGGGACGCGCCGCCGAGGCCCGTCACGGACGGGCCGGAGTCGTTGACCGGACCCGGGCCTCGGGCACCGCCGGGGGTCCCGTCTCCCGGGCCAGAGCCGCCCGGGTCGCCCGGGCCGCTGCCGCCCGTGCCGGGGACCACGACGGCGACGCCGGGTTCGACGGTGGCGGTGGGCTCGGGGCTGGCCACGGGCTCGGAGGGGGCGGCGGTATGGACGACCGGGGCGTCGGTGGCTTCCGGGGCGGGGGCGGGGCCGCCGCGCGGCGCCTTCGTCGGCGAGGGATTGCCCGTCCCCCCGGACCTGGGCGTGGCGCCGGGCTTCGGCGTGACGGCGGGCCTCGGGGTCGTCGCGGGCCTGGGCGTGGCCGTCGGAGCCGCGGTGGGCCGGGCTGTCGGGGCCGCGGTGGGCCTGGGCGTCGCCGTGGGGGCCGCGGTGGGCCGGGGCGTGGGGGCGACCGTGGGCTTTGGCGTGGGCGTGGGGGCGACGGTGGGCCGGGGCGTGGGCGTCGGCGCGACCGTGGGCTTCGGCGTCGGCGTGGGCGTCGGCGCGACCGTTGGCTTCGGCGTTGGCGTCGGCGCGACCGTTGGCTTCGGCGTTGGCGTGGGCGCGACCGTGGGCTTCGGCGTCGGGGTCGGGGCGACGGTGGGCTTGGGCGTCGGGGTGGGCGTGGGTGTTGGGGCCGAGATCATGATCCCGGGGCCGTCCAGGCTCGCGCCGTTGCCGTTGTGATCGGCGGCCTCGAAGGTGGGTGTCCAGCCCCCCACCGGGAGCTTGGCCGTGGCCGCGAAGCGCACCCCGCGGGACCAGCTGTCGGAGGTCGTGGTGGGGGCCATCTCCTTCGTCAGGCCCGCAACGTGGAGCCGGACGTAGTCGGGCGCGAGCCCATCAGTGTTCCGGTAGGTGACCGAGAACGTGATCACCGTCGTCGTCGTCCCCGATCTCGGGGACGCGGCGGGTGCCAGCAGGGTCGTGATGGAACCCGTCGCCGCGAGCGCCGGGAGGACGGAGGCCACCGCCAGCAGGACGGCGACCAGCACCGCGCCCACGGAGGGCCGGGCCAGAGTTCGCCAGGTCCGCTTCGCGTTCGGTGCCAGGTCAGCCACGAGGGCTCGTCGCCTCCAGCGTCCCCAATCCTGCGGGCGGGGTACTGGCGGAGCATCGCGGCCGTTCGGGCGGCCCGCTATGGTACGGGGGTCCTCGCCGGGGAAGGACCGCCGGGTGTCCGCCGGGTGCGAGGCACGGGGCGACCCGGGTCCCCGTGCAATTGCGTTGCCGCGCAGCACCGCGCCGGTGCGGTCAAGTGCGGATCACGACGGTCACGGTGACCGTCGCCCCCTCCTACGTAGCCGGAATCGGCCATGCTTCGCGGGCACGCGGTGCCGCCAGGATGGCGGCATGCAGGTCATCGCCGTCAGCTCCTCCGGCAGCCTGGCCGATCGGGTCGCGACCGTCCGCGGCGTGGCCGTGGCCGTCCTGCTGGTCGCGGCCGGTCTCGCGCTCGGGTGGCTCTGCCTCGCCACCCCGCTCGTGCTGAGCTTCATCCCCTATGGCCGGCCCAGCGCGATCCAGGTCGCGAGCGGGATCCTGGTCTGGGGCTTCGCGACCGTGCTCCCGGGCGCCTTCCTGATCCTGGGCATCTCGCGCCTGGCCGCGATCGTGGACTCCGTGGTGGCCGCGCGGCCGCGCCGCGTCACCCCGCACCTCGCCCGGGCGCTGGGCGCCGACCACCTCGCGGCCATGGACCTCGTCCTGCCGGGCGGGCGCCGCATCCACGAGATGGTCCTCGGGCCGTTCGGCATCGTCGTGCTGGGTGACGTGCCTCCGCGCTCGGCCGCGCGCCACGTGGGCGCGCACTGGGAGGTCCGCGATGACCGCGGTCGCTGGATCTCCATCGAGGACCCGGTCCAGCGCGCAAGCCGCGACGCCGAGCGGGTCCGTGGCTGGATCGCCGCCGACGACCGTGACTTCCTGCTCCGCGTGTACGCGGCCATCGTCACGAGCGACACGACGATCGAGCGGTCGCCCACGTGCGCGGTCCTGACGCCATCCGCGTTGCCGGGCTGGCTCGAGGCGCTGCCCGCACAGCGCGGCCTCACGCTCCAGCGCCGCGAGCACCTGGTGGAGATGGTCCGCGGCCAGGCCCAGGCCTCGGCGCGCTGAGCCGCCGCCGGGAGGGTGGTAGGGGAGCCAGGACTCGAACCTGGAACCGGCGGGATATAAGCCCGCAGCTCTAACCGATTGAGCTACTCCCCCACGGAGGCGTGGTGGCCACTCAGCGGCCGGCGTTGCCCCGGCCGGGGAGGCGGATGCTGAAGGCTCGACCGTGGAGCCTCGACGACGAGTCGTGGCCGGTCGGGCCGCCCTCGGCCGCCGCCACGGATTCCTCGGGGCGGGCCAGGACCTGCGAGGCGAGCGCCTCGTCCTCGTCCGTCCGCGCGGCCTCGAGCGGCAGGTCGTCGGGGTCGAACGGCTTCTCGACGGGGTTCACCGGCAACGCCGGGGGACGCGCGTAGGCGGGAGCCCCGTAGAGCTTGGGCATCGCGCCAAGTCCGCGTTCTTCGTTCACCCGGGTCAACCTCGGCTGTGCTGCGGTCGAGCGACCGCGTCGATGATAGCCGTGTCCCGCCGCCGCGTCCCAGCCCCTAGACGAGGAAAGGCTTGATGATCTCGTGGAGCACGACCAGCACAAGGTACGCCAGCGGGACGGCCGCGAACAGGCCGAGGGCCAGGCTCCACGGCGTTCGCGTCCGGCGGGTGGTCCCGGCGCCGGTCGGCAGCGGAACGACGAGGTAGGTCACGACCGACCCCACCACCAGGACCAGCGCCACGTACAGGGCGAGGAACCCCAGGCGCAGGTCCCCGCCCGGCAGCGTCGCGCCACGGTCCAGCGCGATGTCGTAGGCGAGGAAGGCGACGCCCAGCACGACGGCGATGGTCAGGCTGCTGACGACGGCCCGGAACACCGGGCGCGGCGCACGCCGGAGCTGGCGCCAGCGGACCTCGAAGAAGCCGCGCCGGCGCGGTCGGGGAAGGGGCGTGGGAGGCGGGGCGCCGTCAGGCGAGGGGCTCGCCATCGCTCCCCAGGATCGTGAGCGTGCGGCGCGGCGGGATGGTCTCGGGTGTGTGCCCCGCCAGCAGCTCCACGCACCTCGCGAAGCGCTCCAGCTCCTCCTCCGTGTTCCAGAACCCCACGGAGATGCGGACCGCGTCGATGGGCGGCAGGTCGCGGATGATCGCGAAGACCCGCGGACCCAGCTCGGCGACCGACCGGGCGGCCGTCCAGCCGGCGATCCGGAACGCGACCAGCGTGCCGCCGTGCTCCCGCGGCGTCACCATCTCCACGCCGGGGATGGCGGCCAGGCGCGCGTATGAGGCCGCCGCAAGGCGCGCGGCTCGCTCCATCGCCCACGGCAGGCCGACGTACATCGTCAGCCAGCCCACGCTCCGCGCGAGCCCGATGACGGAGGGCCGGTGGAACCCCGTGGCCTCGAAGCGGCGCGCGCCGGGGCGCAGGACGCCGCCCGCCTGCATGTCGAAGGACGAATAGGCCAGGTAGCCAGAGGTCGCCGGGATCGTGGCGTCGGCGAACGCCCGGCGGACCCAGAGCGCGCCCATGCCCTCGGGCCCGAGGAGCCACTTCTGGCCGGGGACGGCGTACGCGTCGACGTCCATCTCGTCGAGCATGACGGGGATCGCGCCGGCTGACTGCGCACCGTCGATGATCGAGACGGCACCGGCCTCGCGGGCCAGCGTCCCGATGCGGCCCACCGGCAGGACCGCGCCGGTCGTCCACAGGACGTGGCTCAGGACGACGGCCCGCGCCGGCCGCTCCAGCGCGCGGCGGACGCCGGCCAGGACCAGCTCCGGGTCTCCGCCGTCGCCGATGTCGACCTTCTCGATCACGACGCCCAGCCGGTCCCGCAGCGACTGGAGCGGCCCGAGCAGGCCCGGATGCTCGTGGCTGGTGGTGATGACCCGGTCCCCGGCGGCCCACGGCAGGCTCGAGAGGACGAGGTTGATCCCGTCCGTCGTGGAGTGCGTGAGGGCGATGTCGTCCGGGCCCGCGACGAGGGCCGCGGCGATGGCGGAGCGCGCCTCGGCCATCCGGTCCAGGAACGCCACGAACTGGTCGATTCGGGCACGGCCGACGGCGAGCTCGCTCGCGGCCTGCTCGTCCATGGCCCGGAGCGTCTCGGACGGGAGGGGGCCGCAGGTGCCGGCGTTGAGGAAGATGCCGGCGCCGGTGGCCGGCAGGAGCTGCCGGATCGCGGCAACCTTCTCGGAGTCGGGCATGAAGGGGGTAACCACGCTCGTATGATAGGGGCCGGGGACCCCGCATCCTGCGCATCCGGAGGCCGCGTGGCCGACTTCGCCCGTCCCGAGCTGATCGCCACACCCGAGTGGCTGGCCGAGAACCTCGGCCGGCCGGATGTCCGGGTGGTCGACCTGCGGTGGCGCCCGGACGGCACGGCGCCGGCGCTGTACGCGGCGGGCCACGTCCCCGGCGCGGTCCACGCGGACTGGCAGACATCCGTGGTGGAGGCCACCCCGGACGCCGACATGCTGCTGCTGGCCTCACCCCACCAGCTGGCCGAGACGATGGGGACGGCCGGCGTGGGTGACGGCACGACGGTGGTGCTGTACGACGACACGCTCTCGTACCACGCGGCCCGGGCGTGGTGGACCCTGCGGGCATACGGGTTCGAGTCCGCCCGCGTCCTCGACGGGGGTTTCCCGGCCTGGGTCGACGGCTCGTTCGCGATCGCGGAGGGCGAGGCCGTGGCGGTCCCGGCGCGGCTCACGCCCCACCTCCAGGCCCGGCGCCACGTCACCACGGCAGACGTGCGCGGGCTCCTTGGCGCCCCCGACGTGCTGCTCGTCGACGCTCGTGGGCCCGCCGAGTTCCACGGCTACGAGGGCAACGTCCGGCGGCTGGGGCATATCCCGGGCGCCGTCAACGTGCCGGTCGCGGCGATGCACCGGCCCGGCACGCAGCACCTCCGCGAGCCGTCGGAGCTGCGGTCGCTCCTGCTCAGGGCCAACATCACCCGCGGGCGGCGCCTCGTCTGCTACGACCAGTCCGGCGTGGCCGCCGCAAAGCTCGCCTGGGTGCTGACCCTGCTGGGCCACGAGGACGTCGCGGTGTACGACGGCGGATGGGCCGAGTGGGGGGCGCGGATGGACCTGCCCGTCAACCAGTAGGCCGGCGGCCGCACGGCGGGCGCCCGTGGCGGCGGGCACGCATGGCGGGTCATCGATTCGGTGGGCGAGCGGTTCCGCCGTGCTCGAGCGTGCCCTCCCGGCCGGGCCGGGCCTCAGCGCCCCCGCAGGACGGACGCCAGACCCACCACGAGGAACCGCCGCACGCCCGGACGGGACGGCTTCCGCCGCTCGGCGAGCCGCATCGCCGCCATGCCGGCCCAGATCACCGCCATGCCGCCGACCCAGGCGCCGATCGGGACGCCCTCGCCGAACGCCCACGGCCGCGGGACGGGCACACGCTCACCGAACCGCACGAACGAATCCGTGAACGCGACGTCGTAGACGCCATGCGCTCCGACCCACGCGAGGCCCACGCCGAGAGCGGCGCCGCGCCACCGCCCGTCCACGACGATCCGGACGCCGACCACGAGGCCCGCAACGGCGAGCAGCTGGTAGGCGACCCACGCTCGCCCGGCGGCCGAGTCGGGGTCGCCGAGGTACAGGAGGTTGGCGGACAGGATCTGCCCGGCCGTCGGCAGCAGCAGGAGGAGGCCCAGCGCACGCCACGCCGGGTCCATCGGGGACTGCATGCGCCGCGGCCGCCAGGACATCGGAGCCTCCGGAGCGCGGGCCCGCCCCTCGCGGGTCCGTCGTGGCGGGAATCCTCGCGCGGGCGCCGGGCCGCGCCAAGGTGACGTTCGGACCTCCCCGAACGTGGGAGCCCGGGACCCGCCTCGCGCCAGAGGCATCGCCGTCGCGAGCCGCGACGGCGGCCCCGTCGATGGTCAGGGCGCCGATCGCGGGTCGCGGGTCGGCTACCGGCGGGCGCTCGCCGTCACCAGGTGCTCGGGGCCGTGCTGGTTGCCCTCGTACAGGCGCGCGACGGTGGCGAGGGTGTCGATCTCCGAGGCGGGCTTGTCAGGGCGCAGGTTCTTGATGCGTGGAAACCGCAGCGCGTACCCGGACGCGTGGCGCGTGGACCGCATGATCACGTCGAAGGCGACCTCGACCACGATCGATGGCTCCACGACCCGGTAGCGGCCGTGGGTGCTGATCGTGTGCCCTTCGAACCAGCGCGTCATGTCCGCGATCTCGGCGTCGGTGAGGCCGCTGTAGGCCTTGCCGATGGTGACCAGCGCGCCGGCCACGTCGTCGCGGACGGCGAAGGTGTAGTCCGAGAGCACCCCGTGGCGCTTGCCGTGGCCGACCTCCACGCCCACCACGACGCAGTCGAGCGTCGCCAGCGCCTTCTTCATCTTCAGCCAGCCGAGGCCCCGGCGCCCGGGCGAGTACCGGCTGTCGGGGTCCTTCACCATGAGCCCCTCGTTCCGCCGGGCCCGCGCGTCGGCGAAGGCGGCCTCCAGCCCCCCGGCCGAGTCCACGGTGACGAGGTGGCTCAGCCCGAACCGCCCGCCGTCGGCCGCGAGCGGCAGGCCCAGGGCCTCGAGCGAGCGCCGCCGGACGGTCAGCGGCTCCTCCAGGCACGGCGCCACGACCCGGTCCGCGTCGTGGTCGAGGCCGAGCACATCCCACGCCACGTAGATGACCGGGACCTGCGCACGGATCGCCGCCGACGGGTTCTTGCGCCCGAGGCGCGCCTGCAGCTGGAGGAACGGGAGCACCGAGCCGTCCTTCCAGGCGAGGAGCTCGCCATCGAGGATCCCGGCCCACGGGAGGTCGCGCGCGCCCTCGACCACCTCGGGGAACTGCACGCTGATGTTGTTGAGGTCCCGCGAGTAGAGGCGGACCTCGTCCCCCGAGCGATGGAGCTGGGCACGGATCCCGTCGTACTTGTCCTCCACCCAGACCGTGGGGCCGAGCCGGCCGATGATCTCGGCGGCGTCCTCGGCCGGGGACGCGAGCATGAACTTGAGCGGGTGGAACAGGGTCAGCGCGGCCTCGGCCAGCCGGTCCTCGCGCGCGAGCGACGCCGCCTGGCCCAGGTCGCCGGTCAGCATGCCGGCGCGCTTGACGGCGTCGAGCGGGCGGTCGAACGCCTTCGCGATGGCGGCCTCCAGGAACCCCGCCCGCAGCCCGATCCGCAGCTCCCCGCTGAGCACCTTGACGATGCCGCCGACGGTCCGGGGAGACGAGCGCGCGAACAGCGCCTCCAGCACGGCGGCCTTGGTGGCGGCGCCCGGCGCGGCGACCGCGGCCTCGAACGTCGCGCGGACCTCGGTCACGGTCGGCTCGCCGGCCGGGTCAGGCGCATGGCCGGCCGCCTCGAGGACCTCGACGACCGCCGTCGCCACGTCGGACGAGCGGTCGTAGGCGCGGCGCAGGGCGTCTGGATCGGCGCCTGCCACGCGCAGGACCGCCCCAGCGAGCCCGGACCAGCCCACGCCCACGGTCCGTCCGTCGGCCTCGGGGAAGGGCCGGCCGGTCAGGAAGACGGCCGCGATCGGCAGCTCGTCGGGCGCGAGGGCGGCCAGGTAGTCCGCGAGGATGGCCGTCTTCTCGGACGTCTTCGTCGTCGCGCCGACCCGCTCGGCCACCTCGCTCCAGCGGCGCATGATGCCGATGGTATAGGGTGGACCGATGCTCCACCGGCGCTGGTTCCCGGACCGCATCGACGGGTCGCTCATCGTGCTCAAGCGGCACGCGCGCGACAACCTGCCGGCCTTCATGCGGTGGTACCAGGATCCCGAGGTGGCCCGGCTGACGCGCTACCAGGACGGCCCGATGCGCCCGGACGAGATCGAGCGGTTCTTCATGATGCGGGCCCTGGGGCCGGACGCCCTCGCGATGGGCATCCACGTCGCGGCGACCGGGCACCTCGTGGGCTCGTGCGCGTTCTCCCAGCTGGACGCGGACAACGGGTCGGTGCTGTTCCACATCACGATCGGCGAGCATGACGCCTGGGGCCACGGCTACGGCGGCGAGGCCACCTCGCTCATGGTCGACCACGCGTTCGCCTC
>Ga0302323_100002853_pt1 | contig 14042 bp, 10 predicted proteins | sample Fen_T0_3_FD_201950 | JGI IMG/M metagenome (GOLD analysis project Ga0302323, IMG submission 201950) | Peat permafrost microbial communities from Stordalen Mire near Abisko, Sweden - Fen_T0_3 | ecosystem: Environmental > Terrestrial > Soil > Wetlands > Permafrost | place: Sweden: Abisko... | reverse complement strand
CAGCGTGTTCTCGTCTGTCCGCGGCGCGTAGGTGATGCCGTCGCGCGTCGCCCAGAGGTTGACCTGGAAGTGCAGCGGCACGATGCCGGTCTCGCCGATCGCAAGCTCCGTGGCGCGCTGCAGGTACGCTTCGCGCTTCACGTCGTCGACCGTCTGCAGCGCGTCTTCCGTCAGCGCATCCACCTTGGCATTCGAATAGCGGCCGCGATTTGCCGTGCCGAAGCCCTTGTCCTTGTTGAAAGTCATCAGCAGCGCCTTGAGCGACGACGACGCTTCGCCGGTGCCGGTGCTCCATCCCAGCAGCATGAAGCTGAACTTGAGGTCGGTCGCCTGCGCAAAGTAAGTTGCGGAAGGCATGGCGACGACCTTGGTGTCGATGCCGATGCGCGACAGCATCTGCGCTACCGTCTGCGCGATCTTGGCGTCATTCACATAGCGATTGTTGGGTGCGTGGATGGTCAAGCCGAAGCCGTCGGGATAGCCGGCGTCGGCGAGCAGTTTTTTCGCACCCGCCGCGTCGAAGGCCTCGACTTTCAGGTTCTTGGTCGACCCGAACAGGAAGTCGGGCACCAGTTGGCCGGACATGACGGCCTCGCCCTCCATCACCTTGTCGACGATGGCCGGACGATTGATCGCCTTCGAGATCGCCAGCCGCACGCGCGGATCCTTGAGCGGATTGCGGTCGAGCGCCTTGCCGGCCTTGTCCGTCACGAACGGCGACACGTCGCGGTTGCTGTCCATGTGGATGTAGATGAGGCGGTCGGCCACCGTCTTGTAAGTGTTGATGCGCTTGTCGCGCCGCAAGTTCGCGACGTCGGCCGGCGGCAGGCCCTCGATGACCTGCACGTCGCCGGACAGCAGCGCCGCCACGCGCGGCGCATCCTGGGGCAGCAAGCGCAGCGTGACCTTTTCCCAGGCGGTCTTGCCGCCCCACCACGCATCGTTGCGCGCGAGCTCGATCCGGTCACCCTTCGCGTACCGCACCAGCTTGTACGGGCCGGTGCCGATGGCTGCCTTGCCGGAATTGAAATCCTCGGTGGTCGCCTTGGCGGCCGCCTTGGAAATGATCGCGATCTGCGTCATGTCCGACGGCATCAGCGGATACGGCGTCGCCGTCTTGAAGCGGATCGTGTACGGATCGACGACGACGATTTCCTTGATCTGCTTGCTGTAGGCGGTGAACGGCGACGGGCTATTCGGCACCGTCGGCACGCGCTCGATGGATGCCACGACATCCGCGGCGGTGAAGTCGCTGCCGTCGTGGAACTTGACGCCGCGGCGCAAGCGGAATTCCCAGGTCAGCGGATCGATCACCTTCCATTCGGTGGCGAGCGACGGCTCGGGCTGCGACTTCTCGTTGCGCTGGACCAGGAAGCCGAAGACATGCGCGGCGACGTTGTTGTTCGGCGTCACGTTGTGATAGTGCGGGTCGAGCGCCGTGACGTCGGTGGCCAGGCCGATCGTCAGGTCCGCCGCCACGACCTGCGTGGTCAGCACGAGCGCAATGAAAGCTAGCGCGGGGTTCCGGAAACGGCGCATCGACGGACTCTCCTGTTGAGCGCCGCAATGCATGCGGCGATCCGGCGCACATGGCGCGGCCGGCTGCCGCGCACGCATGCCGAATCTGGCAGTTTAATGCGTTTCCTTTTGTAACAGGGCCGGAAGCCATGGCGGATGCGGTCAACCCGGCATCGGACCTTCGCGTTTTGGGATTGCAGGACGCGCGTTCCCGGCATTTCGGCGAAACCGGCGTCCATCAGGAGAAGACAACATGAAACGACGCACCCTCACCGCCATCACGCTCGGCAGCACGCTGCTCGCCGCCACTGCGGCGTTTGTTCCGGCCGTCCAGGCAGGGAACGTCGCTTGGGGCGTCTCCGTCGGAGGGCCAGGCTTCACCGTCGTTGCCGGCCAGCCCGGCTGGTCCGGCGGTCGTGCCTGGTTCGGGCCGCCGCTGCGGCCGTTCGCGCCGTTCGTCTACCGGCCCTGGCTGCGCCCCGTGCCTATCGTTGCGCCGATCGCCTTCGCACCGGCGCCGGTCTTCGTGCCCTGGGTCGCGCCGCGTCGTATGATCGTCGTGCGGCAACCGGTCCGCTTCGCCGCGCCGACCTTCGTTCAGTGGCGATAGCTGATGCGGTAGATGGCCCCTGCCGTGTCGTCCGACACCAGCAGCGAGCCATCGGCCGCGACCAGCACGTCGGCTGGGCGGCCCCACGCGTTCTGGCTGGCGGGGTCGAGCCAGCCTTCGGCGAACGATTCGTAGGAAAGCGCCTTGCCCGCGGCGTCGAGCCGCACCAGTGAGATGCGATATCCAATCTTGCGGCTGCGGTTCCAGGAGCCGTGCTCGGCGATGAACACCTGGTTGCGGTACGCCACGGGGAACTGGCTGCCCGTATAGAATCGCATGCCCAGAGCGGCCACGTGGGGTCCGAGTGGCTGCGCGGGCGGCAGGAATTCGCTGCACGCACGACGGCTGCCGAATTCCGGATCGGGAATAATGCCGGCGTGGCAATACGGGAATCCGAAGTCCTGGCCTGAATTCGTCACGCGATTCAATTCGTCGGGCGGGATGTCGTCGCCCAGGTTGTCGCGGCCGTTGTCGGTGAACCACAGGTCGCCGGTCGCCGGATGCCAGGCGAAGCCCACGGAATTGCGGACGCCGCGCGCGACGATCTCCCGTCCGCTGCCGTCCGCATTCATCCGCGAGATCTGCGCATAGCGTTCCGGATCGGGCGCGCACACGTTGCAGGGCGCGCCGACAGGCACGTAGAGCTTGCCGTCGGGGCCGAAGGCAATGAACTTGCGGCCGTGGTGGCCGTCCGTGGGAAACGTGTCGCTGACCACGACGGGCTGAGGGGGGTGGTCGAGCCGGCGCTCGATGTCGTCGTAGCGCAGGATGCGGCTAATGGCGGAGACATATAGCGCGCCGTTGCGAAACGCCACGCCGGCCGGCTCGCGCAGGTCCGAAGCCACCACACGCACAAATGCGTCGCGCTCGGTCAACGTGAGCGCGTAGACCTTGCCCGCGGACGCCGAACCGACGAACAGCGTTCCGCGCTCGCCCCACGCCATTCCGCGCGCATTGGGAACACGCGCCACGAGCTCAATGACGAAGCCCGGCGGAAGCTTCACCTTTCCCAATGGCAGGTCCGACGGCGGCGCGGCGAGGAGTTGCCCGCATGCAAGCGCCGCGAGCATCGCCGCCGGGATCGATTGGAAACGCATGTGCATGTTGCGGATCCTGGAATCGGATGCAGGAGTGTGATTGTCGCGCATTCGCCCCATGCAGTCTCCGGTGAACGGCAACCGCCCCGCCGTGGGCCGCTCTTCATGCGTTCGTCCGGGCGGTGCTATCCTCCCGCTTTCGCCGCAGGAGTACCGCCATGAACGCTCCGGCCACGCTGGCGCAAGTCCGACCCGACCACGGCACCGTGCGCGCGGACGATCTCGTCTCGCTCGAGATGATCAGGAAACTCGTGGGCTTCGACACCACGAGCCGCGATTCGAATCTGGCGTTGATCTAGTGGGTCCGCAACTACTTCGATGGCCACGGCATCGCGTCGTCGCTGACCTTCGACGACGACCAGCGCAAGGCCAACCTGTTCGCCACCCTTCCCGCCCGTGACGGCAACGCAACGACCGGGGGCATCGTCCTGTCCGGCCACACGGACGTGGTGCCGGTCGACGGCCAGCCTTGGGATACGCCGCCCTTCGACGTAGCGGTGCAGGGCGACCGGCTGGTCGGACGCGGCGTCACCGACATGAAGAGTTTCCTCGCAGTCGGACTTGCCTTCGTGCCGGAATTCGTGCGGCGGACCCTCCACAAGCCGGTCCACTTCGCGCTGTCCTACGACGAGGAAGTCGGCTGCATCGGCGTGCGGCGCCTGATCGCCGACGTGGCCGCCAAGGGCTTGAAGCCTCTCGGCTGCATCGTCGGCGAGCCCACCGGCATGCAGCTGGTCGTCGCGCACAAGGGCAAGAAGGCGTGGCGCTGCCGCGTGCGCGGCTTCGAGGCACACTCGTCGCTGACGCCGCACGGCGTGAACGCGGTGCAGATCGCATGCGAAATCGTCGCGTGGATCGCGCGCCGCGCGCGCGAATTCCGCGATGCGGGACGCCAGGACGGCGCCTACGACGTTCCATTCACCACCGTGCACGTCGGCACCATCCGCGGCGGCACGGCGCTCAACATCGTGCCGCGCGACTGCACGTTCGACTTCGAGATCCGGCACCTGCCCTTCGACGATCCCGACGCGTTTTTCGCCGAAGTGGCCGCCTACGCCCGGTCGTTCCTGCCGGCGATGCACGCGGTGGCGCCGGGGACGCACATCGAGTTCGACCCGCTGTCGACGATGCCGGGATTCGACACGCACGAAGGCAGCGACATCACGGCGCTTGGCGCGACGTGCAACGGCACGCATCATTTCGGCAAGGTTTCGTTCGGCACCGAAGCGTCGCTCTTCCACAACGCCAGCATCCCCACGGTCATCTGCGGCCCCGGCCACATCGCGCAGGCGCATCAGCCCAATGAATGGGTAGCGGTGGAGCAGATTGCCCGCTGTGAAGCATTCATGCGCCGCCTCGCGGACCAGGTTTGCGCGACCTGACGGCCATGGACGTGCGCGGCCCGCTGCCTCCGATCGAAGTCGAGTTTCCCGACATCGAGCGCTGGCGGGCCGGCAACACCGGCATTCCCTTCGTCTGGACATTTGCTTCGGAGCGCCCGGGCCCGCACGTCACCATCCAGGCGCTGACGCACGGCAACGAAGTGTGCGGCGCGATATCCAACGACTGGCTGCTGCGCGAGGACTTCCGCCCGACGCGCGGCACGCTGACGCTGACCTTCGCCAACGTCGCTGCGTACCGGACGTTCAACGCGGCAGACCCCTACTCGTCGCGCTGCGTCGACGAGGACTTCAACCGTCTCTGGACCGCCGACATCCTCGACGGCAGCAGGCAAACGAACGATCTCGCGCGGGCGCGCGAGCTGCGGCCCCTCTACGATGCCACCGAATACCTGCTCGACCTGCACTCGATGACGGATCCGTGCGCGCCGCTCATCCTCGCCGGCCAGCAGCAAAAGGGGCTCGAGCTCGCCTTTGCGATCGGCGTGCCGCAACACGTGGTCATCGATGGGGGACACAAGGCCGGGCGCAGGCTGCGCGACTACGCGGCGTTCGACGACCCCGCCAGTCCGCGTAATGCGCTGCTCGTGGAGTGCGGCCAGCATTGGGAGCACGCTTCGCCCGCAGTCGCACGGCAGGTGTCGCTGCGTTTCCTGCGTCACTTCGGCATGGCCGACGGCGCGTTCCTCGATGCGCATCTCGACGCGGCGCCGCTGCCGGCGCAACGGGCGGTCGAGATCACGCACGTCGTGACGATCGCCTCCGACGCGTTCCGGTTCGCACTGCCGGTCGACGGCCTCGACGTGATCGCCGAGGCCGGCACGCTGCTGGCGCACGATGGGGACGCCGAAATCCGCACGCCCTATGCCGACAGCGTGCTCGTGATGCCCACGCGCCGCCCGAAAAAAGGCGAGACCGCGGTGCGCGTCGGGCGGTATGTGAACTGATGCAGCGTGGCTGCGCCCAGTTGCACCACATTTCAATGTTCCGGGAGGTTACGCCGATGAAACTTCGTGCCGTCTTTTTCGTTGCATTCGCCTTCTCCGCATTGCCCGCGCTCGCGGACAACCCGTCGCCGCAGGTCAAGCGCGGACAGCAGGTCGTGCTGTCGGGCGGCTGCAACGATTGCCACACGCCGCTGAAGATGGGACCGAAGGGACCCGAGCCCGACATGTCGCGAATGCTTTCCGGCCATCCGGAAAATATCGTCCTGCCGCCGCCGCCCCCGCTCACCGAAGCCTGGAACAACGTCGGCTCGGCGACGAACACTGCCTTCGCCGGCCCATGGGGCATCACCTATGCGATCAACCTGACGCCCGACGCGGAAACGGGCACAGGCAAGTGGCGCGAGAAGGATTTCATCCAGGCGATCAAGTCCGGCAAGCACATGGGAGTAGGCCGGGACATCCAGCCACCGATGCCATGGGAGGCCTACCGGCACCTGTCCGAATCCGACCTGAAGGCGGCGTTTGCCTACCTCAGGTCCATTCCGCCGATCCGCAACAAGGCTCCGGCCTACGTTCCGCCGGCGAAGTGACCGCAGCTGCGCGGGGGCAACGCCCGCTCATTTGCCTCGCCATTTGCGTGCTCACTTGGCGACTGCGGCCACCGCCGCGCGCGCAGTGTTAGCCAGGTCCGCGCCGACCGCGTTGGCCCACGCGGTAACGGCCGGTTGTGCGGCGTCGAGAAACGCTGCGCGCTGCGACGTCGAGAGCCGGACGATGGTCACGCCGTCCTTCGTCAGTTGTGCCAGCGCGGCATCCTCCTGCGCCAACGCATTGGCTTCCCGCGCCACGCGTTCCGCCGCACCGCGCACCAGCGCGCGCTGAACTTCGGTCCAGGAATCCCATGCGCCCTTGCGCACGGCGAAGACCATGACGTCGGCGAACGCGCCCCAGCGAGTGACGAATTTCTGGCCGGACGCGTAGGCGCGCGTCGCGACCAGCGTCGTCGGCATCGCATCCTGCCCGTCGAGCGTGCCAGCAGCGAGCGCGGCTTGTGCTTGTGCAAAGCCCATCGCCTGCGGCAGCGCGCCGAGCACGGCGTAGACGTCGATGACTTGGCGCAGCGGCATGACGCGCACGCGCAATCCGCTGGCGGCGGAAGGTGTCGCGATCGGCGCCTTGACCGTCGCCAGCACGTGTTCGCCGAGCGGCGCGATCGCCAGGCCGACGACGCCGGACGCTTCCATTCGCGCGAACACGGCGTCCCGCAACGAGGCATCGCCAGCGAGCGCCGCCTGTTCGCGCGCGTCGGCAGCGAGCCAAGGCAGCGCATAGACGCCGAGCGGTGGAAATTGCCCCGACCACGCCAGCGCGGACCCGACGGCGAGATCGGCCTGCCCGTCCTTCAGCGCGCCGAATTCGCGGCCGGGGTCGCGCAGTGACAGCGTTGCGCCCGGATATTGCCGGACTTCGTAAGCGGCGCCGGCCGCCTCGTTCACCAGTTGCGCCCAGCGTTCGCCGGCGCGACCCAATGGAAACGCCGGCGACTGCGCCGTCGAGAGCTTGAACTCCGGCACCTTGGCGGTGCGGTCCTGCGCATGCAGCAGAGGGGCCGCAAGGGCCGCGCCGGCGAAACCCACAGCGAACGCGGCATGGCGCAAGCGGTGACGGCAAATGAGGGGCATGGACATTCGCCCCCAGTCTACGCAGCGCCGGCGACGAGGGTCAACCGCCAGGGTCGCCGCGCGAAGTTCAAGGCGAGGCGTCGTTTTCGTTCTCCCGACTCGCGCGCTCCGGCGAATCCATCCAGTAGCGCCGCCGCAGGTCGCGCGCCGACACCGGTTGCAGCGGCGTCCCCGACGCGAACGTCAGCGTGACGGCGCCCTCCATGTCGGTACGCACCATGTGCACCGCCTCCGCCACATAGCGCGCGACGATGTCCGGCCGCGGGTGGCCGAAGCGGTTGCGGTAGCCGCAGGCGAACACCGCAATTGCCGGCGCGACGCCACGGATGAACGCCGGCGTGGAAGACGTGCGCGAGCCGTGATGCGGGACGACCAGGACATCCGCGCGCAACACTGCGGAATCGTCGCGCAGCAGCTTCGCCTCGGACTTGGCCTCCAGGTCGCCCGTCAGCAGCGCGCTGCCGTAGGCCGAATCGATGCGCACCACGCAGGAACGATCGTTGGTCTTGGCGCGCGGGTCGTCGTACTCGGCGCGCGTCGGATGCAGCACTGTGAACACCACACCGTCCCAGGTCCAGTGCTGGCCGGCGATGCACGCCATGACCACACGTCCCCCCTGCGCCTGTGCGCGGAGCACGATTGCGTGGTCGGCCGGCAGCGACGACGCGAACCAGCCGACAGGCGTGGACTGCAGGAGCGACAACGTTCCGCCGGAATGATCGAGGTCCTGATGGCTGATGATCAGTCCATCGACGCGGCGCAACCCGGTCGCGCGAAGAAACGGAGCGACGATGCGGCCGCCGGCGTCCGTGGTCTCGGTATACCGCGGCCCGGCATCGTAGACCAGCGTGTAGTGGTGCGTTTCGACCACGGCGGACAGCCCCTGCCCGACGTCGAGCACCGTCAGGCGGAATGCGCCGTGCGGCGGAGGCTCCGGTCGCACAACGAACAGCGGCAGGATCCAGAGGAATCCCCACGCGCGTCCGGGAATCCCGCGCGGCGCCAACAACAAAAGCGCACCGGCGACACCGGTGGCCACAGTCCAAGGCAGCGGCGCGTGCTGCTGCCACGTGGCATCGGGCAGCGCGGCGAGCGCCTCGAGGAAGCGCATCAGCCACGCGAGGATCGTATGCGCAACCTGGAACAGGATGTCGACCGGCACGACGATGCCGAGCAGCGCCAACGGCACCACACCGAGCGTGACGACCGGAATGGCCACCGCGTTGGCGACCGGTGCGATCAGCGACGCCTGCTGGAACAGCGCCAGCGTCAGCGGTGCGAGTCCCAGCGTGACAACCCACTGCGCGTGCGCGCCCTCACGGATGGCGTTGCACAGGCGCGCGCGGAATCCGGAGGCTGCCGGCACGCGCAGACGGCCGACCGACGCGTACAGCAACAGTCCGACGGCGCCGAAGGAAAGCCAGAACCCCGGTGTAAGCGTTGCCCACGGATCCCACAGCAGCACGCCCGCCAGCGCCCACAGCCAGACGACGCCCGCGGTGCCGGGGCGGCCCAGCCACAGGCCGCACGCGGCGATGGCCAGCATGGCGAAGGTTCGCACCGCGGGCACCTCCGCGCCGGCGAGCAGAACGTAGCACCCGGCCGCGACGACGCCGACGGCCGCCGCCAGCTTGCGCGCGGGGACGCGGGCGGTCAGCCGCGCGCTGCGCCGCGCGAGCGCATAGGCGATGCCTCCGGCGAAGGCCGCGAACACCGTGACGTGCAATCCGGAGATGCTGACCAGGTGCGAGACGCCGGTGCGGCTGAACACCGTCCATTGCGCCTCCGGAACGGCGCGCTGGTCGCCGATGGCCAACGCAACGATGACACCTGCGTAAGGCGCATCGCCCAGCGCCGCGACGATCCTCAGGCGAACCTGCTCCCGCGCGCGCTGCACGTAATCGCCGGGGCGTTCGGCAAAGTTGTCACTGCGCGCATTGACACCCTCCGGATGCACGTAACCGGTCGCGCGCATTCCCTGCTGCAGCAGCCACGCCTCGAGATCGAAGCCGCCGGGATTGACGGTGCCGTGTGGGCGCTTCAACCGCACCGTCAGATGCCAGCGTTCGCCGGCATGGACGGACGGCGGGTCTTCGTCGCCGAACGCCGGTCGCAGCGGCGCGAACCATGCCAGCGAAAGCCGCGACGGGACCACGGCGCGCGGCGTGCCCACGCGCTCGACCGCGAACGCGAAGCGCGTGCCCTGCGCCGAATTGGCCGGCAGGTCGTCGACGACGCCCACGATGTCGATGTCCTCGCCTTCCCACGCACGCGGGAGTTCCTCCGCAAGCCGGACCTGCGCGCGCAATGCGGCATAGCCGAAGCCCGCCAGCAGCGCTGCGGCAACGGCGAGCGACACGAGACATGCCGGCCGCAGCGATGTGCGGAAGACCGACGCGACGACGAGCGCGCACGCGGCGGCGCCGATCCACCACGCTGGATGAGCGGGCAACGCCGCGCACGCCTGCAGCCAGGCGACGCCACAGGCAAACGCCACGAGAGCGAGACCGACAGTGGAGCGCATCGCGATGCCTTCGCGCGACGACGCGAGAGGCTGGCGATAAATGTAGTCGGCGAGGGCAAACGCCGCGATGCGCCGTTCGGCCTAGGCGCGCGGCAACGCGGTATCGACAGGAACCTGGGGGTGCTTGCTGCCTACATCGCGTCGCGCAGGTCGGCGACGAGGGCGTCGACGCTGTCGGCGGTCGTGTCCCAAGAGCACAGGAAGCGCACGCCGGTTTCACCAACAAAGATGTAGAACTGCCAGCCCTTCGCGCGCAACGCATCGATCACCGATTGCGGCAGGTCGACGAACACGCCATTGGCCTCGACGGGGGCCAGCAGCCGCGCGCCGGGAAGCTCGCCGACCGCCGCGGCGAGCCGCGTTGCCATCGCATTGGCGTGCATCGCATGCCGCAGCCACGCGCCGTCCTCGAGCACGCCGACCCACGGCGCGGCGAGGAAGCGCATTTTCGACGCGAGCTGGCCACCCTGCATCCGCCTGCGCCCGAATTCCTCGGCCAGCGCCGCGTCGAAGATCACGACGGCCTCGCCGAACTGCATGCCGTTCTTGGTGCCGCCGAACGACAGCACGTCCACGCCGGCGCGCCAGGCCAGGTCCGCCGGGGCACAACCCAGCGCCGCCACCGCGTTGGCGAAGCGCGCGCCATCGACGTGAACCTTCATGCCGAGCGAATGCGCGCATTGGGCGAGGTCCCACATCTCGAGCGGCGTGTACAGCGTTCCGAGCTCGGTCGCCTGGGTCAGCGACAGCGCGCGCGGCCGCGCCGAATGCACGTCGTCCGGCGCCGCGGCGAGGCGCTCGACCGCGTCGACTGTGAGCTTCGCGTGCGGCGTGTCCGCGGTCAGCAGCGTGGCGCCGCCGCTAAAGAATTGGGGCGCGCCGCACTCGTCGACGTTGATGTGCGCGTGGGCGTGGCAGACGATTGCATCGGTGCCGCGGCACAGCGCGGACAGGGCCAGCGAGTTCGCGGCGGTTCCGTTGAACACCAGGAACACTTCGCACTCGGTCTCGAAGACGCCGCGGATCGCCGCGATCGCCGCGGCCGTCCAGTCGTCACCGCCGTAGCTCGGCGCATGCCCGGCGTTGGCCGCCGCCAGCGCGGTCCATGCTTCAGGACAGATGCCCGACCAGTTGTCGCTCGCGAGTTGCGGCGGCCCCGCGGTGCTCAAAGGCGTTCCTCGACGAACGCGCGCACCGACTGCAGCGCCGCCGGCAGCCCTGCCGGGTCGGTGCCGCCCGCCTGCGCCATGTCCGGACGCCCGCCGCCCTTGCCGCCGACCTGCAGCGCGACGTGATTGACGAGCTCGCCCGCCTTGACCTTGCCTGTGAGATCGCTGGTCACGCCGGCGATCAGCGTGACCTTGCCGTCCGCGACGCTGGCCAGCACGATTGCCGCGCTTTTCAGCTTGTCCTTCAGCTTGTCCATCGTCTCGCGCAGCGCCTTCACGTCGGCGCCGTCCAGCGCGACCGCGAGCACCTTCGCACCCTTGACGTCGATGGCGCCGCCGGCCAGGTCGTCACCCGCGCTGGCCGCGGCCTTGGTCTTGAGGCGCGCAAGTTCGCGCTCGGTGTTCCGCCCGTGCTCCAGCAGTTGCGTGATCTTCGCCTCGAGTTCGCCGACGGGCGCCTTGAACAGGCCCGCCGCCCGCGTCAGCATCGCGTCGCGCTGCTGCATGTAGTCGAGCGCGCCCCGGCCGGTGACTGCTTCGATGCGCCGCACGCCGGCAGCCACGCCGCCTTCGCCGACGACCTTGAAGAGGCCGATGTCGCCGGTGCGCGCGACGTGCGTGCCGCCGCACAGCTCGCGCGACGTGCCGATGTCGAGCACGCGGACTTCGTCGCCATATTTTTCGCCGAACAGCATCATCGCGCCGGTCTTCTGCGCGTCGGCGATGGGCATCACGCGCGCCTGCGTCGCCACGTTGGCGAGGATTTCGGCATTGACCAGCTGCTCGATGCGCGCGATCTGTTCGTCAGTCACCGGCGCGTTGTGCGCGAAATCGAAGCGCGTCTTGTCCGGGTCGACGAGCGAGCCTTTCTGCTGGACGTGATCGCCCAGCACTTCGCGCAACGCCTTGTGCATCAGATGCGTGGCGGAATGATTGCGCATCGTGCGGCCGCGAGCGTCGTGGTCGACTTCCGCCGCCACGGTGTCGCCGATACGAAGCTCGCCCGTCTTGACCTCGCCCATGTGCCCGAACACGTCGGGCTGGATCTTCTGCGTGTCGCCGACGGCGAACAGCGTCAGGCACGTGCCGCCCTTCGTGAGTTCGCCGCGGTCGCCGACCTGGCCTCCGGACTCCGCGTAGAACGGCGTGCGGTCGAGCACCACGACGCCGCGGTCGCCGGTGGCGAGCGCGTCGACCTTGGCGCCCTCCTTGTACAACGCGACGACGCGGCCCTCCTCCGACAGCGATTCGTAGCCGCGAAACGCGGTCTTGGGGCCGGCGTAGTCGAGCTGCGCGTCCATCTTGAACGTGCTGGCGGCGCGCGCGCGGTCGCGCTGCGCTTCCATCGCCGCGTCGAAGCCCGCCTCGTCCACGGCGACGCCGTGTCCGCGGCAAACGTCGGCGGTCAGGTCAAGAGGAAAGCCGAACGTGTCGTAGAGAGCGAAGGCCGTGGGCCCGTCCAGCGTCTTGCCGCCGGTCTTGGCCAGCGCGTCGAGCGCGGCGCCCAGGATCTTCATGCCGTTTTCGAGCGTCTCGCCGAAGCGCTCCTCTTCGGCCGCCAACACCTGCGCCACGCGCGCGACATCCTTGCGCAATTCCGGATACGCATCGCCCATCTGCACGTCGAGGTCCGCGACAAGCTTGTGGAAGAACGGCTTCTTCTGCCCCAGCTGGTATCCGTGGCGGATCGCGCGGCGGATGATCCGGCGCAGCACGTAGCCGCGGCCTTCGCTGCCCGGGATGACGCCGTCGACGATCAGGAACGAGCACGCGCGGATGTGGTCGGCGATGACCTTGAGCGACGGATTGTCGAGGTCCGTCGTGTGCGTCTCACGCGCCGCGGCCTTGATCAGCGCGACGAAGAGGTCGATCTCGTAATTCGAATGGACGTGCTGCTGGATGGCGGCGAGGCGCTCCAGTCCCATGCCGGTGTCGACGCACGGCGCGGGCAGTGGCGTCATCGTGAACTCGCCGGTGGCCGTCTTCTGGCGATCGAACTGCATGAACACGAGGTTCCAGATCTCGATGTAGCGGTCGCCGTCGGCATCGGGCGAGCCCGGCGGCCCGCCCCAGATCGCCGGTCCATGGTCGAAGAATATTTCCGAGCACGGGCCGCACGGGCCGGTGTCGGCCATCTGCCAGAAATTGTCGCTGGCGTACTGCGCGCCCTTGTTGTCGCCGATGCGCACGACGCGCTCGGCCGGGATGCCGATTTCCCTGGTCCAGATGTCGTAGGCCTCGTCGTCGTCGATGTAGACCGTCGCCCACAGTTTTTCCGGCGGCAGGCCGTAATGCTTGGTCAGCAGCTCCCACGCGTACAGGATCGCGTCGCGCTTGAAATAGTCGCCGAACGACCAGTTGCCGAGCATCTCGAAGAACGTGTGGTGCCGCGCCGTGTAGCCGACGTTCTCGAGGTCGTTGTGCTTGCCTCCGGCGCGCAGGCACCGCTGGACCGAGGCCGCGCGCACGTAGCTGCGCTTTTCGGTGCCCAGGAAAGTGTCCTTGAACTGGACCATTCCCGAGTTGGTGAAGAGCAGCGTCGGATCGTTGCCCGGCACGAGCGGCGAGCTCGCCACCACGGTATGGCCCTTGGCGACGAAAAAATCGATGAACTTGCGGCGGATGTCGGCGACTTGCATGGCGGTCTCGAAGGCACGGCGCGCCCGTTGCAGGGCAAAACGCCTCGCGGAATCAAAAGCTTAGATTCTAACCGTTTTTGCCGTCCTGCCGCACCGCCTGAACCGTTACACCGGTTGAGGTGGCATCAGCTCTCGTCGTCCGGCGGCGCGCCCGCCGAGCGCAGCACCCGCAGAACGATGGACAGGCCATACCCGCGCGATTGCAGGAAGCGGACCTGGCGCGCCTTCTCGCGCTGATTGGCCGGCGCTGCGCCGAAGCGCTGCTGCCAGAGCGCCGTGGCGTCGGATAGCTCGTCGGTGTCGGCCAATGGCGCCATCGCCACCTGTGCGTCCGGCGCCGAGATGCCCTTTTCCCGCAACGCATAGGCGATGGCGCGCTTGCCGTACCTTCCACTGCGTTGCGCGACCACCGCGTTGGCATAGCGGGCGTCGGACAGATAGCCGCCCGCCGCAAGC
>Ga0302323_100002850_pt1 | contig 14048 bp, 13 predicted proteins | sample Fen_T0_3_FD_201950 | JGI IMG/M metagenome (GOLD analysis project Ga0302323, IMG submission 201950) | Peat permafrost microbial communities from Stordalen Mire near Abisko, Sweden - Fen_T0_3 | ecosystem: Environmental > Terrestrial > Soil > Wetlands > Permafrost | place: Sweden: Abisko... | reverse complement strand
ACCCCACGGTGCGGCAAACGTCATCGCCCATGCCAAGGTGGGCATGCGCTGACGCACGCGTAGCAACATCCTAGGGCGCGTCGGCTTTCACCGCCGCGTCGATGCGATCGACGATCACCGGGAAAAATGGATTGCTGCGAATGCGCGCGAATTGTCCGAGCGGGATCAGCAGCGCGCCGGATTCGCCGCTGGGCGCGCCGCGGCCGAGTGGAAGGGCGAGGCCGTCGGGCGCACGCCGCGGCGTCAGGCCGTACATCGGGTCGTCGATGGGCGTCGGTATGGCGAGGTGCCCGAGCGAGAACACGTGTCCGGGCCATGCAAGACCCGTGGCGACCGGCACGGATTCCCTGCTACCGGCTTCGCGCGTCCACGCGACGACTTCCGAACTTCCGGGCGAGCGGTTGCCGACGACCGTGACCCGGTTCGGCAGCGCAGGCGCCGCCATGATTGCGTCGAACGCACGCCGCGGTCCGGGTGCAATGAGACTCGACAGCAGCGCCTCGCGGTTGACGTCGAAAACGACGAGTTCGTGTCCCTTGGCCGGCAGGCGCGCGAAGAGCCGCGTCTCGAGGTCGGCGGCGATCACCGTCGAGTCCACCAGCGACTGGAAAGCGGTGATGGGGGGCATGCGGTCGAGCTTGCCGCTGCCTTGTGCGCGCACGAGTTCCCGTTCCAGCGTGCGGGTCAGGCTCCAGACCTGTGTGGCGGCATTGACCGGGAAGGAGTTGTACTTGAACGGGTCGTACTCCGGCAGCACGTCGAGCCACGCGGCCTTCCCCAATCCCGGCACGGGCGCCAGCAGCGACGTGACCGTCGTCATCGCGGCGAATTCGGACACGCCCATGGCCGGCGAAAAGAGCAGGAGCCGCGTCGGCATCGCCAGCGACTTGTCGTCCATCGCGCGCAGCGTGTGCATCAGCGCCAGCGGCGCGCCGTTGGAGTAACCCGCGACGTAGAGCGGCTTGCCCGGCGCCACTTCCGCGGCGCGGCGCAACGCGAGCGCAGTCGCCGCCAGCCAGTCTCCCCAGTCGACATAGCGCAACTCCCCGGCAATCGTGCCGTGCCCGGGCAGCCGCAGGAACACGACATGGAACCCGCGCTCGTGCAACAAGCGGCCGACGGTCTCGAGCGAGTAGGGCGCATCGGACAAACCGTGCAGCATCACCGCCGCGCCGCGGGGGGACGCTTGTTCGAGTTCGTGCGTGCGATTGCCGTTGGTGTCGAGCGCCAGGCGCGCGGCGAGCGTGCCAGTGGCATAGCGGTCGATCTCGCTCGCATTGGCCGCAGGCGCGGAATATATCTTCTGCTTGAGTTCCGCGAAGAGCCGCTCTTCCTGCGCCTCGTATTCGGCAAACGTTCGCGGTGCCCCGGCGCCGGCCTTGAACTCGCTGCCGAGCCGAACGGTGTGCCAGGGTGATAGGTCAGGAAGCCGCCACCAGGCTTGTGCCGCGAAGCCGACGGCAACCGCGGCGGCGATTGCCGCCGCAAGAAGGACGGCACCGATCGCGAGACGTGCGGTGCGTTGCAGGATCATGGTTGTGTCGTAAGGTGTCGGGCCGGACCCGACGGTGTGACCGGCGGGCGCCGGTCGGCGCGCCGCGCCGGTTCGGCACCCAGGGCCGGAGCGGACCCTGGGTCAACTGCGCCGATACTCGGTTTCCCCTGCTCAGTTGCGCTTGCTTATTTGCCTACGATCTGGCCGCGGATTTCGCCACCCGGATTCGCGGCGCTGTGTACGTTGACATACAGCTTGCCCGCCTTGTAGCTCTCGTACTGGGCGTCGGTCAGCTTGGCGCCGTCGGCCGAGGCGAACGTGTTGTCGCCGGTCTTGGTGAACGGCACGATGACCGGGCCGTTGGCGCCCACAGCGGCTTCGTGGATGTGCGACGCGGTAGCCGTCATGCCGGTGACCACGACCAGCACCTTCACCGACCGGTCGGGCTTGACGTCGACCGTCGCCGTGCCGGTGGCGGTGGTCGCAACCGCCGGGACCTCGTTGCCGCCGATCAGCGCAACCTTCTGCTCCGTGGTCGGCGACATCGTCGCGCAGCCAGCCATCACGCCGACCGCGGCGGCCAATATCAGTGCGGCAATCCCCGTTGACTTGCTTGTCCTCTTGATCATGTTCTTCTCCATGGAAAGGTTGGTTGCCGGGATGCCGTGGCGCAGATGCGCCATGGCAAGCGCGTTACGATAGCACCGAGTGTCCGGGCCAATGACAATTTTCGTGGGGCGGCTCAGACGAATCGGCCGTATTCCTGCATCGCCGGCCCCGCCGCGGATTCCCCCGTCGCGCAAGGCGCGCAAATCATTGTTATGCGTCAAAAAAGATACGAATGCGGGTTGACGCAACCGCGCTTCGCGATTGAAATCGACACTTCCCGAATTGCATGGAGCGGTAAATGAAGAAATTGCATCTGATGGGCGTGATCCTGCTTGGCCTGGGCGTCAATGTGGGTATTGCCGCGGCCGCTGACAGCCCCGCACCCGCAAAGGCGCCGGCTGCTGCCGCCCCGCCTGCGCCTGCCGCCATGCCTGCACCGGTGAAAGGCAAGGTGCTCGAAGTGAAGGACGTCGAGGCGTACACGTACCTTCGTCTCAAGACCAAGGACGGCGAAATCTGGGCCGCGGTCGGCAAGGCGCCGGTCAAGGTGGGATCGGAGGTCACCATCGAGAACGCGTCGGTGATGTACAACTTCGAGAGCAAGACGCTAAAGAAGAAATTCGACCAGATCGTATTCGGTTCGCTGGGCGGGTCCGGCGCGGCGCCTCACGTCCCCGGCAGCGACATGGCCGCGATGCACGCGGGCGTGGGCAAGGCCGCCGACGTCGGCGACGTCAAGGTCGCCAAGGCCACCGGGCCCGATGCGCGCACGGTCGCCGAAGTCGTGGCCAAGCGGACTGACCTCAAGGACAAGACGGTGGTGGTTCGCGGCAAGGTCGTGAAGTTCACGCCCGAAGTGATGGGCAAGAACTGGATACACCTGCGCGACGGAACCGGTACCGCGGCGGACGGCTCCAACGACATCGTCGTGACGACTAAGGATGAGACTCAGCTTGGCGCCGTCGTCCTGGTGAAGGGCATCGTGCACACCGACAAGGACCTCGGGTCCGGCTACACGTACAAGGTGCTGATCGAGGAAGCCACGCTGCAGAAGTGATTGCCGAAGTTACCTAAGCGCGCGGGCTTGATCACCGCGCGGCGGCGAGCGCCGCGTCGAGATCGGTGATGAGGTCGCCGCAATCTTCGATCCCCACCGAAAGACGGAGCAGGTCGACCGGGACCGGCGTGCCGGCACCTTCGATGCTCGCGCGGTGCTCGACCAGGCTCTCGACGCCGCCCAGCGACGTCGCGCGCTTCCACAGTTCGACGCGCGCCGCCGTCGCGATGGCCGCAGCCTCGCCGGAAGCCGGTGTACCGTCGACGCCGCGAACGCGGATCGACAGCATGCCGCCGAACCCGCCGTGCATCTGCCGGGCGGCCGCGGCGTGTCCGCGGAACGAAGGCAGCCCGGGATACAGCACTTCCAGCACACGCGGATGCGCGGCCAGGTGCTCGGCGATTCGTTGCGCGCTCGCGCAGGCGATGCGCACGCGCGGGAACAGCGTGCGCATGCCGCGCGTTAGTAGCCACGCCTCGAAGGGCCCGAGCACGGCGCCCAACTGCGCCCGCAGCGGCCTTAAGCGCTGCCACAGTGCGGAATCCTCGCGCGTCGTCAGTGTTCCGGCAATCACATCCGAGTGGCCATTCAGGTATTTGGTCGCCGCGTGCATGACGATGTCCGCGCCAAAGTCCAGCGGACGCGTCAGCACTGGCGTGGCTACCGTGGAATCGACCGTTACGAGAGCGCCCGCCGAATGCGCGATCTCGCTGACGGCGGCGATGTCGGTGATCGACCACAACGGGTTGGCGGGCGTTTCGACCCATACCAGGCGAGTGCGTCCGGGTTTGACCGCTGCGCGCAACGCGTCGACGTCGGTCATGTCGACGAAATCGAGTTCGAGCCCCCAGTGCGTCGCGAACGTCGCCAGCCAATTGCGTAGCGACCAGTACATCACCTTCGGCGCGACGACGTGGTCGCCGGGTGCCAGCGCCTGGAATACCGCGGTGGCGGCCGCCATGCCCGATGCAAACAACAGCGATGCGTGACCGCCCTCGAGAGCCGTCAGGACCGCTTCGGCCTGATCGAAGGTGGGGTTCTGGTCGCGCGCATAGATTCGGCCGGAACGGTATTGGTTGTCCGAATCGCGGACGTACGTCGTCGCCGTGTGGATGGGCGGCGCGATCGCCCGCGTCGCGTCGTCCACCCATCCCAACGCCTGCGCGGCAATGCTTTCGGGCTTGACGCTTTTCTCGTTCATCGTCCGGTCGCCGGCGGTCGGCGTGTAGTAGGAACTGCAATGTTATACCGGCACCTCGCCTAACACGGTGCAACGGCGGATCACGCGTCCTTGTGTCGCGGGATCGTAGGCGGTCGCGCGATGCATGACGCAGCGGTTGTCCCACAGGATCAGTTCGCGTGGCTTCCAGCGATGCTCGTAGGTCAGGTCGGCATGCACGGCCAGCGCGTTCAACTCTTCGATCAGCGCTCGTCCTTCCGCGTACGGCATGCCGACGATGGACTCCGCGTGGTCACCCAGGTAGATGCACTTGCGGCCCGTCTCCGGATGCGTGCGCACGATCGGCTGATCGACCGGCGGTTTGGCCCGCCGCTGCTCGTCGGTCATCGGATCCTCGCCGTGCCGGCGTGTACGCGAAAAGTCCAGGTTGTGCACCGCGCGCAAACCCGCGATGCGCGCCTTCCACGCTGGCGTCAGGCGCTCGTAGGCTTCGTACATGTCGCAGAAGTGCGTCTCGCCGCCGGTCTCAGGCATGACCTCGCCATAGATGATCGTGGCCTGTCCGGAGACGCGCGACCACGAGCCGTCGGTGTACCACTCGAGCGTTCCCTTGTCCGGATGGCGCCCGTTGGGCTTGCCGTTTTCGTCGAGATTGGACAGCCGGTACAACTCGGGAAAGCCGTCGGCATGATACTGGTTCATCACGTGGATCTGCACTTCGCCGAAGCGCCGTGCAAAGGCCACCTGCCGCGCAGGGGGAACGTCCTGCGGCGGGAACAGCAGCACCTGGTAGCGGAGGAACGCCGCATAGATTGCGCGAAAGACGTCGTCGGACATGTCGTCGGCGAGGATCACGCCGGACAATTCGGCGCCGAGCCGCGGTGTCAGCGGGCGCACGGCGAAGGGCTGGCGGAGATCGGCGGTTGTGTTCATGGCAGGCTACGCCTCGAGCAGGATTACTTCGGGCAGATATATCCGGCGCCGTTCGGATTCTTGAAGCAGCCGACGGATTCGGGAATCACTTGCTTGGGGAGCCAGAGGACGACCTTCGGAAAGTAGATGGCGAAGGCGATCGCGGCGAGGAAGACGACATAGATGGGCAGTGCTGCCCGCAGTGCCTGCGAGAACCTGACGCCGATGAATTTCGACGCCATCAGCAGCACCAGTCCGTAGGGCGGGGTGATGAGTCCGAACGCGAGCGTCGCTATCAGGACCACGCCCATGTGAACCGGATTGATATCGCCGGCCTGCGTGAGCGCGTTCACCAGCGGCATGAAGATGATGATGGTCGGGACGGGCTCGATGAAGTCGCCGATGATCGTGAACAGCAGCACCATCATGAGCATGATGAGGTGCGGGTCGTTGCCAGCGATGCTGGTGATCCATTCGGCGATCACGATCGCGCCCCGCAGGTAGGCCAGTACCCAGCCGAATGCGTTGGCGGCGCCGATGGTGATGAGCGGCAGCGAGAAGATGAGCCCGGCCAGGCAGAAGTCGTAGGCCAGCAGCCGCATGTGTCCGCGGTTCAGCGCCGGGATGACGACGGCGATGATCCAGACGACGGCGACGACGCCCGCCTCGGTCGGCGTGAACCAGCCGGTCAGGATGCCGCCCAGCAGGATGAACGGAATCATCAGCGGCAGCGACGCGTGCTTGAACGCCGCCGCGACCTCGCGAAACGGCGCGCGGGGGCGGGACATGCCCGCAGGACCGAAGAAATAGCAGTAGATCATGAGGCCGAAGCCGATCATCAGCCCCGGCACGACGCCCGCCATGAACAGGCCGGCGATCGAGACGTTGCCCACGGCGCCGTAGACGACCGCCGTGATGGAAGGCGGCACCAGCGCGGCGATCGTCGACGCGGCGGCGATGATCGCGGCGGTGAACGCAGGCGTGTAGCCTTCCTTCTTCATCGGCCCGCCGAGCGCCCGGCTGATCACGGCGACGTCGGCAGTCGTCGATCCGGACATTTCCGAGAAGAACATACTGAACACGGTGACGACTTGCGACAGGCCACCGCGGATGTGGCCGACCAGCGCCAGCGAAAGATTGGTGATCCTGCTGACGACGTTGGCGGAGCTCATCAGCTCGCCGACCAGCAGGAAGAACGGGATCGCCAGCAGCGCCTCGGAGTCCATGCCGTCGAAGATCTTCTGGATGATCGCCGGGAATGTCACGTCGGTGAACGCCGCGCCGATGAACACGCCGGCCATCAGCGAAAACGCGACCGGCACGCCCAGGTAGCCGAAAAACAGGAAGCAGAATGTCATGACGCCGAGGATGACCGGCGCGCTCATGTGCGCCTCCCGGTCAGCGTCGCTGGCATGATCGGCAGGATGACCGGGTTCTCCTCCATGGGTTCAGGGTGGTCAAAGCCCTTGCGCCAGCCGTTGACCAGCTGCTCGATCGTGAACAGCGCGATCAGCGCGCCGGACACGGGAATAGCCGCGTACAGCGAGGCGATCGGCGTCAGCGACGGCATCCGGAAGCTCGAAAAGCCCCGAAGGAAGTTGAGATAGCCGAACCAGACGAGGCAGCAGGCGACGCCCAGCACCACCAGCCGAATGACGACCTCGGCGACCAGCCGCGGCGTGCCGTGCAGCGCGTCGGCGAGCGCCGTCAGGTACAGGTGGTCGTTGCGGCGCGTGGCGACGGCGGCGCCGACGAAGATCGCGTAGATGAAGAACGTCTGCGTCACTTCCTGCAGCCACAGCCACGGATGGCCGATCGTCCGGGTGACGATGTCGAACACCACAGTCGACGAAAACCCAAACAGCAACAGGCCGCACAGCATCATCAGGGCCAGTTCGAGAACGTCGAATGCGCGCCACTTGAGGTGGCGCTGCCGCTTCAGCACGAGTTTGTCGGCAAAACGCATGGGCAACTCCGGCGTCGGCGGCCCGAACGGGCACGCGCCCGGCCGGGCCGGCATTCGCGGCCCGCCGGGAACAGTTCTGCTACTTGGTGGCGCCGATCAGGTCCTTGATCTTCACCGCGTGCGGTCCCAGGTCCTTCGCGAGTTTGTCCTGGTACGGCGCCGCGATCTTGACGAAGCCCGACTTGTCGACATCGGTCACGATCTTGACTCCGATGGCCTTCAGCTTGTCCGCCGACTGGTGCTCGAGCTCGATCGCCTTCGCGGGCTGGTTCTTGCCGACCTCGGCCGCCGCCGCCGTCACCCATTTCTTCTGGTCATCGGTCAGGCTCTTCCACGTCTTGTCGCTGATCCATATGAAGTTGATGTTGGCTTCGTGCTCGGTCATCGACAGCACCGGTGCGACTTCGTAGTGCTTGTTGACGAGGTAGACGTTGACGCCGTTCTCGCCGGCGTCGACAACGCCGGTCTGCAGCGACGTGTACAGATTGCCGAAAGGCATGTGTACCGTCTGCGCGCCATAGGCCGGGAACATGGCGTCCTCGGTCGCCGTCGCCTGGACGCGGACCTTGAGGCCCTTGAAGTCCTCGACCTTGTGGAACTCCTTCTTGCTGTACATGTTGCGCAATCCGAGCGTGATCACCGCGATCACATGTCCACCCTGCACCGTGTCGTCGATCATCTCCTTGACCGCCTGCACGACCTTGGGATCGGCCACGGCGCGCTTCAGGTGGTCTTCCGACATGAATAGGTAGTGCAGCGACATGACGCCCGCCTGTGGCGACAGCGTGGCGGCGTTGGCCGCAGCGCTGATGCAGAACTCGATGTCGCCGGCCTTCATGAGTTGCAGCACCTGCGGCTCCTGGCCCAGCTGCGCACCCGGATATTGGTCGATGATCATCGTGCCCTTGGAGAGCTCCTTCAGCTTGTCGCTGAAAATGTCTGCCGCGATGCCGTAGCCTGTGCCCTTGGGCTGGTCGTACGCAAACCGGTAATGCTTGGCGTCCTGGCTGGCTGCAAGCGACGACCAGCCGGCGACGGCAAGGCCAATGGCCAGCGCGCCGATGACCTTCGTGGCTTTGAACATGTTTCCTCCTAGTCGGTGTTGTTGTTGTCGATCAATTGGCGAACGAATTGATTCCGGAACGATGCAACGCGTGGCCGAGAGCCGCGGCAACCACCTGTAGACTCGCGCAAACGGGAACATGACCGGGAAAATGGTTGCCCCGGCGCATGGAGGTTGCAACGCTAACACGGGCACCCTCCGGCGACAAACCGCGGCGCACAACGGCTTTCGAGGCCGTGGACGGCGGGCCGGCAGTCCTAGTGCCGGGCACCTCGCGCCGGTACACTTGCATTCCATCGCATTGCGCACCAGAGGGGTTCCGGCGTGGAAGTCGTGTCGGTCATCACTACCTTCCTTTTCACCGACATCGAAGGCAGCAGCCAGCTCTGGGAAAAGGACCCCGAGCGGATGCGGCTGGCGTTGGCCTGCCACGACGCGATCACGCGGGGGGCCGTTGAGGGCCATCACGGCGTCGTCGTCAAGATGAGCGGTGACGGCGTGCATGCCGCGTTCGACGACCCCGTCGATGCGCTGAGGGCGGCACTGGCGATCCAGGCCGGGCTCGCCAATCCCGCGGCCACCAACGGGATCGCACTGCGCGTCCGTGCCGGTCTCCATGCCGGCCGGGCCGAGCGTCGCGACAACGATTTCTTCGGCAGCGTGGTGAATCGCGCGGCGCGCATCTCAAACGCTGCGCATGGTGGCCAGATACTTTTGTCGCATGCCGTGGCGGCGCTGGTGGGAAGCCAACTGCCGGAAGGCGTCGCGCTGCGCGAGCTGGGGTCGATGCGGCTGCGCGACTTGGCAAGCCCGGAGCGCATTCACCAGGTCATGCATGCCACGCTGCGGGAAAAATTCCCGGCATTGCGGACGCTGGAGGCGACGCCGAACAACCTGGCCCAGCAGTTGACCACCTTCGTCGGCCGTAAGCGCGAGCTGGAAGAGGCCCGCGCTTTGTTGAATAACACGAGACTGCTGACGCTGTCGGGTGCGGGGGGGATTGGCAAGACGCGCCTGTCACAGCAACTCGCGGCCGAAGTGCTGGACGACTTCCCCGACGGCGTCTGGTTCGTGGAATTGGCGCCGCTTTCCGATCCGCGGCTCGTCCCCCAGTCGGTCGCGTTCGTGCTGGGCGTCAAGGAGGAAGCAGGACATCCGGTCATCGAAGCGCTCGACAAGTTTGCGAAGGACCGGCGATTGCTTGTCATCCTCGACAACTGCGAGCACCTGGTGCTGGCGTGCGCAGAGCTCGCGACGCAATTGCTGCAATCTGGACCGCATCTCAAGATACTGGCGTCGAGCCGCGAGAACTTGCGCGTTTCGGGCGAGACGAGCTATCCGGTTCCCGCGCTGGCGGTTCCCGACCCTGGAACGAAGACCACGCTGCCGGCGATGACGCAATACGAGGCGGTCCTGCTGTTCGTGGACCGCGCGATCGCGGCGCAGCCCGCGTTCCAGCTCACGGAACAGAACGCCGCCGCCGTGGCCGACATCTGCCAGCGACTGGATGGCATTCCGCTGGCGCTCGAACTCGCGGCCGCACGCGTGCGCACGCTTTCCGTGGAGACAATTGCCACGCGCCTTACCGACCGCTTCCGCCTGCTATCTGGAGGCAACCGCACCGCGATGCCGCGGCAGCAAACGCTGCGCGCGCTGATCGACTGGAGCTACGACCTTCTGACGGACAGCGAGAAGCGCCTGCTGCGGCGGCTCGCGGTATTCGCCGGCGGGTGGACGCTCGAGGCGGCCGAAGAGGTGGGGGCCGGAGACGGCATCGACCAAGGGGAGGTGATGGATCTCCTGTCCCATCTGGTCGAGAAATCGCTGGTCACCATGGAAGCGGATGGCCAGCGCTATCGGCTGGTCGAAACCGTTCGCCAATACGCACAGGACAGGCTCGACGAGTCGGGGGAAGCCGCGGCGACGCGCTCGCGGCACCTGGCGTTTTACCTTGCGCTTGCCGAGACGGCGAGTCCGCAGCTGGTGGGGCGGGAGCAGGGTGCGTGGCTGGCCAGGCTTGATCTCGAAGGGGAGAACCTGCTCGCAGCGCATGCGTGGTGTGACGACGCCGAAGGTGGCGCGGAACCCGGACTGCGGCTGATCTTCGCCGTCAAGCTCTACATGATCAATCGCGGTCTCATCGCATTGCTGAACCGGGCCACGCTCGAGGCGCTCGCGCGCCCTGGCGCGCAAGGGCGCGTCGTGGCGCGATGCCGGGTGCTGCATACCGCAGGGCAGGTGTGCGTTCTCACCCACCGGACCGAAGAGGCGAAGAAATATCTTGAGGAAAGCCTTTCTATCGCCCGCGAGATCCGGGATGGCGTGCGCGCGGCGATGGTCCTGGAGGAACTCGGGTCCGTTGCCGAAGCACAGGGAGACCTCGTCGCCGCTCGCGACTATTTCGGGCAGGCGGTGGTCCTCGCCGAGAAACTGGGCAATTCCCGGGCACTCGCCGCCGCCAGCAACCAGCTGGCGCAGTTGTGTCGCATGGAGGGTGACCTCAGTACTGCGGAAACCCTGTATCGGCGGGTGTTGGACCTGTCCCGCAGCATTGCGGATCGGGAAAGCATTGCGGTGGCTCTCCTCAACCTGGCCATTGTCTCGATCGGCCGTGAAATTCCGGACCATGCCCGGGCGATGTTGCTCGAGGCACTGGCCATTGCGCGTGAGACGGGTTCAAAGCCGGTGGGGCAGAGCGTGCTCGACGTCGCGGCGGGATTGGCCGCCTTGCACAAGGAATGGGAGCGCGTCGCGCGCTTGTCGGGGGCCGCCGAAGCGCAGATCGCGCGGACGGGCATTCAACGTGATCCCTCCGACGAGGCCTTCCTCAGGCCGCGTATCGCACAAACGCGCGAGGCGCTGGGAGCCGCGAAGTTCGACAATGTCGCTCTCGCGGGTCGCGCCTTGGGTTACGAAGAGGCCATCGCGGAAGCCAGCGCGTGGCTTGAAGACGCGGGTTGACCGCGCTCCGCAGCTCCGTCGGCCACTCGCGACGCCTACCCCCTGCGATGTGCGCCGACGGTTCCATCGGGCCGCCGGAACGCGGCCGGTCCGGGGGATTACTGGTTATAGATCTTCGGATCCAGCGTTGGGCAAGCCCTTCCGCCGCTGTCTACGACGTTGATCGAATAGTCGTAGACCTTGAAGTTGGTATTCCGGTTGACCCACAGGTAGGCGTGATCGTTGAATACCGCTTCCTGCGTCGGAAACTGCGCCGCAGGGTCGTCCACTTTGAGGACGACACCCTTGGTCGTGTCGAACGTGTACTTCTGCAGGATCGAAGCCGGCGTGAGATACCAGAGAATGACGATGGGCTTGCCGCTCATCAGGAGGACCGTCTTGTCGGGAGGGATGGAGACCGCACAATTGGCGACCGTCACGGGAACCCCGCATACATTCCTGTCGGTGCAACTGGTCGTAGACTGCGAGTCGAACTTGGTCGCGGTCATGCACCCCAACATACCGGCACTTGCAAACACCGCACAAACGACGGATCTGATTCGCATTCGATTTCTCCCCGGAAATGAAATGAACCAACCGCTTCGCTGAGCATAGCCACTTTTGCAGGAAAAGAAAATCACAAGATGGCGGTTTCCTGCGGATCCGGCGGTCGCAGCGTATCGGGCCTCTGGCCCATCCCCTCGATCCGGAATGTGCTGACCAGCGGCAATCGAGTGTGTCAATGGCCCGTCACGTCGATCGGCTATCATTGGAACATGGCGAATGCTTGGAAATGGCCGGGCGCGATACCTTCCTGTGCCATCGATCGAAACTGCAACAATCCAACATGAATCCGCAATTGCGCAGGTCGAGAACGGTTCTGGTGGCTGTACTGGGCCTTCTGGGCGCCGGATGCGCCACCGTACCGCTGTCGCCTCCCCCGGCTTCCTATGCGCAGAAGGTCGAAAACCTGAGCGTGCTGCGCGGGCTCACCATTGGCCATGTGTTGGAGGACCGCATTCTCGCTCTGGACCCGGAGCGCGTGACCGCTGCCGATGTCGCCACGCTGGCCGAAGGCCCGACGCCGCGCATCTTCCTGCTCCACGGCGGCGTCTATCCGGTGCATCTGGCGATGGAGTCTTTCGGCGAGTTCCTCGTCGGCATGGGGTATCCGGAGGCGAAGATTCGCGACCCGGCCACAGGCGAATGGTCGTACAGCCCCTATGACGCCAGCGAGCGGCTCGCCGGGCTGGTCGCGTGGTCCTACGAGCATGACGCCCTTCGACCGATGCTGATCGGGCACAGCCAGGGCGGGCTGCACGCCGTGAAGATCATCAAGGACTTGGCCGGCCTGCGCACACCGCAAATCTACGTGTGGAATCCCCTCAAGGGAACGACGGAGGACCGGACAACGATCACGGACCCGCTGACCGGCGCCGTGAGGCCGGTGATCGGCACATCCATCGCGTATGCATCGGTCGTGGGTGCCGGCGGCTGGGCACTCGCGCTTCCGCACCAGTGGGAAAGCCTCGATACGCTGCGCAAGATTCCCGATAACGTGGATGAATTCACCGGCTATTTCATCAGTGTCGACCTGTTCGCGTTGAGTTTTCCCGGAAATCCTCTCGATCGCCGGTACGAAAACACCGGCAAGGCGAACGTACGCAACGTTGAGCTGCCCGCAAGTTACAACCATGTGACCATTCCCGTGACCTCGGATCTGGCCCATGACGCCGTGGTCCGGGACTGGGTCAATTCGTTCGTGCCGGGCAAGGGCATGGATGGGTCCGGCTTGCCGGGCGAGGCGCCTTCGCACGTGATGTGGGCCGCCGATGTCTGGTACAGCATCAAGAAACACTGGTGCATCGAGGCGCAGAACCTCATTCGCGCGCGGAGAGTCGCGCTCGGCCGGCCCTGATCGCACGGGGTGTATCCTGAGTCGTTATTTGCAGCACCGTTGACATCATTCATCGGTACATTGTTCACGCCCCGGTTCGCGGGGTTCATAAAAGGCGAGGAAGCATCATGGGAATGATCGATTTCGTGAAGGAAGCAGGCGAGAAGCTGTTCGGCCGCGGGCAGGCGCAGGCCGCGATGGCCGAGGTCAAGGCGGATCCCGCCAACGAGGCCAAGATTGCCGCAGCCAACGGTGCGGCGGGGGATGCCATCCTCGACTACATCAAGGCGCAGAATCTTTCGGCCACCGGACTGACGGTGACGTTCGACGGCGCGAAGTCCACGGCCAGCGTCTTCGGCGTCGCGCCCGACCAGACGACGCGGGAGAAGATCGTCTTATGCTGCGGCAACGTCGCGGGTGTTGCGGCGGTGACGGACATGATGACGGTCGACCAGAGCGCGCCCGAGGCGACGTATTACACGGTCGTGTCCGGCGACAACCTCTCGAAGATCTCCAAGGCGAACTACGGCGATCCCAACAAGTACATGGTGATCTTCGAGGCCAACAATCCGATGCTCTCGGACCCGAACAAGATCTACCCGGGACAGGTGCTGCGCATTCCTCCGCTGTGAACAAAGCGCTGCCCCACGACATTCCGCACCCGATCGGCGACCCGGACGAGGACGAGGGTCTCCCCGGCGAGGATGACGAGGACGAGGGCGAGGAGGATGAGGACGACGAGGAGCCCATGCACCTAGGACGGGGGGCCAGTTGAACCGTCGGCCTTGCACTGCAGCACAAATGGCTATTTTCTGCTATAATCAACCTCTTGCGGCGATCTGCGAGTTTTTGTCGAAGGTTGCCCGCCGCAAGAGGCACCAACAAGGCAACCGGATCATCGGCTTCTAATCTTCCGGGCGCGTAACCTG
>Ga0302323_100002849_pt1 | contig 14057 bp, 14 predicted proteins | sample Fen_T0_3_FD_201950 | JGI IMG/M metagenome (GOLD analysis project Ga0302323, IMG submission 201950) | Peat permafrost microbial communities from Stordalen Mire near Abisko, Sweden - Fen_T0_3 | ecosystem: Environmental > Terrestrial > Soil > Wetlands > Permafrost | place: Sweden: Abisko... | reverse complement strand
TGACGCTCTCTGGGGCTTTTTATCAAATATTGCTGGGATGCAAGGCATTGATAATTAAAGTTAATGTATTTCAATCAATATAAACTAACGCATTCGTAATCAGTAGGTCGCGGGTTCGAGTCCCATCACCAGCTCCATATAAAAGCCTTTATGAGCAATCGAAGGGCTTTTTTATTGCCTTAACCAACGTTAATAAGCTCATAATAGGCATTTCATAAAAATTACCGCCAAAATAGGTATTTAACAGCCACAAAAAACCGCATGGTTAGCGGCTCTTTATTTGGTTTTAGAGTTAATTCAGCAACCCGTGCTGTTAGCTGTATTATGCTTAGGGTTGGGGTAATGCCTTTTTGTAGCCTCCGCATAAGCATCGAGTGGCTTCATGCCCGAATCAATCAAACTTTGTGCTTCATGGGATAGTACGGCTTGTTTTTTAAGGTAGTCTGGGTCTGTTTGTTTGCCACCAGCTTTATGCTCGATGGCATACTGGCGCAAGCGATGCAAGGCGGCGTGGTGATTGTCCCGCCGTTGCAGCAGAAAGTCGTTGAAAAACTCGGCAAACCTGGCGCTATCGACGATCCACCGCATGTTGCCACGTCACGGTTGGCGCAAGTCGGCCCCCGACACCCGAACGCCCCCAGGGCGATGCTGGTGCGTGCGAAGATTGGAAAAAAACTCCCCGGCACGCTGACAGAAACGCTAGCTCATTTGAAAAACGAGCGCCCGTTGTGCCTGATGTTTCAGGATGGAGCACGCTTCGAGCGCATCAGCGATACGCGCTATTGTTGATGCCGCCGCCCTTTTCGCCCAACGGTCAAGGCGATGGTCACGCAGCAGTATACCTATGCCTACGGGGCGCAGTCAGCCCGATGGATGGGCGTTTCGATAGCCTCATGCTTCCCCATGTTAATGCCGAGTGTATGCAAGCCTTTCTGGATGAGGTGGCGCAGCGTTATCCGATCAACAATATCGTCATAGTGCTCGATGGGGCCGGGTGGCACAAAAGCAACGCCCTTATGCTACTAGAAAACCTGAAGCTGCATTTTCTGCCGCCCTATTTACCTGAGCTAAATCCAGTGGAACATCTCTGGGATGGGCTGCGGGAAAAACGCTTCCACAATCACGCCTTCGATAGCATTGATGCCCTCAAAAATCATTTGGTTGATGCGCTGCGAGCCATGGAACAGAATACTAAGCGCGTCGCTGGCATTACGCGCTGGCCGTGGATATTTAATTCTATTTCTAATGCAAATTAATAATACGGGCAAAGTCGTATTGCTGGAAGTATTTCAGGTCAATTGCCCCGGCTGTTTTCTCTACGCCCTGCCGCAAACGATAGACTTGCACCAACGCTATTCAAACAAAGGCTTAACCGTACTTGGCATAGCCACGGCATTTGAAGATTTCGATAAAAATACCCTGGAAAATTTGCTCAAGCTCGTCAAACACGGTGAAATCATCGGTGAGACTTTACACATCCTAGAACAACACAGCATATTGACGGAGGGACGCTTACCTTTTAGCATCCCTTTTGCTTTAGCGATGGATAAGCTGGTAAAGCGGGACAATGATGTAAGCGAAGATGTAAAGATTTCACACACGTCATAATCCGCCATTTTGCGGCAATGGTTCCAAACCACTACTGCACTTCCGCCTCCAGGAATGGGAGAAGTGCGGTAGCCGGTGGAGCCGGCATCGCCCTCCATCCCTGGATGGTCGAATAAACATCTCAGTTGGCGGATTACGCCACACTTAGCACAAGCAAAACGGATAGTCCAAGTGTTTGAGCCCGGCAACCGCTCCGGTACAGCTCTTAAATTCGTCACTGACGAAATATTTTTTCATCAAACTGAAACAAAGCGCATATATACTGAGAAAATTACCGTATGCACTATATTCTATGCCGTTTAGTCATGCCATATCTTTCCGGTAGGTGAGGAAAATAAAAAAAGAAAAAATACTTATTTATATCGCCTCAAACTAACCTTTTTCGGCGGGAGAAGGAACTATTCTCTTCACTTAACAGCATTGATGCACTACCCGCTACTTTATTGACCCTACAAATGAACCAAACACGTGATAAAGGATTCATTCGTCCTCCGCATTCCAAACTACAGACCCAAACCCGTACACTTGACAGCGCATTGATTATGGCCTCGTTGTATGCGTCATTACTTGCACACAACGTCCCGCTTGATCGCGAATATTTGTTGCCTTGTTTTATAGCTGCCACGCTGTTCGGCATTTTTGCTGAAAATAACGAGCTTTATCACGGCTGGCGTGGAGCGCCCATGTTTGATGAGGCACTGCAAATACTGTTTTCGTGGCTGGGGGCTTTTATGCTATTAATCAGCGGTGCCTACCTTTATAACTCCGATTACAGTTATTCATTAGAGGTCATTGAATTATGGCTGCCGCTTGCCCCTTTCAGCATCATTCTGACACACTCCATACAACGCGGCTGTTTATGCTACCTAAGGAAACAGGGTTTTAACACAAAAACTTACGCCATATTCGGCACCAATTCATTAGGTCAACGACTTAAAATTGGATTATCAGAAATGCCTTGGTTAGGGTACAAATTTATTGGCTTTTTTGATGACCGTGTTGAATACGAAGACAGGCGCTTAGGCCAAAATCAAATTGGCAATATAGCCGGTGGATTTCAACAACTACTTGAAAAATCAAAAGCAGGTGAAATCGACCATATCTACATCACTCTACCCTTACGCGCTGAAAAACGTATCAGCATGCTTATCCAGCAACTGGCCGACAGCACCGCTTCTATTAACATCGTACCCGATTTTTTTACCTTTAACTTGATCCAGTCCAAATGGAGCAACGTGCAAGGTATACCCGTCGTCAGCGTTTTTGACACCCCGTTTAATACCCTCAATGGCACCACGAAACGTATTGAGGATATTGCCCTATGCATGATCATATTGCCGATTATTGCCATTCCCATGCTGATCATCGCCATTGCCATCAAACTGACTTCGCCTGGCCCTGTCATCTTCAAACAACAACGCTATGGCGTAAAAGGCGAAAAAATAGAAGTGTGGAAATTCCGTTCCATGACTGTCTGCGAAAATGGCGACCAGATAAAACAAGCCACCCAAAACGATAGCCGGGTTACGCCACTCGGCGCTTTTCTGCGCAGAACATCGTTAGATGAACTACCACAGTTTTTAAACGTACTGCAGGGCACCATGTCTGTTGTCGGCCCGCGCCCTCACGCCATTGCTCATAACGAATTCTATCGAAAACAGATACAGGGCTACATGTTACGCCACAAAGTCAAACCCGGCATCACTGGCCAGGCTCAAGTCAACGGTTGCCGAGGCGAAACCGATACACTGGACAAAATGGAAGCCAGGATTCACCACGACCTGGAATATTTAAAGCAATGGTCACTGTGGTTGGATATAAAAATAGTGCTTCTTACTGTTTATAATGGCTTTGTCGACAAGCAAGCGTATTAGCAAGCGATTCATTAAACGTGATTAAGTCAAACAAAAACTACAAACCAACTGTCTTTTTCAGCCTCCTGATTGTCGGCTGGATAATGGGGCTGTTCGTGGAATCTTCGCAACCATCATTGCCCCTATTGGGAGCAGTGGAAGGCCTGGACAAAGCCGCACATTTTTTAGCCTTTGGTGTCTTGGGGTTGCTAGTTTACGGCTTGTCGTTCACGCTTACCCCCAAAACAGCGATCCCATTGTTTTCAATGCCACTGCTGATCGCTATCCTATCCGGCATCATCGAAGAAAGCTACCAGATGTTTGTCCCCGGTCGCACGGCTAGCCTGTTGGATTTGCTGGCGGATGTTTGTGGAGCGGCATGTGCTATAGTTTTGGCAAATTGCATTACGTTTGTAATCCGTGTTAACAAGCAAACTAGCGCAAAGCGGTAAATTCGAAGGGAATCCGGAAATAATAGACCCATTCAGGTAAATGTTTACTAAGGAAAATACCTGTATATCTTAGCCTAAGGATAATATGTCAAAAATTAAAAAGCTTGCCTTCGGTGTCGGTTGGGGGGCTTTCTCCACCATTGCAGTAACAGGCTTCCAGCTTGTGTTTATGGCGGTCATGGCGAGACTACTTGAGCCAGCCGACTTTGGGCTTGTTGCAGTTGCCAATGTCAGTCTCAGGTTTTTTAGCTTCTTTGCGCAAATGGGCACCGGGCCAGCACTCATACAGAAACCCAAATTGGAAGAGGGAGACATTGCGGCTGCACTGACTGTGTCACTCGGCATCTCCGGCCTGTTCTTTGTTCTTGCCCTGATTGCAGCGCCATTTTTCGAAGTTTTTTTTCAAATGCCCGAACTTAGCTTAGTCATCAGGGCTCTATCGATCAATTTCATCATTGGCGGCTTTTCCACTGTCTCTGTTGGACTTCTGCAAAGAAATACCGCTTTTCGCGCATTAGCCATTATCGAAGTCATTTCTTATATAGTCGGCTATGGCATTGTAGGGCTTGGTGCGGCTTACCATGAGTTAGGCGTTTGGTCTCTGGTCGCTGCATTTATGACACAGACAACATTGACAGCCCTGTTCAGCTATGCCGTAAATCGTCATTCATTAAGACTTCGACATACCGCCGCTCAACGCAGACATTTTTTAAATTATGGCGGACGTTACTCAGTCATCGGCTTTACTGAATTCTTATCCGCAAGTCTTGATGCACTAGTGGTTGGCAAGTTGCTGGGTGCCGCAACGGCTGGTTTTTACAGTCGCGCCTCCCTACTTGCTAATCTGCCGGTACAACAACCCGCAAACATTTTGACCAAAGCGCTATTTCCGATCATGAGTTCCGTCGGGAACCAGCATGATAAACAAATTATGAGCCTGCAACTCAGCACCTTGCTGGTAGGCAGTTATGCCTTTGCGGTAAGTGCAGGCATTTACATCGCCGCACCAGATATAGTAAAAGTGCTGTTAGGTAATAAATGGCTGGACACAATCCCGATTCTTGAAATGCTATCCTGGTCGGTTGGGCCAGCTTATATTTCACATGTGGCAGGCGTAACCCTGGATTCATTAAACAAACTAACCATAAAACTATATATACAATTGTCAATGTTAGTATTGATTATCGTTCTGCTATTGTTCGCTGTACCCACCGGTAACGTAATCTATATCGCTGCTGCTGTGGTTGCTATGGAATGGGTACGTCTTGGCTCAATGACAATAAAGTTGACCCGTATACTGCGGATGCCTTTCAGAGAAGTGGTTCTTATAACGCTTTGTATAGCAATAATAGCCATATCAACCAGCCTGATGATTTGGTCTGTTTCCGAATTAATCGGCTCTAATTTCACCAGCATGATCAAATTAGGTGCAGAAATACTGGCTGGAGCCACAGGGTTGCTACTCGGCTTTTTAATCACTCGTTACGTTGCTGTTCGGTTACCGGCGGTACGCTTCTTAGCGGATCGTGCGCCAATTTTCGCCAAATTCTTTCCTAAATTTGCTTAATTAAACAGAGGTTTTGAATGCGTTGGTTTTATCTGCCGAATGAAAACACAGAAGGGGATCAAATAGGCCCACGCATGGCATTTGAAAAGCTGCATCGAGAAGGAGTTTTTTCGGCCTACACAGCCTATTCTTATTTGGTGCGGCAAAACGCCTTAAACAGTCATCAAGAGGCATTGAGTGAATTTCTTGAAACCGCCCGTGCCTTTGCACCAGATGTTATTTTTATTCAACATCCGGGTAACAGATACCAAATGAACCGGGCTTATCTGCAACAAATTAAGGCAATATCCAGCAAACCCAAGTTGGTGTTATATGAAGAAGATCCTTATGGCTACATAGTCAAGCGTATGGATGCCACGATCAAGGCAGTACTAGCCGAGTCTGATATATGTTTCCTGGGCGGAACGGGCTACCTTGCTGAAATGGCTTATAAGGCAGGTGCAAAAAAAGTACGTTATGCCCTACATTCCTATGATAGCCAGCGCTTTGGCACACCCTGGCAGCCAACGCTAGCCAGACGCTTCGATGCCGTCATGATCGCCAATCTGCCCATACTCAAACGTATACCCTGGTTATATGTGCCAGGGGGACGTAGCCGTAAACAGACAGCACAAGCTCTCTATAAGCATTTTGGCGAACGTTTTGCAGTCTATGGTGGCGACCGTGGATGGACTGGTGAACCTTATTGCAAAGGTAAAATTGCCTTCGACAAACAAGGTGAAGCGATACGGGATGCGTGGATGAGCGTCAATTGGGGGCAATACGATGAAATAGCCATGTACTCCTCAGACCGCTTGCCGATTAGTTTAGCTTGCGGCGTTCCACATATCACTAATTACCAACCCGGCTATGAACATGTGTTCAATAATATACCGGGGCTATTCATCATCAAAAGTCCGCAAGAAGCGCTTGATGTAGCTCTATACATTCTTAACTTAACCATCGAACAGCGCAATGAACTGGGTTTTCAGGCTGCCGAATATGCCATAAAACACCTTGAGGCGACCGTAATCTATAGCAATATAGTTTCGGTTATTACCGAGCAGTTGTTTGATAATCAAGCAACTTCAGCTCAGAGCGAACAAAAATGAAAATGCACATCGGCATTGCCGGACCTATAGCCACGGAACACGTTGCCGACTTGCTGGCATGCGACACAAGCACCATGCCGAAAGGTTATACCGGTGCGCCGCTCACAGGCGTTCTAATTGGCGATTTGCTAAAGCAGGGGCACAAAGTGTCTGCCTTCACAACAGACGCATCACTCTATTCAAATTTAGAAACTGTAAAAGCAAGTGGACTTAATTTCGACTTATATATTTGTCCAGCGCGTCCACGCGCCTGGCGCTTTAATAAAAACCGCCTAGGCCGGGCAATGGACGGATTCGCCTATGAAAGGGAGCAGTTGTTAAACGCAATTAACATGGCGAAGCCCGACATTATCCATGCCCATTGGACATACGAATTTGCCCTAGCCGCCATCAAATCCGGCCTACCACATTTAATTACCTGCCATGATGCGCCTGCAGTAATACTGCGTTATAACCCTTGTCCCTATAGGAGTGTTCGCTATTTGATGGCACGATCAGTGTTCAATAAAGGGCAGCACTACTCTGGAGTCTCTCCTTACTTGGCTGCAGCAGTGCAACATTACACCAAGGAACCTATTGCTGTCGTACCCAACCCGTTAGCGGACTTCGTTCTTGCAAGTGGCAGAATACGAAGTAGTAGGCCGACAACAAAACGCATCGGACTCATTTGTAACGGATGGGATGCTCGCAAAAACCCCAAACCGTCATTGCAGGCGTTTGACAAGCTACACAGCACCCAGCCAACGTTGGAATTGCACCTTTTTGGCTTTGATTTTGGCGCTGGAGAACCCGCGCAACAATGGTGCCAAAAGCAGGGCTTATTAACAGGTATGGTGTTCCATGGTGCTACACCACACAAACAACTCATCGAACACCTGAATGACTTAGACCTGTTACTTCATCCTGCCTTGGAAGAAACTTTTTGCGTGGTCATCGCCGAAGCCATGGCACTGGGCCTGCCGATTGTCGCCGGCAGACACAGCGGAGCAGTGCCTTGGGTGGTCGGCATTGACGACACAACCAATAACCGCTGTAGCGCAGTGTTGACCGATGTCACTGATCCAGATGCTATAGTATCAGCAATAGAAGAAGCGTTTGATCAAAACTACCCCGAGCGCTCTGCATCGGGCTATGCCCGTGCACGGCAAATGTTCTCGACTGGTGTGATCACTGAATCTTATATAGCACTCTACCGTCAGGTATTACTTGCCAATCGTAAACTAATATTGTAAGTATCAGATATATGTTCGAAAAACAATTTTCAAAGCCGCCATGCGTATTTCCATTGTTATGTTAAATAAGTCAAGCACCTTAAATTATAGGATGATCTTATGAACACAAATTTAAGGCTTAGAGACCTTACTATAATTGTATTCTGCTTATATATTTTTTGGGGTTCATTTGGTATGGATTTAACGTTAAGTCATAACGCAGAACGAATTCCTGTACATAGGGCTTTTATATTACTGACTGCATTTATTTTCTTATGCAATGTTCAACAACTGCTTGGTGCTTGCTTAAAGAATAAACTATTAATCACTTTGATTCTATATACTCTGCTCACGACTGCATGGGCAAACAATCCGACAGACACTCTTAAAAACTTTATATTTCTGTCATCGACCCTGTTCATTTCAATATTGACCGCATTGGCATTTGCTGATAACAAGGCGTCTTTAATAAGATGGTTATTCTGGTTATTTTTATTAATGACTTTGGCTAGCATAATTACTGCACTTCGCTTTCCACAAATTGGCATCAACACTTTAGACTTCGGAGAACCACGTTGGATAGGTATTACCACACACCCAAATGTATTAGGTGTGCAAGCATTAGTATTGATATGGCTATCATCAAACCTATTTTTCTTATCTAAAAGCAGTCTTGAAAAGACACTTATACTTGCAGCAATAATAGCGGCATTCTTTACAATCATTAAAGCTGACAGCATGACCAGCCTTATTACATCATTGGTGTTAGTTATTTATACATGTTATTGCTACTTATTTGGTCGAGTAAGTCTATCAGTTAAATTAATATTATTTACTCTTTCATTGTTAACTTTTTTGTTCATAGTTACTTTTTATATGGGCGCATCTGAGCTAGCAAATACAACACTGGCATCAACCGGAAGAAACACAACTTTTACAGGGCGTGCTGTATTATGGGAAAAAGCTCTCATATCAGCAGCTGATAATTTAATTTTTGGTTATGGTTTTGATAATCTTGATCAACTAACAAAAAAATATCATATTCAAATGTCACACTTACACAATGGATACATTCAAACCTTAGTTCAAGGTGGAATGATTGCCAGCATACTTCTAGCTATTATTTTAATAAAAACGCTTTTTCATCAGTTAAGAATAAAGTCTACCTATAAGCATGATTTCATTTTTTTAAACACTGGTCTTGTTATGGTTTTGCTACATAACTTTACCGAGTCTTCAATCCTAAAAGGTCTGAACACGTTAAGCATATTTATAATTTTTATTATTGTTTCAACAAGTTTGATTCAAAACAATAATATAGATAAAGTTTCATCGGCAGATCAATAATCATGAAAATCTGGATTTGCATCCCCGTTTTTAACCGTATCGAATTTACACTGAAATGTCTGGCTTCACTGGAAGCACAGACATTTCAAAATTTTACCGTGGTGATTTGCGATCACGGTTCTACAGACGGCACCAGCGAGGGGATTTTTCAACAATTCCCCGATGTGGTTGTTATAAAAGCTGATAGTTCTTTGTGGTGGACAGGGGCAATCAATCGAAGTATTGCTTATGCATTAGAGCATGCCGCTACCTACGATGTGGTATTGACCTTAAATAATGATAATGAAGTCCCGCCGGATTATCTTGAAAACTTTCGGGCAAATCATACTAAATATGCTAACTCGATACTAAGTTCAGTTATTTACAATATTAAAACCGGAGAGTTGAATGATCCGGGATTTAGGCAAAACTGGTTCTATGCCACAGCTTATCCGGTTGACTTTGTCAGTGACCACTTAGTTGATGATTCAAATCTAGTTGAAATAACACATGCCTCAGGGCGAGGTACCTTATTTCCGATTAAGGTATTTAGGCAGCTCGGTTTATTTGATGAAAAAAACCTCCCGCATTACGGCGCTGATTATTCCTTTGCTTTTAAGGCAGCCCGAGCGAATTACAGAATTTATAGCTGCCTAAATTGTAAGGTTTATTCTTACATAGAGGAAACTGGACTGGTTAAGGTGTTAAATAAGTTTTCACTTGGCAGCTTCGTCGATTATTTTGCCAGTACTCGGTCACCAGGTAACTTAAAGACTCGATGGTGGTTTGGATGGTTAAATTGCCCTAAACATTTTCTGCTGTCTTATTTCATAATTGATTACACTCGCGTCTTCGTGGGATATTTTAAAAATTTATTTAAAAAAAATTCATTAAACGAAGTTTAGGACTTTTCTATTACATATTTCTAGCTAGGAGTAGCTTGTGTCAAATAGGTTAATTGGCTCTCAAGAGGGGGCAAATGTAAATGATTTTTCAGACGAAATAGTGTGGTCCGACCACTCGATTAAGTTCTATGTTGACCATGCTCGCGACCGCGATGTTCTTGACATCGGTTGCGTTATGCATAATCCGGAAAATTACAAAAGCAAATATTGGGTACATAAAGCCCTCAAAGCCGTTGCTGGTTCACTTATTGGAATTGATCTCTATGATGACGGTGTTAAATATTTACAAAAACTGGGTTACAACATAGTAACAGCTGACGCGCAAAATTTTGATCTCGGCAGACAGTTTGATGTGATTGTTGCCGGCGATATTATGGAGCATCTTGAAAACCTTTCCGGATTTCTTGAAAGTTGTAAAAAACATTTACGACCTAATGGCGTGATTTTGGTATCAACGCCCAATCCTTGGTATTGGCGTTACTTCATTAAAGCAGGTTTTCTCAGAGAGTTTCGCTCTAACCCCGAGCATACATTATGGTTTTGTCCGCGAACACTCAGGCAACTGATAAACCGTCATGGACTCGATATCGAGTCTCTCAGCTATGGTTCGCGCTATTTGCGTGACCGGTTGATGCCTCTGCCAGGCGGTTGGAAACACACGACTTTTCATGCCGTGATACGCTGAGTTGAAATACTGTTATTTTTTCGTATCAGGTTTGTGGGGAAAACACATTTTTATTATGGTTTGTTCTGATACTTACTATTTTATTTTTGCTAATCCCTATTCTGTAGCAGACTCGATAATTTTGACTAAGACCTCGAATCTGTGAACGCTGATATCAAGACTGTCATTGTCACTAACGTACCGGCACCTTATCGCGTTCCAGTATGGCGGCGTGTGGCTGAGACAAAAGGCATAAACCTCGACCTTATTTTTTGTGCATCTCAACATATCGATACGTCGCTCAATGCTAGTAATTATGGTTTTAACAATCATTTTTTATCTGGTCGGTACAAGATCATGGAACGTCGCTTTATGCACAGCGATATTGGGGTGTGGACGTTACTGAATCAGTTACAGCCGGATGTAGTCATTACCACGGGATACATTCCAACTTTTCTGTTTGCTTTTTTCTGGGCCCTTACTCATGGTGTGCCACACGTAGCAATGTCGGATGGCACAGCCAACTCGGAAAAATCATTATCCTTTTTGCACCGTTGGGTACGCCGATTCGTTTTGAGCCGCAGTGCTGCTTTTGTTGGGGCTTGCGAAGGTTCCAGTGATTTATTCAGGCAGTACGGTGTGGCAGAACACCAGATACATAAAGCTTATCTCTGCGCGGACAACGAACGGTTTTCCTGTCCGGTGCCTGCGGCACCGATAGATTTTGTATTTTGCGGCCGATTTGTGGCTCACAAACGGCCCTTATTTGCGATGCAAGTAGCACGAGAAGTTGCGGTCCGTTTGGGACGACGAACTTCTATTGATTTTGTCGGCAGTGGCATTATGGAAACCGAGATGCGTGCCTATGCGGACGAAATCGCCGAGTTTGTAGACTGCCGCTTTCTCGGCTATGCCTCGCAGTCTGTATTGCCGCAGCGTTACGCGGATGCCAAGCTATTTTTGTTCCCGTCAGAATGGGATCCTTGGGGTGTTGTTGCCAATGAAGCCTGTGCATCGGGGCTACCGATTATTGTTTCCCCTTATGCGGGTGTCGCTGGGGAGCTGGTCGTTGACGGTAAGAATGGCTATGTCAGGGAATTGGATGTCAAGCAATGGGCAGAGGTTTCCGTTAAGTTACTCACCGATGAAGCGCTTTATAAAAGTTATTCACAAAACAGTCGAGAACAGGTTGCCGAGTATAGTTTTGAAAATTCCGCACTCGGCTTAACTGATGCGATAAGACAAGCTTACGATTCGGAAAAAAGGACTGATCCAAAATGACTAAGCCCATCTTGATAGCAACCATCATGCGACCCGATGGTGATACGGGCGTCCAGACTCATTTTCGAGCCTTCATGGAATATCTTGGCAATGAGAATCACCCATGCGAACTGGCCACTCCCTATTGCGCGCCGCTTTGGCAGGTTTATCCAACCTTCGCGGTGCGAAAACTGCTAAATGGTGAACTGAGTGTCTGGTGGTATCGCTATTGGCACGCCTATTTTTTACGGCAAGCTTTGCAGCATCGTCTTCAATCGGGGGCGGAATGCGTCATCTATGCCCAATGCCCACTGTCTGCAGAGGCTGCGCTGAGGGCACGCGTTTCTGATTCGCAGCGCGTGATCATGGTAACCCACTTTAATGTCTCGCAAGCGGATGAGTGGGCAGGCAAAGGTTTGATTGCAGACAGCGGTAAACTCTATCGCTCAATTCAACACTTTGAAGCCTATGTGTTGCCAAAGCTGGATGGGCTGGTGTTTGTCTCAGAATTTATGCAGAGAGAGCTGCTGAAGCGCATCCCGGCAATTGCGAAGGTTCCTTCTACAATAGTCCCTAATTTTTTGCCTGATCCTGGCTTGCCTGAACTGCAAGCACCTGTTGCAGACCTCATTAGTATCGGAACCCTTGAAGCGCGAAAGAACCAGCAATACCTGCTGGAGATTATTGCCGCGCTGCGTCAGCAGGGAAAGCCCTTGACGCTGACCCTGGTCGGCGATGGGCCGGACAGGTCAATGTTAGAGGACAAAGCGCGAGCTTTAAAAATTGATCAGCTTGTCCGTTTTGTCGGGTTTATTAGTAAAGCAGCCGAGCAGATAGGCCTGCATAGAGCTTACATACATGTGGCGACCCTGGAAAGTTTTGGTATAACTTTGATTGAAGCCATGTCTCGTGGCCGCCCGGTTTTCGCGGCTCCGGTAGGCGGTATCCCGGAAGTGCTGGGCAATAGCTCGGCAGGATTGACGTTGCCATTAAACGATGCTTCCGCAGCGGCTCGTATCGTCGCGGATGCCTTGAATAATCAGGAATGGATGATATCCACCGGTATTGCAGCACGAGGACGTTTTCTAAAAAAATATGCCAGTGATGTTGTAGCAAAAAGGCTTTTACTCTTTCTTGAAGTCACGTGAAATTAGCCTTAGATTCCATTGTTTTATTGAACTTCAAAATAAGTCTTTGAAATTTCCCCTTCAACAGTCATCCAATAACATTATGCAAAAAATTATTAAAAAAATCATAGCCTCGATCAGAAGTATTGGAGTAACTGGAACCCTTATTAAGTTAAGCAAACATTTGTTTAACAAGATGTTCCGCGACCAAAAAATTGAGGAAAAAATTTTTAGCTTCCAAAATATTGAAGATCGATTTACTGCGATTTATCGCAATAACCTCTGGGGGAACTTTGAAAGTGTTAGCGGAAATGGGTCAACTCTTGAAGGGACTAAAAACTTAAGGAGCAAGTTACCTGAACTTTTCGAAAAGTTTTCTATTAAAACCATATTTGATGCGCCTTGTGGTGATTTCAATTGGATGAGACATTTTCTTGAAAAAAGCAAAGTCAATTACATTGGTGGAGATATTGTCCGTCCGCTGATTGATGAACACAACGCAAACTTCCAAAATGCAAGTACAAAATTTTTACATGTTGACATAACAAAGGATAAACTTCCAGCGGCAGATTTGATGATTTGCAGAGATTGTTTATTTCACCTGAGTTACAACGACACGAAACTGTTTCTTCAAAATTTTATCGATTCTAAGATCCTGTACTTACTGACCACAACCTACATAAATCAAGGAGAATTTAGCAATCAGGATATAAAAACAGGGGGTTTTCGGTTGATTGATTTGCTTTCCGCACCGTACCATTTCGAAGAAAATGTTTTGTATCGAATCGAAGACACTATACCTAATGAAACTCCGCGAGAAATGTGCCTTTGGTCGAGAGAGCAGATTATTTCTGCAATGGAAAAGTTTAATAGAAATTAAATACTCTACAACACCTAATATAAGTAAAAATGCAAAACTGATTTAAAAACATAATTAGAGAACTTGATTAGAAACTGAAGCAAAAAAATGCGTCATACCCGCCGGGAAGCGGG
>Ga0302323_100002848_pt1 | contig 14057 bp, 11 predicted proteins | sample Fen_T0_3_FD_201950 | JGI IMG/M metagenome (GOLD analysis project Ga0302323, IMG submission 201950) | Peat permafrost microbial communities from Stordalen Mire near Abisko, Sweden - Fen_T0_3 | ecosystem: Environmental > Terrestrial > Soil > Wetlands > Permafrost | place: Sweden: Abisko... | reverse complement strand
CCGGAGATAGCATCGACACAGTCAGCCGGAGGACCTCCCGTCCACGGCCCGACCGCACGAGGAGCGCTGATGTTCGAGAGGTTCACCGACCGCGCCCGCCGTGTCGTCGTCCTGGCCCAGGAGGAGGCCAGGATGCTGAACCACAACTACATCGGGACGGAGCACATCCTGCTCGGCCTGATCCATGAAGGCGAAGGCGTCGCTGCGAAGGCGCTGGAGTCCCTGGGCATCTCGCTCGACGCGGTGCGTGAACAGGTTCAGGAGATCATCGGGCAGGGCCAGCAGGCCCCATCGGGCCACATCCCCTTCACACCACGAGCCAAGAAGGTGCTCGAGCTGTCGCTGCGCGAAGCGCTGCAGCTGGGGCACAACTACATCGGTACCGAGCACATCCTGCTCGGCCTCATCCGCGAGGGTGAGGGCGTCGCCGCCCAGGTGCTGGTCAAGCTGGGTGCCGACCTCAACCGCGTCCGCCAGCAGGTGATCCAGCTGCTGAGCGGGTACCAGGGCAAGGAGCCCGCGACGTCCGGTGGCCCGCAGGAGGGCACCCCGTCCGGCTCGCTGGTGCTCGACCAGTTCGGGCGCAACTACACGCAGGCAGCGCGCGAGGGCAAGCTCGACCCGGTCATCGGGCGCGAGAAGGAGATCGAGCGCGTCATGCAGGTCCTCTCCCGGAGGACCAAGAACAACCCCGTCCTGATCGGGGAGCCGGGCGTCGGCAAGACCGCGGTGGTCGAGGGCCTGTCGCAGGCCATCGTCCGCGGCGAGGTGCCCGAGACCCTGAAGGACAAGCAGCTCTACAGCCTCGACCTCGGCGCGCTGGTGGCGGGTTCCCGCTACCGCGGTGACTTCGAGGAGCGGCTGAAGAAGGTCCTCAAGGAGATCCGCACCCGCGGCGACATCATCCTCTTCATCGACGAGCTGCACACGCTCGTGGGTGCCGGGGCCGCCGAGGGCGCGATCGACGCGGCGAGCATCCTCAAGCCGATGCTGGCCCGTGGCGAGCTCCAGACGATCGGCGCGACCACGCTCGACGAGTACCGCAAGCACCTCGAGAAGGACCCGGCGCTGGAGCGGCGTTTCCAGCCGATCCAGGTGCAGGAGCCGACGCTCGCGCACACGATCGAGATCCTCAAGGGCCTGCGCGACCGGTACGAGGCGCACCACCGGGTGTCCATCACGGACGCCGCGCTGGTGGCCGCCGCGACGCTGGCCGACCGTTACGTCAACGACCGGTTCCTACCGGACAAGGCGATCGACCTCATCGACGAGGCCGGCGCCCGCCTGCGGATCCGCCGGATGACCGCGCCCCCGGACCTGCGCGAGTTCGACGAGAAGATCGCGCAGACCCGCCGGGAGAAGGAATCGGCGATCGACGCCCAGGACTTCGAGAAGGCTGCCGCCCTGCGCGACACCGAGAAGAAGCTCCTGGCCGCTAAGGCCGAGCGCGAGAAGCAGTGGAAGGCCGGCGACATGGACGTGGTCGCCGAGGTCGACGAGGAACTGATCGCCGAGGTGCTCGCCACGGCGACCGGCATCCCGGTGTTCAAGCTCACCGAGGAGGAGTCCTCGCGCCTGCTCCGCATGGAGGAGGAGCTCCACAAGCGGATCATCGGGCAGAACGACGCGATCAAGGCCCTCTCCCAGGCCATCCGGCGCACCCGGGCCGGCCTGAAGGACCCGAAGCGCCCCGGTGGCTCGTTCATCTTCGCCGGCCCCACCGGCGTCGGTAAGACGGAGCTGGCCAAGGCCCTCGCGGAGTTCCTCTTCGGCGACGAGGACGCGCTGATCCAGCTCGACATGTCCGAGTTCAGCGAGAAGCACACCGTCTCGCGGCTGTTCGGCTCCCCGCCCGGCTACGTCGGGTACGAGGAGGGCGGCCAGCTCACCGAGAAGGTGCGCCGCAAGCCGTTCTCGGTGGTTCTCTTCGACGAGGTCGAGAAGGCCCACGCCGACATCTTCAACTCGTTGCTGCAGATCCTGGAGGACGGTCGCCTGACCGACAGCCAGGGCCGCATGGTGGACTTCAAGAACACCGTGATCATCATGACCACGAACCTGGGCACCCGGGACATCTCCCGGGGTTCGATCGGCTTCCAGACGGGCGCCGACACGAAGACCGGGTACGAGCGCATGAAGGCCAAGGTCAACGACGAGCTGAAGCAGCACTTCCGGCCGGAGTTCCTGAACCGGGTCGACGACACCATCGTCTTCCCGCAGCTCACGCAGGCGGAGATCGTGGAGATCGTCGATCTGATGATCGCCAAGGTCGACGACCGGCTGCGCGACAAGGACATGGGCCTCGTCCTGACGCCCGCGGCGAAGGTGTACGTGGCGACCAAGGGGTACGACCCCGTCCTGGGCGCCCGGCCGCTGCGCCGCACCATCCAGCGCGACATCGAGGACACCCTCTCCGAGGAGATCCTCTACGGCCGGCTCAAGCCGGGCCAGATCGTCGCGGTGGACGTCGCGGACGAGGGTACCGACCACGCGCACCTCACGTTCGAGGGCGCGATGAAGGCGGCCCTGCCCGACACGCCGCCGGTCGAGACGGCCGCTGCTGCGGCCGCCGAACCCGCCGCGGCGGGGGAGGAGGCCTCCTGACCTGCGGGTCCGGTGGCATCCAGCACGACACGACGAAGGCCGCTCCGCCCACCGGCGGGGCGGCCTTCGCCGTGTCCGGGGGTTCGGGTCACGGGTTCGGGTCACGGGTTCAGGCGGCCGCCGGTCAGGGGCGGGAGGACTGGTAGAGGCGGCGGACGACGTCCTCGATGTCGGGCTCCGCGATCGACAGGTCGCGCACGGTCGCGACCCGGCTGACGGCCTCGATCACCGCGGCGGCCGTCGTCCGGCCGGGGGTGAAGGCCAGCCGCTGCCGCAGCCCGTCGGCCTCGGAGGCGACGAGCGTCGTCCCGGGGACGTCGTCCAGGGGCCGGGTCGGTCCGGTGAGGTCGACGGCGAGGACGCGTTGGGCGCCGACGCGGGCGATGAGGCCCGCCTGGTCGCCGTCGTAGACCAGCCGGCCGCGGTCGACGACGAGCAGGCGCCGGCAGAGGCGCTCGACGTCGTCCATGTCGTGGGTGGTGAGGAGCAGCGTGCGGCCGTGCGTGGCGAGCTCCTCGAGGAGGAAGATCCGCAGCCGCTCCTTGCTGAGCACGTCCAGGCCGACGGTGGGCTCGTCCAGCACGATGAGCCGGGGGGAGTGGATCAGCGCCGCGGCCACCTCCCCGCGCATGCGCTGCCCGAGGGAGAGCTGGCGGACCGGCCGGTCGACGAACTCGCCGAGCTCCAGCCGGTCGACCAGCTCGTCCCGCCGGGCGGTGAACCGGGCCGCGGGCAGCCGGTGGATCGCGGCCAGGATCCGCAGCGACTCGGCGAGCGGCAGGTCCCACCAGAGCTGCGAACGCTGGCCGAACACCACCCCGAGCTGCCGGGCGAGCCGCCGCCGCTGCGGGACCGGCATCAGGCCGCAGGTGCGCACCAGGCCCGACGACGGCGTGAGGATGCCGGTGATCAACTTGATCGTCGTCGACTTGCCCGCTCCGTTCGCGCCGATGTACCCGACCGTCTCGCCGGCCCCGATCGTGGCGCTGACGCCGTCCACCGCCCGGACGACGTCCCGGCGGCGGCGGCCCCAGCGTCCGGTGGGCGCGCTCACGGTGAAGTCGCGCACGAGGCCCGCGAGCTCGATGATCGGCTCGCCGGGCGGTGTGTTCTCGGTCTGGGTCATCCACCGGCTCCCGAGTAGTGACGGACGCCGGCGCGCCACAGCCCCAGCGCGACGACGAGCGCACCGACCGCGATCCCGGCCCCGCACCAGCCGAGCCAAGCCGGCAGCCAGGGCGGCCCCGGCAGCCCGAGCAGGGCGAGCGTCGGCAGGTAGCCGGTGAACGCTGCCGGGACGACGAACGCGAACGTCAGCCGGACCGGCACCGGGAGCACCGCGCTGGAGTAGTGCGACGCGTAGCCGCTGCCGTAGGTGAACGCGTTGGTCACCTCGCCGGCGTCGATGAGCCAGAACTGCAGGGCTCCGGCGGCGATGAAGAGGGCCGCGAAGATGCCCGCCCCGCTCAGCGGTGCGCTGACGAGCAGGGCGACGCGGGCCGCCGTCCAGTGCACGTGCACCGACGTCAGAGCAGCCCCGAGCACGAACAGGCCGACGAGGCCGCTGCCGATGCGGCGCAGCGAGACGTCCACGATGAGCAGCTGGGCGAGCAGTGGCTGCGGTCGCAGCAGCATGACGTCGAGCGTGCCGCTGCGGATGTACTGCGGGACCGTGTCGAGCTGCCCGCAGACGGTGTTGGCCAGCGAGAACGACGCCATCGAGAGGCCGAAGAGGAGCAGCGCGGACGGCAGGTCCAGGCCGCCGAGCGTCGGGACGTTGTGGAAGATGACGTAGACCTCGACAAGATCCACCACGGCGAAGAGCATGCTGGCGCCCAGGTCCGCGGCGAACGACGTCCGGTAGGACAGCTGCGACCGCAGCCGGGACCCCATGACGACGCGGTACGACGCGACGAGCCCGGGGCGCTCAGCCACCCTGCACCACCAGGGTGCGGGCGCCCAGGCGCTGCACCAGCTGGCCGGCCGCCAGGACGCCGAGGCACCAGGCCAGCTGGACGGCGAGCAGGTGTGCCGACGCCGCCCCACCGGAGACGCGGCCCGTGATCAGGTCGACCGGCGTCTGCACCATCGAGGGGAACGGCGTCGCGCCGGCCACCGCCGCCAGTGGGCCGGGGAACCAGTGCACCGGGACGATCAGCCCGCACAGCACGTTGCTCACCCCGACGTACAGGGCGACCAGCCCGCGGACCTCGACCACCCAGAAGGTCACCAGGTTGACCAGGTACCGGCACCCGAAGGAGATCCCCAGGGCGAGCAGCAGGGACACGGCCCCGGTGAGGTACGGCAGCATCGCCGAGGGCAGGGCGAGCCCCGTCGTGACCGCCCCCACCAGCAGCGGCGGCGCGGCCCGTGGGACGACGACGGCCGCGGCGCGACCGAGGTCGGCCGCGCCGTACTGCAGCTGCAGGTCCACCGGCCGGGCGACGTCCACGGCGATGTCGCCGCTGCGCACCCGCTGGGCGAGCTCGTTCCAGGTGAAGAGCTCGAGCGGGGCGATCACGGCCTGGGTGACCCACGCATAGGTGACACCGGTCGCCACCCCGTAGCCGCCGAGTTGCCCCCCGGCCGAGACGATCGTCGCGCTGACGATGCTGGCCCGCAGGAAGCCGAACACGGTGTTGGTGACGGCGCCACCCACCATCGCGCCCCGGTAGCGGACGTAGCGGCGGAAGCCGGCGGCCACCAGCACGGCGACGACGGGAGCGACGGGGCGCTCGCTCGTCCCGCCGCGCCCCCTCACCCGCCGATTCTGTCACCCGGGTGGGGCGACCCCCGCGATCGTCACGGCCCAGCGACCGTTCCGGCACCCGTTCCGGCGACCGTTCCGGCACCCGCTCCGGCGTCCGTTCCGGAGTTCGTTCCGGAGTCCGCGACGGGGAGCCGGTAGCGGCCGCCGTCGAGCGGCTCGACCAGGCCGTCGGCCACCAGGGAGTCCAGGCAGCGGTCCCGCTGGCCCGGGTCGCGCAGGGCGGAGGCCGGGGCCGCAGCCGCGAGGACGCCGTCCGGCACCGGACCCTCGGCGTCCCGCAGCGCGGCCATCAGCAGCCCGCGCACGTACCGGTCCGTGCCGGCGTAGGTCTGGCCGCGCCGCGGTGGGCCGGTGTGCGCGGGGGCGCCGTCCAGCTGCCACCGGCACCGGTCGCGGACCGGGCAGTCGCGGCAGCGCGGGGCCCGGGCGGTGCACACGAGCGCGCCCAGTTCCATCGACGCGACGGCCCAACGGGCCGCGACGGCCGGCTCGTCGGGCACGACGGCGCTCGCCAGCCGCGTCTCGGCGGCCGTCAGGCCGGGGGCGGCGTGGGCGGTCCCGGTGATCGAGCGGGCCAGGACCCGGCGCACGTTCGTGTCGACCACGGCGTGCCGTGCCCCGAACGCGAACGACGCGACCGCCGCCGCCGTGTAGGTGCCGATGCCGGGCAGCGCGAGGAGGGCGTCGTGGTCGGCCGGGATCTCACCCGCGTGCTGCTCCACCACGGCCTGCGCGCACCGGTGGAGCCGCAGCGCGCGACGCGGGTAGCCGAGGCGCCCCCACATCCGGATGGCCTCGCCGGGGTCGTCGGCGGCGAGCGCGGACGGCGTGGGCCAGCGCCGCAGCCAGGCCTCCCACGCGGGCAGCACCCGCAGGACGGGCGTCTGCTGCAGCATGACCTCGCTGACCAGGACGCCCCACGCGGTCCGCTCCGGGCGGCGCCACGGCAGGTCGCGGGCATGGACGGCGTACCAGGCCAGGACCGGGCCGTGCAGGGTGTGGCTGGGCATCGCGGGCATCGTCGCACGGGGGGCGGCGGTCCGGCGCGTCGAGGCCCTCGTCGACGCCCGCGTCGGCGTCCGGCCTCAGGGCACGGGGACGGCGTCGGACGCGCCGCGCTCGGTGACGATCCGATCGACGCCGGGCCGGACGGCGGCCCGCACCGCGCGCGTGCACGCGCCCGTGGCCGCCGAGCAGCGGACGAGCCCGAGCGCGTCGTCCAGGCGGACCGTCACCAGGTAGGCGTCGGCGGTCTCCCAGGCGGCCGGGACGGCGTACCGGGTGGCGGGGGACCAGCCGTCCACCGGACCCATCGTGCCGCTGGAGACGGTGGCACCGGTCCGCGGGTCGACCACGCGCAGCCGGCCGCCCTGGACGACGACCGCCAGGCGCCCGCCGGTGTCGACCAGCGGGGTGGTCAGCGAGCAGATCGCGGGACCGAGCCGGTCCGGCGCGGTGGCGGGCGCGAGGCGCCAGCAGCCGTCCTCCTGACGGAGACCCAGCGCCCCGGACCCGAGCCGGCCCACCGCCCGGACCCGGTCGTCGAGGCGCTGGATCGCTGCCGGTGGGTACCAGAGCCAGGTGGCCTGGTGCTCGGGCAGCCCGGCCGGGCCGGTCCACTGGTCGAGGACCACGCGCGGCCCCGCGGCCGTCGGGGCGCAGGAGCCGCAGTCGATGTTCGGCGAGCCGGTGAAGGCGGCGGTGAAGGCACCGCCGGGGGCGTACGCCTCGCCGCTCTCCGGCATGGCGACGAGGCCGCTCGTCGTGACCGCGAGGGTCGAGACGCGACCGGTCGAGGCGTGGAAGGGCGTGTACCCGCCCGCCGGGGAGACCCGGCCGACGACGTGGACGACGTCCACGCCGACGCCGGTGAACTGGGTCCAGGCGAAGCCGCCGGCCCCGGTCACGGCGGCCAGCTGGCGCTGCCCGGGGGTGGGCGTCGAGCCGGGGTAGGCGTCGGCGAACCGGTCCGCGAGGTCCGTCATCCGGCCGCGGTAGTAGACCCGGGTGCCGATGGCGTACGGCACCATGACGGGCGGCGCGCCGGGAGGCAGGGCGTCGAGGACGGCGGCACCGGGTCGTCGTGCCTGCGCTGCTGCGGCCGCGGTCGCCGTCGCCGCTGGTGGCGCTGTCGATGGCGCGGTCGCTGGCGCGGTCTGTGGCGCGTTCGGCGGAGGCCCGACGTCGGCGGCGGTGCCGACGCCGACGGCGCTGGCCAGGGGCGTCGTGGGGGTCGCCGGGGTCGTGGCGCCGGACGTCGCGGTGGCGGCGGTGACACCGGCCAGCACGAGGGCGCCCACCCCGGCGAGGCGGACGGCCCGACGCCGTGTCTGTGCCCGGCCCTCGCCGGCTGACCGCCTCAGCACGACCCACCTCCGCTCGGCTTGCATAGCGTCACGCGATGTCAACGTAACGTCACCGACTGGTCGCGTGGAGTCGTGCGAACGGGGGTGTGGGTCGGCTGCGGTCAGCGCGGGAGCGGAGACTCGACGAGCTCGCTGCGGGCCGCGACCACGGTGAGGTCGGCGGGCGGGGTGACGGCGTCCGCGGTTCCGTCGATGGGCAGCCAGGCGCCCCCGGCCACCGAGTACTCGCCTCGATAGGTGGTCGTGAGCCCGACCGGCATCGTGCCCGCGCGGGTGTAGACGTGGGTCGTGCGCAGGTCGGGGTAGGGGGCGCCGGGGTCGGAGGTGCGCAGCGTCGTGCCGTCCCCGAAGGACCAGGTGTACGTCGCCGGCGTCGCCCTGACCTGCACCTGCTGGCCGAGCAGCACGGTCGGGACCACGCGCGTGGCGGCCTCGAGGTAGACGTTCGTCGGGACGTTGACCAGGGTGCGGCCGTTGCCGGGCTGGATGTGGACGAGGGCGGGCGGCCAGGGCAGGCGCCGGAACTGCTCGACCGTCACCGCCGGGACGCCGGCCGCAGCGGCCACCTCGGCCGGCTGCAGGCACTGCTGGGCCGCCAGTTGCCACCCGGCGGTGCCGTCGGCGGGCCGGGTGAAGAGCCAGTAGGAGATGCCCTGTTGGCCCGTCGCGGCGCACACCTGGGTCGCGCCCACGCACAGCGCCTCGGCCGCGTTGGTGGCGCTGTTGCCCGGGCACGCCGGGACCAGCCTCCGCTCCACCACCGGTGCCGGCGCTCGCGGCGAGGTCCGCGGTGCGGCGGCAGTCGCCCGTGGATCGTCACCGTGAATCATGGCGTGAACATGCGTCTCGTCGTCGTTCTGGGTGAACGTGTACTTGGGAATACGCCCATGACTCGGAGAGGGTGGCTCGGCGCGAGGGGGTGTGCTCGGATCGTGAGCAAGGATGATGATCGCCAGCAGCAGCGATGCGCTGGTGAGAGTCATTTCGGCTTCGGGAAGACGTGCAGTGCTCGCATCTGCAGGCCCCGCCGAACCATCGGACTGCGGCATCCATGCGCACCGGTCCGTCGGCCGATGCCGATTCGATGGGCTTGCCTTCATCGTTGACCAGGGTGAGAGCCTGCTGATCGACGATGGCGTTGACGAGCAGCCCTTGCGTCGGCTCGCCTGGTGCCGCGCCGCATAAGTGACGGTTCCTACCCCGCCCACGACGTGTTCCCCGTTGGCCCGCGAAGACTCGGCATCTTCCACAGCGCCCGTGCAGAAGGTGCATCCTGAATCGCTGATGGTCCTCATCGGCGTGGTGTCCTGCGACGTGAACGTGTACGTGTACACGTCGATGAAGTAGCGGAAGAAGGCTTCGGCGCCGGGCCGGGTCGGCTGCTTCGCGGCCTCGGGCAGGACCGGCGCGGCGACGGTCGGCGTCACGGAGGCGCTCGTGGTGGTCACGGCGGCTGCGGGCGACGACACCCCGGGTGTCGGTGCGGCAGAGTCCGACGAGGAGCACCCGCTCAGGAGCGCGAGCAGCGCGACGGGCGCGGGCAGGAGACGCCGAGAGCCTGGTCGTGATCGCCGTTCCATTGTCCACACCCTAGAGGGACCTGTCCGGTATGTCGCTCCCCGGCATCAGCCTGTGGACGAGCGGGACGACAGCCGACCGCAGCGGTCAGACGTAGCGCTCGAGGATGCTCGACTCGGCCAGCCGGGAGAGGCCCTCGCGGACCGCCCGGGCGCGCTGCTCGCCGACGCCGTCCACCGTCATCAGGTCGTCGAGGTTGGCGGCGAGCAGTTTCTGCAGGTCGCCGAAGTGGTCCACCAGGCGCTCGACGATCGTGCCCGGCAGGCGCGGCACCTTGTTGAGCAGGCGGTAGCCCTTGGGGCTCACGGCGGCGTCGAGCGCCTCGCCGCCGGTGGAGAACCCGAGCACGCGCGCCACGTTGGTGAGGTCGACGAGCTCGTTGGCCGGGATCTGGGCCAGCTCGTCGAGGACGTCGATCATGGTGCGCTCGCGGCGTGCGGCGTCCAGGTAGTCCCGGATGACCAGCTCGCGATCCGGACCGACCCCGCCGATGAGCTCGTCGAGCTGGAGCGAGAGCAGCCGGCCGTCGGTGCCCAGCTCGACGACGTAGTGCGCGATCTCCTCCGAGATCCGCCGCACCATCTCCAGGCGCTGCACGACGATGGAGACGTCGCGGACGGTGACCAGATCCTCGATCTCCAGCGCGGACAGGGTGCCGGTGACCTCGTCGAGGCGGGACTTGTAGCGCTCCAGCGTGGCCAGCGCCTGGTTGGCCTTGGCCAGGATGGCGTCTGACCCCTCCAGGACGTAGCGCAGCCCGCCCACGTACAGGGCGACGATCCGCATCGACTGGCTGACGGAGATCACCGGGAAGCCGGTCTGCTTGGCGACCCGCTCCGCCGTGCGGTGCCGGGTGCCCGACTCGCTGGTCTCGATCGAGGAGTCGGGGACGAGCTGGACGGCGGCGCGCGTGATCTTGGTGGCGTCGCTGTCGGTGACGATCGCGCCGTCCATCTTGGCCAGCTCGCGCAGCCGCGTGGCCGAGAACCCGACGTCGAGGACGAACCCGCCCGTGCACACCTCTTCGACGGTCTTGTCGTGGCCGAGCACGATCAGCGCGCCGGTGCGGCCCCGCAGGATCCGTTCGAGCCCGTCCCGCAGTTCCGTACCCGGGGCGACTGCGGCCAGCGTGGCGCGCAGCAGCTCCTCGGTGGAGCGCTCCTGTGCCACATGACCCCCTGGCGGCGATGATCGGCCGGGTGCGACGGCGCGATGCGCGCCCCGACGGTAGGGCGAGGACCGACGCTTTCGCAGGCCCCCCGGGAAAGTGTACGCAGGGAAGTCTACTGACCTCCCACCGCCGTCAGGGGGCGCCCGGGTTACGTGTCCCTTGCGTGCCGGTGCCGGACCGGTCGGGAGGCATCCCGGCGGTCAGCGCGCTCTGCAGGTCGGCGGCCTCGTACACGGCCATCCCGGCGGGCGCGGCGTCGTCGCAACCGACCGGGACGATGGCGCGGGTGAACCCCAGCCGGGCCGCCTCGGCGAGGCGGCGACCGACGCCGGACACCTTGCGCACCTCGCCGGCGAGGCCGACCTCGCCGATGGCCACGAGGCCCGACCGCAGCGGCTTGTCGATGTGGGCGCTCGCGACGGCCAGCGCGACGGACAGGTCGGAGCACGGTTCGCTGAGGCGCACGCCGCCGACCGTCGCCACGTAGATGTCGAGGCCGGCCAGCGTGACCCGGACGCGCCGGTCGAGCACGGCCAGCACCATGGCGACCCGGCTGGCGTCGAGCCCGGACGTCGCCCGGCGCGGGTTGGGCTGGGCGCTGCGGGCGACCAGCGCCTGCACCTCGGCGACAAGGGGGCGGCGCCCCTCCAGGGTGACGGTCACCGCCGTCCCGGCGACGGGGGCCTCGTGCCGGGACAGGAACATGCCGCTCGGGTCGGTGAGGCCCACGATGCCGGTCTCGGTGAGGTCGAAGCAGCCCACCTCGTCGGTGGGGCCGTACCGGTTCTTGACGGCGCGCAGCAGCCGCAGCCGGGAGTGCCGGTCGCCCTCGAACTGGCACACGACGTCGACCAGGTGCTCCAGCACGCGCGGGCCGGCGATGGTGCCGTCCTTGGTGACGTGGCCCACGAGCAGCGTGGCCATCCCGCGGGCCTTCGCCACCCGGATCAGGCTCGCCGCCACTTCGCGGACCTGGGTCACGTTGCCCGCCGTGCCGTCGACGGCGTCGCTCGCGACGGTCTGCACGGAGTCGACGACGAGCAGGTCGGGGGAGACCTGCTCGACGTGCCCGAGGACCGTCGCCAGATCCGTCTCGGCGGCGAGCAGCAGCCGGGGACGCAGCGCGCCGATGCGCTCGGCGCGCAGCCGCACCTGCGCCGCCGACTCCTCGCCGGTGACGTAGAGCACGGTGCGCCCGTGCGTCGCCGCCCGGGCGGCGACGTCCAGCAGGAGTGTCGACTTGCCGACCCCCGGCTCGCCGGCGAGCAGGACGACGGCGCCGCTCACCACCCCGCCGCCGAGCACCCGGTCGAACTCGCCGACCCCGCTCGGCCAGGTGGCGGCCGCGTTCGCCTCGACCTCGGCGATCGGGCGCGCCGGGGTCAGGACGGTGCGGGCGGCCGTGACGCCGGTGGGTGCCCCGCCGACCTCCTCCAGGCTGCCCCACTGCTGGCACTCGCCGCAGCGCCCCACCCAGCGCACCGCCGTCCAGCCGCACTCGGCGCACCGGTACGCCGAGCGCGGCGCCCGGCCGCCCTTGCCGCGTGCCGGGGCGGCCGAGGCGGGGGCCGAGCGGCTCGGTGACCCGGAACCGGGGACGGGCGTCGACGTCGTCATGCCGGTGAACCTAGCCGCCACCCCCGACAGAACCGGTCGCTCACGACCCCACGACCGTCGTCGGACCCGGTTCGACCACCTCGAACGCGCTTCCCGGTACGTCCTTGAGGGTGTCGAGCTGGTCGTCGTCCCAGCGCGGGTCGGCGGTCCCGGAGAGGTACCAGTCGCTGCCGTTGTCGGCCACGATCATCCCGTAGGTCTGCAGGGCCGCCAGGACGGTCCGGGCCTGCGGCGGGTACCCCGAGACGTCGTAGGACGCCCGCAGCCGCAGCCGCAGGCCCATCGGCGGCGCCGACGCGCTCGTGGTGCTTCCGGCGGCGTGCCGGGCCGGGGCCACGTACGCCCGCCGGGACGTCGACACGGTGAACCGCAGCGCGTGGCCGATCCGGCCCGCGGCCACCTCGTCGTAGCGCACCAGGCCCGGCAGGATCGGCAGTCCGGCGGCGTCCGCGCTGGTCCAGCCCGCGGGGCGCGGGGCGTCGGTGTCCAGCCCGAAGACCGCCCCGCTGCCGGCGTGCCACGTCCCGTCCGCCCGGCGGTGCGCGGCGTACAGCTCGTAGAGCAGGTGGCGATCGCGGTCGACGACGAGCACGTGCGCGTCGCTGCCCTGCTCCACCGGCGCGTCGGGCGGGATCGGGTAGGGCCCCGGGTCGCTCTCGGCGGCGTCGTCGAAGGTCACCGGCACCGGCTCCTGGGTGCCGTCGACCACGACGTACGGGATGCCGAACGGGCCGCCGCCGGTCGCGGTGCCGGAGCCGGCGCCGAAGTCGGGGTGCAGGTGACCGTCCGCACCGATCGAGGCCACGAGCAGGTCGGAGGCCGGATCGCGCGGGGCACGGTCGACGGGTTTGTTCCAGGGGTCGGTCGCCGGGAAGACCGGCAGGGTCAGCGCGGCCAGCGGGCCCGTCGCGCCGCTCGGGCCGGTCGCGCCGCCGCTGCCACCGGGAGCGGCACCCGGACCGGCCGGGGAGTCCTGCGCCGTCCCGACGCCGACCGGCGACGGCGAGGCGGCACCGCACGCGCCGGACCCGCCCGCCGCCGCGAGCAGGACCGCGAGCGCGACGGCGGGCCGGCGACGCGCCCGGACGACCATGCGGCGAGACGGTAGCGCCCCGGGGCGGCGCCGGTGGACCTCAGGTGCCGCTGAGCTTGGCCCCCGCGAAGATGGCGCCCCCGGCGATCCCGGCGAACGCGGGCACGGCGCCCATGATGAAGTAGGCCACGTCGCGCGACCGCCGCCACAGCAGCGAGGCCGCCGTGATCATGATTCCGGCGCCGATGATGGTCGCGGTGAACGCGGTCCAGACCTCGCGCGGCGGCGCCGTGCGGGCGCTCGGCGGCACGATGAGGGCCGGCACGAAGATCGCGACGAACACCCCGACCGCCCACAGCAGGACGAGACCGACGGACACCGGGTTGAGGTGGGGCCAGCGGATCGGCGCCTGCGCGCGCTCCTCGCCGACGTCGTCCCGCGGTCGGCTGCTGCTCGCTGGAGGCACCATTTCACCCACGATCCGGCAACGGGTCCCGTTCGTCGAGACGAGATGGCGATCATTTCGGTGAACGGTCCCGTCAGAAAGTGCGCCACCACAGGTTCACGGCGTAGTCGACCGAGCAGCCCGGGTGGTCGGCGAGGATCGCGGCCGCCGACGCCGGCGCGAACTCGATCCGGACGACGGCCTCGAAGTCCGCGCGCGAGGGCAGCTCCCATCGGATGTCCACCGGCACCCTGGTCCAGCCCTGCAGCGACCAGAAGCGCTCGATGGCGGCCGGGTCGTACGACGGCAGCGCCCGGCGGAACCAGCCGCCGAACGTCGACCGGCTCGCGTCGTTGTCGATGACGAACGCGACGCCGCCCCGGCGCACGACGCGCGCGAGCTCCCGCAGGCCGGGCTCGCAGCCGGGACCGAAGAAGTAGGCCCACCGGGCGTGGACGACGTCGACCGAGGCG
>Ga0302323_100002846_pt1 | contig 14067 bp, 12 predicted proteins | sample Fen_T0_3_FD_201950 | JGI IMG/M metagenome (GOLD analysis project Ga0302323, IMG submission 201950) | Peat permafrost microbial communities from Stordalen Mire near Abisko, Sweden - Fen_T0_3 | ecosystem: Environmental > Terrestrial > Soil > Wetlands > Permafrost | place: Sweden: Abisko... | reverse complement strand
AGGCCCGAGGTCGAGACGGTGAGGTGGCGGGTGGAGAAGTTGGGCCCGTCCTCGGAGAGCAGGATGTCGAGCGACGTCATCAGGTTCGCGTAGTTGTGCAGCGGCTCGCCCATCCCCATGAAGACCAGGTTGGTGAGCGGCCGGTTGCCGGTCCCCTCCCCCAGCTCGATCAGGCGGCGGTTGGCCCGGTGGACCTGGTCCACGATCTCGCCCGGAGTGAGGTTGCGCGACAGCCCCATGGTCCCTGTCAGACAGAAGACGCACCCGATGGCGCAGCCGACCTGCGAGGAGACGCAGAGGGTCTTGCGGTCCTTCTCCGGCATGTAGACCGACTCGATGAGCTTCCCGTCGAACGTGCGCCAGGTCCACTTGATGGTGCCGTCGGCGGAGCGCTGCTCCAGGTGGACGGCCAGGGTGGTCAGCTCGGACCGCTCGGCCAGGCTGGCGCGCAGCGCGGCGGGCAGGTCGGTCATCTCCTCCAGCGACGCGGCCCCCTTCTGGTGCAGCCAGCGGTAGAGCTGCTTCAGGCGGTAGGGCTTCTCCCCGAGCTCGGCCAGCAGCGCCCCGAGGGCAGGCTGCGACAGGGAGCGCAGATCGGGGCGAGTGGGGTCAGGGTGTGGAAGCACGTTCTTCTCTCTAAGCGGTGGCGCGCGGTCGCGAAACCGGACGCGTCAGCGCGCCCCCTGCGGTTCGGGCAGCTGAGGTGAAGCAGGCCTTCCTCGGCGCGCGATCTCGACCCGCGTCACCCGCCGCTCGTCGCCGGCCCGCACCGTGAAGGTGAGGCCGTCCCAGGCGATCAGCGCGCCCACCAGCGGCACCCGGCCGGCGGTGGCGGTGAGGAATCCACCCAGCGTCTCGTAGTCGCCGTCCTCGGGGAAGCGGACCTCCTTCGGCTCCGGGCTGGCGCCCGCGCCCGCATCCGCCTGGCCGTTCAGGTACTCGGCCAGGTTGCGGAGCGGGATGCTGGCGTCGGCCAGGTAGATCCCATCGCCCAGCGCCTTGACGGGCGCGGACTCCACGTCCCCCTCGTCCTGGATCTCGCCGACGATCTCCTCGATCACGTCCTCCAGGGTGGCGATCCCGCTGGTCCCGCCGAACTCGTCCACCACGATGGCCATGTGGATCTTCCGCTTCTGCATCTCCTTGAGCAGCCGCGAGATCTTCATCTGCTCCGGCACGAAGAAGGCCGGCTTCATGTACTTCTCCAGCGGCACGGCCTCGAGCGGCCCCTTGCGCAGCTCGGCGACGATGTCGCGCACCAGCAGGACGCCCACCACGTCGTCGATCGACCCATCGTGCACTGGCATCCGGCTGAACGGGTTCTCGGTGACGATCCGGACCACCTCCTTGGGCGGCGCGTTCTTGTCGATGGCGGTGATCCGGGTGCGCGGGACCATGATCTCCTTCACCACCCGGTCGGCGAACTCCAGGACGCTGTTGAGCAGCTCCTCCTTCACCTCGTCGAGGACGCCCTCGCGCGTCCCCATCTCGATCAGGTACTCGATCTCCTCGCTGGTGACCGGCGGCGCTCCCTGCAACTTGCTCCCCAGGAGCGAGAAGAAGGCGCTGGTCGCCCGGACCAGGCCGTTGGTCACCGGCCAGAGCAGGTAATACAGGACCACCACCACCGGCATGGAGAAGACCGCGACCCGGACCGGGTACCGCTTGGCCAGGGTCTTGGGCATGATCTCGCCCAGCACCAGGATGATCGCGGTGGCGGCGGCCGTGAACACCGCGATGGTGGTTCCGACCGACAGGCCGTAGTGACTCTCCGCGAACCGGCTGGCGATGTCCCCGGCCAAAACGCCGGCGAACACGTTGACGATGGTGTTCCCGATGAGGAGGGAGGAGAGCACCCGCTCCGGATGGTGAACCCAGAGGAGCAGCAGGCGGACGCGCCAGCTCCCCTTCTCCGCCAGCTGCCGCGCCCGGTGGTCACCGAGCGCGGTGAGCGCGGTCTCCGTGCCGGAGCAGAACGCCGAGGCGGCCAGGATGAACAGCGCCGTCAGCCAGATCCATGTCGCCGCGACCTGCAACTCGATGCGCGCCTTCCTCGCAAGAAACGCAAACAAAAGCCCGTCCCAGGCCGGGACGGGCAAGTGTGGATTCTACAGGAAATGTCCGGCCTTGGCCTGACCAATGCGGCGCTCAGGCGGCCGTCTGCCAAGCAGCCCCCGAACGCCCGGAAATCAGGCTGTCATTCGGCCGGCTTGGCGCAGGGCCACCGACCGCCCGACGCGGATGCTGCTCGCGCGTTCAGGCGCGCTTCTTCCACTCGTACGAATGGACCCCCACCGAGGGGAAGAAGTAGGCGATCTCGGCCTTGGCGGTCTCGGGCGCGTCCGAGCCGTGGACCGTGTTCTCACCCACGCTGGTGGCGAAGTCGCGGCGGATGGTGCCCGGGGCGGCCTTGGCCGGATCCGTGGCGCCCATCACCTCGCGGTTCTTGGCGATGGCGCTCTCTCCCTCTAGAGCCATCACCAGCACCGGCCCGCTGGTCATGAACTCCACCAGCCCCTTGAAGAAGGGGCGCTCGCGGTGGACGGCGTAGAAGCCCTCCGCCTCCCGCTGCGACAGGTGCACCATGCGCATGGCCACGGGCTTCAGCCCGGCGTCCTCGAACCGCGCGATGATCTTGCCGATGATCCCCTTCTGCACGCCGTCCGGCTTGATGATGGAAAGCGTTCTCTCGATGGCCATTCCGTCTCCCTCGAGCCGCCTTGGGCTCGATCGCGATTGTGTGGGTGCGCCCTGGTGAGGTCTGCTCGGAAAGCTCGGGCGCTCAGCGCCCCCCCTGCTTCCCTGCCCGCCTGGCCGATTTCCGGCCGCGCGCTGCCGGAGGACGCGAGCGCGATCCACGCGCCGGCGCCCGCTTGCGTGGAGGCGGCGCGCTGGCCGCCCCCTTGGTCTTTCCCCTCGCCCTCCGGCGGGCGAGCAGATCCTTCACCGTCTGGCCGAGCAGGTGCGGCCCTTCACAAACCGTCACACCCGCCTCCCGCAAGGCCTCGATCTTGGCCTCGGCCGTCCCGGTGCCGCCCGAGATGACCGCCCCCGCGTGTCCCATCCGCCGCCCCGGCGGCGCCGTCCGGCCGGCGATGAAGCCCACCACCGGCTTGGTGACGTACTCGGCCGCGAACGCGGCGGCGCGCTCCTCCTCACCCCCGCCGATCTCGCCGATCAGGATCACCGCGTCGGTGTCCGGGTCGTCCTGGAACCGCGAGAGGCACTCGACGAAGTCGAGCCCGTGGACCGGGTCGCCGCCGATGCCGACCGCGGTCGATTGCCCCAACCCCAGCGCGGTGAGCTGGGCCACCGCCTCGTAGGTGAGCGTGCCGGAGCGCGAGATCACGCCGACCCGGCCGGGCCGGTGTATGAAGCCGGGCATGATCCCGATCTTGCATTGACCCGGGGTGATCACACCCGGGCAGTTGGGGCCGAGGAGCTGGACGCCCGGCTTGTCGGCCAGGTAGCGCTTCACCCGGATCATGTCCAGGGTCGGGATCCCCTCGGTGATGGTGACGATCAGCGTCACACCCGCCTCGGCGGCCTCGATGATCGCCTCGGCCGCGAAGGGCGGCGGGACGAAGATGGCCGAGGCGTCGGCGCCGGTCTCGCGCACCGCCTCCGCCACGGAGTCGAAGACCGGGACCTTCTCCTCGAAGCGCTGCCCGCCCCGGCCCGGCGTCACCCCGGCCACCAGCCGGGTCCCGTACTCCAGCATCTGCTTGGCGTGGAAGCTGCCCGCCGACCCGGTGATCCCCTGCACGAGCACCCGCGTCTTCTTGTCGACGAGAATGGACATGGGTTCGAGGGTTCCTTGGTTCCTTGGGTTGCGAGGTTCCTTGCGGAGAGCTGCCTAGTGCACCGACGGGCTGGATGCCGCGGCCTGGACCGCCTTGCGCGCCGCGTCTCCCAGGTCGTCGGCCGAGGTGATCGCGAGCCCGCTCTGGGCCAGGATCGCCTTGCCCAGCTCCACGTTGGTCCCCTCCAGCCGGACCACCAGCGGCGCCGTGAGCCCGGTCTGCCGGGCCGCGGCCACGATCCCGTTGGCGATCACGTCGCACTTCATGATCCCGCCGAAGATGTTCACCAGCACCGCCTTCACCCGCGGATCGGAGAGCAAGATCCTGAATGCGGCGCTCACCTTGGCCTCGTCGGCGCCGCCGCCCACGTCGAGGAAGTTGGCCGGCTTCCCGCCCGAGAGCTTGATGATGTCCATGGTCGCCATGGCCAGGCCAGCTCCGTTGACCATGCAGGCGATGTCGCCGTCGAGCGCCACGTAGGAGAGGTCGTGCTCCTTGGCCTGGGCCTCCTTGGGATCCTCCTCGTCGGGATCCCGCAGGGCGGCCAGGTCGGGGTGGCGGTAGAGGGCGTTGTCGTCGAGGTTGAGCTTGGCGTCGAGGGCCAGAACCTGACCGTCCGCGGTGACCACCAGCGGGTTGATCTCCGCCAGTGAAGCGTCGGTGGCCAGGTAGGCCTCGTAGAGCCCCTGGGTGAACCGGACGAAGGCCCGCACGGCGTCGCCGGTGAGCCCCAACCCGTGCGCCAGGTCGCGCGCCTGGAACGGCAGGATCCCGGTGAGCGGATCGATGGTCACCCGCAGGATCTTCTCCGGGTTGGTCCGCGCCACCTCCTCGATGTCCATGCCGCCCTCGGCGGAGGCCATCACGGCCACCCGGCCCGCGGCGCGATCGAGCGTCATGCCCAGGTAGAGCTCCCGCGCGATCCGGCAGCCCTCCTCGACGTAGAGCTTGCGGACCTTCTGCCCCTCCGGACCGGTCTGCGGGGTCTTGAGCTGCATCCCGAGCAGAGCCTCGGCGTGGCGCCGCGCCTCCGGGGGGTCGTGGGCGAGCTTGATCCCGCCCCCTTTGCCGCGTCCCCCCGCGTGGATCTGCGCCTTCACCGCCACCACTCCCCCGCCGAGCTGGACCGCGGCGGCCTCGGCCTCGTCAGGGGTGGTGGCGACCGCTCCGCGCGGCACGGCGACGCCGTAGCGCCGGAGGAGCTCCTTGGCCTGGTATTCGTGGATCTTCACGCCGGCCTCGGATGAGGGTTGGAGTTACAGGCCGGTCTCGGCGACCGACTTCCGCACGCTCTCGACCGAGCGAGTAAACATCGCCTTCTCCTCGGCGTCGAGGTCGATTTCGATCACCTTCTCGACGCCGCCGGCGCCGATGACCACCGGCACGCCCACGAAGAGCCCGGTCACCCCGTACTCGCCCTGGAGCAGGGCCGAGCAGGGCAGCACCCGCTTGCGATCCTGCAGGTAGCTCTCGGCCATGCTGATGGCGCTGGCCGCCGGCGCGTAGAACGCCGAGCCGGTGCCGAGCAGCTGGACGATCTCGCCGCCGCCCTTGCGGGTCCGCTCGACGATGGCGTCGAGCTTGCTCTTCTCGATCAGCTCGCCGACCGGCCGGCCACCGACCGTGGTGCTGCGCAGGACCGGCACCATGTCGTCGCCGTGGCCGCCGAGCACCATGGCGCTCACGTCCCGCGGCGAGACGCCCAGCTCGGCGCCGATGAAGTACTGGAACCGGGCGCTGTCGAGCACGCCGGCCATGCCGACCACCTGGTTCCGCGCGAAGCCGGTCTTCCGGTACATCGCGTAGACCATCGAGTCGAGCGGGTTGGTGACCACGACCACGAAGGCGTTGGGCGCGTTGGCCTTGATCCCCTCGGCCACCTTGGTGATCGCCTCTAGATTCACCTTGAGCAGGTCCTCGCGGCTCATGCCCGGCTTGCGCGGCACGCCGGCGGTCACGATGCACACGTCGGCGCCCTTGATGGCGCCGTAGTCGTCGGTGCCTGCGCCGGTCAACTCGACGTCGAACAGGCCGATGGCGCGCGTTTCCTGAAGGTCGAGGGCCTTCCCCTTGGCCACTCCGGCGAAGAGGTCCACCAGGACCAGGTCCCCGAGCTGCTTCTGGGCGGCCATGAGGGCCAGCGTGCCGCCGATCTGCCCGGCGCCGATCAGTGCAATCTTCCTGCGTGCCATTTCGAACCCGCTCCCTTCACTGCATGTGCTGGATGATTTCGTCACCGAACTGAGAACACTTCACTTCCACTGCATCCGCGACGCCCTCCTGCTTCATCAGGCGCGCAAAGTCGTAGGTCACGCGGTGGGAGGCGATGGCGCCGTCCATGCCCTTGACGATCCGGTCGGCCGCTTCGCTCCACCCCAGGTGCCGGAACATCATCTCGCCGGAGAGGATGAGCGAGCCGGGGTTGACCCGATCCAGGTCCGCGTACTTGGGCGCCGTCCCGTGGGTCGCCTCGAAGATGGCGTGGCCGGTGACGTAGTTGATGTTTCCGCCCGGTGCGATGCCGATGCCGCCCACCTGGGCCGCCAGAGCGTCCGAGAGGTAGTCGCCGTTCAGGTTGAGCGTGGCGACCACGTCGAACTCGTCCGGCCGGGTCAGGACTTGCTGCAGGGTGATGTCGGCGATGGCGTCCTTCACCAGCAGCTTACCCGCTGCCAGCGCCGCCTTCTGCTCGGCGTTGGCCGCCTCCTCCCCCTTCTCCGCCTTGGTCCGCTCCCAGCGCTCCCAGGTGTAGACCCGGTCCCCGAACTCGCGCTCGGCCAGGGCGTAACCCCAGGCCCGGAACGCGCCCTCGGTGAACTTCATGATGTTGCCCTTGTGGACGAAGGTGACGTTCCGGCGGCGCTGGCTCAGCGCGTACTCCAGCGCGGCGCGCACCAGCCGCTCGGTCCCCTCGCGCGACACGGGCTTCAGGCCCACGCCGGTGGTGGCCGGGAAGCGGACCTTCTTGTACTCCTTGGGGAACTCCTTCTCGAGGAAGGCCAGCACCTTCTTGGCCTGCTCCGAGCCGGCCTCCCACTCGATCCCGGCGTAGATGTCCTCGGTGTTCTCGCGGAAGATCACCATGTCGACCTTCTGCGGATTCTTCACCGGCGAAGGGACGCCCTTGAACCAGCGGACCGGCCGCAGGCAGACGTAGAGGTCGAGGAGCTGGCGCAGCGCCACGTTCAGCGAGCGGATGCCGCCTCCGATCGGGGTGGTCAGCGGCCCCTTGATCCCCACCAGGTACTCCTGGAAGGTCGAGACGGTCTCGTCCGGCAGCCAGTTGTTGAACTTCTTGAACGCCTTCTCGCCGGCGTAGACCTCCACCCAGGCGATCTTCTTGCGGCCGCCGTAGGCCTTCTCGACCGCGGCGTCGAACACCCGCTGGCTGGCGCGCCAGATGTCACGTCCGGTCCCGTCGCCCTCGATGAACGGGAGGATGGGCCGGTCCGGGACCTGAAGCTTGCCACCACTCAGGGTGATCTTCTGGCCGTCGCTCGGGATGGTTGGCCTGGGACTCTCCGCCATTGCGTCGTGACCTCTCTCTGGGCTCGGTGAACGAAGAAAACGAGCTATTACTCTGTCCGGTCGAGGAGGGTAAATACCTCCTCCCCGCGACCAAATCGATTGTAAGCGCCCCTTCCTGGCAGCGCTCGCTTGTTTGTATGTCTGCCGCGTGCGTGCGCCGGTCCGCTGCTCAGGTGGGGGACGCGGCCACCTCGGGCCCCCGCGCGGGTGTCCGGGGCAGTTCCACCCGGAACGTCGAGCCGTCCCCCGGGGTGCTCTCCACCCGGATCTCGCCGCCATGCGCCTCGACGATCTGCCGAGCGATGTACAGGCCGAGCCCGAGCCCGCCGAAGTGCTCCGCCGAGACGGCCCGCTCGAACCGCCCGAAGACCCGCGCCTGGTGCTCCGGCGCGATGCCGATCCCCTGGTCGCGCACCTCCAGCAGGGCCCGCCCAGCTCCGTCCCGTTCCACTGTCACCGAGATGGGCTTCCCCTGGCCGAACTTGACGGCGTTGACGAGCAGGTTGGTCAGGACCTGCCCCAGCCGCAGCCGATCCCAGGCGCCGGTCACCGTGCCCGCGGCTCCTGCGGCTCCCGCGGTTCCCATGACTTGAAGGTCGACCCGGGATCCGGACAGGTCGATCTCCGACTGGAGGTTGGCGATGATCTCCCGGGCCAGCTCGGCCAGATCGAGCTCCTCCCGCCGCAGCTCGAGCTTGCCCAGCCTGAGCCGGGAGAGGTCGAGCAGCTCGTTCACCAGCAGAGCGATGCGCCGGATCTGCCGCTCCAGCGCCTCCACTTTCTCGTGCATCTCCCGTGGCAGCACCACCCCGGCCCGGTCGGCGTAGCGCTGGAAGAGCTGCAGCTGTAGCTGCAGGGCGGTCACCGGAGTGCGCAGCTCGTGCGAGGCGATGGAGAGGAACTCGTCCCTCTCGCGCACCTCCTCCTGCGCCTGCCGGTAGAGCCGAGCTCGGTCCTCCAGCCGTTTTCGCTCCGTGACGTCGCGGATGGCGCTCATCACGTAGGTCTCGTCCCCGTCCCGGAACGGAGACAGGCTGATCTCGGCCGCGAACTCGACGCCGTCCTTGCGCAGCCCGAACAGGTCCAGCCCCAGCCCCATCGGCCGCGCGCGCGACGCCGCGGTATAGCCCTGTCGATGGCCCTGGTGTGGATCGCGGAAGCGGAGCGGGATCAGCGCCTCGATGGGCCTGCCGGCCAGCTCCGCCCGCGTGTAGCCGAAGAGCTGCTCGGCCAGCCCGTTCGCGAACACGATCCGCCCCTGGCGATCGACGATCACCATGGCGTCCGGAACCGACTCGAGCAGCGAAAAGTCCACCCCTCCTGTTCATGGCCGCGGCGCACCACGGCGTCACGCCCCGAGCGGGAGGGGTGCTCGCTTTTTTGCCCAGGCAGGTCACCAGGCGCCGGTCGTCAAGTACGCGTGGATGGAGGCGGCCGCCTTCCGGCCCGCGCCCATCGCGAGGATGACCGTCGCCGCGCCCAGCACGATGTCACCGCCCGCGAAGACGCCCTCCAGGCTGGTCCGCCCGGACTCGTCCCGCGCCACGATCTTGCCCTTCTTCGTCTCCAGGCCGGGCGTGGTGCGCGGCACCAATGGATTCGGGCCGTTGCCGATGGCCACCACCACCGTGTCGGCCGGGAGCTGGTGCTCGCTGCCCTTGACCTCGACCGGCTTGCGCCGGCCGTCCGGCCCTGGCTCGCCCAGCTCCATGCGCAGGCACTCGACCGCCTTCACCCGTCCCCGCTCGTCGCCGACGAAGCGGATGGGGCCGGTGAGCATGCAGAACTCGATGCCCTCCTCCTCGGCGTGCTCGATCTCCTCCTCGCGCGCGGGCATCTCCTCCCGCGACCGGCGGTAGATCATCCGCACCTTCTCCGCGCCGAGCCGCAGGGCGGTTCGGGCCGCGTCCATGGCCACGTTGCCGCCGCCCACCACCGCCACGTTCTTACCGCGCGCCACCGGCGTGTCGTTGTGGGCCGGATCGTAGGCGCCCATCAGGTTCACGCGGGTGAGGTACTCGTTGGCCGAGTAGACGCCGTTCAGGTTCTCGCCCGGCAGGTCCATGAAGTACGGCAGGCCGGCGCCGGTGCCGATGAAGACCGCCTGGTACTCCTTGCGCAGGTCCTCGATGGTGCGGGTGAGGCCGATCGGCTGGTTGCAGCGGATCTCGACGCCCATCCGCTCCAGCCCCTGGATCTCCCGGGCCACGATCGCCTTGGGGAGCCGGAACTCGGGGATGCCGTAGATGAGCACGCCGCCGGGGCGGTGGAGCGCCTCGAAGATCGTCACCTGGTGGCCGAGCCGCGCCAGGTCGGCGGCGGCGGCCAGTCCGGCCGGACCGGATCCGACCACCGCCACCTTCTTGCCGGTGGGCGCAGCGACCGCGGGCGTCTCGCTCTGGCCTCGGGTGCGCTCCCAGTCGGCCAGGAACCGCTCCACGCGGCCGATGGCGACCGGCGCGCCGTCCTTGGTCTTGCCGACCTTGCAGAGCGACTCGCACTGCTCTTCCTGCGGACAGACGCGGCCGCACACGGCCGGGAGGGTGTTGGTGGACTTGAGGATGCGGACGGCCTCGGCGAAGTTGCCCTGCTCGACCTGGTGGAGAAACCCGGGGATGTCGATGCCGACCGGGCAGCCGTCCACGCACTCCGGTTCCTTGCAGTAGATGCAGCGGTAGGCCTCGGCGCGGACCTGCTCTTCGGTCAGCCCGAGCGCCACCTCTTCGAAGTTCTTGCCGCGGACGTGCGGATCCTGCGCCGGCATGCCCTGGCGCGGCGTCTTCATGCGCTGCTTGAGGTCCTTGGGGGGCGGAGCCACGGTGGCCATCTCAGCGGACCTCGTTCAGGAAGCAGTTGTGGGAGTGGCGCTCCTGCTCGCGGTAGAAGGCCTGGCGCGCCGTCAGCTCGTCGAAGTCGACCAGGTGCCCGTCGAACTCCGGGCCGTCCACGCAGACGAACTTGGTCTTGCCACCCACGGTCACGCGGCAGCCGCCGCACATGCCCGTCCCGTCCACCATGACCGGGTTGAGGCTCACCTGCGTCGGGATCCCGAGCTCCTGGGTGAGCTTGGAGACGAACTTCATCATCGGGACCGGGCCGATCGCGACCACCAGATCGACCTTTCCCTCTGCGTGAAGCTCGCGGATGGCGTCGGTGGCCAGCCCCTTCTTGCCCTCGGAGCCGTCGTCGGTGAAGACGCGGAGCTCGTCACAGGCCTTCTTCATCTCGTCGCGGAAGAAGAGGAGATCCTTGTTGCGCGCGGCCAGCACGCCCACCACCCGGTTCCCGGCCTTCCGCATGGCCTGGGCGATCGGGTGGACCGGGGCGATGCCGATGCCGCCGCCCACGCACACCACCGTGCCGAAGCGGTCCACGTGCGTGGCCGCGCCGAGCGGGCCGACCAGGTCGGCCAGGGCGTCGCCCTGCTTCAGCCGCGCCAGGCGCGCCGTGGTGGTCCCCACCTCCTGGACCACCAGCGTCACCGTCCCCTGCTCCGGGTCGGCGTCGGCGATCGTCAGTGGAATGCGCTCCCCTCCCTCGGCCACGCGCACGATCACGAACTGTCCTGCGCGGCGCGCGCGCGCCGACTCGGGCGCGTGGACCACGTAGCGCGTGACCTTGGGTGCGATCTCGCACTTCTCGACCAGTGTGAACGCCTGCTTCCCTCTCTCCATGGATGTCCCGACCTCCCACGTCCCGAGCGGATCCGTCCGCCGGGCCTACGCTGATTCTCAGGGCTTGCCAGCTGGCTCGCGACCGAATTCACGAACCGGACCAACTGGGGCGCTCCCGTCGTTGCGGTGGTGCGCGCGGAGACTACTCGAATTTTCGTTGGGCGCCAGGCCAGAATCTCGCTGCCGCGCCTGGCCGGAACCTCCTCTGGCGGCACCGATCTGCCCGTATAACATGCAGTTGGGGCGGGGCTCCCGGCGCACCCCCGGTCGCCAGGCGAGCGGGCTGCAGGCCGGCCAGTCCGGGACCGCAGTGCCGGCGCCGCTCCCGGACGGTCCCTCGAACCTCTAGATTTTCTGAGCACCGCGCTGCCTGCCTGGAGCACTGGAGGCGTTCGCATGCGCAGGACAATCCGAAGCGCCCGGCTCGCCGCCTCCCTCGCCCTGGTCCTTGCGGCGGCCGTCGTGGTCCCGCCAGCCGAAGCCTCCCGCCCTCCTCACCGTGTCCTGGTCCATCGCAAGGCGCGCTGGATCGAGATGGAGGTGGCTGGCGTCGCCGCCCTGGACGACGACGCGTCGAGCGTCGTGCTCCTCCGCCAGAAGAACGGCGGCTCGGTCCTCCCCCTGTTCATCGGCCGGAGCGAGGGCCACGCCATCGACCTGCGGCTCCACCACGGCAGCGCGCCGCGGCCCCTCACCTACGATCTGATGGAGAAGGCGATCGCGGCCCTGGGCGCCAAGGTGATCCAGATCGAGATCACCGCCGTGGAGGGGACGGTCTTCACTGCCAGCGTCCTGCTGGAGCAGCGCGGCCGGCGGGTGGCGCTGGACGCCCGGCCCAGCGACTCGATCGCCCTGGCGCTCGGGAGCGAGGTGCCGATCCTGGTGGCGCGCCGGGTGCTGGAGGACGCCGGGCTCAGTCCCAATGAGGTGGACCAGCTCCGGAAGCGGGTCCAGCAAGAAGAGCCCGGGAGCGCGCTCACCAAGCGTCGCACCCCGCTGGATCTGTGATCAATCCGACAGCGAGGTGCGGGCCGGCTTGATTCGGGCTCAGCCGCGGTGAACCGGCCCCGGCGTCAGCGTGCGGGCCTCCGCGCTGAAGTCGTAGAGCGACTCCACCTTCACATTCCGGTAACGCTCCAGCTTGAACGCCATCCGGGAGAGCTGCGCCAGGAAGGCGTTCACGTCCGGAATGTTCCCCTTCCCGGCCTGCTTCTTGAGCCGCTTCACCTCGGACAGGATGGGCTTCTTGACCTCCTGCGGGTGATAGAGGAACGCGCCGGAGAAGAAGAGCCGCCCCTCGTGCGGCAACAGCCGCGCCTCGAAGAGGTCGCCCTTGGCCAGGCCGGCGAGCTGCCGCCGCTCGGTCACGTCGTAGTCGCCGTCGGTGAACAGGTCCCGGAGCCGGATCTCCTCCGGGCGGATGCGCCGGACCTGAAACAGGCCCAGCACGTTCTTGGTCATATCCTGAAGGTGGACCACGTCGGCCGGGGGCAGCACCGGACCTTCGTGGGCGATGAACTGCTCGAGCATGGTGGCCCCGCCGTCCGGGCGGTAGTCGTAGAGGTAGGCGTTGAGCATCCGGTTCATCCGGCTCTCGAAGCTCTTGTCCTCTTCGTGCGGCTCACCCGACTGCTCGAAGTGAATCTTCCGGGCCTGGAGGAGCAGCGACTTGCGCGGCTCCGCCGTGGCCCAGGCGAGCAGTCGCTCGTGCAGCTCCTGCAAGATCATCGACGCTGCTCCATCATGGCGACGAACTTGGCGAAGAGCTGCCGGGCGTCGTGCGGACCCGGAGAGGCCTCGGGGTGGTACTGCACGCTGAACGCCGGCACGTCGAGGAGCTCGATCCCCTCCACCGTCCCGTCGTTCAGGTTGACGTGCGTGACCTTGGCCCGCTTCCCCAGCGACTTGTCGTCCACCGCGAAGCCGTGGTTCTGGCAGGTGATGTCCACCTTGCGGGTGGCCAGGTCCTGCACCGGCTGGTTGGCACCGCGGTGGCCGAACTTGAGCTTGTAGGTCTTGGCCCCGGCGGCCAGCGCCAGGATCTGGTGCCCCAGGCAGATCCCGAAGACCGGCACCTTGCCGAGCAGCGTCCCCACCGCCTCGCGCGCACCCACCACCGCGTCGGGATCGCCCGGGCCGTTGGTGAGGAAGACGCCGTCCGGCGACAGGGCCAGGGTCTCGGCGGCGGTCGTGCTGCTCGGGACCACCGTCACCTTGCACCCGGCCTGCGAGAGGAGGCGCAGCATGGCGCGCTTGAGCCCCCAGTCGTACGCCACCACGTGAAAGCGGGGCGTCGGCATGGTGACCCGCTCGTCCTTGCCGTACGCGTCCGCGCCGATCTCGGTCCACTCGTAGCGCTGCTTGGTCGAGATCAGGGTCGCGAGGTCTTGCCCAGCCATGCCGGGCAGCGAACGGGCGCGATCGATCAGCGCCTTCGGGCTCCCCTCGGTGGAGATGACGCCCATCTGTGCGCCATGGGTGCGGAGGTGCCGCGTGAGCTTGCGGGTGTCGATTTCGGAGATCCCGACGATCCGGTTGGACTGGAGGTAGCCCCCCAGGGTCTGTTCGGCGCGCCAGTTGGAGTGCTCGGCCGCGAAGTGGCGGACGATGAACCCGGTGGCGTGGGGCCGAGCCGACTCCTGATCGGCGTCGTTGACGCCGTAGTTCCCCTGCTCGGGGTAGGTCATGCAGACCATCTGCCCGACGTACGAGGGATCGGTCAGGATCTCCTGGTAACCGGTCATCGAGGTGTTGAAGACCACCTCGCCAGTCGCCTCTCCAACCGCGCCGAAGGAGGTGCCTTCGAAGACCGTTCCGTCTGCGAGCGCGAGAATCGCCTTCTTCATCGTTCTCCCTGGAGAAGCTGGTGCACCAGCTTGCCCCCCACGTAGGTCCGTTTGGCGAGGCCCACCATGAGCTTCCCCTTCCACGGACTGTTCCTGCCTTTGGAATGGAAACGCGCCGGATCGCAGCGCCACTCCGCCACCGGATCGAAGAGCGCGAGATCGGCCGGGCTGCCCTGGGACAGCGTGCCGCCGGGCAGGCCGAAGGTCCGGGCCGGC
>Ga0302323_100002843_pt1 | contig 14072 bp, 10 predicted proteins | sample Fen_T0_3_FD_201950 | JGI IMG/M metagenome (GOLD analysis project Ga0302323, IMG submission 201950) | Peat permafrost microbial communities from Stordalen Mire near Abisko, Sweden - Fen_T0_3 | ecosystem: Environmental > Terrestrial > Soil > Wetlands > Permafrost | place: Sweden: Abisko... | reverse complement strand
GGGATGAAATCGCGGGTGCGCCCATGGGAAGTGAATTCTATGAGATGTGCGCCACGATCGCGCCTGAGGTAGTAACTCGTCACCGCTCCATCAAACTTCAAAGTGTGCAGACCATCATCGAAAGCCGGGAGCTGGCCGAGGTATTCCTGCTGTCCCTTGACGGTCTCCAGGGAGACTCCCCGACCGCCGAGGTGCTTCGGCGTCGCACCAAATTACTGATCGATTGCTTTGTTTAGGATCTCACAAGGAGGGCGCTTTGAAATACTATTTGCTTGGGAAGAGCGGGTTGAGGGTATCGGAACTCGCTCTGGGAACGATGACTTTCGGGAGGGACTGGGGATGGGGTGCGGATGCCAGTGAAGCTCGAAAAATGCTCGATGTCTATCTGGAACGGGGGGGTAATTTCGTCGATACCGCCAATGGCTACACCAATGGGAGCTCTGAGCGAATTCTGGGCGATATTCTGGACAAGCGCCGTGAGCGCGTTGTCCTTTCTACCAAATATACGCTCAACCTGCACCAGGGTGACCCGAATGGCGGTGGAAACCACCGTCTGAGCATGGTTCGTTCTGTTGAAGAAAGTTTGTCGCGTATGAAGACGGACCGAATCGATCTGCTTTATCTGCACGCCTGGGACAGCACGACTCCCGTGGAGGAAATCCTGCGGGCGATGGATGACCTCGTGCGGGCGGGCAAAATCGTGTACGTGGGCATTTCCGACACACCTGCTTGGCAGATTGCGCGGATGCAGGCGATTGCCGACCTAAGGGGCTGGTCGCCGCTGATCGCGTTGCAGAGTGAGTATAGTCTTGTCGAAAGAACAACAGAACGCGACCTGATTCCGATGGCGAAAGAAATGGGACTGGGCCTGATCCCCTGGTCGCCTCTTGCCAATGGGCTTCTCACCGGCAAGTACTCCCGAGAAGATATGGCGCCGGGGAGTGGGGGTAGTTCAGGATTTAGTGGAACCAGGAAGCAGCTGATTCACAACGTTGGCCAGCTTAATGAGAAGGTTTGGGGTATCGTGGAGGCGGTGCAAGAGGTGGCGCAACAACTGGGAATTACTGCTGCCTTGGTTGCCTTGGCGTGGCTGAGAGCAAAACCCGCTGTGACATCGATCTTGCTGGGTGCGCGTAGTAGCGAACAATTGCAGATGAATCTGGGAGTCGTGGACGTGACCTTGGAGGAAGAGCATATTCAGAAACTTGATGCTGCTAGCGCCATAGAACTGGGCTTCCCTCACAGGTTGCTCGTCGACAACGCCGCCTCCCGCCACAGTGTTTTCGGTGGCCTGACTGTCGAGCGCCGCTAGTCATCGTTCGCCAATTCGTGCGCAACGTTGACCTGAGAAGTTTGAAGTCCACAACCACCACCCAGCGGAAGAGCAGATCCTAGCGGGAGAACTTGTCGCCGATGTCTTTGCGATACCAAGCGCCGGGAAATTTCACCTGGGCGGCACCCTCGTAGGCCAACCACTTGGCTTCCTCGAGGCTGTCGCCAATGCCGACGGCGCTGAAACACCGGCCGCCATTGGTCACCGTGGCGCCGTCGGCGACGGTGGTTCCGGCGTGGAAGAGGCGGAAACTGCCGTTCTTGGGCCCCGGGAGAGAGGCAACGTCGAGGCCCTTCGGGTAGTCACCGGGGTAGCCCGGGGCGGCGATCACCACCCCCAGGGACGACTTGGTCGACAGCTCGAGCCTGTAGTCGGCTAGGGTGCCGTCGGCCATGGCCTGGACGAGGTCGCCGAAGTCCGAATTGATGAGGGGGAGCAGGGACTGGGTTTCCGGGTCGCCGAAGCGCACGTTGTATTCCAGGATCATGGGGCCCCGGGCGGTGATCATCAGGCCGATGAAAATCACGCCTTTGTAGTTGAGGTGGTCTTGATTGAGGGCCGCGACGGTGGGGGCGACGGTTTCGTCGAGGATGCGCTTCCAGAGGGCGGCGTCCACCCGGGGGACGGGGCAGATGGCGCCCATGCCTCCGGTGTTGGGGCCCAGGTCGCCGTCGTGGGCCTTCTTGAAATCGGCGGTGGGGGGGAGCACGACGTAGTCCTGGCCGTCCGAGAGGACGAACACAGAGATTTCAAACCCAGTGAGGAATTCCTCCACCAGGAGCTGATCAGTCTTCAGCACCTCCAGACCAAACGCCAGGGCCTCGGCAGGGTCGGAGGTTTCGAGCACACCCTTGCCGGCGGCCAGGCCGCTCTTCTTCACGACGATTTTGCCCGTGATGGTCTTGGTATAAGCCTCGTACTCCTTGGCGGTCTTGAACTCCCGGGCCGCGGCGGTGGGGAGGTGGTGGCGCACCAGAAAGTCCTTGGAAAAGACCTTGGAGCTCTCGAGCTGGGCGCACTTCTGGTTAGGGCCGATGACGGCGATGCCTGCCTTTTGGACGATGTCGACCACCCCGGCTTCCAGAGGGGTCTCGGGGCCGACGAAGACGAGATCGAGCCCATGGACCCGGCAGGCGGCCACCACGGCCTTGCCGTCCAGGGGGTCGACCTCGGGGAGGTTGGTGGCCACGGTGGCGGTTCCCGCGTTCCCGGGGGCGACGAACAGCCCGGACAGCCGGCGGCTGGTGGAGAACTTCCACGCCAGGGCGTGTTCGCGGGCACCGTTGCCCAGGATCAGAACTTTCATGCATGCGCCTCCAGAAGCTTGAGCACCGTCGCGGGGTAAAGGTCGTGTTCGATTTCGTGGATCTTGGCCTCGGCCTCGGCCAGGGACAGCCCCGGGGTCCTGGGGAAGGACTTCTGGGCGATCACGGCCCCTGTGTCCACCCCTTCGTCCACCCAGTGGACGGTGACGCCCAATTCCTTGTCGTTCGAGGCGAAGCTGTCGGCGATGCCGTGGGCCCCGGGGTGTCGGGGGAGAAGGGCGGGGTGGATGTTGACCAGCCTCCCTTTCCACCGGCCCACGAACAGCGGCGTCAGGATGCGCATAAAACCCGCCAACACCACGAGGTCGGCCCCGGCGGTTTCCAAGGCCGAGGTCATCGCCGTTTCGGCGACCCGCCTCACCTCGGGGGTGCGGCCCGGGCCGTAGGGGACCACCACCGACGCAATACCCAGCCGGGTGGCCCTGTCCAGGCAGCCGGCGCCGGGCTTGTCGCAGACCAACAGGACGACCCGGTGACCCCTGGGGTTGCGCCCCGGGTCGGCCAGCGCCTCGGCGATGGCCTGAAAGTTCGACCCCGACCCCGACGCCAGGACGGCGACGTTAGCCAAGACGGCGGGTTCCCGCTTCGAGGCTTCCCGCCCGGAACACCGCCACTCCCGCCTTTTTGGCTCCGACTTCGAAGGCGTCGGCCTGGGCCTTGGACACCACCAGGGCGAGTCCGATGCCCATGTTGAACACCTTGATCATCTCGTCGCGGTCGACGTGGCCGTCGGTCTCGATCTTGCCGAAGATCCGGGGGATGTCCCAACTCCAGTCGAGCTTGAGCTGCAGATGCCCGGGCAACACGCGTTCGATGTTGCCGAACAGCCCGCCGCCGGTGATGTGGGCCGCTCCCACCAACCCGGGGAGGGGGAGGAGGGCCTTCATGTCCTTCACGTAGATCTTCGTGGGGACCAGCAGGTCGTCCCAGGCCTGGGCGTCGGCGGCCTTCACGGCCTTCCGGGCCAAGGAGTAGCCGTTGGAGTGGACTCCGCTGGAGGCCACCCCGAACACCACGTCGCCGCTGTTCATCAGGTCGGGCCGGGGGAGCATTTTGTCCTTCTCCACCAGGCCGACGGTGAACCCCGCCAGATCGAAGTCTTCGCCGTGGTAGAGGTCGGGCATTTCGGCGGTTTCGCCGCCAGCCAGCAGGCAGTCGGCCTGCTCGCACCCATCGACGATGCCCCGGATGATGGCCTGGAGTCGGGTTTCGTTGATGTACCCCGTGGCGATGTAGTCGAGGAAGACGCTGGGCATGCACCCGCAGACCGCTAGGTCGTTGACGTTCATGGCCACCAGGTCGATGCCTATGGTGTCGAATTTCTGGAACTTCTGGGCCACCAGCAGCTTCGTCCCCACGCCGTCGGTGCACGAAAGGAGCACTGGTCGGGTGAAGGCCTTCCAGTCGAGTTCCAGCCCGCCGGCAAAACCGCCTATGCCCTTGCCTATGGCCTTGGAGGGAATCTTGCCGATGAACTCGGCGAATCGGTCGCCTTTTTCGATGTCGACGCCGGCACCGGCGTAGGTTTGTTTAGTGGGCATGGGTGGCTCCTGATCTGGTGAAATTCCCACGCAGGGACGCGAGGGGGGCGGAGGGTACGGATAGGGAGGGAACCACGGAGGCACGGACGGAAGACGGAGTTTCACGGAGTGGAAGAATCACGGTGGGCTTGGTTTGCAGTGGACGACAATTTGGCTGCCTGGATTCTTTTTCCTTTCCTTCCGTGAAACTCCGTGTTTCTCCGTGGCGCGTAGCGCCCGTGGTGAAAAATGGGCTAGCGCTCTCTTTTCGGGCCAGGGATTGAAGTGGAAAGCCCGCAGGGGCCCGTCCCCGAGGACTTGGAACGGAAAGCCCGGTCGGCGCAGCCGAGGCCCCCAACGTCTTCAATTCTTGAGCTCCGTCTGTTTCTTCTGCCCAGCGTCGAGGGGTTCGGGGTACTTGCCGTTGAAGCACGCGTAGCAATAGTCGTCGGGTTTGTCTTCGGTACAGGCCCGCAACCCCTCCTCACTCAGGAACCGCACGGTGTCGGCGCCCAGCTCCCGGGCTAGGGCCACAGGGTCGAGGCGGTTGGAAATCAGTTCGCCCCGGGTGGGAATGTCGATGCCGTAGAAGCAGGGGTATTTGATCTCAGGAGCCGACAGCCGGAGGTGGATTTCCCGGGCCCCAGCGTCCCGGAGCAGTTTGACGATGCGTTTGCTCGTCGTGCCCCTCACCAGACTGTCGTCGATCAACACAATGCTTTTACCCCGGACGACGGCAGGGATGGGGTTAAGTTTCATCTTCACGGCAAACTCGCGCTGGGCCTGGCTGGGAAGCGTGAAGCTGCGGCCTGCGAAGTGGTTGCGGGTGAGCCCCATCTGGAAAGGGATGCCCCTGGCCTGGGCATACCCCAGGGCGGCGGCGTTCCCCGAGTCGGGGACGGGGATGACGACGTCGGCGACCACTTGGTCTTCGGCGGCGAGCTGACGGCCTATGGCCTGGCGCATGGCGTACACCGAGCGGCCGAAGATTTCACTGTCGGGGCGAGCGAAGTAGATGAACTCGAAGATGCAGTGGGCCTTGGGGACGGTCTCGGGGTAACCGAACTTGTGGCTGTCCCAACCCAGGGGCCCAACGCCACCCTTGCGGATGGCCAGGATTTCACCGGGCTCGACCTCGCGGTAGTCGGTGATGCCCAGGATGTCCAGGCCGCAGGTCTCGCTGACAACCACGGTCATCTTGTCGCTCCAACCCACGTAGAGCGGCCGAAACCCCTTGGGGTCCCGGATGGCGTAGAGCAGGCCCTCATGCATGAGCACCATGGAAAACGCACCCTGCAGCTGGACCAGGCTGTCCTTGAGGGCGTCGAGGAGCTTGTGCTTGTGGCTACGGCTGACCAGGTGGAGGATGACTTCGGTGTCGCTGGTGCTCGAGAAGATGGCCCCTTCGTCGGACAGCGTGCGGCGGATGATCTCGAGGTTGCTGATGTTGCCGTTGTGGGCCAACGACATTTCGCCCTTGTTGCTGACGATGTGGAAGGGTTGGGCGTTCTGGGCTAGGTTGCCGCCATGGGTGGAATAGCGGTTGTGGCCGATGCCAATCCGTCCTGGGTGGTCCTCGGAAAGGAAGGGAGTCAGCACCTGACTGACCAGCCCGAGGCCCTTTTTGGTGGTCATGGCCTCGACGCCCGGGGCGCTTCTCTCCATCCAGGTGACCCCGGCCGACTCCTGGCCGCGGTGCTGTTGGGCGTAAAGGGGGTAGAACAACAGTTCGGGGATGTTGGCTTCGTCGCGGGTCAACAGGCCCGCCACCCCGCAATGGTGCTCGGGGCGATCGGAGCCCTCGAACAAATCATCGGTCGCATCGGAATCGGTCGCCAAGGGGGCCCTCCGGGGATCGCGGGATGCAAAGGTTATACCGCGAAACGGAGGCGAGAGGGAAGGGGTTGGAGGGGCGATCCCCGTGGTGTCACTCTTCCAAAAACAGGGAATAGTCAAACGTTGTCGGCAGATCCTGATTCGTCGAAATGAAAAGCCTGCGAAGCACGAACCTCCAGCTCACGCCGTCGGCCTTGAGGGCCACCGGGGTGCCGCGATGCACCTTCACCACCTCGCCCCCAGGACCCGTCAGGGTGGCAAGGTTCGCAGTGCCAGGTTCGGGGGCCAGCGTCCAACCGTTCAGCACTGACGACCGCAATCGTCTCCTGACCCCCAGAGTGCCGACGGTTTTCCCCTCGGGCGACAGGAACGTCACCAGGTACTGGGGACCATCGGGAACCACCATGGTGTCGATTTGGACCGACCCGGTGGTCGGAAATTCGGCCCATGGCATTCCCGCAACCCTCAACACCACGGGTGAATCGCCCGAAACCGTGAGTTCCACTCCTTCCTTGCTAGCCTGGACCGAAACCAACTCGCCCCTGGTCGAACGAATCGGCAACCCCGAAACACTGAAGGGTGTCTCGGCCCCACCCTGGGCGCTCAGGGCCGGACCAACCCCGAGGGCCAGCAGGAGCAGGGGGATTCTCACGACTTGGCTCGGACCACAGGAAGCCGGGGATCGGGGGCGCAAACCCCCGAGAGCGGCGGCAACGGACTATTGAAGAGCACCCGGAAGTCGGTCGGCGCCACCGATCCAGGGGCCAGAGTCTTGGCGGTAGTCCCCGTACCGGGCTGGGTGGCCCCCAGGTTGTAGCCACCGAAGGTTCGCTGGAATACCGAGCTGATCACCCCCCAGTCGTTGAAGTCGTGGAGGATCTTGCGATCTGGTTTGGTGGTCAGGTTGGGATCAAGATAGTATCGAATATCGAAGCCGGTCGCATCGAGGGTGTCGCCGTCATCGTTGAAGTCGATGGCCAAACCAGACCGTCCGATCCCTGCGCTTTCCACCGCACCCGACTCATCGATGTTCGATCCCCCACCGTTGGAATAACTAATCAGGAAAGAGGAACTAGTCGGACCGTCGGTCCAGCTTGATGCCGTCGCCTTCGTAGCGTGGGGGTGGGACGCCCAGTTTGCCACTGAGTAATTGGTCGAATAGAGCTGATGGTAGTACCGGGTGTCATCGTCGGCACCAACGGTGGGCAAACCAGCGAGCTGATACAGGTAGTTCATGATGCTGTAGTAGTTGGGCTTGTAGTTATCGTCTTCGTCGCCACCGTGATGCAAACCCAGGTTGTGGCCAAACTCGTGCATCATGGTCGCGGCCTGGAAGTTCACCAGTTCATTGAGGTTCGCTTGTGGTGAGGTGGTCAGTCCCCAATGACCCAGGGTGATCAAGCTCGTGTTGCCGGGTAGGTTGGCAATACCCGAGGAACCGCTGGCGGCCGGTGAAAGCTGGGAGTCGCCAAAGAGCATGAAGAAGAAGACCCGGCTCTTGGCCGCCGCCATGTAGGCGTTCTTGTACTGGTACACGTTGGCGTAGCCGGCTTGTTTGCCCAGCGAGGCGCTCCCCGAGTACGGCACCGCGTGGCTGGTGCCGTCGAGGTTGTAGTTCGCCGTGTCACCCGCCGTGGAGCTGAACAAGTCGCCAACGTCGAAGTGAATGGATATATTTTGGGCGAGAAACGCGGCGACCACCTTATCGAGAGCCGCCTTCTGCGGAATCATGCCCGGGTCGGTCGCCCCGACGCTACCTTTCACCATATACGCCAAGTGGATGAAGATATCCCGATGACCCGATTGGGCGCCCCAGGCGTTCAGTGGCAGACCGGCGAAAGTGCCGCTCGGCGCCTTGGCCGAATCGGGGATGCCGTCGTTGTCGGAAGCCGTATCGGTGGTGACGTCGTTCGGCCCCCCCAGGGTGTTCCAGGCGCGAAGGGTCCAGTCGGCGGCGGCGTGAGTGTTGGTGCTCGTGACGTCGCGAGAATAGGAGTAGCCGATGGAGGCAGGGTCGGATCCAAAAGCGGCGAGATTGGCCCCCGAGAAGGCCCCTGCTGTTGTCGGAGCCGTTGTGTCCGAGCCCCACCGAACAAAGTCGGCAGTGGCGCCACCCTGCAGAAGTTCGACGAAGCCTGTCCCCGAGGTACCCGAGGAGAAATACCAGGGGTAGTGGGGATAGGGAGAGGCCCCGTCGTCGATCAATACCGTCAGACCGCCCGATTCAAGAAACGAAGAGATCTTTCCCCTCAAGACGGCGTAACCGCCCGCCGGGATCGAAACACTGGGAAGCGAGAATGTTCTGACCCCGCTTTGGGCGTAGTTTGGATAGGTTACTGTTTCGTCATTGAGCGCCGAGTTGGTTCGAAGCTGGTACGTCGATAGGTTGATGGAATACGGGGTGGGGTTGTAGACCTCGATGCCCACGGCGTAGTCGCGGTAGTAAGCGTTCGCCACCTCATTGAGGATAAGGCCCGAAACAGTGATTGGGTAAGTAGCCGACTTGTTGCCGTCCACCGTGGTCACCGTGATCGTGGTGGTACCGGGTGTGACAGCTTTGACCAGCCCGCCGGGCCCCACGGTGGCGACAGTTGGATCCGAGCTCAACCAAGTGAGATTCTGATTTGTAGCATAGACTGGATCAAGGGTCGCAGTTAGCAGCTGGGTGTCTCCGGCAAGCAGCGTGGTCGGCGTCGCACTAAGGGAAACACTCGTCACCGAGGTAGGGGTCGATGCGACGTTAACAGTGAGCGATGAAACCTTTTGTCCATCTGCGGTCGTGACCTTTACGCTAGTCGATCCGCTGGCTTTCCCAGTCACCAGGCCGGTTGAGGAAACGCTAGCCACGGTGGGGTCGGAGGAGCTCCATGAAACTGCTTGGTTGGTGGCATTCGCGGGGGCAACGACGGCATACAGCTGCTCGGTACCCGAGTCCAATAAATAGGTTACGGTCTTGGTAGGTGTAACACCGGTAACCGCTACGGGGGCCGGGCCGGCAGGTGTTCCCCCGCCACCACTGGTCGGGCTACTGCACCCCGTGGCGAGGCCGAGGCAGGCCATCACAACAACCATCGCTGTCACAATTCTTGAACGGGGATTATGCATTTGGTTCACCTGACGGAAAGGTTTGCCCACAGAAAGGCACTATAGAACTTGGAATATCCATAGATCCCCTAAGATAACACGGATACATTTTCTCATCCAGCGTTTTCTCGATGTCGTGGCTGTTTGGCGGGAAAGGACTACGAAAGGCCCGGGGATTTCAGGCGCCGAAGGCAAGGTTGCGGTGAAGGTCATCCCGGGCGTTGATGGTATCTCGAATTCTCCGCAACTCTTCCCGGCAGTCCTGGAAGGTCAACACGAGGTGGGGATCGAACCAGGTGCCGCCCATGTCGAGCACCTGGTCGAAGGCCAGGTCGAACGGGAGGCTTTCGCGGTAGGCTCGGGGGCTGGAGAGGGCGTCGAAGACGTCGACCAGGGCCACGATCCGGGCTTCAAGGGGGATTTGGTCTCCCAATAAGCCCTCGAGGTACCCCCGACCGTCCCACCGCTCGTGGTGAAACCGGGCGATGTTCGACGCCATGGGGTCGATGCCCTCGGCCCCGAGGATCCGGCCGCCGTATTTCACGTGGAGCTTCTGCAGCCCTCTCTCTTTTTCCGTGTATTTCTCGATGCCCAATAACTGGCAACTCACCCCCACCTTGCCGATGTCGTGGAGGCCGGCGTAGAGGCGGATCCGTTCTACCCAGTGGGCCTCGGCCCCCGAATGGCTGGCGAGGAGGGCGCTGAACTCGGCAATGCGCTCGATGTGGTAGGCGGTATCTTCGTCGGAGTTTTGGTTCGCGGCTTCGAGGGCGAAGATCATCGACTTCGTCAGGCGGCCGATCTTGCCCCTCTGGTCCTGAATCGTCTTTTGGCGGGTTTGGAACCGGCTGGCCTGGCGGATGGTGAAAGCCAACTCCTCGATGCGCCAGGGTTTGTTCAGGTAGCGGTAGAGGCCGGCCACGTTCACCGCGTCTCTGACGGCCTCGAGGTCTGTGTACCCCGTCAAAAGCACCAGCGAGGTTCCCGGCGTGAGCTTGCGGACCTCGGCCAAGAAGGTGTGGCCCTTCATCCCCGGCATGTTCTCGTCGGAAATGACCATGACCAGCTCGGCGCCGTCAAAAAGCAATTGTTTGATGAGGGCCAGGGCTTCCTCGCCGCTGTCGGCCGACTCCACCTGAAACTCGGAGCCAACTTCTCTTCGAAGCTCAACCCGGAGGCTTTCCAAGAGGATTCGTTCGTCGTCGACACACAGCAAGTACGGCTTGGACAAGATGATTTGAGTTTAATGTTCAGCGCGTGAGAAGTAAAGGCTGATGGTTTTTTTTGGCCGTGGGAGCTACTCAGCTACTCGGTCTTGAATTTCGCTGCCTCGGCCGAAAGCGATTCGGCGAGCGAGTCGATCCGTCCCATCAGGCCTTCGACGGCCGTGGTGGATTGGTTGAGGGACGAGCTGGCTTCACCGAGGTGGTCCAGCGCCGATCCTACCTCCCCGGAGACATTTTCAACGGTCTTCAACACCGACGTGGCCATGGCCATGGCCTGGGCCATTTCCTTGTTGCCGATGTCCACCTCGTGGCTGACGTCCTGCAGACCGGCCATGGCGAGGTGGATCTGCTGACCCCCGATGCTGAATTCGCTGACCTGGGTGGCGATCTCGTCCAGCGACCGGGCCACCTCCCGGATCTCACCCTGGATTCGTAGAAAACTCTCGTTGGTGTCGGCGCTCGACAAGAAGGCCTCGCCTATGGTGGTCACGATGGTGTTCAGCGTCGTGCTGATTTCCTGGGAGTTGGTGGAAGAGGCCTCCGCCAGCTTGCGGATTTCGTCGGACACGACGGAGAAGCCCCTTCCTGCGTCACCGGCGTGGGCCGCCTCGATGGCGGCGTTCATGGCCAGCAAGTTGGTCTGGCTGGCGATTTGGCTGATGATGGCGGTCATCTCCTGGATGCCGGCCACCGAGGTGTTCACGGTCCGGATCAGCTCGTTCGTGTGGTCGAGTTTGGCCCCGCCGTCCTGGGCCGTCTCTACAAGTGACCTGACGTTCTCCATGCGGCTCTTGGTCAGCCGGCTGATGCTGTCGATGTTGGCCTGCATCTGGTTGACCGCCGCCGTTGAGTCGAGGACCCGGGAGTTTTGCCTCTCGATGGAATCGGTGAGGCCTGTGAGGTTCCTCTCGAGGACCTCCAGGGCCTGGCGGAACTCTCCTATGCTCTCCCGTAGGTCCTTCATCTGGCCGCCGACGGCGTCCACCGATTGGTCGAGCAACCGGGACGCGGTACCCGTCTGGGTTTGGGCGGCGTCGAGGTCTTGTCTGACTTGGTGGTTCTCGGCGGCCACGACCTGGATGTTCCGGACCACCTGCCGGTGCCGGACCAGGAAGGTGTCCATGTCCCGGCCGAGCTGGCCCACTTCGTCCCTTTGTTTCAGGGAGAACTTTCGAGTCAGGTCGCCGTCCCGCAGGGCCTTCACCTCGGTGCCGATGCGGACGATGGCCCGGGAGATCCGGCCCGCCAGGAACAGGATGAGGAAGAAACTGCCCAGGATCACGGCCACGACGATGAGCCCCGAGGTGATGGTGGCCCTGAGTTCGATCTGGGACAACACCTCGTTGATCTTGTCCATTTGGACCGTGAGCAGCTGGTGCATGTTGTCGAACCAGACGTCGGCGTTGTTGATGGACTTTCTCAGTTGCCCCACCACGGCGGCCGCCTGTTCCCGGTTGGCGCTCTTGACCACCCGGGGATGGCTGAGGAAATCGTAGACGGTCAGCTCGCGAAAGCTGATGCCGTCGGCTTCGGCGATGGTCTTGAGGTTGTCGATGACGAGGTCGAGGGTGGTGTAGATCTCGTTGGCCCGGCGCCCGAAACCCACCACTCTGTCGAGGGCCGTGGCGATGTCCGTATCGGCAGCGGCCAGGGTCGTTAGACCTTTGATTTCCAGGCTGATTTTCGTCGTCGCGTCCCGGGCCTGCTTGAGGTTGCCCACAGCTTCCTCCATGGCGACCATGGGCATGTGGTTCAGAAGGGCGCGCTCGATCAGGACGTCGTCCTTGAGGGTCTGCAACGTGAAGGTTTCGGCCCGGATTTGGCCCACGGGAGCCATGAGGGCCAGATACAGCCATCCCCCTACCGCCAGGACCACAAAAGACAAGACCACCATCAGACTCAGTTTCCATCGAAGCGGCATAGGGCGCTCCCCCTTCCGTATAGTTCTGTTCCACCAAATCCTGTAGGATTCCCCGCATGGACGAATCCTTGAACCTGGCCTCCGGAATCCGGCGTCTGACCGTAAACCTCGACGACCAAGACGTCAAGCTTTTCGAGGGGACCTGGCCCGTTCCCCACGGGGTGGCCCTCCACGCCTACCTTGTCCAGGGCGAGACCTTCGTGATCGTCGACCCCTGGGACGCCGGGGGGTACGGGCCCGAAGAGGTCGAGGCCGATCTCCTGGCCCTGGGGTTGGGTTGGAAAGACATTGCGGCGGTGGTGTTCACCAAGCCGGCGTCGAATGAAAGGGTGGCCCAGCTTCTCCAGGCCCGCCCCGGTCTGGAAATTTGGCCGCTGGAGGCCGGTGCCCGGCACGAGTTGGGGGAGGGCGTGACCCTCGAGGAAAAGGACGGCTTTTGGTTTTCCTCCCCCTCGGGTGTGGCGTTCACAGGCGATGCCTTCGCCGGCCTGGGCTGGGTCGAGGACGAGTTGTGGACCGAAGACCTGGGGGAACACGAGGCCCGGTATTTCGAGGACGAGGCGTTGAGGTGGTTTTCATCCCGCCCCCTGGTGCCCAGGCTGCCGCCGGAAGCCCGGGTGGTGGGGCCGGCCCACGGTTGCCTTTGGAAATCGCCCGAGGGCGCCCTAGCCCGGGCGCGAAAGTTTGACGACTGGGGCCGGGGTCAGGCCCTCGACGAGGTCACCGTGGTCTGGCCCGCCGGTGCCGACCACGAAGCCTCCGTCGACGCCTTGGTGGGAGGCGTGCTCGACACTGGCGCGGGACTTAACCTGTTTCGGGTTCCCGGAGACGACGTCACGGCCCTGGCCGCCGGCGCCCGCCGGGCCTCGCTGGTGGTGTTGGCCGAAGGCCTGGACCCAGGGTTTTTATCCGGACTTGAAAAGGACCTCTGGCGGCCGCCGGTGTCGACTCCGGCCTCTGAACTGAGGTCGGAGCTGGTCGAGCGTTACCTGGAACCCGGGGCATGACCGAACTCCTGCTGATCTTGGTGTTGGCCCTGCTCACCGCCGTGCTGGCCAGTTGCGCCTTCATCGTCCATATCGTCAACCGCATGGCCGACCAGAACGAACGCCAGCTCGACCGGATGCGACAAACCGTCGACGAGAGGTTGCAGAAGTCGCTGGAGTCGCGGCTGGGCGAGAGTTTTGCCCAGGTCGCCCGGCAATTGGAGCAGGTACAATTGGGTCTGGGGGAGATGCGCACCTTGGCCGTGGGGGTGGGCGACCTCAAGAAGGTCTTGTCGAACGTGAAGAATCGCGGTGTGTTTGGTGAGATGCAGCTGGCAGCCCTCCTCGAAGACCTGCTGACCCCGAGTCAATACTCAGCCAACGTGATGGTCAGGCCAGGCCGGGGCGAGGTGGTGGAGTTCGCCGTCAACCTGCCGGGGAACGGTGACAGGCCCCTGTGGTTGCCCATCGACGCCAAATTCCCTCGGGAAGACTATGAACGACTTCAAGCGGCCTTCGACGCGGGCGACGCCCCAGGACAAAAGGACGCCCGAACGGCGTTGGAATCGCGGATCCGGGCCTTTGCCAAGGACATCGCCGAAAAGTACATCGAGCCGCCGCACACCACCGACTTTGCCTTGCTGTTTCTTCCCTTCGAGGGCCTGTACGCCGAAGTGCTGCGCATCCCCGGGCTGTTCGACCGCCTGCAGCGGGAGTTCCGGGTTACTGTCACCGGCCCGACCACCCTGGGGGCGTTCCTTTCCAGCCTGCAGATGGGGTTTCGCACTCTGGGTATCCAAAAACGCTCGGGGGAAGTCTGGCAACTGCTTTCGTCGGTCAA
>Ga0302323_100002841_pt1 | contig 14075 bp, 9 predicted proteins | sample Fen_T0_3_FD_201950 | JGI IMG/M metagenome (GOLD analysis project Ga0302323, IMG submission 201950) | Peat permafrost microbial communities from Stordalen Mire near Abisko, Sweden - Fen_T0_3 | ecosystem: Environmental > Terrestrial > Soil > Wetlands > Permafrost | place: Sweden: Abisko... | reverse complement strand
GGAAGGTCGGAGACGCCGGGGCCGAAGAACTCGACCAGCTTGCCGACCACGCCCAGCTTGCGCAGGGTCTCCGTGACTACCAAGACGAGATCGGTCGCGGTGACACCGTCACGAAGCGCTCCGGAAAGTCTGACGCCGATAACCTGTGGAACCAGCAGCGGCATCGGCTGGCCCAGCATCGCAGCCTCGGCCTCGATGCCGCCCACACCCCAGCCCAGCACCCCGAGGCCGTTGATCATCGTGGTATGGGAGTCGGTGCCGACCACGGTGTCGGGATACGCCTGAATGACGCCGGGACGCGACGGATCGGCTGCCGTGAAAACCACGCGGGCGAGGTATTCCAGGTTGATCTGGTGCACGATGCCCGTGTCGGGCGGCACCACGGCCAGGTTGCGGAAGGCCGACTGGCCCCAGCGTAGAAACGCGTAGCGTTCCTGGTTGCGCAAAAACTCTATCTCATTGTTGCGCGCCAGGGCTTGCGGGTGGCCCTGCTCGTCGATCTGCACCGAGTGATCGATGACCAACTCGCCGGGAAGCAGCGGATTGATGCGCGCCGGGTCGCCTCCCATGCGCTTGGTTGCGTCTCGCATGGCGGCCAGGTCCACGACCGCGGGAACGCCCGTGAAGTCCTGCATGATGACCCGCGCGGGCATGAAGGCAATCTCCGCCGAGGGCTCGGCCGAGGGAACCCAGCGGGCGACTGACTCGATGTGGGCCCTGGTCACGTTCTGTCCGTCTTCGCGACGGAGCAGGTTTTCGAGCAGAATCTTCAGCGAAAACGGCAGGCGACCGATATCGATGCCGGATTTTTCGAGGCTTCCTAGTCGAAAGATCTCGAACGCGCTGTCTTTGACTTTCAGGGTGGAGCGAGCGTGGAATGTGTCGACCATGGCGAGGTAACGTAGCAAGGTCCACGCACGAGGTCGAGGGGCGACCGATTTGCACACGCGGTCCGATCTTGCGCTATCCTAGAGATCTTGGAATCACGCGCGCGGCATAACCTCTTCGATTTCGACTCACTGGCCGAGCCAGGCGCAGTGTCAGAGGTCGGGATGAGTGAAAAGCACGCGAGCATTCTCATCGTGGACGACACGCCCGAGAACCTTCGGGTCCTCGAGGAGCTTCTCGGCGGCGAGGGCTACGCCGCCCATTCGGTATTGAGCGGTGCCGCTGCGCTGGAAGACGCTTCGTCGTCGCCGCCGGACTTGATCCTGCTCGACATCATGATGCCCGCCATGGACGGCTTCGAGGTGTGCCGGCGCCTCAAGCAAGACGCCCGGTTGAAGAGCGTCCCGGTGATTTTCCTGTCGGCCCTGGACGCCGTAGCCGACAAGGTGAAGGCGTTTTCACTCGGTGCGGCCGACTACGTGGCCAAGCCCTTCCAATTCCCCGAGGTCCTGGTGCGGGTGCAGAACCACCTCCGCCTGCGACGACTACAGCTCGAGCTCGAGGCCCACAACCGCCGCCTGGTCGAGCTGGTGAGCGAACAGGTTCGAGAGATTTCCGATTCGCAGATGGCCACCATCTTCGCGCTGGCCAAGCTGGCCGAGTCGCGAGATGGCGAGACCGGCAAGCACATCGAGCGCGTCCAGCTCTATTGCAAGCTGCTTGCGGCGACCTTGGCCGAGCTCCCCGCCTATTCGGGCCGTATCGAAGAATCGTTCATCGAGAACATCTTTCTCGCCAGCCCGCTGCACGACATCGGTAAGGTCGGAATCCGAGACCACATCCTTCTCAAGCAGGGCGAGCTGACCCCGGACGAGTTCGAAGAGATGAAGCGTCACACCACGTTGGGCGCGCAGACGCTTGAAGCCGTGCGGACGCGGTACCCTCGCAACGAGTTCTTGCGCCTGGGGATCGAGATCGCTCGCTGCCATCACGAACGATGGGACGGGAAGGGGTACCCTGCGGGCCTTGCGGGGAAGGACATCCCGCTTTCGGCGCGCATCATGGCGGTGGCCGACTCCTACGATGCCGCTCGCTCGCGACGCTGCTACAAGCCGGCGTTGTCGCACGCCGAGTGTCGAAGTGCCCTCTCTCAGCGCGGGGGAACCTATCTGGACCCTGACGTGCTGCAGGCCTTCGAGGACGTCCAAGGGCTCTTCGAAGACGTGGCCAACGCGCTGAACGACAATTAGCTGCCGCGCCAGGGGCGCCAGCGAGGTTGGGAGTCACCGCCAAGGTAGCCCGCTCTAACCCTGCGGTGCTGCAGAATTCGCACAGATTAGCTGCGGTATCTGCATTCTTACGTGCGGCGCGTTCGGAGACGTGTGTAATATCGCTGGGTTGTGCGCGGGCATGACGATTGCTAAACCTGCGTCGCAATGCCCCTTCACTCGCCTGAAGAAGGAGAAATAACTCGTGAGGACTTCGCCTGTGTATCTCAGATGGGGGCTCCTGTTCTCGTCCTCCGCCATGGCGGCGGTGCTGATCGCGGTGGGGTTGTGGGTGCGCGCCGGAGTCGTCGAAGCAGCGACGTCCGTCACGCGTGGTCAGACCATCGCCATCGCATTTGCCGGGAGGCGAGCCTTGCGGCTGGCTGAGCAACTGACTCAGCCAGTTTTGCAGGAAGTCATGGATGAGCTCTCGGCTCAAGGCTTGCGCTATCTGGAGATTCTGGGGCCGGACCAGCTCACCCATCTTGCGGCGGGCAAAAGGGAGGCGACCCGATGGCTTCCGGTCGAGCAGCTGAGCCCGACCGTCCAGATCGCGTTTGACGAGGATGGGGCGAATGCTCGTTTGCAGATGAACACCGTGGACGGTGTGGTCGGCGCCAAAGCCCAGAAGCTGCTGATTGATTCGCCCAAGGCAGGGACCGACGCGCATCCTCTGAAGGGCAAGCAGGTCGTGTTCGAGGTTGGCTCCTCCAGCGCGCGTAGACTCGCTTGGAGGGCCGACGTGACGCTGGCCGTTAGCCTTATGGCGGCGGGAACCCTGATGGGGCTGTCCGCCATCTTCTGGCGCATCTCGCGCAATGCCGAGAAGACCGCCAGGCAACTCGAGCACGACCGGCAACTTAAAGTCCTAGGTCAGATGTCTGCCGTGCTTGGGCATGAAATACGTAATCCTTTGGCATCTTTGAAAGGACATGTTCAACTTTTGCTTGAGAAACTTCCGGGGGACCATTCGGGGCGCAAAGGGGCCGAGGTCGTCTTGCGTGAGACCATCCGCCTGGAAGAATTGTCGCGCCACGTCCTCGAGTTCGCGCGCACCGGGTCGGTAGAGCGCGAGGATGCAGATCCCGCAGCTATGGTCCGGACGGCAGTAGAGAGCGCTGACGGAAGCGACATTCGGATCGAGGTCCGCAACGCTCCACCCGTCTGGCCATTCGACAGCCGTCGCATGGAAGAGGTGCTGGTCAACCTGTTGCGTAATGCGCGGGACGCCTCGACCCCGGGCCAGCCGATCGACGTCAAGGTAGAGGGGCAGTCGAGCAGCCTCGTCCTCGAAGTACGCGACCACGGCGAGGGCATCGTGCCGGGGGAGGAGGAGCGGGTATTCGAGCCTTTCTACACCCGTCGGGCCAAGGGGACGGGGCTTGGTCTCGCCCTGGCCCGTCGCATTGTCGAGGGCCACGGCGGAAGAATTTCTGCTCACAACCATCCAGACGGGGGCGCCGTATTTACCGTGAGCCTCCCGCTGCGAACACAAGGAGTCTAAACGTGGAACGCATACTTGTTGTCGACGACGAAGAGGGGATTCGGACTTTCATCGGCGAGGTGCTGGAAGGCGAGGGCCGCAAGGTTACGTTGGCGGCGGATGGTGATGCGGCCTCCCGCTTGCTGGACCGCGAATCGTTTCACCTGATGATCACGGACTTGAAGATGCCGGGTCTGGACGGCATGTCGTTGCTGCGCAAAGCGCGTCAGGAGTCGCCCGAGACCGAAGTCGTGGTGCTGACCGCGCACGGGACTCTTTCCGGTGCCGTCGAGGCGATGAAGCTGGGCGCATTCGATTACCTCGGCAAGCCCTTGTCCGGCCCGGACGAGCTTCGTCTGGTTGCTGGACGGGCTATCGAACGTCGGCGTCTGCGCGAGGAGGCCCAGCGGCACCCCGCCGACGACGGGGACGCCCCCATCGTTGCGGTCGACAAGGGAATGTTGGCGGTTCTTGGCCAGGTCCAGAAGGTCGCGCCCACCGATGCGACCGTGCTGCTGATGGGCGAGAGCGGAACGGGCAAGGAACTTCTGGCGCGGACTCTGCATCGCGAGAGCAAACGTTCGGCGGGGCCATTCGTCGCGGTAAACTGCGCGGCGATTTCCGACACCTTGCTGGAGAGCGAGATCTTCGGTCACGAAAAGGGCGCGTTCACGGGTGCGGTGTCTACCCGCCGTGGGCGCTTCGAGCTAGCGGACTGCGGGACCCTGTTCCTCGACGAGGTCTCCGAGCTACGCCCCGAGCTCCAGGCGAAGCTTTTGCGGGTTCTGCAGGAGCGCAGGTTCGAACGCGTGGGCGGGACCCGAACCATCGAGGTGGACGTCCGAATCGTCGCCGCTACGAATTGCGACCTGGCAGCCGAGATGCAGGTCGGGCGATTCAGGGAGGATCTCTATCACCGGTTGGCGGTGTTTCCACTTCGTATACCTCCGTTGCGAGAGCGCCTGGGAGACATCATTCCCCTTGCCGACACGCTGCTCGCGCGTATTTCGCGCCAGCTCGGTCGTCCCGCTCTGGCCCTCGACGACGACGCTCGCGCCCGTTTGGTCGCCTATGGCTGGCCCGGCAACGTGCGAGAGCTCGGCAACGTGCTCGAACGTGCGGCTATACTAAGCGAAGGATCGACCATTGGCGCCGATCTTATCCTCACGGGGCCTACCGCTGCTTCCTTCAAGCTGCCAGGCGTGGCGGCCGCGGGCGAGAAGCTAGAGGATTTAGAGCGAGAGGCGATTCGGCACATGCTGGCCCTCACCGGAGGCAACCGCAAGCAGACGGCGGCCCGCCTGGGCATCGGCTTGCGCACCCTGTACGACAAGCTGAAGGTCTACGACCTTTAGCAACCGGAAGTCCCGCCAGCCAGCCGATTCTGGCTCATTGGCCACGTCGGAATTGTAGGTATTTTCCCCCTCGGCGTCCGTCGCGATTCTTCTCACTTCGGGCCCCCGGAGTGTGTAAAAGGGAAGGAACCGCAGGACAAGACACGACCACCATGCTCTCACGACATTTTGCCGGATTGCTTACCCTGACTCTTTCACTTTTGTTGAGTTTGGGAGGGCCCAAAGCGGCTTCCGCTGCCGAAGCGAACGCTGACGCTTCCGCGGATCCCGTGGAAAAGGTGCAGAAGCTGAATCGCTACGCGATGCAGCTGTTTGACGACCACAACTTCGCCCTCGCCGAAAAGACCCTGCTCGAGGCGCTCGGAATCCTCGAGAAGCACAACTTGGCCAGCGCGCCTGCGAGCCTGGGCACGCACGGCAACCTGGCGGTGCTCTACAGCGCTGGGACGAAGAATCCGGGCAAGGCGGTTGCCGAGTTCAAGAAGGCGATTGCCATCAAGCCAGATCTCAAGATGAGCAAGCAGCGCGCGACGCCCGAGACCGAGGCGAACTTGGCGCGCGCGAGGGCCGAGATGGGGGGCGCGCCTGCGCCCGCACCGGCGCCTGTGCCGAGGCCGACACTCGTGAAAGCGGCAGCTCCCGAGCCCAAGCGTCCCGATGCGAGCGGCGGACTCAAGTGCCCCGACGGTGGCGAGATTCAAGCGGGCGACGACGTGACGCTTAAGTGTCTGTCGTCCGGGATCCGTGCCAGCTCGGTCACTCTGTACTACAAGCCCAATGGCTCGGATGACTTTCGAGTGCTCCCGATGAGCCAGGGCGATTCGTCCGGCGGGGTGGTCACCTGGACTGCGACCATTCCAGGTTCGGACACCAGCGCGAAATGGCTGCCCATGTATTTCGAAGCTCGCAACGACGCTGGAGCGACGGTTGCCTCGTCGGGCCGCGCCGATAGCCCCAACGTCATCACAGTGAAGGGGGCCGACACCGGCGAGGCGGGCCCGCGTCCCGCGGGGGAGGGGGACGAGGAAGGCGAGGAGGAGGAAGAGGGAGAGGAGATCGACGACAACAATCCCCTCGCGCGTCTCGAAAATGAGCGCCGACGTCAGAACCAGGGATCGAGAGGGAACTGGACCTTCGCGTTTGGCCTCGGCTCCGGGCTGGGTTACGCGACCGGGAGTCGCACCGAGGCGTTCGGAAACCAGGGCGTGCAGTTCAAGTCCGGCATTGCGCCAGCGTACCTCGGTCATGCCGTCCTCGAGCTGGGCTACTTCATTGGGCGAAACACCGCGATGACCTTGACCGGTCGTCATCAGTGGATCCAGGGCAGCAAGTACGGCGCGGCCACCGGCGCGCACTCGGGCCTGTTGCGGTTCTTGTTCTTCACCGAACCCGAGGGCAAGGTCCGTTGGTACTACGCGATTTCAGCTGGCGGCGGCGAAGGCTTCCGGCTGCGGGTCAACGCGACCACTATTGACAACAACACCGGAGTCGCCAATGGGACCGTCCACGATACCGCCCAGGGCGGGCCTTTCGTGGTTTCGCCGCTGGGTGGGGGCATGACGTACAGGCTCACGCGGCGTTGGCACTGGACGGTCGACACGCAGGTGCTGATCGGAATTCCCAAGTACTCGGTGGTCATGGACCTGACGACTGGCCTTCGTTGGATGCACTAGGGCGAGGAGACTGCGATGAAGAAGTACGGAATTGCAGCTTTGGGGCTGGCGGGCGCGTGCGCGTTCTTGTTCGCCTGCGCGGATGCCCAGGTCATCAGCAATGGCAGCGGCGGCAGCAGCGGCGGCGGGGGCGGCAACGCAGGGGCGACCTCCATCCGCATCGACACCGATGCGAGCATCATTACGCCGACCCCCGTGCAGACGGATCCCGGGCAGGCGCCGCTTCCCTGCGACAACAACGTGTGCACGGATTTTCCCGCCGATCCCATCATCGACAGCAGCGCGGGCACGAACCCGTCGGGGCAATTTTCCGGCAGCCCGTCGGGTAGCGGTCCCTGCGTGACCGAACCCGAGGACGGTGCATTGTTCCCGTACAACTGGACCAGACCCCGCATCAAGTGGTCGGGCTCGGGCCTGGTGCAAATCACGGTTCACGCCGACCCGGAAGCCCACGATCTGGTCGTCTACACGAAGTCAGACAACTGGATCATGGACAAGAAGATTTGGTCAGGGCTCGCCTCGCATGTGCACGAGCAGGACATCTCGGTCACCGTGCGTATCGCCGGTGGCGGCGCCACGGTGGTGAAATTCCAAATCGCCTCGGCCAGCGCCGCCGGAAGCATTGTCTTCTGGGCTGCGGATCCGACGGCGGTGGGAAACCAGAACGTGACCACCGTGCAGGACACGACGTCGTTTCTGCGCGGCTTCACCGTGGGCGAGGAAGGTGTGGCGGATACGCTGAAGTTCTCGGACGTCAAACAGCCCAGCCGCGAGCAGTCGGCCAAGACGCGCACACCCACGTGCGTCGGCTGCCACTCCGCCACGCCGGATAGCGGGTTTATCTCCTTCATCGACAACTGGCCGTGGAACTCGGTCATCGCTGGCGTGAAACCGGGCAGTACGGGCAATCAACTCGCCAACCTTTCGGTCGGCGGTTTGGCGGACCTCAACAAGCCGTGGGCTGGCGCTGCCACGTTTTCGCCGAACGCCTGGCAAGACGGAAAACGCATGATGGTGACCACCTCTGCCGAGCAGAACGAGCAGACGCCGTGGAGCACCGACAACAAGCAGCCCGCCAAGCTGGTTTGGTACAATCTGGATTCGCCAGCCCCGCCGACGCTGACCACGGTTGGTGTCGACCAGCAGCCCATCGCACAGATGAGCGCCAACAACTACGGTGTCATCGCTCGCAATGGTGACAGCAACGGCGTTGCATTCCCCTCATGGAGCCACAACGGCAGCAACATCATCTACTCATCCACCAATGGCGGTTGCATGGATGGCCGGCTGGAAAAGGGCGCCACCGATCTCTACAGCGTGCCCTACAGCGGTGGCGCTGGCGGCGATGCCAAACCGGTGCCGGGAGCGGCCGACAAGAGTTGGGAGGAGTACTACGCGGCTTACTCGCCCGACGACACGATGGTGCTCTTCGACCGGGTGCCATCCGGCGAGGTCATGTACGCCAACGACAATGCCGAGATGTTCTTCGTACCGCTCGGCACTGCGACGGGCGCTGGCACCGCGGTTCGTCTAGCCGCGAACGATCCGGTGGCATGCACGAGCCAGAAGAGCCCGGGCATCAACAACCACTTCCCCAAGTGGGCCCCCGCCGCGCAGACGTACAAGGGACGGACCTACTACTGGGTCATCTATTCGTCGAACCGCGCGGGCATCCCCTGTGTCACGGCGACCAACGGCGACGGCAAGTGCCACAAGATCTCGCAGCTCTACCTGACCGCTGTTTCCCTCGAGAACGGCAAGTACCAGTCGTACAAGTCCATCTACCTTTGGTGGCAGGCCCCGCCGAAGGACGAATCCGATGGTGAACACCACCCCAGTCTGGGATTTGATCACGATTCCGCCCGCGCCGCCCATTTTCTAGGCGGCGCTCCGCTGCCGGTCTGATCGCTGCCGTGTCGGCTCGCCGACTCGGCAGTCTTGCTGTGCGCCACGAGGCCCTTGAGATCATTGGACATCTCCCGTCTCGCAGACACAAAAGTCCTATGCGGGAGGGAACGATTTCCCATTCCCAATGTGGCGCGAACGTTTGTTCTATCGCTGGGGGAGATGGAACGTAGAGTCTTTCGACGGATGCCCTTGCTGGTTGCGCTCTTGGCGAGCGGGGCCGGCGTGTCGTGTGGCCCTGGCCTTCACGACGGCGACGAGGAGCAATCGACCAGCCAGCCGGTTGGCAAGGCCGGAGGCCACATCGAGTTCATGGGCGGCAAGCTGGACATCGATCCGGGCGCCTTGCCGTGGGACGATGTTCCGATTCGATTCGCCTGGCGCAGGGCGATCGCGCACACTGGAGCGCTCAGCGGAGTTTACCAGATCGAGCTACCCGCGTCGGTGTGCTTCCAGAAGGATCCCACCTTGACGATTTCGACCACGCCGGAGATTGCGGCCAAGTCCCACAATGTCATCGGAGAGATGGTTCCATCCGTCGGTGATTGGGTACCGAACACGTCGAAGGTGCGGGACGGCTGTCCAGAGTCAACGGTCTGCGGCCCCGTTCAGAGTCAGATCTTCCAGACCACCCCCAGCATCCGTCTGGCGATCGTCACCGAGTGCTATGCCGGCCGCGATACTCCCTGTCCGTCGGGACAGTCGTGTGCCTCCTCCAATGCGTGCCAACAGTGCCCACCTGGTTCCCCGTGTCCATGATGTCCACCGTCGGCGCAACCCTTCCAGCTTTGCCAGCCCCCGGCCAGATGCCTTGGGCCAGCACGCAGCGGATGTTTCCCACGCGTGCATCGGTCGGCTATGCTAGCGCCGCCGTCGCGGTGGAAAACGAAGAACCAAGCTCAAGGGCAAGCCAGGCGAGTGAAACCGAGCTCGCGTCGCTGTATGCGAAGTACTCGCCTGCGATCTATGCGCACTGCCGCCGATTCTTGCAGTCGCCCGCGGCGGCCCGCGATGCCACGCAAGAGGCGTTCGTCCGGGTGCTTGCCCGCGGCGTGGTGCTTCCGCGCGAAGAAGAAGCGCTTCGCTACCTCTACCGGGTCTCGACCAACGTTTGTCTGAATCTCCTGCGCGAGCACAACGTGCACACCCGTGCGGCGCCGGCGCTGGCCGCGAACGCCTCCCACGTCAGCTCGGCAGAGTCCGGGCTCGCGGATCGAGAATTCGTGAACGTCGTGCTCGACCGCTGCGGCGAGGGTGGCGCGCAGGTGGCCATCATGCACTACCTCGACGGGATGTCGCAGGTCGAGATTGCTGAAGTCCTTGGCATCACCCGCCGAACAGTATTCAATCGCTTACGTAAATTAGCGCGTGTTGCGGGCGACCTTTTGCGAGTCGCTCCTCGTTCGCCGGCATCGAAGGAAGGAACCTAAATTAAGTCATGTCCGCTTGTCCCTCACGCCTAGAACTCTCGCACTGGGAGGCTTGTTCCGAGCCCACCCGGCAGTCCGAGTTCAGTTCGCACGTGGGGACGTGTGAACGGTGCGCGTCTATTGTGTCCGACATTTCGGAGTCGCGAGCGCTGCTCCTCGGGAGTGACCCCTCGGCCGCCAGCGTGCGCGTCGCTCGGATTATCATTGAAACCGCCCGGCAGCGCAGAAGCCCGCGCCGATGGCTGCGCTTCTTGGCACCGGTGCTTTTAGTCCCTGCCGCTGCGGCGTTCCTGCTGTTCGTGCGGCCGTCGCTTCCATCGCATCACGATGGCGCAGTCAAAGGCCGCGTCATCGTCGAGACCTACTGCAAGCGGGATGGTAAGGTATTCCCGGCTGTCGACGGCGGAGAGTACTTTCCGGGTGACCGACTCAGGTTTGCCTACACGCAGAACAGGCCCGGCTTCCTTCTGGTTTTCGGCGTCGACGACGCGGGCGCCATCTTTCCATACTACGAAGAGAATCGACTGGTCGGGACGCCGGCCGAGCCTGGCGCGAAGGTGTTTTTGCCTGGCGCCGTTGAACTGGACGGCCACCAGGGGTGGGAGCGCATCTATTTGATTTGGACCGAATCTCCAATGGCTGAAGTCGCGGTGCGTTCGGCTGTCGCATCCTCGCTGGCTGCGGCAGGCGGTGACGTGCGCCGCACTTCAGTCCTTGACCTACCGGTAGAGCAAGTGTCATTGCTACTAAGGAGACCCTGAGATGCGGTCCTTGGGTTTAGGCCTGTTGGCCCTGTTGTTCGGACTTTGCGCCACGCCTGCGCTCGCGCAGACACGGCAAGTCCGTGTCGGGCTCGTGGTCGGCAACAATCTCGGCAAGGACGCCTCGCGCGGCCTACGCTACGCCGAGGACGAGGTGGGGCGCCTGGCGGACTTGCTCAAGAGCGCCGGTGACTTCGACGACGTCGTCACCTTGCGCGGGGCCAGCCGCGACGACATTGAAAAGGGCTTGTTGCAGGTTCGCAAGCGACTCGAAGCCGTGAAGGTCGCTGGGGACCAAACCCTGTTTCTCTTCTACTATTCGGGCCACGGCGACAACGAGGCCTTGGAGATCGGCTCCGAACGCTTGCCTTTGCGCGACTTGCGCGCCTACCTCGAACAACTGACCGCAGCGGATGTGCGTGTCGCGTTCGTGGATGCTTGTCAGTCGGGCGCGTTGACTGGTGTCAAGGGTGGGCGGCGGGTGCCTGGTTACGAGGTTCGCTTGGCCGATCCCGGGCAGGTCAAGGGCATGGCCATCGTGACTTCTTCGACGGGGAACGAGTTTTCCCAGGAGTCCGACGACCTCAAAGGCTCGTTCTTCAGTCAGAACATCATGGCGGGATTGCGCGGGGCTGCCGATTCGTCCCACGACGGACAGGTGACCTTGAGCGAGGTTTATCAGTTCGCATTCAAGCGCACCCTGGCCAACACTGCCGCCAGCCTCGTCGGCGGTCAGCATCCGACCTTCGACTATCGGATGGCGGGTGCGGGCGATGTGGTCCTCACGCGGACTCGCGCCAGGGATGCCCGCCTTGCATTTGTGCGCGAGAGCGGCTCGACCTACACAGTGCTTAACAAGTCTGCCGGCGACGTGGTCGCGGAAGTGCCGTCGAATCCCAGCGAGGACCTCTACCTTTCGTTGCCCGCGGGCGATTACCGAGTCGTGCGTCGCACGCTGGGCGATGTGCGTGAACGGACGTTGGCGCTTGCACCGGGCAGCGTGACGTCGGTCGATCCGAACGGGATGGCCCAGGTTGCCCAGAACAGTCAGCGCAACAAGGGCGGCGCTCTGCAATTGCGTAGCAAGTTGGGCGCCTACATCGGCGTGAGTACCTCCGTCGTTCCGGGCAGCCCGTCGTATTTAGGCATGGTGGCGCTTTCCTATGCCTACGATTTTCGATGGGTGGCGCTACGGGCGAGGGCGACGGGCACGTCGTTCGAAACCCAGCAGGATTTCTACCACTCGTCGCTGCTGCGAGCTGGGGGTAACCTCGATCTTCTCGTCTCGCTCGTGCGTCGGCCGGATTGGAGAATCGAGCTCGGCCCGAGTGCGGGGATGCCTTTCGTTCGCCAGCGCAGCACCGTGGATGATCGGGTCTCGCACTCGTTCGGATTGGCCTACGGTGCGGTCGCGGTCTTCAGCGTGAAGCTGCAAGATCGAACGTACGTTTCGCTCAATCTCGAGGGTGGTGGCGAGATGTTCAAGCTCGACGGGAAGCGCACAAACCGCGCTATTGGCAATGCCCTTCTGGGCGGCCTGGTCGCGTTCTAACGAACCCGCTCGTCTGCCGACTTGGCCTCTCTGTGGCCCCTGGTGTGTGCTTGGCCGGGCTCCGTGCGGGCTCCGTGCGGGCTCCGTGCGGGCTCCGTGCGGGCTCCGTGCGGGCTCCGTGCGGACGTCCGCTTGGATGTCCGCACGGACGTCCGCGCGGAGCGCGTCGCGACCGATTTTCCCCCTGTATACAAGCGTTTGAACCTCGTGTACATTGCACGCGTTGATTGCTCAGGGCGCTCAACTTCTGGTCCAATGTCCATTTTTTCAATTCCCACCTCGCATCGTCTGCTTGTTTCAAACGGCAGGCGAACTCGAAGTCGCGGGGCAGGGAAAACGTTGGATGCCAGGCAGGGTGCCGGAGCAACCGTGTATGGACCAGCGTCGCCGTCTCAGCTCTGGCTGCAATAAGTTCCGTCGGGGGAGAACCCCTTTGTTTACAACCTCGGGAGTGACCATGTTGCGTTCAATTCAATCTACGGCCTTTCTCGGAACCATTCTGCTGTCGGGCGTCGCACTCGCCCAAAAGCCCGCGGCAGCAGCCGGTGACACCCTCATCGACAGCGGCAAGCCAGGTGCTGCGCCTGCTGCTCCGGCAGAAGGCGCGGCTGCTCCGGTGGCGATTCCTGCCCCACCGCCGCCGGTCGATGAGCCTGTGATGGAAGCGCCCAAGGCGGCGAGGAAGCGGACCATCGGGGGCGCCGGTCTCGACACTCAGACGACCACGGTCGGTGGCGCTGCCGACGTCGGTGACTCGAGCTCCGAGAAGGACTGGGGCTTCAAGTTCAAGGGCTTCATGCGTGCCCCAATGCGCGTCGGTATCAGCCACAGTGTGCCGTCGGCGAACACGTCGCCCGACGTGCATCAGGGCGATCTGCAATTCCACTCCATCCCGGTCACGCCAGACAGCAACTACACGCGCTGGATGTACACCAATATTTCGCCCGGGCCCTGGGCCGAATTGTTGTTCCAGTACGGGAATCAGCGGGTCATGATGACCACCTCGATCGCAAGCTACAACATCACCTCGGGGGGCTGGCGTGAGCTGCAGGACCAACTCGGTATCGACCGCGCCTTCATCACTTTGAAGTTCCCCGAGGCGCTCGGCAATCTCGGCGGTATGGCCTGGGACGTTGGTATCTTCTCGAACCGCTACGGCGCGATGGGCAAGTACGACGCCGGGGAGTACGAGACGTACCTCATCGGACGCACCCGTCTGGCCGGTGCCACGGCCACCGCGGACATGGAAGTCAGCGACGACGTGAAGCTCATCTTCGAAGGCGGCGTCGGCGCGAAGGTCGATCAGCAATACCAGCGGTACAACAGCAACAATCAGGCAAGCTATGACTACCCGTCCTGGCAGCCCTATCCCGGCAACAAGACCCAACAGGGCACCAACGTACTCGCTCACCTCCACGCAGGCCTCGTGCTGAACAGCATCTGGACGCTGCAGGCACACTACATCGGTTCATTCGTCAAGGACGCGCGCTGGAACGTGGGTACGACTGCTGGAACGTCGGGGACCTTCCCGACTGACGTGGGCGGCGTACCCGGGTATGGCTACGTTCAGGTCGGTGGTTTGGACCTCAAGCTCGACGGTGGCTGGAGGGGCGATGGCTACCTCGGATACTCTTACGTCAAAGCCAAGAACGCTTTGACCATCAACGACTCCATCGAGGTCCTCCACTCGCAGGGTGGCTGGCAGCTCGCTCAGAACTACTTCACCGACGGCAACGGCGCCATCCACTCCGTGGCGGGTC
>Ga0302323_100002838_pt1 | contig 14081 bp, 13 predicted proteins | sample Fen_T0_3_FD_201950 | JGI IMG/M metagenome (GOLD analysis project Ga0302323, IMG submission 201950) | Peat permafrost microbial communities from Stordalen Mire near Abisko, Sweden - Fen_T0_3 | ecosystem: Environmental > Terrestrial > Soil > Wetlands > Permafrost | place: Sweden: Abisko... | reverse complement strand
AGCGCATAACGCAAGGCATCGGCTGCCTGCTTCGGATCGTTATGGGCCCCGCCGAAAGGTTCGGTAATGACCTCGTCGACCACCCCGAGTTTTTCCAGATGGTCGGCGTTGATTTTTAACGCTTCGGCGGCCAGAGGCGCGGCGGCGCGATCTTTCCAGAGGATGGCGGCGCAGCCTTCCGGAGAGATGACCGAGTAGTAACTGTTCTCGAAAATGAGCACGCGGTCGGTTACGCCGATGCCGAGGGCCCCGCCGGAGCCGCCTTCGCCGACCACGATTGCGATCGAAGGCACTTTCAACATGGCCATTTCGCGGAGATTGACGGCGATGGCTTCGGAGACGTGGCGTTCCTCTGATTCGATGCCGGGGAAGGCCCCAGGCGTATCGATGAAGGTGATGACGGGCATGCCAAATTTTTCGGCGAGGCGCATCAGGCGGAGCGCCTTGCGGTAGCCTTCGGGCTGGGCCATGCCGAAATTGCGTACGATGTTTTCCTTGGTGTCGCGGCCTTTTTGTTGCGCGACGATCATGACGGCCTGACCTTGGAAAAAGGCGGTGCCCCCGATGAGCGCGCGATCGTCGTTGTACTGTCGATCGCCGTGGAGCTCCTGAAAGTTTTCGAACAGCGCTCCCACATAGTCGAGGGCGTAGGGGCGCTTCGGGTGGCGGGCGATCTGCACCTTCTGCCAGGGCGTCAGGCTGGAGTAAATTTCGCGCTGGGTGGCGGAAATCTTGTTCTCGATGGCGTCGATCTCATGGCCGAGATCGAGCTTGTTTTCCTCGGAACGCTGGCGGAGTTGGTCGAGCTGGGCGCTGAGTTCGCGAAGCGGTTTCTCGAATTCGAGCGTGTAGATTGGCTTTTCCATCGCGCTCACGCTAGGGAGGTGCGGCGGTCTGTCAACGGGAGCGGCGCGATCAGGATTTACGTGGTTTGCCATTCTGGTGCACGGAATTCAGGTATCGTAGCCGCGCCCATTAAGTCGCGGTGCATCCGGCAAATCCACCATCGAGGAAAGGGGCTTAGGAAAGTAGCCGTAGATCGACAAAAAAAGGCGCCGTTTGAGGGGCGCCCTTGGGGAAAACAGCCGGTTCGGCTCTGCTGGCTCGCCGCTCAGGCCGCCGGGACGATGCGGATGCTCTCGACCGCGATGCGCTCGATGGGCGTGCTCTTTTCGCCGCCGCCGCCGTTCTTGGTCGGGACGGTCGCGAGGCGCTCGAGAACGTCATCACCGGCGATGAGCTGGCCAAACGCCGTGTATTGTTTGTCGAGGAAACGGGCATCGCCGTGGCAGATGAAGAACTGGCTGCCGGCAGAGTCAGGATTGGCCGAGCGGGCCATCGAAATGACGCCGCGCACATGGGCCTTGGCGTTGAACTCAGCCTTGATCTGGTAGCCGGGACCGCCGGTGCCGGGCATCCCGCCGACGCCTGCTTTGGTGTTCGGGCAACCGCCCTGAACCATGAAACCTTTAATAATGCGGTGAAACGCCGTGCCGTCGTAAAATCCTTCGCGCGCGAGTTTCTTGAAGTTCTCAACGGTTTTCGGCGCGACCTCGGGCCAGAAGCCGATGGTGATTTCGCCGTACGAGGTTTTGATGATAGCAGTTTCGTTAGCCGTGGCAGGTGTACTCATAAAGGTGCGAACTAGGCCGGGGAAACGTTTTGTCGCAAGCAGATTTCCACCATTGCCCCGCGGCCCGTGGGATGCCACTAGTGAAGCTCTTTCTGTTTCCCCCATGTATTTTTTCCTGATCGGCCTCGCCGCCGGTATGTTGGCGATCTTCGTTTTGTATTACCGCGCACAGCGGGAGCTGGAGCGTATTGGTGAGGAAAAGCAGGTCGTAACACAGGAAATCCAGATCGTCGTCGATTTCATGCGCCACATGGCGGAAGCGCTGGCTGAGAACCCGCGCCGCGAAGAACTTTATCAACGCATCGTGCATGCCTCGATTTTGTGCACCGGAGCGATGAGTGCCTGCATTTTCGAACGCACACCCGAGAACCTGATGCGGGGAGCTGCATTGGAGGGGCTTTTCCCCCCGCACCGACCGTTGCCCGAAGCAGTGAAAGGCAAACTCACTTCCCGCGCCAAATTCATCGAACAGGTGCTCAAGTACGAAACGTTTCCAGTAGGAGAGGGCGTTGTCGGTCGCGTGGCCGCGACGCGAAAGGCCGAGCTGATCGCTGACGCGTCGGCCGACCCGCGTATTGTCAAACACGATGATCCCTCGCTAGCAGTGAAGTCGGTCATCGCCGTGCCCCTAACCTTTCGAGACCGCTTCTTCGGGGTGCTCGCGGTGGCGAATCCCGCCGACAGCCAGGCGTTCACCGAAACCGATTTTGCCCTCGTGCAATCGCTCGCCGAGCAAGCCGCGCTCGCCCTCCACAACGCCGAATTCATCAATTTCCAGATCGAGAAAAAACAGCTCGATCTCGACCTCTCGCTCGCGAGCGGCATCCAGCAGATGCTGCTTCCCCGTGGTGCGCCGAAGATTGCGGGCTTCGATGTCGATGCCCGCTACATCCCGGCGCAGAAGGTTGGCGGCGATTTCTACGATCTCTTTCCGCTCTCGGAAACGCGGCTCGGCGTGGCAATTGCCGACGTATCGGGCAAGGGGATACCGGCTTCGCTGCTCATGGCGATCTGCCGCACGAATCTCCGCCAGATCGCGCCCCGTTTCGGCTCCCCAGCGCGGGTATTGTCAGAGCTCAACCGCGTGCTCAGCGGTGAACTGCGGCAGGAGCTCTATATAACGATTGTTTATGCGGTGATCGACACGGTGGAGAACGAAGTGGTTTTCGCGCGGGCTGGCCACGAGCTGCCGTTGTTTTCGCGTTACGATGCGCCGGGTGGACAACTCGTGACCGAATTTGTCGGTGCCGAAGGCATGCCGCTCGGCATGGTGGACCCAGACTTTTTTGAGGCGGTAATTACGGACCGGCGCGAACCGTTGCGGCGCGGAGAAACCTTCGTGCTCTACACCGACGGCATCACCGAAGCGCCCAACGAAGAGAGTCGCGAGTTCTCCGGCACGCGCCTGGCCGACACGGTCCGCAGCCTGCACTCACGCACCGCGCATCAGCTCAACGACGGCATTCTCGATGCCGTGCAACGGTTTTCCGGCGGCGTGACTCAACGTGACGACCTCACCCTCGTGACAGTGAAACGGGTGTAAACAGCCATCGAGGGAACGAGCCTTTGCAAAAGGGTGTGCGCTAAGTGCCATACGGGAATTAGCTGCAGCCTCACGCTCCGAAGCTCGTTGTCAGAAGGTGGAGCCGCTCTCCGAGCGGGCTATTCGACATTCTGGTTTGACCATGCTCAGCCACGTGTTTGCGACAACGCGCACCACCTTTTCTGCACGATGCTCCCAAGCGTGGATATTTCTCAATCAGAGCCGGCAGTCTCCAATTCCCGTATAGCTCCTGGGCCGGCAGCATTTAGATCGAGAGGGGGCCGAGATGCTTTGGAAAGATCGCGGAAGCGCGGAATGAGCTTGGAGGGGTCTGATAGTTTGTAACGTAATACGTTACAAATGGGTTTTTCGTCGGCCGCGACTGCGCGGAGGTTTTCGCGGAAAACCGGAGTGTAAACGCGAAGAGAACAGAGATATTTCTAGTTCGTTCCGCGGCCTCCGTCCCTCCGCGCTTCCGCGATAAGGTTTTTTGCGAATAGACGAGCGCGCAGTGCCCTCCTGGCCGGCCTGTTGAAACGGTGTTTGAAATCGCGGGCGTGGGGGGCTGTCAGCACCGAGAGCGACGGCCGCGCGCTCCGACAGCAACTGTACCGTGCGGCCCGGGTCGTCGCTGTTCACGTTCTCGTAAAAGCGATTTGCCTCCGACGGCGCTGCGCCCCCAGTCTTATTGCTCATGTCAACCGCTTCTTCCTCCACGCTCGATCGTTTCTCGCTGCCCGACGCGGGCGGACACTTTGGTCCGTACGGCGGCATCTTCGTGCCGGAGACGCTGATGACCGCGTTGCAGGAGCTCGATCAGGCCTACGAAGCCGCGAAGATCGACCCGCAGTTTCAAACCGAACTGAAGCATCACCTCAAGGAATTTGCCGGTCGGCCGACCGAGCTCTACTTTGCCGAGCGGCTAACGAACTATTGTGGTGGGGCAAAAATCTATCTCAAGCGCGAAGACCTGCTCCACACCGGCGCGCACAAAATCAATAACGCCCTCGCCCAAGTTCTCCTCGCGCGGCGCATGGGCAAGAAGCGCATCATCGCCGAGACCGGCGCGGGTCAGCACGGCGTCGCCACGGCGGCGGCTTGTGCGAAGTTCGGCCTCGAATGCGTTGTCTACATGGGCGCGGTCGACATGGAACGGCAGGCCCTAAATGTGTTTCGCATGCGTCTCATGGGCGCGGAAGTCCGCAGCGTCGAGGCCGGCCAGAAAACGCTCAAGGAAGCCGTCAACGAAGCGCTGCGCGACTGGGTGACCAACGTCCGCAACACACACTACGTACTCGGCACTGCCTACGGCCCGCACCCGTATCCGAAAATGGTGCGCGATTTTCACCGTGTAATCGGCCTTGAAGCCAAGGAACAGATTCTCGCCCGCGAAGGCCGGTTGCCCGACGAGCTCATTGCCTGCGTCGGCGGTGGCAGCAACGCCATCGGCCTGTTCTTTGAATTTCTTGAAGATACGGCCGTTCGCATGACGGGCGTTGAGGCGGGTGGGCGTGGCATCCGACGGGGCGAACATGCGGCGCGCTTTGCCGGTGGCCGTTTGGGTGTGTTGCAAGGCTGCAAAACCTTCCTGCTTCAGGACGCCGACGGTCAGATCGAACCGACCCACTCGGTATCGGCTGGGCTCGATTACGCCGCCGTTGGCCCAGAGCACGCGTTCTATCACGAACGCGGCCGCATTGATTTCGCCTACGCCTGTGACGACGAAGTACTCGCTGCCTTCCAGCTACTCTCCCGACTGGAAGGGATTATTCCCGCGCTCGAATCGACGCATGCCGTGGCCCACGCGATCAAACGCGCACCCCAGCTAGCGAAAGACAAAATCATCATCGCGAGCCTGAGTGGACGTGGGGATAAAGACGTGCAGCAGGTGCAAGCACTACTCGATCGAAAAATCTCGTAGTGAAATCCCAGACACCAAAGGCCCAAACTCCAAAGAATAAGCGATGAGTGGAAGGACCAGAGATTTGGCGGAAAGAACGGCTTTGTTTGCAGGGACCGTGAGGGCATTTGTTCGTCGGCTACCGCGCACAATCTCGAATATCGAAGACGTAAAGCAAGTTGTCCGGGCCTCAGGTTCGGTGGCGGCCAATTGCATCGAAGCCGACGAGGCATTTGGCGATAAGGATCGAGTTATGAAGTTCAGGATTTGCCGAAAGGAGGCCAAAGAGTGCCAGCTTTGGTTGCGCTTGTTACATACAGGGAACGACGAGGAACTGGAAAAGGAGAGGTCAGCTTTGACGCAGGAAGCCCACGAGCTAAAGCTCATTTTTTCATCTATCGTGAAGAAACTGGAGTGATCTTTTTGCGCTTTTCCAGGCTGTCATATTTGAAGTTTGGCGATTTGGAGTTTGTGATTTTTCATGCATGAAATTGCATTTCGTGCATGAAAAGCATGACTGGTTTTGGCCGCGCCAACGCCTCGCTCGGTGGGCAAACGCTCACCGTTCAAGTGAGCTCGGTGAATCGCAAGACGCTCGATCTTACCGTGAAATTGCCGGAGGAATGGGAATCGCTCGAGCCGCAGATCAACGACCTCGTGCGTAAATACGCGGTGCGCGGCAAGGTCCACGTCGATCTCGAACTTACCGGTGCAAACGGCGGCGCCACCGTGCCTTGGGATGAAACCGCCGCGGGTGAAACCCTGGAGAAGTTGGCGGCGTTTGCCGCGAAGCAAGGCTTCTCTTTTCAACCGACCCCCGAGCTGCTCTGGCAGATTGCCAATTCGCAGCGCAAGTCCAGTAGCGTGCCCGCGACTGAGACCGCGCAACCCGTCGTCCTTGCGACCCTCGAAGCGGCGCTGAAGGCCTTTGTGGAGATGCGCGGGAAGGAAGGCTCGGCCCTGCTTAACGATTTTCTTGCGCGCCTGGCCATTTTGCAGAACCACGCCACAGCGATAACGGAGCGCGCCCCGCAGGTGCCGAAGAACTACCGCGAGCAACTCATGCAGCGCCTGCGCCAGGCCGGACTGGAACTCGATTTGAACGATGACCGCGTGCTCAAGGAAATCGCGCTTTTCGCCGATCGCTGCGACATCGCCGAAGAACTCACCCGTCTGCGCAGCCACTTCGAGCAATTTACCACGCTGCTAAAGAGCAACGGCGAGATCGGTCGCAAGTCAGAATTCATCCTGCAGGAGATGGGCCGTGAAGTTCACACGATCGGCAGCAAGGCCAACGACCTCGTCATCTCGCGAAACGTGATCGAACTCAAAAACGAACTCGAACGCGTCCGCGAACAGATCGCGAACGTGGAGTGAGTGACTATGGTTCGAATGCTCCATCCAGCTTCTTCATCGCGGAAACGCGGAGCGGCGAACGCATCGCGGATAACCTAACGCGTCGGACTTTGTTGTTTGAGGTTGAGATGGGCTATAGCATTTCGAATAAAATTGTAGCCGCGTCCATTGTGACGCGGGTTCTGCGCTCCTACGATTCACCGCTGCTTAATGGCAGCGGCTACGGCCTCAGTCTTATTTGAACCGCCCTATGCGGAAGTTTCGGTGACCAACTTTTCGATCTGTCGGCGGTCAACCTTGCCGCGGGAATTGCGGGGGAGTTCGGGCAGCACGACCAGGCGTTCGGGGATTTTCCAGAGTGCGGTGCGGGCGCGCAACGATTGACGCAGAGGCGCCGTGGCGATGTCACCGGCCACGACAGCGGCGAGGGCGTCAGGCCGGGTCGGGTGAATCATTGCGTAAACTTCACGCACGCCGGGCGTCGCCCGGATGAGGCTTTCAATTTCACCCAGATCGATGCGTCGTCCGCCGATTTTGGCGGTACGGCCGGTTCGGCCGAGCAACACGAGTTCGCCAAATTCGTTCAGCTGCGCGCGATCGGGTGGTGAGTGGTGACCGGCGCCGAGCACCGCGGCGCTCTCGACCAGGAACCGACCGTTGCTGCGAAAATTCAGGCGCACGCCTTCCATCGGCGTGCCGACACTGCGACCGGTGAGCGTTGCCTCGCCGGTTCGGTCGAAGCAGATGCCACCAGTTTCGCTCGATCCGTAGAACGAGTGAATGCGTTGGCCAAAATGCTTCGTGAAAGCCGTCGCGATCTCGGGCGTGAGCGGAGCACCGGCCGAGATTACCAGGCGCAGGCTGGCCAGAGCGGCGGGATCGACGTCAGCTTGCGCCAGGGCGCGCAAAAGCATCGGTACGGCGGGAAAGACGGTGGGTTTCCAGCGTGCGCAGTCGGCCGCCAGTGCGTTGGGCAGGGGACTCGCGGCGGTAATAATCGGCGTGCCTTGCACCAGCAGCGGCACGATCAGGTTGCCGAGTCCGTACGAGTGCCCGAAGGGGAGAATGCCAAGATTTAGATCATTGGGTTGGATGCCCATTGACGCGCAAACCTGCCGCCCGTCCGCGATCATCTGTGCGTGGGTAAAGACCAACGCTCGCGGAGTGCCGGTGCTGCCGCTGGTCAATTTCACCAGGCAAAAATCGATGCCCCGCGCGGGAGGATGCGTCGCGAGGGAAAGCAGCCGACCTCCTTCCCAGATCCAATCGACACCGGCGGCGAGGGCAGTAGCAGCTCGTGCTTCGGCAGGCTCGGCCGGGTCGAGCGGCACCACAATTGCACCTGCTTGGAGCAAGCCGATGAAAACCGCCAGCCAGCCGGGGCCATTTGGTTCGGCCAGGGCAACCCGGCGTCGGGCGAGCGAAACCCCTGCCGGAACGGCACCACGCCAGCGTTCAGCCGCTGCCTGCAAACTGGCGCGTGACCACATGCGCCCGCCTTCGCCCTCAATCACGGCGGTAGCGTTGGGCGCTTGGAGGACATTTTGCCGCCAGAGGTTGGCGAGGGTTTCCGACATTTTGGGCCAAGATTTTTGCGCGTTGGGGCGGGGTGCGAGAAAAATCTCTGCCCGGCGACACTTTGCGGCCCGGAAATTTGCTCGCAGCGCAGGCTTGAGCCCGGACGCAGGTTCCCTTTGCTCGTGCGAGATGCCTCTAGCCAACCTCCCCGCTTCTCCGTCCCAATTGGCCCGCTACCCTGTGGAGGCCCGGGACGCCTATGAACGCTTTCGCACGACCGGCGACATGGATGCTCTGGGCATCGTTATTCTCGCCGCGGTTCGCGACTTCATGCCAAAGCGCAATCTAGGTGCCGGTAACATCGAGCTCCGGCCCGAAATGAAGCTGATGGAGGATCTCGGTTATGACTCCCTGGCTGTGGCGGAAACCGTTTTTTTCTTCGAAGATCTTTTTAAGGTGCGTATTCAGAATACCGAGTTGATGTCCGTGCGCACAGTCGCCGAGCTGCAGAAATTTGTCGTCCAGAAGCTTGGCGAAAACGCTGGCAAGCCCACCGCCTGATGTCCTCGTTTCCCGGCGGGCGCCAAGTCCTCGTAACTGGTTTGGGTTTCATCACGCCGATCGGCAATGACCGCGCGAGTGTGAGCGCTAACTTGCGGGCGGGAAAGCACGGCCTCGCGCCGGTGGAATTTCTGGGAAATCCGCAAGTCCCGGTCAAGGTGGCGGGCACGGTTAAAGATTTCTCGGTCGACAGCACCAGCTGTCGCGAATGGACTTGGCCGACGCGTTACGACTTGCCGCGTGAAACCTTGCGCGGCATGGCGCCGCACGGCGTGTACGCCTTTTGTGCCCTGCAACAGGCGCTCGCCGACGCCGGCCTGAAGCCCGAGGACGTCGCGAACGACAATGAGACCGGCTTATTTTGCGCCTCCGCTGGTTCGGCCATGTTGATGTACAACAATCTTGCCCTGATGCATGCGGTCCGCGGCGAGCGGGGCAACCCGATGGGTGTGGTGAGTTCAATCGCCGGCACGTTGAATTTTAACCTGGCGGCTCATTTTCATATTACGGGCGCGGTTTGCGGGTTCGTGTCGGCTTGCGCCTCGGCGAGTCACGCCATCGGTTATGCCTGCGATGAGATTCGGCTGGGGCGGTTGAAACGCGTGTTGGTGGTCGGCGCGGAGGAGTTGAACGCGGAAACACTGCTGCCCTTCGCGGCGATGCGCGCCCTGTCTCAACAGAGCGATCCCATGCTGGCTTCACGACCCTTTGACGCCGGACGGGACGGATTTGTCGGTGCGGGTGGTTCGGTCGTGCTGGTTTTGGAGGAAGCGTCGTTCGCTAAATCCCGGGGCGCGGCAGTTTACGCCGAAGTCGCTGGCTGGGGCCAGGCGGCCGATGGTTACAGCGTGGCGATGTCGCATCCGGCTGGCGCTGGTTTGCAACGTGCGATCGGGAATGCACTGAGAGACGCGGGGGTCGGCGCGAAGTCCATCGACTACGTCAATGCGCACGGCACCTCGACTCCGGTGGGCGACCGCGCCGAGGCGATTGCGTTGAAAGCGGTTTTCAACGCTGCCGGCACTCGCCCCAACGTCAGCAGCACAAAGGGTCTGACCGGGCACCCGCTCTCGCTCGCGGGAGCGATGGAGGCGGCCTTCTGCGTTTTGGCGATTAAAGAAGGTTTCACCCCGGGCAATCCGCATCTCGTGATGCCCGATGAAGCCTGTGCCGACCTGTTGTTGCCGCGCGAAACACTGGCGACCGGGCCAGCGACAGTTTTGAATAACAGCAGCGGCTTTGGCGGCAGCAACGTCTGCCACGTGTTCAAACGCTGGTTCTCACCGTAAGCTTTGCGAGGCGGAACCTCCGCTTAGTATTCTCTCAATTCACTCTCATCGTGCTTCACCTCACCGATGTTTGTTTTCGCTATCGCGCCGGTGCTCCGCTCGCGGTTGAGCAGGTGTCGCTTGAGCTAAAGGCCGGTGAAATTTTCGGACTGCTCGGTCCGAATGGTGCCGGCAAATCGACGCTCATGGCGTTGATCAGCGGGCTGCGGCGGCCGCAACAAGGCACCATCCGGCGCGCGCCGGAGGTGGCGGCCCGCGGTGGCTTCGCCCTGGTGCCGCAGGAACACGCGTTTTATCCCATGCTCACCTGCCGCGAAAACTTGGATTTTTTCGGCGGCGTACTTGGGCTCAAGGGAGCGGTTCGTCAGGCCCGCGTCGACGCAGCGATTGCAGCGACGGGACTCGAGCAGGTCACGGGCAAACGGGCTTCCGAGTGCTCGGGTGGGTTAAAGCGCAGGCTGAATCTCGCGATTGGCCTGGTTGGTGATCCTCGTTTGTTGTTGCTCGACGAACCGACGGTGGGCGTCGATCCACAATCCCGGGCCTTCCTGCTCGACGTGGTGCAAGGTTTGCGGAAGCAGGGGAAAACCATCGTTTACGCTTCGCACTACATGGAGGAGGTGCAGCAAGTCGGCGACCGGGTGGCAATCATTGATCACGGGCGGCTGTTGTGCTGCGGCACGCTGGGTGAACTACTCACGCAGACACAGGCGAAGCTGGCGGTGCGCGTCGCTTGCCCGCTCTCTCCTGATTTGCAGGCGCGGCTGATGGCGGAGTGCGGCCTGGAGCCTGCGGCCGACGGCCAGGGCTGGCTGAGCTTCATGGTGCGGCCGAATCAGGCGGTTGAGGAAGAGTTGCGAAACCTCCGACAACTCGGCTTGCAAGTCACCAGTTTCCAATACGGCTGCCGCCATCTGGAAGACGTTTTCCTGAAACTTACGCATCGTTCGCTCCGCGATTGATATGAGTGTCCTCCTCGCTGTCATCAAAAAGGAACTACGTGCGATGTCCCGCGACGTGCATGGGTTGTTGGTGTTGTTTGCCATGCCGGCGGCGTTCATCTTGATCATGTCGATGGCGCTGCGAGACACGTTTAAATTGAACGTCGCGGAAAAGGTTCGCTGGCAATACTGGGACGAGGATCGCAGCGAGGCATCGTCAGCCCTTTTGAAGCGTTTGCCCGCGCCAGAGGGAAAAGTGGTTTTGCGTGAACGGAGTGACCTCGACCTGAAACTCGCATCAGGTAACCTCCAGATGGGGTTGGTGGTGGAAAATGGATACGCGAAAGCGCTCGCCGATGCCGACAACCACCATGCCTTCGTAACGATTTGGACGGAGCCAGGTACCCCGCCGGCGTTGATCGGTGCTTTCCGCGCCGAGGTCGCCCGGGCAGTCTCATTGGAGAGGATGTCTACGCTTCTGAATGCGACGGCGGAAACTCCGGAGGAAAATTTGTCGGTTAAGAAGCTCGCCGACGAGACGCTCTTTGAACTGAAATTCCGCCGCGACCGCGCGGGATTGGGCGAACTCACGTCGGTGCAACAAAGCGTTCCAGCATGGCTGGTTTTCGCGATGTTCTTTGTGGTCATCCCGCTTTCCACGATCTTCATCGCGGAAAAGCAGCAAGGCACGCTGGCGCGCCTGCGCAGCTTGCAGGTGAGCACGGCGGTCTTGCTGGCGGGGAAAGTGGTGCCGTTCTACCTCGTGAATCTGGTGCAGACCGGGCTCATGCTCGCGGTCGGGCGTTACATCGTGCCGCGGTTGGGTGGCGACGCTTTGCAGCTGGATATTGATTGGCTGGCACTCTGGGTCGTGGCGAGTGCCGTGAGCCTCGCAGCGATCGGCTTTGCGCTGGCTGTGGCGGCGATCGCCAAAACCACGGAACAGGCAACTACCGTGGGCGGCGTGGCGAATATTCTTTTCGGGGCGTTGGGCGGCGTGATGGTGCCCAAGCTCGTAATGCCTGCCGCAATGCAATCAGCGACGATGCTTTCGCCAATGGCTTGGGGACTGACCGGATTTCTCGACGTATTCGTTCGCGGCGCGCATCTCGGTGGCTTGCTGATGCCGGTTGGTTTGTTACTGGGGTTTGCCGCGCTCTGCCTCGCTGTCGCCAGTTGGCGGATACGCCAGCCGGAGTAAACGGAAGTTTCTGGTCTCACCGCTTTCTGCCAGTTCCGATTCGGACCCGCAGTTTGTCATTTAATAGATGACAAACTTTAGCCCAGATCGCGTCCCTGTTCGCGGGCTATGACCCAGGCCAGCAGCAACAAAGTGCGCTCAGCGTCAGGCGAGGCGGCTCTCGCGCTTATGATCAAGTGCAACCGCTGGCGTGACACGCCGAGGAAGCGAGCCAGATTGATCTTTTCGCCGCGCTTGATGAGCTGTTTGGCAACGCGCTGCCGCAGTTCGTTCCAGAGGGGCGTGTCCGAACCGGGCTTGAGTGTACGGTAGGACTTGCGCTGCCGCTCGGGCCCGAGTTTTGCCGCCTGCAGCCCGGTTTCCCTAGCGGCATGAATCAAAGAATCAACCGCCAGATCCAACAACTTTAGCCTGGGATGTATTGGGAACGCCATGGCCAAAAGGATCGGTTTCCGGAGGGTTTGTCATCTATTAAATGACAAACACCTCAGGAGAATTTTTGGATTTAGCGTGATTTCAACTAATTTACCTAGGGACTTGTCATTTAATAGATGACAAACCTCCTAGTGACGGCCGGGAATCCCGCATTGCTTTTGAATTCCAGGAGTCTGGCGGTAGTGGGCTGGTCGCCTGGCGCAGTTGACGCCGGCACGGGAGCTTAACCTCTCGCCGTCACCGGCTGGCGAGCGATCCCTGAGTAAACGGTTTTCGCGGACGGGCACGGCTGCAGCGAGAAACGCAAGCGGCGATGGTTCAAAGGGTGATCGCGGCGTGGATCGCAGACTTCGCGGGAAATTAACCCACCCTTGCTAACGCGCCGTCAGACGGCGCGGCGCAGCTTCGTATAAAACGCGCTTTCCTTTGCGGCCAGATCCATGAGCAGGCCGTGCAGGAGAGGGAGATCGAGCTCGGCGCGGCCTTTGTTCATGCGGGCGGCGTGCAGGGCGAATTCGCGCCATTCGTCGCCGATGGCGGTGAGTTCGAGCGAGAGCTCCTGGAGCCGCGGATTGTTCAGAAGCGCGGCGGCTTCCTGGAGAAACGCGGCGTAGAGAAAGCGGAAGCCAGCGCCGCCCGTGCCGATTTCCTCTTGCATCCGGACAATGTGGCCAACGAAACGTCGGGTAAACTCCAGATCTTTTTTGGCCGGTAGCTTGAGCACGCGGCGGGCGAGCAGGCGAATCCCGCCGCAGCCGACAAAGGGCACCGGAACGCTGAGCATGAGGAAACAGTTCTTGCGGATAGCGCCGCGCAACAGCGGGACATGGTCGACCTTGGGCAGCGGTCCGTCGAAATAGTAGAGCAGGCCTTTCGGCGCGAGCGCTCCGCGAACAAATCGCGCCCGCTGCAAGTCGGCCAGCGCACAGCGCGTGGGTGCATTGAAGACAGGATCGCTGATAAGGTAGTCGTTTCCCTCCCGGCCGTAAGCGACGAGGTTATGCGCGTTGAAGTGAAAGCGCATGTTCACCGGAAAGTAGGGCAAAAAGAACACCGAGGACTGCAGCCCCACGGGCCTGCCTTGGTCGATGAGTTCGTCGAGGCGGCGGCGCCCGTCAGCGGATGAACGAAATGTTTCAAAGCGCAACGGCAGGCGCAGCTGACGTTTCATGCCTTTCAGGATGAAGCGCGGAACCATTCGGTAGCCGATAAGCGGAAGTTGATTGATCTTTACGAACGGGATGTAGGCAAACGAGAGCGATGAACTTAACCCGAAGACCATGGCTTCGGAAAACGGGCGGCCTTCGTGGTGCAGTAGAGACGAGATAACCCCGCTCTCACAATGCGCCGACTGCCGGTGCTGAAAGGCGCTGAGCGCTGGTTGTGGAATCGCGGATGAAAGTGACATGAGAAAAGTTGGCGCGCTCAATCGAGCGATCGGAGTTGGGCGCTGCTCAGGCCCAAAGCGTCAGCGTACCCCGCCAATAGCCCAGGACTCAGCCGCGCGAACCCTTTTGCCGTGAGGTGACGGCGGACGCGCCAGCACCAAAGCCCGGTGGCTTGAGCCAGCGTTGGCACGTCCATGCGCAGGCGAAACATGTGGTATTCCATCGGGCTGGTCTCACCACGTCGTGCGCGTTGCCGGGCTTCCTCGGCCAGCTTGGCAAACCACGCCACGGCTTCCTCGGTAACGGTAATCTCGGC
>Ga0302323_100002837_pt1 | contig 14085 bp, 12 predicted proteins | sample Fen_T0_3_FD_201950 | JGI IMG/M metagenome (GOLD analysis project Ga0302323, IMG submission 201950) | Peat permafrost microbial communities from Stordalen Mire near Abisko, Sweden - Fen_T0_3 | ecosystem: Environmental > Terrestrial > Soil > Wetlands > Permafrost | place: Sweden: Abisko... | reverse complement strand
CATCAGCGACGACGGCAAGCTCATCTTCGGCGTCTCGGGCCAGCCGTTCTTCGGCAGCGCCAATGCATTCGTGTGGACGCAGGGTGCGGGCATGAAGAAGCTGGCGGATGTCATCACGGCTGCCGGCCTGACCATTCCCGAGGGCACGACGCTGACCAACGTCATCGCGTCGTCGACCGACGGCACGGTCATCCTCGGGCAGGCCACCAAGGCTGACTTCAACATCGTTTCGTTTGTGGTGCACCTCCCGCGCTCGGCCTACGGACTGTGAGCGCGCATCCAATGACTACCCTCATTTCCATGGCAAACCCGATGCGCCTCGCGCGCCGCAGTGCAACATGGCTCATTCTCGCATCCCTGGCGGTTGCCGGCTGCAGTGGCAACGATGATTTCGTTCCCGGCGTCCCGACCAAGCTTGCGCTCGAGAAGGAAGCGTTCACCTTCACGTCACTTGGCCAGAGCCAGTTGTTCCTGGCGACGGCGACTGATGGCGGTGGCGATCCCGTAAGCACGCCGCTCAACTGGTCCACGTCGGATCCGGCCATCGTGAAGATCAATGGCGACGGTCTCGCGACGGCGATCAGCCCGGGCGAGGCGACGGTCATGGTTTCGTACGGCACGCTCTCGTCGGAGATGGCCGTCACCATCACCCAGACCCCTGTGCACCTCGCCATTGGCCTGGGCGACCGTCAGCACGCCGCGCCCTCCACGGTGCTCAACACGCCGCTCACGGTGATCGTCACTGACGCGCTCTACTCGCGTGTCGCCGGGGCCCAGGTCCAGTTCGCCACCACGAGCCCCGGCGCCAGCATCTCCCCAACCACGCTGGTTACGGCCGACGAGTTTGGACAGGCGGCTGCCACCATGACCCTGGGTTCGGCGCTGGGGGCGTATACCGCCACCGCCACGCTTCCGGGCACCGACGCCAGCGTCACCTTCAATGAGACGGCGGCCATTCCCGGACCGTTCGACATCGAGGTGGTGTTCGTCAACGGAAGCCCGACGGCGGCGCAGGCCGACGCGTTTGCCCAGGCAGAAGCGCGCTGGGAAGAGATCATCACGGCCGACTTGCCCGACGATCACGCAACTCTCGACCCGTACGCCTGCGGCAACCCAACGGCGGTCGACCGCCCGATCGACGACCTCGTGATCTTCGTCGACCTGGGTGAGATCGACGGCTCCGGTGGCATCCTGGGTCAGTCGGGGGTGTGCTTCCTCCATGATGTGGGCCTGCTTCCGGCCATCGGGCAGATGAGGCTGGACGTTGCTGACCTCAACGACCTCGAGGCAAACGGGGTCCTCGTCCCGGTGATCATCCACGAAATGGGTCATGTGCTGGGCATCGGCACGCTGTGGGACTCGCAGGGTCTGCTCGCCGATGCGTCGCTGTCAGGCGGCACGGATCCGCACTTCACCGGAACGAACGCGCTCGCCGCGTTCGAAACGGTGGGTGGAGACACCTACGTCGGCGCCAAGGTGCCGGTCGAGAACCAGGGCGGATACGGCACGGCCGACGCGCACTGGCGCGAGTCGGTGTTCACCAACGAGCTCATGACCGGATATATCGGCGCCGGCGAGAACCCGCTCAGTGTCGTCACGATCGCCTCGCTCCAGGACAACGGCTACGAGGTTGACCTGAGCAAGGCAGATGCATTCTCGATCCTGGCGCTGCTCCGGACGGGGCCGTCGAAGACGATCAAGCTGCACAACGACATCCTGGGCGGGCCGATCAGGATCATCAACAAGCAGGGCAGGATCGTCGGGACCTACCGCAAGTAGGGCGGCAGGCTGTCAGGACAGGACCGGAACCTCGGGGCACGCGCCCCGAGGTTCTTGTGTCCGCTCACCTCACCGCGTTGGTATTGGGAGATCAAATGCGCTACCGCTCCACCGGTCGTCTTCCCGTCCTTGTGTCGCTCTGTCTTGCGGCGGCCCTCGCCGCCTGTGGCGAGGACAGCGTTGCCCCGCCCGCGAAACTCGAGCCCAGTTTCAAGCTCGTCAACGTCTTCCAGCCGGTGGACCTGACCCCCGACGGCAGCATCGCCCTGATGCAGCAGTACAACCAGAACGGCGATTTCTACTTCTATCACACGGACACCGGCGACCTCGAATTCAAGGGTTCAGTCGGCGATGCCTCCCGCGATGAAGCGTTGGCAATCTCCGCCGACGGGGCGGTGGCAGGCATCCACGGTGTGCCGACGCAGGCTGGCATCTGGACCCCGCGGGGCGGCTGGACCGACCTGCCAAGCGTGTTCACCAATGGATGCGGTGACGAGGTCGCCAGCGCGTGGGATATCACGGCCAACGGCCGGACGGTGGTGGGCATGGCGTGGAACGACTGCGGTGTCCAGGCCTTCAAGTGGGACGGGACCGGGTCGGGCGTCATGACGCTTCTCGAGCGGGTGGGCGAAGGATTTCCGGGCTCAACGCACGGGCCGGACAATCGCGCCTCCGCCGTCTCCGACGACGGGAGCCTCATTGGCGGCTGGGCGGGGACGGCCCAGGTGGGTCGGGCGCCTGCGATCTGGCACGCCGATGGGTCGGGGGCCCTGCTCACCGGGCTTCCCGCCGACTACGAGGGAGAAGTCATGGCGATCAGCGCCGATGGGCAAATCGCGGCCGGGTACTGGGGCGAGAATGCCTTCTACTGGACCCAGGCGGGCGGCACCGTCAACATCGGCAGGCTTCCCCCTGAGGAAGGTGACTTCGGCGGAGCCACGGCCAACGCTATCACCGCTGACGGCAAGCTGATCTTCGGGGTGTCGGGTCAGCCCTTCTTCGGGAAGCCGAAGGCGTTCGTGTGGACCCAGGCCGCCGGGATGCGGCCGCTCGCGGATGTGATCACCGCCGCCGGCCTGATCATTCCCGAAGGCGTCACTCTCACGAACGTGCTCGCGTCGTCAAACGACGGCACAGTCGTCCTCGGGCAGGCAACCATGGCCGACTTCAGCATTCAATGCTTCGTGGTGCGGCTTCCCGTCTCCGCGTACGGACTGTGAGCCCGCATCCAATGACTTCCCTCATCTCCATGGCGATCCCGATGCGCTTCGTGCGCCGTACCGGCTCCTGGCTTGCGCTCGCGACCCTGGCCGTCGCCGGCTGCAGTGGTGGTGACGACTTCGTCCCCGGCGTCCCGGCCAAGCTTACGCTCGAGAAGAGCGCGTTCACCTTCAACGCCATCGGCCAGACCCAGGTGTTCCTGGTGACTGTCGTTGATGGCGGCGGTACCCCGGTTGATGTGCCGCTGGTCTGGTCCACGTCCAATCCGTCCATCGTGAAGGTGAATGGTGCCGGCTTGGCGACGGCCATCAGCCCAGGTGAGGGCACGATCAACGTGTCCTACGGCTCCCTGTCGTCGGAGCTCGCGGTCACGGTGGCGCAGACCGCCAGCCGCCTCGAGTCGGTGTCCGGCGATCTACAGGCCACCGTGCCGGGGCGCGTGCTGCCCGTGGACCTCGTGGTGCGCGTCACCGACGCGCTCAACTACTCCGTTGGCGGCACCCCGGTCACTTTCGCCACCACCAGCCCCGGTGCCACCATCACCCCGGCAACGGTCACCGCCGATGAGTTCGGGTTCGCCCGCGCCACGATGACGCTCGGCCCTGCGGAAGGGGAATACACTGCCACCGCCACGGTGACGGGGACCGACATCAGTGTCGGATTTACCAGTACGGCCCGCGTCCCCTCGGGTCCGTTCGACATCGAAGTCGTGTTCACCGGCGGCAACCCGACTCCCAAGGTGGCACAGGCGTTCGCCGCGGCGGAGGAGCGCTGGGAGGCCATCATCACCTCCGACCTGCCCGACGACCACGCGACGCTGGACGCGTACGCCTGCGGCAACAGTCCGGCAATGGACCGTCCCATCGACGACCTCGTGATCTTCGTGCAGGTGGGCCCAATCGACGGCGGTGGCGGCATCCTCGGGGGAACGGGAGTGTGCTTCCTTCACGACGTGGGTCTGCTTCCGGCCATCAGCCAGATGACGCTGGACTCGGACGACCTCGCCAACATGGCCGGGCAGGACCTGCTGCTCCCCGTGATCGAGCATGAAATGGGTCACGCACTCGGCTACGGCACGCTGTGGGGCGAGACGCAGTTCGGCGATCGGGGATTCCTGGCTGATCCGTCGCTGTCGGGCGGCACTGACCCGCATTTCACCGGAACGAATGCACTGGCGCAGTTCGACCTTGTCGGCGGAGCGGCCTACGTTGGCGCCAAGGTGCCACTTGAAACCGAGGGAGGATATGGCACCGCGGACGCACACTGGCGCGAGACGGTGTTCGACAACGAACTCATGACCGGGTACGTGAACTACGGCGACAACCCGTTGAGCGTCGTGAGCATCGGGTCGATGAAGGACCTGGGCTACGACGTGGATCTCAGCAAGGCGGATCCCTTCCAGATCCTGACGTCGCTCCGGAAGGGGTCATCGAAGACGATCAAGTTGCACAATGACATCCTGCCCGGACCGATCAAGATCATCAACCGGCAGGGGCAGATCGTCGGGACCTACCGCAAGTAGGCGGCAGGTTGAAAAGGCGGGAAACCTCGGGGCACGCGCCCCGAGGTTTCTTTCTTGCAGGGGCTGCCAGCACGCCCTCGCGCAGGACGCGGTACCGGGCTAGGATCAAGGCAGCGCAAAGTCCCGATTTCCGGAGTATGAATGCGTACCGCTTTTTATCTCGACGTCACTGCTGTCGTTGGGGGCCTCCTGCTGATGTGGACCGGCCTGACCCACCTGCCACCGACCCGGTGGCTGTTCGCGGGCGACCGCAACATCGGTTGGCAGCTGGGCTCCATCGCCCTTGCCGTCGTCGGCGCCACGCTGGCGTGGTGGCGGGCTCGGGAGGCGGTGTCTGCACCGCTCCCCCTCCCGTCGATTCCCGGCGTGGCGGCGCGCACCTCGGGTATCGGCAGCCTCCTGCTGGGCATGGCCTCGAGCCTGATGCTGTTCTGGTGGCTTGCCAGCGGTCGGCATCGGTTGCCGTTCGGCCCCGTGGGCTGGTTCTTCGGCCTGGCGGCCCTGGTCGTCCTGACCTGGTGTGCCATCGCCGCCGGCTCCCTCTGGCTCGGCCGCGCCACCGAACGGGAGCGGGAAGCCGACCCCACGGTGGGATCCCCCATTGGCCTTTCAGCAGATTGAGCCTCTACGGCTCGCGGAGAGTTGTGACATGACGGCACCCCAATCCGAGACAGCGACTCGCGACCGATACCTCGCCCAGGCGAACGCCGAGCTCGACGCGATGCTGGGTGAGGTGGGCCACCACGATGCGCCGCCGCCGCCCGAGACGGGACGAAGCTGGGCGCGGTTGCTGGTCATCGCGGCGATCGCAGTGGCGGTGTTCCTCATCGGCATGGTGCTGCTGCGGGGCCGTCGGCCCACACGCATGGCGCTCAACATGACGCGCTGAACTCCGGCGCGGCTGGCAGGCAGGAACACGGGGCGGACCGCATGGTCCGCCCCGTTCCATTTCCGGGGCCTGCTTCGGCGGACGCGCGCCTTGGAAACATGATCGTCACAAACTGAAACATTGCCCCAGCGCCAGGCGTAGGGGCAACCGTTCTCCATGCTCTCGTATTCGTCGCAGGAGGCTCCATGCGTTCGATCTGGGTTCGCGCCGGCCTTGGCGCGCTTGCTGTCTTTGTCGTCGGCATGCTGCTCTACACCGCCGCGGGTCGCACCAAGGCCCGGGCGAGGCAGGCGCTGATGGAGCTCAAGGCCGAGCTTGATTCGGGCACCGTAGTGGCCGTGGGCCCCCCGGACGGGGCCGTTCCGTTCGTGCTCAATGGCCAGAAGCTCGGCCAGCTCACGAATCTCACGCTGGATCGGGGGGCGGGCGGCACTGCGCTCGCGCTGCATGCGCTGGTATCGCTCGACCGCGATCATCTCGACCCGGCCATGCTTTCTTCCTGCGACCTGGTGCCGGTGAGCCCCGACCAGTTTGAGGCGACGCAGGGTTTCCGCTGCGCCACCCCTGCCGACCGCGGGTTGCATTCGCTTGGCGAGGTGCGCTTCGAGCCGGTGGGCGTCGTGCGTCCGGTGCGGGCCGACAAGGCCGCGCTGGCCCAGCTGCGGCAGCTCGGCGCGCTCACCATCGATTCATCGCGTCGCGGCGTGCACGTGAACGCATCGGGCGACAGCGGCGAGCTCGTCAACATCAGCGCGGACAGCAACGGCGCGTTCATCCATGTCAACGACGGCAAGGGCAAGGTGGTGCGCGTGAGGGCCGACAGGAATGGGTTGGTCGTGAAGGTGGACTCGGCAGCGACCAGGTAGTCGGCACGCGAGCCGGACCAGGGGCGGACCAGGGGCGGACCAGTGGTCCGCCCCTAGTAGTTTGTGCCCGGCGGGTTTCCGGGAATGTTCTGCATCGGGCCTGGCCGTCGCGCATACGCGGCCACGCGCCATACGCCGTCCGTATCCCGCACCACGGTCAGTTCCTCGCCACCAAGCGTCTCGTTGTTGTAGCGCACGGCAAACTCGAATCGGACATACTCGGGGAAGGTGAACGGCGGCCGCACGAACGACTGCTGCAGCGTCAGTACCTCGCGTCCGACGACGGTGTAGGGGTTGCCGCCCTGCGGCCGAAGCTTCGCCAGCCAGGCGGTAGACGAATCTCGCCGCAGCACGACCGACACCTGGGCCCAAGCCTCATCCACCCGCCCCGCGTCCATGAGGGCAAGCCATGGCTCCGCGACGATGGCGGCGGCGGTAATGCCCTGGTCCATTCGCGCGAGCCGCTCGCGCGACACCAGCTGGGCGTCCAGCCTGGTCACCGCAACGGCGAGTAGCAGGCAGGGTAGAATGCTGTTCATGGTCGATCCTCGGAAGTGTTTCCAGCGAGCCTGCAATTAGCCCTGATTCCACGACGCTCGCCACGCCGGCCCGCTGGAAGCGACTTGTGTCCTGGGCGCTCCTCGCCCTGGTGCCCCTCGCGGTGCTGCTGTTCCTCTCGCTCCAGCGTCGCAGTACCCTGCTGGGGACGATGCTGCGCGACTGGGCCATTGCCCAGGTCGCCGAGGCATCCGACAGCGTCTACCAATTGTCGATTGGCCGGGCGCACCTCAGCCTTCTTGGCGGCCGGATCGTCATCGACTCGATGCGACTGGTGACGGACACCTCCCGCAACGATTTCCGCGCCCATCCCCTGCCTGTCATCACCGCCACGGCCACAGGGTGCCGAGTGCTTGGCATCGACACCTGGCAGTTGCTGGTGGCACGCGGGGTGATTGCCCGGCTCTTCCGGTGCGATGCGATCGACGCGGCTGTGCTGGAGACGGTCCGCGACACCGTCTCGGCACACCCGGCGGCAGCGACCGCACCGGCCGCGATGTCGTTCGTCCGGGACAGCATCATGCTTCCCGCCCTGCTGCCGATCATCGTGGTGCACAGCACGGAAATGCCGCGCCTCTCGCTCGACTACACACGGCGAGCGCGTGGGGGCGCGACAACGCACGTCACCCTCCAGCGACTCAACATCCAGCTGCGCGAAACGCGGATCGATCCCGCCGTTCGCCCCGGGAAGCGGAAGCCGCTGTTCAGCGAGCAGGCGCTGGTCACCGCCGACCTCCTGACGCTGGGTGGAGCGAAGCAGGCGGTGGTGCTGGGTCGGGTGCGTGGCAACCTCACCGACTCGACGCTGGCGCTTGACGCCATCGTCCTGGGGCCACCGGCATCCGATGCCGACTGGGTCAAGGCGCAGGGCCAGCGATCAGACCTGATCCGGTTCCACCTCGACAGCGCGCGATTCAAGGGAGTAGACTACCGCCGCCTTGGCAGTGCCGAGGGCGCGATCGTGGTGCGTCACGCGCAGCTCCATGGGTTCAGGCTCGATGTCCTGTCAGACAAGCGCCTTCCCGCTGGTCCTCCGCATAAGCGCCGGACGCCGCAGCAATGGGTCGCGTCGCTCGATCGGCCGTTGGCGCTGGATACCGTCATCGTTGTCGGTGGAAAGATCGCCTACAGCGAGCATGCGGTGGGCCATGCCAGGGTGGGAACAATGACCTGGGAGCAGATCCAGGCCCAGGTCACGGATGTGCGCACGGTGGCGCGTGCCGGGTCGGTGACGCCGCCCATGCTGGTGCTGGCCTCCGCGCTGCTGCAGGGACAGGGCAAGCTCGACGTGAATATCGAGATCCCGCTCACTGCGGCGCAGTTCGACATGAAATATTCCGGCTCGCTGGGGCCGATCAGCATGCTCGCCTTCAACAGCTACGCCGAACAGGTGATGCCGGTGCGCGCAACCAGCGGCGCCATGCAGTCGATACGTTTTGCGGTGGTCGTGCGGAATGGGCGCTCGACCGGCCAGATTGTGCCATTGTACAGCGACTTCAAGGTGGCACTCGAGGACAAGAAGGGGGGCTTCCTCAAGAAGGCGGGGCTCTCCGTGGTCTCGTTCTTCGCCAACAGCTTCAAGATCCGCGGCAACAACCCGGGGAAGCCGGGAGAAGCCCCGGTGGTGGGACGAATCAACCAGGCATACGCGCCGACGGCATCGCTGCCTCAGGTGTTGTGGCTTGCGTTGAAGGAGGGCCTCGGCCAGGTGTTCCTCAAGTAGTGCCGCCTCTCTCGCTCGCCGCCGAGGTATTCTTCCATGGCAACATCCATGGTCACGACCGCATGCTCAACCGCCTGCTGCTGAAGGGCTATTCCTATCCTCGCTGACCTGGTGTTTCCGGGCCTTGCCGCGCTATTCCTGATCGCCACCCCACCGGGAACGCAGGGCCCATCCGCGCCAGCGGTGCCGGTCGACTCGAGTGTCGCCGTGAACCTGCGGGAGCGCGCGGCGGCCCGGCGCTTCGATGCCATGCGCTGGTCGGATGTGAGCGACGCGCGAGCGGCCTTGCGGGGACTCTACGAGGCCAACGGCTGGCAGCCGCTTTTCCTCGACTCGCTCAGTCGGCCGACGGCAGCGACGCGGGCGCTGGTGCAGCGGCTGCTGGCCCTGGGCGACATTGGCCTGGACCCAGCCGATTTCAACGCGGCGGTGCATGACAGCCTGCTGGCGGTGCTGGAGCGTGGCGATACCGAATGGACGGCCGCTGACCTTGCCGCCTTCGATGCGCGGCTCGCGGTAGACGTCATCCGCTACGTCGCGGCGATGCGTTACGGGCGAGCGCGGCTGCGCTGGGTGGATGACACCGTGAACATCGGGAAGGGGATCCTCACGGTGCGTCGCGCCCCGATGGACGTGGGCGAGGTCATCACCACCGTGCGCATGTCGCCTGAACCGGCGACGGTCCTGTTCCAGCTGGAGGATCGCAGCCCGGGGTATCGTCAGTTGCAGGCGGCTCTCGCGCGCTATCGCAAGCTCGCCGCCGACAGCACCCTCACGATGCTCCCGCCCTTTCCGGCCCGGCTGGCACCGGGGCAGGCCTACGCCGGCGCCGCGGCCCTCCGCCGGCTCCTCGTGTCCCTGGGTGACCTCCCCGACACGCTCGCGGCACCACCGGCCGAAGCGGACACGATCTACGACAAGGTGCTTGCGCGAGGAGTGAAGAAGCTGCAGCAGCGGGAGAACCTCCCACCCGATGGCATCATCGCGAAGAAGACGGCCGCTCGGATCGATGCACCGTTCGAAACCCCGGTGCGGTCCATCAGCATGACGATGGAGCGGATGCGGGCGCTGCCGGCGCCGCCCGTCGACAGCCTCTGGATCCGGGTCAACATCCCCGAGTTCCGGATGCGGGTCATGCAGCCGGATGCTGAGGGCCCGCCGCCCGTTGCGATGAACGTGGTGGTAGGCGGGCGCGGGCGGAATGAGACGCCTGAGCTCGCGAGCACGCTCGACATGATTGTGTTCAGTCCCACGTGGCGGGTGCCGCCGCGGATCATCCGCGATGAGATCGTGCCCAAGGCGCTGACTGACTCGATGTACCTCACGCGCCAGGGCATGGAGCTGGTGCGGAAGGGTGTGGTGGTCCCGGCGACGCCGGAAAACCTCGCACTGGTGGGAGACTCGATCGGCGTGCGACAGCGACCCGGTGACGTGAATGCGCTGGGGACCGTGAAGTTCATCTTCCCCAATCCGTATGGGGTGTACCTGCACGACACGCCAACCAAGTCCACCTTCCAGCGGGCCAATCGCGCCGAGAGCCACGGGTGCGTCCGGCTGGCAGATGCATCGTCGCTGGCCACGTGGCTGTTGCGCGGCGACTCGGCATGGACAGCAGACCGTATGAAGAAGGCCATGGCTTCACCCACGCCGATCGACGTGACGCTCGGGCATGGTGTGCCGGTCCGCCTGGTGTATGAGACGGCGGTGCCGCGCGAGGATGGTGGGGTCGACTTCGTCGCCGACGTATACGGTCGCGACCGCAACATGGAGCTGGCCCTGCAGCAGGGATATCCCTACCCGCCCCGACAGGTGCCCTTGGTGCAAAAGAAGTAGACACCAAGACTTGCGGGTGCCGCGGTTTCCGGGCGGGACCTATCTTCCCCGTTGACCCGGCCCGTATCTTGTCCTAGATCGGGCTATCACTGTACCGAAGGGTTTCGGATGACGCAGGTGAAGCGGGGATGGCAGGCACAGCGGCTTCTATCAACAACCGGAACGGTTGTTGTTGCGCTTGCGCTACTTGCAACCACCCTCGGCATGAGCCCACCGCGGCGGGTTGTCAGCACCGATTCGATCCCCGTGAAGGACAGTGCAAATGTTGTCCTGCCGCAATTCCTTGGATTCAGCGGCAAGCTGCGGGCGGTTCAGGTCACTCCCGAAAAGATCGGTGAGAGCCCGGAACTGGCCGCGATCATGGAGCAGTACGGCATCTCGCAGGCTGGTATCCACCGGGTGGGACTGGTATCGCCCGCCGGCGATTCGGTCGCCTTGATTGCCCTCATCCCGTTTGCGGCCAAGAGCGGCGGCACCTTCCAGGGCTATCGCATCGGTTACTGGCCGCGCGAGCGGAAGCCGGTGACGCTGTACGGGCTCCCCGAGGGATTTATCGAGGTGACGCAGGAAGACCAGGACGTCATGCTGTCTTCCCGCTTCCGGGTCCGCGACTTCCTGACGAAGGATCAGGGCACCGTGTGGCCCAAGTACCTCGTGATTCAGCCAACGCTCCTCGACAAGCTCGAACTCATCGCCGATGAACTCGAGCGGCTGGGCAAGCCCTCCGTCATCAAGGTGCTCTCCGGGTTCCGCACGCCGCAGTATAACGCCAAGGGCGTTTGCCGCCGCTGCGGGCGCGCGAAGGACAGCCGGCACATGTATGGCGATGCCTCCGACATCTACGTGGATGGCGATGGCAATGGTCGCATGGATGACCTGAACGGCGATGGCCGGATCAACGTCGCCGACGCCCGGTACCTGGCGCGGATTGCCGACCAGGTGGAGAGTGAGCATCCCGAGCTCACCGGCGGTATCGGCATCTACCGAAGCACCGGGTCGCACGGGCCCTTCGTGCACGTCGATACGCGGGGGTTCGTCGCGCGCTGGTGACAGCGGCAGGAGCGGCGGGACGAGAAGCAAAAGGGGAGGGACGCGGACCGCGCCCTCCCCTTGCTGTTTCCTGCCGCTCTTGCCGCCCTGACTTCTTGCCGCCTACTGCTTACACGGTGCCGTCGGATCGGGCTTCGGCTTGTCTACCACGAGTCGCTGGTCGTCGTTCGCCACCACCAGCGCCACGTTGGCGATGAAGGTGTCGATGCGCGCCATCTTGTCGTAGTTGATGAACTGCGGTTCATCCGTGAGCTGGTGGTAGTCCTGGTGCACGCCGGTGGTGAAGAACACGACCGGGATGCCGTAGCGCGCATAGTTCGCATGGTCGCTGCGGCAGTAGATGTTTGCCGGGTGGCCATTGGCGTCGAGAGTGTAGTCGAACGCGAAGCCGTAGTTCCCCTGCACATTGACCTTCTCCACCAGGTCGCCGAGCTGGGTCGAGAGCCGGCGAGACCCGACGAGCTGCAGGTAATTCGGCCCGCCCTTGGCGGTGCCGTCACCCAGTACATCGTCCGTTGCCATGCCTCGCCCAACCATGTCGATGTTGAGCTGCGCCACAATGGAGTCGCGCGGCACGGTCGGATGGTCGGTGAAGTACTCCGAGCCCCAGAGTCCCTTCTCCTCGCCGGTATGCCACACGAACAGGATCGTCCGCCGCGGCTTGACCTTGCTCTTGACGAGCGCACCAGCGATCCCGAGTACCGAGACGGAACCTGAGCCGTCATCGTCCGCGCCGTTGTTGATGGAATCGAGCCGCGGCTTGTTGACCTTCCGAAGGCTGTCGAGCGTGGCCTTCACCTTCACCCACTGCTCCGGCGTCGGCTTCTGGTTGTCGCTCTCGGCGCCGGCCGGCCGCATGATGTGGTTATACGCCCAGATCGAGTCGTGATCGACCGGCGGACTGTCCGACAGGCCGATATGATCGTTGTGCGCGCCGATCGCGACGTACTGGCTCATCAGCTTGGGGTCGCTGCCGCGAAGAATTGCCACGACGTTGCGAGCCGGCGTATCCACCGCGGACGACAGCATCGTGATGTTCGCTGTCACCGGGCGGCCCGACGTACCGGCCGTGAGGCCTGCCGGGCTCGCACCGAGGATTGTTTCCGCGGCGGCAGGCGTGATCAGCATCGCGAAGGGGCCAGTTGCCGGGGCCGCTTCGCCTTCGCTCTTGAGCGATTCCTGGGTCTTCGACAGGAATTCGACCACCTGCGGCGGCGTGAGATCGAGCGCCACGACTGCGATGCCGGCGGCGCTGGAGTACTTCTTCCGGTCGAGTCCCTGCCAGAACTGCCACACCGGCTTGCCGCTCTTTCCGATCGGCGGCAGGAACACCACCAGCTTCCCGGCGATCTGAGCGTCGGTAAGGCTGACGGTGCTGTCACCGATACGACCGGCGTATACCGACCCGATACCGGTGCCGACGAACGACGGGGCAAACCCGAGCTGGGAAACGGCGCCGAAACTGACCCAATCCTTGCCCGGCGCCACCGTGGCACCACCGACCGTCAGGCTCGACTTTGGGTCGAGGCCCTTCCGGACCAGAGGCACGATCTGGAACCAGGTCCCGTTCTCGCCTGCCGGTTCGAGGCCCAGCTTCTTTGCCTGTGCCGCGATGAAGGTGGTGCCCTTCACGTTGCCGATGGTGCCGGTTTCCCGGCCCTGCATCGAGTCATCGGAAAAGGCGTACAGGTCGGTCTTCAGGGTGGCAGGCGATACCGCGGGGAAGGCGGAACCCGGGGTCGGCTGTGTGGCAGGGGTTTTCTGGCCGCTGCTGCACGCAGCCAGGGCGGCCAGGGCTATCGGCCCCAGTTTCAGGCGCATTCTCAAGTCGGTCTCCCAGAAGGGGTTCAAGGCGGTGGCAAAGGTAATGGCGGGCCGTACGGCTGGACCAGCAAAAAGTTCCGCCCGCCCTTCGGCTAGTCAATCGCGATCTTGTAGCCCAGCGTCAGGAACCACGCCTGGTTCTTGATGTCCGTGGTGTAGGGATAGTTCACGTTCGGATACGTGAAGAGGTTGGTGAAGCTGTAGTCGTAGCGCGCCTGGAAGGCGAAGTGTGAGAAGTCGAGCCCGACCCCAAATGATGCCGAGAGATCGAGGTTGGCGACCTGTACCTCCTGCATGTTGGAATCGGTGCCTGGCTGTTTGCCGCAGTCGACCTGCGTGCCGCTGGGGTCGGTATAGGTGCACCCGGTCCTGATGGCGATGGCGGGTCCGGCGATGGCGCTCACGATCAAGGGCCAGCGCGCAGTGCCGACCGGGTAACGGGCCTTGAACAGCAGGGGAATCTCGATGTAGCTGAGGGCCCGCGAACTGCTCAACTGCGTGCCCGCCGAGTCTGCGTGGTAGTTGGCACCCTTCTGGACGTAGAACACCTGCGGCTCGACGGCGAAGTTCGGCGAAATGCTGATGGTTACGAAGCCACCGCCGAGAAAGCCGGCTCGCACATCGGCGTCGCCCACGCCGGCTCCCCTCAGGGTGGAGAAGGAGGCCCCGGCCATGGGGCCCACAATGATCGGGGCGTGCTCGTCCTCGAGTTGGGCAGCGGCACTGCCCGCCGCCAGGCAGGCGAGCCCGGTGGCAAACGCCATCGTGCGCAGCAGGGTCACAGGTTCTCCTGTCGAAGGCCCGCGGGACAGTCTGGAAG
>Ga0302323_100002835_pt1 | contig 14087 bp, 11 predicted proteins | sample Fen_T0_3_FD_201950 | JGI IMG/M metagenome (GOLD analysis project Ga0302323, IMG submission 201950) | Peat permafrost microbial communities from Stordalen Mire near Abisko, Sweden - Fen_T0_3 | ecosystem: Environmental > Terrestrial > Soil > Wetlands > Permafrost | place: Sweden: Abisko... | reverse complement strand
GGTCGTCGAGGGTCTCTCCCACCCGTGCGCGCTTTCCCTTCTCATGGCAGCGTGCGCGGCTCAGGTCCCCGTCGGGCCAGTAAATTTGGTTGATGATTCCCGGCTGAGACTTGTCCGGCGCGGATGGGAAAGTGAAGTCTGCATAGCAGCCGGTTTCGAACAGGAGCGGCAGCTCATCGTCGACGCCACAATGTTGCCCCGAGCGGCTGTTGGCCAGCGCCCAGTCGCCGTGGATGAAGGCGTAGCGGATGCGCCCATCGGCATCGCGGGAGAAATGGCCGTGACTGCCAATGGACTCGAGCCCGCGCTGCAGCTTCTCGCGCAAAGTCGAGCGGTTGTCGCCAGCGTGGTGCAGGTGCAGCTCAACCTCGCCATGTCCCGCTCTAGTCAAGGACGTGAGCCGGTCCAAGAGACGGGGATCGTACTGATCTGCAGGATAGAAGAAGCTGTGGCGTGGCGACACTCCGTCAGCGTCGTGGAAGCCGTCCACGAGACGCGGATATGCCCTTTCCCAAAAGCGCACCCGTTCTTCGCCTACCTCGAGACTCGCATCGGCAAACAAGGGCTCATAGTGGTCGCAAAACGCGAACAACAGGTGGCGCAAGCTATTCCTCTGGGGCTCGCCCATTCGTCTGAGTCGCTGGACGATGTAGCTTGGCAGCCACGTGTGGAGGTTCTTGTTGCGGAGTCTCGAAAGCATGAAAGTCAGGCGGATTCCCAGTTGCCGATTCCCATAGGACCTCGGCGTTGGCGAAGTCTCAAACGAGGTCTATTCCATCGATCCTAGAACATCACTACATTGGCCGCCCATGCTATCCGTCCCTGCTCCGATGGCAAGCTGCTTTCGGCCGTTGCGTCCATTCCGCGTTGCGGCGTCTTCCCCTTGCAGTGCAAATCTGTTACCATGCCGCCTCTGTCTTAGGCTCCCTCCGGCATGAGAATATTGGTCCACGGCAGTCAACTGCTTTACCCGCCAAACACGGGGGGGCGCATCCGAACATCCAGCCTCTTCGAGAGGCTTGCTCAGAAACACGAGATCACCTGGGTTTGTCTGCGGCGCCCTGACGAAACCGAGGAGCAGGTGAAGCAGATGGGCGCCTGCTGCGCTCGGATTGAAACCTTTCCGTTTGTCGAGACGCCCAAGTTCTCTCCCCATTTCTACTGGGACCTGGCCCGAAATCTTATCTCGGGTCAGCCGTTTATCGTGCAGAAGTACTATCAGCCTGCGCTACGGGCACGGATCGGCGAGCTGCTTCGAACCGAACGCTTCGACCTGCTTCTGTGCGATTTTCTGCAACCGAGCCAGAACGTGATCGACTTGCCGTTCTCCCCCCGGGTGCTCTTCGAGCATAACGTTGAATCGGTCATCTTCGAGCGCCACGCGGACGAGAATTCCCACTTGCTGCGGCGGGCGTATCTCCGTCTGCAATGGCGCAAGCTGATGGCCTACGAAGGACGGGCTGCGCGCTGGTTCGATCACCTCATCATGGTTTCGGAGGGCGACTGCGCGACCATGAAACGGCTCTTCGGGGTGACCAACACTTCCGCGATCGCCACGGGCGTTGATACGGACTTCTATCGGCCCGAGGGCGAAGAAGCACCCGAGCCAGAAATCGTCTTCACGGGATCCATGGATTGGCTGCCGAACGTAGACGGCATCACTTGGTTTGCCCGTGAGGTCCTGCCTCTGCTGGTCGCCCAGATGCCTCGGCTCAAGGTCTGGGTGGTGGGGCGCAAGCCCCTGCCCGTGGTTCAAAGCCTCGCAGAGAAACACCCACAGATCACAGTGACTGGTACAGTCGATGACGTTCGACCTTATATTCGGCGCGCTCGTCTCTACATGGTCCCGCTGCGCATCGGGGGCGGGACGCGGATGAAGATCTTCGAAGCCATGGCAATGGGTAAAGCCATCGTATCGACGCCGGTCGGGGCCGAAGGTTTGCCCGTCACCCACGGACGCGATATCTTGTTGGACGCTGAACCGGAGGGGTTTGCCAGGTACCTGCTGGAGTTATTGCGGGATGACGGCCGTCGACGCGAGTTAGGCGAAGCGGGGCGACGGCTGGTGACTGAGAAGTTCACCTGGGATGCCGTGGCCCGTGAGTTTGGCGACATCTGCACGCGCGTTGTAGAAGGCCACAGAAGAAGAGGAATGCCATGATACGAACGAGCGTCTTCGGCTTGGGCTACGTTGGGGCGGTTTCGTGTGCTTGCTTCGCCAAAGATGGGCTGGAAGTGATTGGGGTCGACGTCAACCCCGACAAGGTTCGTATGATCAACGAGGGCCAGAGCCCCATCGTTGAAACCCAGGTTGGGGAGTTGATAGCTGCCGCGGTCGCCGAGCGGCGCCTTCGTGCGACTGTAAACACCCGTGAAGCCATTCTGGCCACCGACGTGTCGGTGATATCGGTTGGCACCCCGAGCAGGCCAAACGGAAGCATCGATCTAGCGGCGCTTGAGCGGGTATGTGAGGCAATCGGTGAGGCTTTGTCCAAGAAGGACACCCGGCACTTGATTGTCGTGCGTAGTACAATGTTGCCGGGGACGCTGCGTCGTACGGTAATCCCAGTGCTCGAGAAGAGCTCCGGGAAACGAAACGGTCGGGACTTCGGCGTTGCGTACAACCCGGAGTTCTTGCGCGAATCCACTTCGGTCAGCGACTTCTACAATCCCCCATTCACCCTGATTGGACGCGACGTTCCGTCAGACGGAGACCTTGCCGCCCAACTGTATGCGGCCGTTTTAGCTCCGGTCATTCAGAGCTCGATAGAGACTGCCGAGATGGTGAAATATGTGTGCAACGCCTTCCACGCACTGAAGGCTACATTCGCCAACGAGATTGGGATCGTAGCTCAGTCCCTCGGCGTCGACAGCCATGAGGTCATGCGCATCGCGTGTGAAGACACCAAACTCAACATCTCACCCAAGTACCTTCGTCCAGGATTTGCATTTGGTGGTTCCTGCCTTCCCAAGGATGTGCGCGCGCTTACCCAGAAGGCACGTGAGCGAGATCTGGAGTTGCCGCTGCTGAGCAGCCTTATGGTCAGCAACCGCGCCCAGATTGATCGCGCGATGTCACTGGTGCTGGCACTGCGCAAGAAGAAGATCGGGATTGTTGGCCTTTCCTTCAAGGCCGGTACGGACGATCTGCGCGAGAGTCCTCTCGTCATCTTGACCGAGGGGCTTATCGGCAAGGGATGTGACATCAAGATCTACGACCGCAACATCAGCCTCGCGCGACTGACCGGCGCTAACAAGGAGTACCTCGCCAAGGAGATCCCCCACGTTTCCTCCTTGCTGGTGGAGGACCTCGATGAGTTGGTTGTCAGCGCAGACCTGCTCATCATCGGCAACTCAGACCCTGAGTTTGCGCGCTTGCCCTCGATGTGCCGTGACGGTCAGAGTGTGGTTGATCTTGTGCGGATTCGTGGATTCGAGCACCGTCCGGGAGTCGATTACCACGGGATCACCTGGTGAGCGCAGTAGGCGGCGAAGCTCGGGCGGGTTCGCACCACGCGTCCTCCTGGCGTTGTGAGCCTCGGGATGGTCGAGCTTCCCCAAAATGAAAATCGACCCAAGCGAACTAGGGGCACCACTGCGGTTTCGCCCCGAATACCAGAGGTTGATCTGGGGCGGGCAGCGCCTAGCGCAATGGCGGCCCGACATGCCTGCTGGGCCGATTGGCGAATCATGGGAGTTGGCCGACCACGATCGTGGGGTAAGCGTGGTCGCAAATGGCCCGCTTGCAGGACACACGTTGCGTGAGCTAGTCGAGCATGCCGGCGTGGCATTGGTGGGACCCGGTTTCGGAGGCGGCCGGTTCCCCCTCATGGTCAAGATATTGGATGTTCATGACCGTCTAAGTGTGCAGGTCCATCCAGATGATGCCTTGGCGAGGCTCCTGGGTGTGGGCGACAACGGCAAGACGGAGTGCTGGGTGATTCTAGAGGATGGTGGCTCTGTGTTTCAGGGCACCCGGCCAGGTGTGGATCGGACGGTATTCGAGACCGCATTGAGGGACGGGGCGGTCGTCAGTACTCTGAACCGATTTGACTGCCGGGCAGGGGATGTCTTCTTCCTTCCGGCGCGTACCGTGCATGCGGTTGGTGATGGCTGTCTGCTCTACGAAATCCAGCAGACCTCGGACGTCACATTTCGCGTCGATGACTGGGGACGCGTAGGCCTGGATGGAAGGACTCGACCCCTGCATCTTGCCGAGTCGATGGTGACCATCGATTTTGCGTGCAGTGACTTTGGCCCCTTCAGGCCTGCGTGCACCGAGGCACCTCATGGTGTTGGCGCCGTCCGCCAGCTCGCAGACTGTCCCTACTTTCTGATGGAGGAGGTCCGACTGCCAGCCAGTACGGTTCTCGAGCGCTCGTGTTGTGAAGCCTGTACGATCATAACCTGTGTGAAAGGCGAGGGCGAGATCGAGACCAAGGCGGGACGCTGCACCATCGCCTCCTTGCAAACGGTTCTTGTTTCGTCCTCTGCCAATGCCTGGTGTGCCGTAGCTCGCTCCTCCGGGCTCACCCTGTTAAGTGCCACCCCGAAGCTCTAAGCCGGTTCTTCTCTGGCGTCGAGCAAACCGCTTGAAGGAACGCCAACAGTCGCCGAGCGTTCTCATCCCAGCCGTACAAGCTCGGACAGGCCGCGATTTCCTCGGGTACATGAGTCCTCGACAGGACTCGTTCATAGGCGCTCGTCAACTCGGAGACCGCGCCCGGTTTGACCAGCTCTCCGTAGATGGGCGAGGAGCAGATGTCGGGGATCCCTCCGACGTGGGTTGCAACGACGGGCCGACCACTACTAACCGCCTCAAGAACAACGTTCGGAGTCCCTTCGTGATAGCTGGGCAAGGTGAGCAGATCGCACGCAGCGATCCAATCGCTGACCTTCGCGCCGGCCAAAAAGCCCGTTGCAATAACGTCATTTCGTTCAGCCGACCGGCGGCGAAACTGATCCAGCAGCGGGCCATCGCCAACGCAGACGAAGCGGACATCATCGCGGGATCGCATCCGTTCGAAAGCATGCAACGCATCGAGGGCGCCCTTTTGTTCCGACAGCCGGCCTACGTAGAGGATAAGCTTGCCATCCGCCGGCAGGCCGAGGGCGGAGCGCGCAACCCCACGATCTCGCGGTGCGAACGCTTCTCGGTCGACGCCGGTGATGACGACCTTGGTGGCATCGTGCCTGGCGCCCAGACGGATGCACTTCTTTTCCAGGGCTGAGCTGACGGCGATGACACCTGCGGCACGTCGAAGTGACCAACGGACTTGGGGCCTCACCGTAGCCATCCGTGCGATAACGTCGACGTCGCTCCCAATGACCTGAATGACGGTGGGAATACCCAGCAGTTGCCCTAGGGCGGTGGCTGCGACCCCGTCCGGATACGCGAAAGTGGCGAGGATCACGTCGAACTGCTTGCGGCAGCGCCAAAGTTTCCGTGCCATGGCTATCGCATAACTGGTGCCGGTCAGGGCCGGCAGGCGAGGCACGTAGAAGAAACGAGGATGTTTGACCTCGAGCCCGAACAATTTGTCCGTAGGTGGAATCTTCGCGATATCGTCGTTGGTGGGGTGGCAGCGCTTGAGCAGTGATGCCGCTGGAATACAGGGAACCGTGGCCCAAACCTGCAACTCGCACTGTTGCGCGAGGGCCACGCACTGACGCCGAATGTGCGGCATTGCATTCTGGTTGTTCCGATTCGGGAATATCTTTGTCAGCGCTAGAACACGCACGCGAAACTCCCCCACCTACCAGGTCACCCTCTGGCTGCCAGCGATGAATCGCCCGAGCCCAACCACAGCCGCGGCGTTGAGCACCAAAAAGGTTCGTGCCACGGTTCCAAGTCGGCCGGCACGATTCCCGAGCACTCCGAGCGCATAGAAGGCGATCTGGGCCAAGAGCAGCCCATACAGTGTCGGTCTCGCCAAGCTTCCCAACTCAAGTTCCAAGACTCCGATGGAGCACGCGAGCAGCAGAGCAACAAGAAGCCATGGACAGAGCAGTCGCGCGATTTTGTGCGAAATCGTCTCGAACCACGACGGATTCAGGAACGGCATCAGAAGACGAGGCATCCTCCAGAAGAGTTGGTAGTTGCCGGCAAGGGTCCGGGTCTTTCGGCCGAATTCTCGGTCGTCGGAGAATGCCTGGTCGCGCGCGATTGCATCCTCAGCGAAGAGAACGCGCGCCCTCCGGAGACGCAGCTGCATTGGAATCCACACGTCGTCGAGGATCAGATCCGCCGGCAGCGGCCCGAGGTCGCACCGTCGCAGAGCTGACAGCGGTCCCGTCATGCCTGTTACGCTGCCAAACCGAGACTCCTGTTTGCGGATCCAGTTCTCATAGCGCCAGTAGATGCCGCTACCCGCGCTGCCTTCGAGGACCAGATTCCCTGTCACGCACCCAACCTGCGGCGCGGCCAGAAGTGCCAGCAGGGCGCGCAGCGCCGCTCGGTCCAGAGGTTGACGTGCGTCCGTGATCACGATGACTTCGCCAGTGGCCCGCTCACGCATGCGATTCAGGGCGGTGGGTTTGCCCATGCGGGCCTCGCCCCGAAGGAGATGCACCCGCGGATCGTTCGCTGCCCGGCCTGTGACGATCGCATCCGTCCCATCGGTGCTCGCGTCCGAGTAGATCAGTATCTCCGTCTTGTCGGCTGGGTAGTCGAGGGCCAGCAGGCTGGCCAGCTTGGCATCGAGGTCCGCCTCGCAATTGTAGGCGGCGACGCAGACGCTTACCGTGGGCTCCCAACCAGGATCCGGGCGTGGACGCCAGGGGAACAGTCGCGCCAGCAGCCCAATCAGCAGCGGATAGCCGAAGTAGGTATAGGTCAGCAGGGTCAGCGCGATCGCTGCCACGCCGAAGGTGACGCTCAACGCCCCGTCCTCCTGAACACGGCCAGCGGTGTCTGCCACAGAATCCACGCTTCCATCCGCACGAACGGGAAGAAGTCCTCAATCGCTGCGCCGTAGGCAAAGTCGTAGAGCGCCTTGATGCGCATGTCATCCGCTAGGGCGTCTTCGGCACCATCCACCTTGAACGGGTTGGTGAGCGAGCTCATGTACGCTTCTATCTTGCTTCCAGGACGTGGTCGTCCGGTGTAGCCCAGCGACACCTGGGCCAGTCCGGTGAGCCCCGGTCTGACACCGCGCATCCGCTCCTCGAAGAAAGGTATGGCCAGGGCAAGGTTGTCGATGAGTTCCGGCCTCTCGGGCCGCGGCCCGACCAGGCTCATGTCACCGCGCAGCACATTCCAAAGCTGGGGAAGCTCGTCCAGGCGGGTGCGGCGCAGGAAGTTCCCTATTCGGAGGACTCTTTCATCGTCCTCAGCAGCAATCACGGCGCCTGTCTTGGCTTCTGCGTCGAGTTTCATCGTGCGGAACTTGATGATCTCGAACTCTTGGAAGCGAAAATGATGGGTCGAACCGGGGGCGGGACCGAGCAGTCGACCAGCGCGGCGCTGCGTGAAAAACACATCGCCGGGAGACTCCCAGTAGATCAACGCAGCGATCACGGGATATAATGGAGCTGTCACCGCCAACCCAATGCTCGCGGCGAGAAGATCAAATGCCCGCTTGGCAATCCGAACCGATGTCCTCACGGCTGCGCGAACCCACCGTGACAGCATCCCGGGGCAGGGGAAGCAATGATTGAATTTTCCCGCGCGAACGGATGCAACATCATCTGCCTGGAAGTTCCCGGGAAAATTGAATTCAGAGATATGGTGCTGCGCACAGTGTCCTCTGCTTGCAAGTTAGTCATTCCTGACGCGGGTGCGCGGGGATCGCGTGGCTCAGAATTCAGCGCGCACCTAGTGTCCGCGGTGGGCGAAGCATACAATAACATCGTTCTGCATGGCTATGCGGGGCGAGAGGCGGGCTCGGTCAAGATGCAGATCGAAAATTGTTCGGAGTGGATGCGCGTCATAATCAAGGATTCCGGTGCCAGTTTCGACCCATCTCAAGCTGCACCTCCCGACCTGGACTCCCTGCCGGAGTCCGGCTTGGGCGTTTTCATCATGCGGTCGTTCGTTGACGAAGTTACGTATGTTGCCGGTCCTCCCAACGTTCTTACCCTTCTCAAACGTCTTGACGGTGGCGATGGGAGCGGCAGCAATGGCGTCGGCTTGGCCGCGGTCAAGGTGTCTTAGTGCCTTTTCTTGTTGACTACTAATATGCTCTTCCATCTCAACACACAGAATGACGTTGCCATCCTTCGCATCGAAGGCGAACTGGATGCGCTCTCGGTTGTGGAGCTCAGACCGATCATCAGCCAGGTGGGTGAAGCAAGACCGCCGCAGATGGTCGTGGATCTTTCCCGCCTGCGATTGATCGACAGCTCGGGCGTAGGGGCGATCGTCGCCCTGTTCAAGGTGGTCCGGGCGTACGGAGGAAATCTCGTTGTAGATGGAGTTCGTGACCAACCGCTGGCTATCCTCCGTCTGTTGCGTCTCGATCGCGTTCTCATTCGTGAAGTGGCTCGACCCTGAGAGCCAGCCCTCGCTCCCTACCACCACATCGTTGCCTACTCGACCGTCACGCTCTTGGCCAGGTTGCGCGGCTGATCCACGTCCGTACCACGCGCGACAGCCACGCTGTAGGCAAGCAGTTGCAGCGGCAGGACCGTGAGCAGCGGTTGCAGCAGCGCCGTGGTGTCCTCCACCCAGAGCACGTCCTGGCAGTGCGTCCCGATGGCCTCGTCGCCTTTGGTGGCCACGGCGATCACGTGGCCCTCCCGCGCACGCACCTCGGCAAGGTTCGACAGCACCTTATCGTAGCCCTTGCCTTGCGTGGCGATGACCACGACGGGAAGGCCATCGTCGATGAGAGCGATGGGCCCGTGCTTCATCTCGCCGGCGGCGTAACCTTCGGCGTGGATGTACGAGATTTCTTTCAGCTTGAGCGCGCCTTCGAGCGCGATGGGGTAGTTGGTGCCTCGGCCGAGAAAGAGAAAATCGCGTGCGTGCATGTACTTGCGCGCGAGCTCGCGCAGGTTGCCAGTCGCTCGCAAGGTCTCACTCATCTTGTGCGGAATGTGGACCAGCTCGCCGACCAGCTCAGCAGCCGCCTTGTCACCAAGGGCTCCGTTCCGGCGTCCGAGATGAATGGCAAGCAGGGTTAGTGCCGCCAGCTGGGCGGTGAAGCACTTGGTGGAAGCTACGCCGATCTCCGGGCCGGCATGCGTGTAAAGCACGAAATCTGAGGCGCGCGCGATGGCGGAGTCGACTACGTTGCAGATGGCGAGTGTGCGAGCTCCCCGCGCTTTGGCTTCCTTGACCGCGGCCAAGGTGTCGGCGGTTTCACCGCTCTGAGAGATCGCCACGACGAGGTCGTCCTTTCTCACGACGGGCTCGCGATAGCGGAACTCGCTCGCCAGGTCGACTTCGCACGGCAAGCGCGCCACATTCTCGACGAGAAACTTGCCCACCAGACCGGCGTGATAGGAGGTGCCGCAGGCGAGGACCAGAAGCCGCTGTGGCAACTCGCCGAGGTCTTGGCCGTCGAGGCTGACGTCATTGGTATCGAGCAAGAGTCGACCGCGCAGAGTGTCGCTCACGACGTCGGGCTGCTCGTGGATTTCTTTGAGCATGAAGTGGGGGAAGCCACCCTTTTCAGCTTGGCCCGCGGTCCACGCCACATGCTTCGTCGAACGCATTCGCGGATTGCCGTGAATATCCGAAATGCTCACGGACGAGCCACGAACCTCCACAACGTCTCCGTCTTCGAGAAAGATCATGTCCCGCGTGTATTCGAGGATGGCGGGAGCGTCTGAAGCGACGAGGTGCTCGCCCTCGCCGACGCCCAGCACGAGCGGCGACGCGTCCTTCGCCGCGACGAAGCCGTCGGGGTGGTTGTCCGAAACCACGGCGATTGCGTACGATCCTTCAACCTGTTTGAGTGCGGTCCGGACCGCCTCGACAAGAGTTCCGGCCCCCTGGTTGAGGGCCTCGTCGATAAGGTGAGCGATAACCTCGGTATCGGTTTGCGACGAGAACATCCGCCCCGTCGCTTCGAGCCGGTGGCGCAGCACCGAATGGTTCTCGACGATGCCGTTGTGTACGACTGAAACCGTCCCGGCTCTGTGTGGGTGGGCGTTTTCGTCCGAGGGGCGTCCGTGGGTCGCCCAGCGGGTGTGTCCGATGGCCAATGCTCCCGGAAGCTTCTTCTCGTCGAGCAGCTTCTCCAGTTCGGCCAGCTTGCCTCGGCATCGTAGGATTTCCGTCTTCTTCCCACTGACCACGGCAATGCCAGCCGAATCGTAACCCCGGTATTCGAGACTGCGCAGGCCGCTGATAATCACGGAAGTCGCATCGCGGGATCCCGAATAACCAACTATTCCGCACATGAGCTACGTCTACTCGGCCGTGTGGGCCAAGACAAGATTCATCTCACTGCGAGCGACGAAGCAGACGGAATGGGCAAGTGCTCTTGGCAAGCGGAGGATTTCGGACAAACATGGCCGCCATGAACCCACGGCATGTCTGGGCAGTCGGCGCGATGGCAGCCTGTTTTGCGTCGGCTGCTTGTCATAGGGATTCCACGCGTTCCGGTGGAATAAATCCAGGACGGGTTGTCTTCGCGGAAACCGTTCGCCAGATCGAACCCGGGATACCCACCCTTCCGGCTGCGAAACGCGGCGGAGCCTACATGGGCTTTCCCGAGAGGTTCAATCGGTACTACACAGACCGCACCTGGAAGCCTGGAAGCACGGTGTACGTCAGTCCGAATGGCAACGGAAACGGCACCTCACGTGCCAACCCGACTGATGTTGCCCGCGCCCTGGGCAGCACCGTTCCTGGCAGCATGATCGTCTTCACCGTAGGTACCTACTCCGGTTGCTACGAGGTCGACAAGGAGCACGGCGGAGACTATGAGAATCCGGTGGTCTTGTACGGTGAACGCAAGCCTGACGGATCGCTTGGTGTCGTCGTCAATTGCTGCGCCAGCGGTGGAAAGAGGTGCTTCAATCTGGAAGCCTCTGACCACGTTGCGCTCGATGGGTTCGAACTGGTTGGTGGCGACTACGGTGTTCGTTCTGTCGGTGCGGACTTCGCATCGAACAGGCACCAGAAGGGTGTCGCGACCCTGAACAGCATCGGGCACGGGCAACACAAGGATCCGTTCTTCACCGGACAATCGGATTGGTTCGTGGTCGAGCACTGCGCTGCCTATGACGTGGGCGAGGGTGACGGGCACGGAATCTACCTCAGCAACGGCAGCGATTGGAATGTCGCCAGGTACAACGAAACCTACAACACAGCCAATTCGGACTTCCAAATCAACGCCGATCCATCGTTGACGTGCCGGGAGCAGGGGGTGGCTTTCGACGATCCCGAGTGCGATGCGGTCGCCGGGAGCAGCCCGACGGGAGGCCGGGGAGCCTCGGACTTCATGCTGATCGAGGGCAACTTCTTCCACCACAGCAAGGCTCAGGGCCCCAATCTCACCTCGGTCAGAAACAGCGTCATTCGCAACAACATCTTCGCATTGCCTGCACGCCATGGCACGAGCTTCTGGCAAGAGACCAACAATCCGAAGCTCGGGTCATCGAACAATCTCGTCGCCCACAACTTGTTCGTCACGTCGGTGGGAAACCGACCAGCCATCGAAATCATCACGAGCTCGACCAACAACCAAGTCATGAACAACGTCGTGGTTGCTGTGACGATCGACGGAAACACGATAGCTGGTAACCCAACCGGCCAGCTGCTCGAGACCGACCAGAGTACGGTGAACGCCAACACGTTTGAGCACAACGACTGGATTTCTGGCCACTTCATATCGCGCGACGCGGTGGCGCCGTACGCTCCCAATACGACCGAACACCGGCATAGCAGCCTCGAAATGTCGTGGTTCACAGCATTTCCGACAGGGCTTTCTCACGATCCGGCTGCCTTCGCGCCGACTTCGACGGCGCCGTGGCTGAACCTGGGCGCACTGCTCGGCACAGCGCCGACGGATCGCGATGGGGCCACTCGACACGCACCCGTCGATCTAGGACCTTTCGAGCGGTAATACGGCCCGGCCACCCCTGTCCTATTCGGTGACAGGGAGCAAATCGTTCCAGGTGGTATTACAATGTCGTGATGAGCACGACGCGGCTGTGGGCATTGGGGATCCTTGTGGGCACGTTCGCACTGGGAGGCTGCGGTGGCTCGGCTGCGGGCCCTCATGATGCAACCGTACCTCAAGGCGTCGGAGGAACCGGGGGCGTTGGCGGCAGCAATCGCGACTTGGGTGGCCTCGGTGGGGGTGGGGTGCAGACTGCGGTCGACGGTGGGCAGGGTGGTGTCGCAGCGGGTGGCCGCGCTGGAGGTGCGGGCACGGGAGGAACCGGCACTGGCGGACGCGTTGGCACCGACGGGGGCGCAGCCACAGGCGGCGCCGATGCGGCCACCGCTGGCGCGGGCGGTAGGGACGCGAATCCCACAGGCGGCGCAGACGCGAGCATCGCCGCCGCAGACGGCAGGGATGCGAATGCTACCGGCGGCATCGACGGGGGCGGCACAGGCGGCCGCGACGCAGGCATCGCTGGTGCAGGCGGCAGGGACGCTAATTCTACCGGCGGCAGCGCTGGCAACGGCACGGGTGGCACCGGCGGCAGTTCGACCGGTATCGACGGCGGATGCGTGGCTGCAGGCATTGGCACCGCGGTCGCCCGAGGAGGGCAGTACTTCGGCTTCTCCGAAAGGTTCAACCGGTACTACACGGATTGCGCATGGCAACCCTCGAGCACGGTGTACGTCAGCCCGAATGGCAGCGGCGATGGCAGCTCGCGTGCCACAGCAGCCAGCGTAACGACAGCCCTCGGGGCCGTGGTGCCTGGCCGGCGCGTGGTCTTCACCGCCGGCACGTACTCCGGTTGCTATGAGCTCGACTCCGATCACAGCGGAACCTACGAGAGTCCGATCGTTCTTTTCGGCGAGCGGAAATCCGACGGCTCGCCCGGCGTCACCATCAACTGCTGCAGCACCGGGCGGCAGACGTGCTTCAACCTCGAGGCTTCCGACTACGTGGCCGTCGACGGGTTCGAGCTGGTGGGGGGAAAGTACGGCGTGCGTGCGGTCGGCGCCGGCTACCCGGCGAACGAGCACCAGAAGGGCATCGCCGTCGTGAACAACATCGGACACGCTCAGAACAACGATCCGTTCTTCACAGGCCAGTCCGACTGGTTTGTGATCGAGCGTTGCACTGCCTACGATGCGGGCAGCGGTGACGGGCACGGGATCTACCTCAGCAACGGCAGCGACTGGAACATCGTTCGACAAAATGAAACCTTCAACACTGCCAATTCGGACTTCCAGATCAACGCGGACCCCATTTCCACCTGCAGCGACGACGGTATCGCCTACGACGATCCCGAGTGCGACGCGGTCGCGGGCAGCCACCCGACCGGGGGCCGCGGTGCTTCTGATTTCATGTTGATCGAAGCGAACTTCTTCCATCACAGCAAGGCGCAAGGTCCCAACTTCACGTCGGTGCGAAACAGCACGGTCAAGAACAACATCTTCGCGTTGCCTGCGCGCCACGGTGCGAGCTTCTGGCAGGAGACGGACAACCCGAAGCTCGGCTCTTCGAACAATCTCGTCGCACACAATCTCTTCGTCGTTCAGGTCAACGACCGGCAGGCCATCGGCGTCACCAACAGCTCCACCGGCAACCAGTTCAAGAACAACCTCGTGGTCGCGGTCAGCATCAGCGGCAGCGCCGTTTCGGCCAATGCCACGGGCCAGCTGCTGGCGACGGACGGCACCACGGTAAAGGCGAACACCTTCGAGCACAACGCGTGGCTCTCCGGATACTTCGGCTCGGACGATGCGGCGGATCCCTATGCTCCGAGTGCGACCGAGCTGCGTTCGACTACCTTCGATCCGTCCTGGTTCACTGCCTTCCCAACCACGTTGGGGCACGACCCGGCGGCGTTCTCTCCGACTGCGACGGCGCCTTGGCTGAACCTCGGCAACCTCCTGTCCGACGTGCCGATCGACCGCGCGGGAATAACCCGACATGCACCGGTTGATCTTGGCCCCTACGAACGGTGAGTGACGACGTGATCGATGACGCCATCGGCCATCAAACATG
>Ga0302323_100002834_pt1 | contig 14090 bp, 6 predicted proteins | sample Fen_T0_3_FD_201950 | JGI IMG/M metagenome (GOLD analysis project Ga0302323, IMG submission 201950) | Peat permafrost microbial communities from Stordalen Mire near Abisko, Sweden - Fen_T0_3 | ecosystem: Environmental > Terrestrial > Soil > Wetlands > Permafrost | place: Sweden: Abisko... | reverse complement strand
CAGCTCGGGCGAGCTCTGGTAGGCCGCCGGCGATACGCGCAGCAACAGCCCGATTGCGGCCAGCGGTTCCGGCTCCGTCATTTCCGGCAACGCGCGCAGGTCGTCCAGCGACTTGAGCGAGAGCCGCGCCTTCATCGCGAAAAACGGCAGCAGCACGCTGGACTTTCCAGGATGGCGCGGGAGCCTCACGCCGAGAAGCGCCAGCGCATCGAGTGCGATGTCCAGCGCCTCCGGCAGCCGCGCCTCGGCAATCGCATGTTGAATGCGCAGCTCGTAGACCTTCACTTTCTCGAGCGGCTTGCGCGCGCGCGCAAGCAGCACGCCGCCGCGCTCGTGCCCCCTCTCGGGGCGGTTGGCCATGTATTCCGCTTCGGCGGATGCGTCGTGCAGGCCGAGCGCGAGCTCGTAATGGAGGTCCCACGCGTCCGGCGGCAGGAGCCCGATCCCCGCGTCGAGGAATACCGCCGCGGGACCGTAGGCGCTGGAAGCAAGCGCCTTGCGTCCGGCCGCCAGATCGAGCCGCGCCAGGTCCATGCGCTCGCGCGGGTCCGCGATCAGGTCGATCGCCGCGTTGAGGTGATTGACCACGTCGAACAGCTGCTCCTCGCGCGGCGTCTGACCGCAATCGCCGCGCAGCAGCCGGCCGATGCGCAGGTGCACGGCGCGCTGCTCGCCGGGCGCGATCAGCGCATACGCGGCCTGCTGCACGCGGTCGTGGAGGAAGCGGTATTCCACGCCCAGGCCCGCGGCGGAAAGCACCGGCACCGGACCATCCGTCGCGCTGCCAGGACGGCCCAGGAACTTGTAGGCGTTGCCGAGCGGCAGGACGAGTCCTTCGCGCACCGCCTCCCAGAGAAGCTGGCCGGTCTGCTCGGCGTCTTCCTCACAGACGATCGCGAGCGTGTGCAGCGCGAAGCGGTTGCCGATGCACGATGCGAGTTCAAGCACCCGCTGGGTCCCTGCGGGCAGCGCGCGGATGCGCTGGATCATCAAGTCCACGACGTTGGACGTGATGTCTTCGCTCTCGATCCGCTGCACGTCCCAATGCCAGCGGCGGTCCTCGCCCAGGCGCAACAGCCCGCGTTCCTGCAGCGACTCGAGAAACTGGTTCAGGTGAAAGGGGTTGCCGCCGGTCTTCGCATGCAGCAGCTCGCTCAGCCTGCGCACCGTCTCGCGACGTTCCTTCAGCGTTTCCGCAACCAGGTCCTGCACGTCCTCGACGCCAAGAGGCTGGAGCACGAGCCGGCGCAGCTTTGCACCTGCGTTGCGCGCCTGCGCGAGCGCAAGCGCAAGCGGATGATGCTCGTCCACCTCGTTGTCGCGATACGCGCCGATAAGCAGCAGATGCCGGGAGTAAGGATCCGTGGCGATCTGCTGGATCAGTCCGAGCGTCGCGGAATCCGCCCATTGCAGGTCGTCGAGGAAGAGAACCAGTGGCCGGCCCGGGGAGGCGAAGGCCAGGACGAACTGGTGCAGCAGCCGGTTGAAGCGGCTCTGCGTCTCCAGCGGCGGCAGCGCCTGCACCGGCGGCTGCGGGCCGACGACGTGCTCGAGGCCCGGAATCAGTTCCACAAGAAGCTGCCCGTACTCGCCCAGCACCGCTTGCAGCCGGGACCGCCATTGCGCGACTTCGGCATTGGTGTCCGCGAGAATCTGGTCCACCGCCTGCGACAGCGCCTGCGTCAGCGCGCGATACGGCATGTCGCGCTGGAACTGGTCGAACTTGCCGAAGATGAAGTTGCCGCGCTGCCGCGCCGCGGGCTTGTGCAGCTCGTGCACCAGGGCTGACTTGCCTACGCCGGAATAGCCCGCGACGAGAACGAACTCGGCCGGGCCGGTTGCAACGCGGTCGAAGGCCGCCGAGAGTTCGGCGACCTGGCTCTCGCGGCCGTAGAGCTTTTCCGGGACCTCGAGCCGGCCGGAGCCGTCCGCGCGTCCCAACTCGAAGCTGCCGTAGTTGCCGGTGGTTTGCCAGAGCTGCAGCGCGGTCGTGAGGTCCGCGCGCACGCCGGCAGCGCTCTGATAGCGGTCCTCGGCGCGCTTGGCCAGCAGCTTCATCACCAGTTCGCTCACCGAATGCGGAACGTCGGGGTTCACCTCCGACGGCGGCTCCGGCTTGCGCGCGATGTGGCAATGCACGAGTTCGAGCGGGTCGTCCGATTCGAACGGGACCCGACCGGTCAGCATCTCGTAGAGCGTGACGCCCAGCGAGTAGAGATCCGAGCGGAAATCGACCGAGCGGTTCATGCGCCCGGTTTGCTCCGGGGAAACATAAGGCAGCCGTCCCTCGATCGAGACGGCGCTGCCGCGCTGCGGAATTTCCCGCGAAAGCTGCGTGCAGAAGCGGAAGTCGAGGAGCTTTGCAAACTGGCCGGCGGGGCCCACCAGCAGGCTCGCCGGTGAAAGATTCTTGTGGATGATTTCCCGGCGGTGGATGAGGTGCAGCAGTTCGGCCGCGCGGATCGCGATCTCGAGCGCCGTGGCGACGTCGAGCCGACCTTGGGTCAAGAGTGTCTGCAGCGCCTGGCCGGCGAAGTCCTCGTATACCAGCGCCAGCCGGCCGCCGGCGCGGACCAATTCCCGCGGCGCGAGCACCGCCTCGGTGCCGAGCGATTGCGCCACGTCGAAGTCGCGGCGGAACAGCGCGACGGCGTGCGGCGTCGGGTGCTCGCTGCGCAGCATCTTGACCCACACAGGACGCTGCTCCCCGACCTCGACCCCCATCAGCAGGACGGTGCTCTCGTCCTCGAGCAGGGAGCCCTTCAACTCATAACCGGGGAGCACGGACATCGGGGAAGGGACCGTTTTATGCGCGGAAGAGCATGCTACCCTATGCCGCCTTTGCGGCAGGGAACGATTCGAACATGGCGAAATTCCTCGATATGGTGGCCGGACTTTGGCAGTTTGCGCACACCGTCGTCATCGCGTTGCGGTTCGTGCTGCGACGAATCGGGCACTGGCTGCAGCTGCGGCTCTACGCATGGGCGGCGATCGTGCTCATCATGCTCAATTCGCTTTTTACGCGCAACCGCATGTCGCACGTCAACGGCATCGCGACGCGCGGCCGGGTCCGCCTGCTGGACCGTCTCGACGGGATCCCGGCCAACGACTTCTTCCGGCCGGGACTGGAATTCCCGGTGCGGTGCCGCCTGGCCTCGGTGTCGTTCATGGACGATGCGATGTTCGTCGCGCGCGCCGCCTCGCTCAAGTTCGCCGATGCGGACAGGGACAGCCCGTTCGACCTGCTGATGAACACCGGCCAGACGGCGCCATTCTGGAACGTGCGCACGTTCTGGCAATTCCTGATTGCGAACATGAAGGGCCTCGGCGCTGCGGTGATTCCGTACATGAAGTCCGACCCGACGCTCTATGTCGGCAGCATCGATCCGCTGCGCCGCAATCCGGAAACGTTCGCGCAGATGTATTACTACAGCCAGATTCCGTTCACGTTCAAGGCCAAGGACGGCCGCCCCCGCTACGTCAACTTCCGGCTCATTCCAGAGAACCGCGGCGCCGAAGCGGGTCTGCTCGAGCCCGAGGATGCGCCGGACTGGGCATGGTGCTGGGAGGGAATCCGGCCCGGAGAAACGCGGTCGCCCAATTACCTCAAGGACGAGCTCGCCGCGCGGCTTGCGCGCGGCCCGATCCGCTTCCACCTGCAGATCCAGTTTCACGCCATCCGTCCCGGCGAGAACCGCCTCGTGCTGAATGCGAGCATGACGTGGGACGAGGCCACGCATCCGTGGCACGACCTGGCCGAGGTGACGATCGACGAGATGCTCGACTACAAGACGTCCAACGTGACCGTCTTCATGATCGGCAACCGCCCGCCCTGCATGGGCGTGGTTGCCCCCAGGTCGATCGACGATCCGGCCGGCATGAACTACATGCGCGACCTCGCGGATTGGCCGGTCCGGTTCCGGCTGCTCGGCAACCGGCTTTTCGGACTCCCCAAGCCGATCCCGGACGAGCGCGCACTCGGGCCGGACACGCGCTACACGCCATTCAAGGATCCGGAGGATTTCGGCACGCCGAAGCCGCTGTGCCTGCCGCAGGACGACCAAGCCGCCGAGCAAGCCAATCGGCGCCAGGAGCTGGGGCTGAAGCGCGAGGAGTATGTGCTGACCGTGCCGGGCGACCTGCCGACCTACACCGAGAACCTCCCTGCGGCGGAGGCGATGGATGCCGAGAAGAACCAGAGCATGTTCGACGACATCGAGGGAACGATGGCCAACCTGGGGTTAGGCGCCGTCGCGCAGTTCTTTGTCGACGGCGGCGAGCCGGCCCGCACGCTCGCATGCTACGACGCGCTCTATCCGATCCGGCCGACGCCGACGGTGTGCAAGCGCTGGAAGGACGATGCCGAGTACGCGCGGCAGCGGTTGAACGGCGTGCACCCGACGGTGATCACGCTCTGCACGGCGCTTCCGGCCAAGTTTCCGGTGACCGACCACATCGTCGGCACCTTGCTGCCGTACGGCTCCAGCCTGGCGCAGGAACTCGCGGCCGAGAAGCTGTTCCTCCTCGACTATCCGCTGCTCGACGGCCTGCCCACGAACGACGGTCAATATCTCGTCGCGCCGATCTGCCTGCTGCACCAGGAGAAGGACGGCGCGCTGCTGCCGATTGCGATCCAGCTCGCGCAGGATCCGGCGGAGTCGCCGATCTTCACGCCGCTCGATCCGCCCTGGCTGTGGCTGGCGGTCAAGGCCTTCGCCCAGTCGGCCGACGCCCATTACCATGAGCTGGTGGCGCACCTCCTGCGTACCCACCTCGTGCTCGAGCCAATATGGCTATGCGCGCGGCGCCACCTGCACGACCGTCATCCGGTGATGGAACTCCTGAAGCCGCATTTCCGATTCACGCTGGCCATCAACCACGGCGCGCGCGAGAAGATGCTGGTGCCGGGCGGTCCGCTGCCCACGGTGATGGCCGCCGGCTACGACGGCAACATCGAGCTGCTGAAGCGCGCGTTCAAGGATTACGGCTTTCACCGCTTCGACCTGGAATGCGATCTCGAGACTCGCGGCGTGGACAGGAAGGACGCCTTGGGCGCCCACAAGCTGCCAAACTACTTTTACCGCGACGACGGTGTCCTGGTCGCGCAGGCGGTGCGCAGCTGGGTCGAGGAAATGGTCGGCCTGTACTACAAGTCCGACGCCGACGTGCTTGCCGACGTGGAAGTCGAGGCATGGGTCGAGGAGATGGCGGATCCCGCGCGCGGCAATCTCCGCGGGCTGCCCAACGACGGCAAGCTGCAGAAGGTCGCCGACCTGGTGGACCTTCTCACGCTGACGATAGTGAAGGCATCCGCCGAGCACAGCGCGGCCAACAACGGCCAGTACGACTACTTTGGTTACATTCCCAATGTCCCGGGACTGATGCGCAAGCCGCCGCCGCGCAACAAGAAGGAGCTGTCCGAGGAGTGGCTGATCGAAGCGCTTCCCGACTTCCACCAAAGCGCCGTGCAGCTCGCGATGGTGCACCTGCTTAGCGACCCGTCGCCTCCCAATCGCCTGCTCGGATTCTACGGCGACGATTTCTTCGCGGGCCACGCCGGGGCCATCCGCGCGACACGACGCTTCCGCGCGAGCCTCGACCGGATTTCGGCCGGTATCGCCACGCGCAACGCGATGCTGCCGATCCCGTATCCGTACCTCAACCCGAGGCGGATCAGCCAGAGCACCGAGATCTGACGCGGCGTCGCAGCGGCGTGTACAAGGTGGCTGCGCCGGAATTGGCTTAGGCGTTCCGGACGCAATGCGGACTCAGCCGCCGCGTATAATTTGTCCATGGTCGCCGTGCTGCAAGCCACGCCACAGGCCACGGTGGTCGCCGCGTGGCTCGATTCGCTCACTCGTGAATATTCCGTCGCCGAACGCGCGTCGTTCGCGGCGGCGTTCGAGCACGCGCGTTCCCGCTGCGGCGGCGCCGCGATGCCCGATGGCGAATCCGTCCTCGACCGCGCGCTGGGCACCGCGACGATCCTCGCCGGATTGAAGCTCGATCCGGATTCGATCCGCGCCGCGCTGCTCCTCGGGTTGCCCGTTGCCGGGAAGTTCGACGCCGAGGCGATCACCGCCGAGTTCGGCGCAGACGTCGCCACGCTTGTCGCCGGCGTCGCGCGCATGGGCGTCATCCGCGCCACGCCGTCCACCGGCAATCCCGAGGAGCGCGCGGCGCAGGCGGAAAACCTGCGCAAGATGCTGCTCTCGATGGTCGAGGACATCCGCGTCGTGCTGATCAAGCTGGCTGAACGCACGCAGGCGCTGCGGGCGCTTGTCGCCGGGACGGCCGCCGTGCCGACGCAGGTCGCGCGCGAGGTGCTGGATCTCTTCGCGCCGCTCGCCAACCGGCTGGGCGTCTGGCAGTTGAAGTGGGAGCTGGAGGACCTGTGCCTGCGCACGCTCGAGCCCGACGCCTACCGGTCGATCGCGAAGATGCTGGACGAAAGCCGCCTGGACCGGGAGCTCTTCATCGAGGGCGTGCTGGCCACGCTGCGGCGCGAATTGAAGGCGGCGGGCGTCGCCGCGGAGGTCAGCGGGCGGCCGAAGCACATCTACAGCATCTGGAACAAGATGCGCCGCAAGCAGACGGGCATCGACGCGCTCTACGACATCCGCGCGGTGCGCATCCACGTCGATTCGGTCAAGGACTGCTATGCGGCGCTGGGGCTCGTCCATCAGCTGTGGACGCCGCTGGCGTACGAGTTCGACGACTACATTGCCAAGCCCAAGGCCAACAATTACCGGTCGCTCCACACCGCGGTGATCGGTCCCGAGGACAAGCCGCTCGAAGTGCAGATCCGCACGAAGGAGATGCACCAGCATTCGGAATACGGCGTCGCCGCGCACTGGCGCTACAAGGAAGGGGCGCTGAAGGGCGTGAGGCACGACCCGACGTTCGACGAGAAGATCGCCTGGCTGCGGCAGGTGCTGGACTGGAAGGACGCCGTCGCGGATTCGGGCGACTGGCTCTCGGCGTTCAAGGAGAGCCTGTTCACCGATTCGATCTACGTGCTTACACCGCAAGGCAAGGTCGTCGACCTGCAACGCGGTGCCACGCCGGTCGACTTCGCCTATGCCGTGCACACCAATCTCGGCCACCGCTGCCGCGGCGCCACGGTCGACGGGCAGATGGTGCCGCTGCATTACACGCTGAAGAACGGGCAGCAGGTCGAGGTGGTGACCGCCAAGCAGGGCGGGCCGTCGCGCGACTGGCTGAATCCGGACCTGGGCTACGTGCAGAGCCATCGCGCGCGCGCGAAGGTGCGGCAATGGTTCAAGGCGCAGCAGCTGGACCAGACCATCGCGCAAGGACGCGCGCTGGTCGAACGCGAGCTGGCGCGCATGGGCCAGACGGCGCTGAAGCTCGATGCACTGGCAGCGAAGGCCGGCTTCGCCAAGGCCGAGGATTTCTTCGCCGCCTTCGGGCGCGACGAGATCAACTCCAAGCAGGTGCAGACGGCGATCCTCTCGCTCACCGCGCCGCAGACGCTGCCGGCGCCCGTTCCCGAGCCCGAAGTGCAGATGCGGCAAAGCCGCGCGGCCGGATCCGGCAGCGGCATCCTCGTCGTCGGCGTCGACCGGTTGCTCACCGGGCTCGCGCGCTGCTGCAAGCCGGCGCCGCCGGACCCGATCGCCGGGTTCGTGACCCGCGGCAAGGGCGTCACGATCCACCGCGCGAGCTGCCCCAACATCACCCGGATGCGTGCGACGCAGCCCGAGCGACTGATCTCGGCCGACTGGGGCGCGCCGCGCGACGAAGTTTTTCCGGTGGATATCGTCGTCGAGGCGATGGACCGGCAGGGACTGCTGCGCGACATTTCAGAAGTGCTGTCGCGCGAGAAGATCAACGTCACCGCGGCCAACACGCTGACGCGCAACATGCAATCGCGGATGGCGTTCACGGTGGAGGTGCAGAGTCTCGCCGTGCTGAAACGCGCGCTGGCGCTGGTGGCCGACGTGCCCGGCGTAACGGGGACGTCGCGGCGCTAGCATGCCTAATGGGGTCAGGTTAAGTTTCCGCACTTCCTTTGGACGGAAACTTAACCTGACCCCATTTACGGGCAGCGGCTGACCTGATCGGTCTTGCTCTCCGGCGCAGGCCGGATGCCCGCGGCCAGCAACGGCACCACCACCTGACTGCGAAACCGTTCCAGTGCGGCGGACGTGTCGGTGCCGCTGCCGGAAACCTCGAGCAAAACTTCGCCGCCGGGCAGCCGCCATTCCTCGACCCTCACACTGCCCGCATCCTTGCGCGTCACCGCCGCCGGACATCCGTTGGCGCGGGCGGAAAGCAACGCCAATGCCGCTTCCAGGTCGTCGCTCGTGCAGCTGTAGGAGTATCGCCGTGTCACCGTGTCCGCACTGCCGAATCCGAATCCGAATCCGAATCCGACGTCGACTTCGGCCTTGGCGTCGCGCGCGTCGCGCAGCGGGCACACCCAACGCGACAGCACCTTGTCGCCGCGCAGCTTCCACGTCACCGTAGCTTGTCCGGCGGCGTCGATGCGCCGGCGCAGGATCGTGGCGAATCCCGGCGGGACCGTCGGGGAGGGCGGCAGGTCGTAGTAGTCGACGCTGAACCGGGCTGAGTGCTTGGCGCGCAGCCCGAGAAGCGCCAGCGTGTCGGCCGCCGTCGCAGGCCCGCCGTCGCGAGGGTTCCAGCGGATCGCGTATTCCGCACCTGCAACCGGTGGCAGCGTTGCCGCTGGCCCCACGCACGCCGTCGCCATGGCGACCGCGCCGATGAGCATTCCAAGCCAACGCCGGAATCGCGACAAGTGCGGCGCTCAGAAGTCGACGAGGAACGGCAGCACGATCAGCACGGCGCCAATGCCGCATAGCGCGTAGACGTTTTCGGTGAACCACGGGTAGACGCAAAGCAGCAGGCCGCAGACGACGGGCATGACCTTGCTTTGCCGCCGGCCATAGATGAAATACGCCATGCCGAACGCGCCGGTAAATATGGAGACGATGAGGCTGTTCACGGCATTGGCCCGAATGGGCAGGCTGGGAAGGCAGCGAACATCCGGGTCGGAAGCGCGATCATCGTCAAACAAGGATAAGATATTGTGCAGGCGAACGTAAGCCTCCCCGCGGTCGCCGCGCCAATCGAGGCATCCCACGTGGCCCTACGGTTTCGAAATCTGCTTGTCGGGGCGGCCGCGCTGGCCGCGACGGCGGCATGGGCGGACTACCAGAGCTTCGCGATCGAGCAGGTCTACTCGAACGCGGACGGCACCGTGCAATTCGTCGTGCTGCACGAGACGCAGGGCACCAACGGCGGCAACAACTGGTCGGGGCGCACGCTCACAAGCACCCACGCCGGCGTCACGAAGTCGTTTGCATTCCCCGCCGATCTTCCAGCGGCGGCGACCGCGAACAAGCGCGTGCTGATCGGTACGCAGGGCCTGGCAGCGCTTGCCTTCATCGCGTCGGACTATGTCGTCCCGAACGGCTTCCTCGCCGTCGATGGCGGCACGCTCAACTTTGCCGGCGCCGATACGGTCACCTACGCATCGCTTCCGACGGACGGGGTCGGCGCGATCAACCGTACCGGCGCGACCGTCGCCAACGCCGCGACCAACTTCTCCGCCAAGGCCGTTGCACTGCCCGCGCTGCCCGTGTCAGCGGTCGAGTATTACCACGCGGGACTCGACCACTACTTCATCAGCAGCCTGCAGCAGGAAATCGACACGCTGGACGCCGGAAGAATCGCCGGCTGGGCAAGGACCGGGCAGTCGTTCCGGGTATATCCGAGCCAGGCCAGCGGGGGGGCCGGCGTCAACCCGGTGTGCCGTTTCTACATTCCGCCCGCCCACGGCAATTCGCATTTCTTCTCGGCGTCGCCGGCCGAATGCAACGTGGTCGTGCAGAAGTCGGCGACCGATCCCAATTTCAGCGGCTACGTGTTCGAATCGCCCAACGTGTTCTATGCCGGCTTGCCCGACACGACGACCGGGGCCTGTCCCGCCGGAACCGCGCCGGTATTCCGGCTTTGGAACCAGCGCATCGATTCGAACCATCGCTACACGAGCTCCACCGCGATCAAGGCGCAGATGATCGCTGCAGGCTATGTCGCCGAGGGCTATGGGCCCAATGCGGTCATCATGTGCGCAGCGGCGGCCGGAACCGCGAAGATCGTTTTCGGCGCCGGAACCGGGGCGCCCAACGGGGCGCTCGTCAGCGATGGCGCCAGTACCGCGACGGCCAGCTACCAGGGCTTTTTCACGGCCGCCGACAACGTCGACGTCGGCGCGCGTTCCGGCGCGGGCGAAGTCGTCACGTTCACCCGCGACCGGCCGCCTGCCATCCAGTCGACGCTGTGGGCGACCGCGCTCGGCAACCAGATCGTCAGCGTGCCGTTCGCGAATGCGTACGACGCGCCGGTCACCATCTGGGTCGTGGCCGGCCCGTTCGTCACCAACCAGCAGACCGCGCTGTTCCAGTGGCAGCTTGCGCAGCAGGTCTACGCCGACGAACGCCTCGGCGTGCATCTGTCTCCGCTGGAAATCGTCGACGCGACCTCCAATGTCAAGGCCGCGACGTGGGCCGCATTCACGTGCGGCGCCGGCAATGCCAACGTGACGGCGATCGCAGCCGACATCGGCGCGCGCCCGGGCCGCATCAACGTGTACATGGTCGGGCTGGTCGATGGATCGACGTCGCGAGGCAATGCGTGTGCCATCGGCGGCGCATTTGTCGCCATTGCCGCGGGTTCCAGCGCGGACCTCCTGTCCCATGAGCTGGGGCACGACTTCGGCCTCGAGCACGTCGACGACCTGACGGCCGACTTCGACATCTTCAACGTGATGCACTCGCAGAGTAGCGGACGACAATACCTGACCGAAGGGCAGGTCTTCCGCGCCCACCTGCGGACCTACTCCGCCATCAACCAGCTCTTCGGCCTGCGCTTGGGATTGCCGACACGCGACTGCGACCGGGACACACCGACGCTCAATTGCCCTGTGATCAGGAAGCGGCTGTGGGCTGACGGCAGCTTTCCGCAGAACTGAAGATCGACTGACCGTGACAGAGGATATGAAACGAGGAGCTCGACCCACGCGGCCAATGATCGACTGCCTGCGCCATGCCGCGACATGGATGGCTGCCGCTGCGGCCGTGCTGATGGCTTCGGCTGCGCTTGCCCAGCCACGCAGCGGGCTTTCGCCGGAAGTCGACGCGATCTTCAATCGCTGGGTAGCGACGACATGCACCGGCGAGGAGGAGCGCAAGCTGATCGACGAGCTGCGGCGCCATGCCGCGCCGCTCGCCGTGGCCTTCCGCAAGGCGATCGTCGCGGGGCCGCCGCCGGCACAATTGCGCGCCGCGCGTATCGCGGCCGAAGTGCGCTTTGCCGCGCGTGAAAAATTTCCCTGGCAGGACTACCGAATCGAAGGCGTCAGCGAAAAGGACCTGGCCGCGTTCCGTCGCGTTTCTCAAGCGGCGTATGTCGACGACCAGGTGCGGCGATTCTCCACCGGATATCGGTCCAATGCGATCGCGGGGCTCGGCATCGTCGGCGGGCCCGGCGCGCGCGACGTTCTGATGCGCATCGCCAGCAATGCCGACGATCCGCTGGCCCTCGCCGCGCGCGACGCTATCCGCTCATCCCGCCCTTAAGGCCACATCCCCCCGCGTTGCGCCCGTTGCCGCACCAAGACAATCGCAATCATCAACAAGGCGAGCAACGCCAGCGCCCATTGCGAGAGCGTCGGAATCGGCTGACTCGTTGACGGCGCCGCTGCCGTGATGCCGACGCCGGTCAGGACCATCGTCACGTCCGGCGCATTGCTCGAAAGCACGATGCTCATCGTCCGTGGGCCCAGTGCCGACGGCGTGAACACGATATACAGGTTGCAGACCGCCGTGGGTGCCAGTGACTCACCAGCGTGGCAAGAGTTCTGTCCTGTGTCGTAGCTGAAGTCACCCGCGGCTAACACCGCGAACGGCGTGGCCAGCACGAGGTTGCCACCGCCCGTGTTGCCGATCGTCACCTGGCGCGTCGCGCTGGCCGTCGCCAGCACCTGGTTGCCGAAGCCGGGCGCGGCGGTGATCAGCGCGAGGACAGGCGCCGCACCGTCGTCGTTGAGGATGGTCCCGCTTGCCGTCGCCGTGCCCAGCGTCGCGCCACTCGGTGTCGACAGCGTCATGACGATCGTCTCGTTGGACTCCACCTGCGTGTCGCCGTTGACGTTGACTGTGATGTTCTGCGTCGTGACGCCGGGCGCGAACGTCAGCGTGCCGGTACCGGCGACGGTGTAATCGACGCCATTCGTCGCGGTGCCACCGTTTGCCGCGTAGTTCACCGTCACCGTGCCCGCGCTGGCCGGCGTCAACGTCACGGCAAAGGTCATCGGCGTGGTGCCGACGTTGCCCTCGGCGACCGCAACAGCATTGGCGATCGAGACGACGGGGAGCGCGCCTCCGCCCGTGCCGATGCCGGTGAGCGTCAGCGACGTTGCCGGCGCATTGTGGGCGACGTTAACGGTGAGCGAGCGGGTACCCGCCACCTGCGGAGTGAACGTGAAGTAGAGACTGCAGGTGTTGGCCTGCGGCACCGTCAGCCCGGCGGTGCACGGCTGCGCGCCACTCGCCAACGCAAAGTCGCTGCCGGGGGGAATCGTCACGACCGGCGAGCCTAAAACCAGCGGCCCGAAACCGTCATTCGCCACTACCACTTGGAGTTTCGCGCTGGTCGAGCCCACCGCGCGGCTGCCGAAGTCGAGCGGATTCGGGGACAGGTCGACCACCGGCTGTCCGACGCCGGTGACGGTGATGGGAAGGCTTTTGAAGTCCGTATTTCCAACGCCGTCGGTGAGATTGATGAATACCGTGTACGAACCGGGATTCGTTGGAATGCCGCTGATGATTCCCGTGGCGGGGTCGATCGTCAGGCCGAACGGAGACGGGTTGAACGAACTGTTGGTCGACGGCCACGTCAGAGGGTCGGCCCCGGTACCTGTCAGTTGGAAAGAGTAGGGCGTGCCGGCGACTCCGTTCGGCAGCGCGACGGTCGTGATCGCTACCGGCACCGCCGCGTCATCGTTGACAATGATGATGGTTCCGGTGTTGGCGAAACTGGGGAGCGGATTAAGAAGCGTGGCGTTGACCGGATTGCTGATCACCAACTTGTAGCGCTCGTCCGCCTCGTATTTCGTATCGCCGTTGACCTTGATCACGATGTTCTTGGTCGTTTCGCCGGGCGCGAAGCTCAGCGTGCCACTGGCGGGGATGTAGTCGTTGTTGGCGGCAGTGGCCCCGCCCGGGGCTGTGCCGTCGACGGTCGTGTAGTCGACGGTGACGGTCTGCGCGCTTGGCGCGGAAAGATTCACCGGAACCAGCGCGTCCGTCGTGCCGCTGTTACCTTCCATAACGGATATGCCGAAATACGTCGCGGAAAAGTCCACAAAGACCTGTGGCGGCGACGCGGGAATCGCCGTCGACCAGAACCTTGCCGTGCCTGCGCCGCGCCCCGGGACTCCGCTATAGGGATAGCCGAACTGCGGTATATCGATCAGGGTGGCGCTGAATCCAGCGGCCGTGAAGGGCGCCTTGAGCACGACCAGCGGATCGGGTTCGAAGGAACTTCCGCCTGACAGTGCCGCAAGCTGACCGTCGGCGCTGATGTCGATGTCCTCGAAGCCGGAATGATTGACCCCCAACGCGGCGATCAGCAGCGTTTCCACCGTCGACGCGGCGCTGAAAGGACCAGTGACGGCATAAACTCTCGGCGATCCCGGCGGAGCCGAAAATTTTGCGAACTCGACGACGATCACCTTGCTGCCGTCGGGGGTGAAGGTCATGCCGTTGAGATTCGACCCGGGGATGGTCAGCACCTCGGGCACGCTGGCCACCGAGAAAGGTGCATGGAATATGCGCAGATCGGGGGTATAGCCCGTGGCCGTGCCGGTGGTCACGACAAGCGTCGCGTTGTCAGGCGATAGCGCGATCGCGCCGACCTGACCGCCCACCACGCCATTGCTGCCCGGAATGGTGAACGCCACGGACGTATAGGGCGGATCGACAACGACGATACCGGTCCTGACCGCGACATACGCGCGACCGGTCGTGCTGTCGAAGGCG
>Ga0302323_100002833_pt1 | contig 14092 bp, 11 predicted proteins | sample Fen_T0_3_FD_201950 | JGI IMG/M metagenome (GOLD analysis project Ga0302323, IMG submission 201950) | Peat permafrost microbial communities from Stordalen Mire near Abisko, Sweden - Fen_T0_3 | ecosystem: Environmental > Terrestrial > Soil > Wetlands > Permafrost | place: Sweden: Abisko... | reverse complement strand
GACAAGCAAATCACCGAGGACGAGGAAAAGCAGGGCCTGAAGAGAGTTCAGGACACGACTGACGGAGCGGTGGCCAAGGTCGACGAAATCGTGGGGAAGAAAGAAAAAGAGATCATGGAAGTGTGAAGGCCCACGACCTAGGTCGTGGCGGCCAGGCCGTTCGTCGCGTTCTTGTCGTAAGTCACCCGTGCCACATCGACGTGGTTGATGGCAAAACGCAACGTGGTGCCGTTGCCCTTCAGCAAAGGCTCCCGCTGGAACAAGAAGTACGTTCGCATGCCTTCACGCACGGGGGGCTCGCCCTGTGACTGTTTGCCCGGAATGCCGCTCATGACGAGGATCTTCTCGCCCGGCTGAAGCACGAAGCCTGGGTCGATCTGACCCATGACCGATCCGCGCTTGCCTGGCCGGCTGATGATCACTTGTAAGCCTGCGGTGCTGATGGCTGCAGCGCCCGCGTTGGACAAGACAAAGTACTCTTGGTTGACCTTCTTGCTGTCGGGAGCGGCATGGACTTCTTCGAAGACGAGTGGCATGGCTCCGTTATAGTCCGAGGTACGGCGAAACGACAATGATCAAGACGTCGTTCGAGATTCGTGACCCGAGCGCGGACGATCGGAGAGCCTGGCGCTCCTGTTTTTGTGCACGTTCGTGCTAGACTCGCGACAATGAACAAGGTCGAAGTTGACATTGCCCACAGTCTCAGTCGCGACGAGGCTCGGTCGCGCATCGATCGGGTCACGGCCAAGCTGGCGCGCGACTTCAGCGCCGAGTGCAAGTGGGAAGGTCATGGCCGATTGGTCGTCAAGCGGAAGGGCTTGCAGGCCTACCTGGATATCGCCGATGACAAAGTACACGTCGACATGGAGCTCGGCTTGTTCATGCGGCCCTTCGCCGGTACCATCCGGGCTGGGATTGCCAAGCAACTGGCTGACATCCTAGCCTAATCCGCCATCCGCACCCTACGAGGACGCTTTACGCTCGATCAGCGCACTGCTATAAAGGCAGCCGCTCGTTCTTGCAGTTCGAGCCCAGGCTCCACCTGCCTCAAACCTGACGGAGAAAAACATGAATTTCCGACGAATCGCGATCCGTCTGGCCTTCTCGGCCCTCGTGACCGCCGCCGCTCTCCCGGCGCAAGCGCAGCAAATCAAGAATGCGCCTGTCGATCTTCAAGCTTTCCGCCCCGCAACGGACACCAAGGGCTACATCACGCTGAACGGGTCTCAGGTGTTGGCGCCCCTCGATATTTCGTTCGGAATCGTCTCCACGGGTGCATGGCGGCCGCTCAAGCTTGAAGGCAGCAACATCGATCTCGGCAATGGCCAGGTCCGAACATCGTCGCTGACCGTCAAGTACCTGATCACCACCACTCTGCAGGCGGCTATCGGGCTCTTCCAGACCGACCACCTCGGCTTGCAGCTGGGTATCGGCCTTCCGCTTGGCGTGGTGAATGGTGAGGCGCTCCCGTCTGAGGAGGGGTATGGAAGTCGCAATGCGCCAGGGGCGACGTCCCCGCTTTCGCAGCATTTCCTGACGAACTACCAGGGCGTGGGGGATCTCATTCTCCAGCCCAAGATTCGTATTCTGAACCCAAGCCGCCTGCCCGTTGGCGTGGCTATCATTCCGGGTGTCGTGCTGCCCACCGGTGACAAGTCCCAGTTCTTGGGCGAAGGCAAGACCATTTTCCAACCTCAGGCAATCGTTGAGGTGAACTGGGGGCGCTATGGCGTATTTCGTACCGCCCTCAACCTGGGCATGCGCATCCGCGGGAGCGCCTCCGAGTTCACCGACAATGACGCGAACTATCCGCGAAGGCTGTACCCGAGGGATGCCAACAACAACCCCATCATGAATTTGGACGCCGACGGCAAGCCAGGCTTGGCGCCTTCCATTCCGGGCAATACCAATGCCGGTATCAAGGTCGGCAACGAGCTTCTTGCCGGGCTAGGGGCCTCGTGGGGGATCGTGCCCTTCGTGTTCGATCTGGTTGGCGAGGTCTACACCTTTACCGGCCTCGACTCGAAAAAGCTGAATCCGAACGGCACCACGTCGAGCATGGGCCCCGGCGGTGAGGCCGTCGTTGGCATCAAGGCTTACCTGGCGCCCAACTCGTTCTTCGAGCTGGGAGGGGGGTACGGTGTGCTGCCGACGTCCTATGGGACCACGCGTGGCCGATTCTTTGCCGGCATCGTCTTCGAGCCAGGCACGGGCGATCGCGATGGCGACGGTTACAAGGACGACGTGGACAAGTGCCCGGACGATCCGGAAGACTTCGACGGCTTCGAGGACGAGGATGGCTGTCCCGACCCGGACAACGACAAGGACGGCATTCCCGACGTGCTCGACAAGTGTCCTAACGAGCCCGGGCCGCGTGAGAACGACGGCTGCCCGCTTCATGCTGTTCATGACCGCGACGGCGATGGCATCCCGGATGACCTCGACAAGTGTCCAGATCAGCCTGAGGATTTCGACAAGTTTGAGGATGAGGACGGTTGTCCCGATCTCGACAACGACAAGGACGGAATCCCCGACAAGCTCGACCTGTGCCCCAACGATCCCGAGGACTTCGATGGGTTCGAGGACCAGGATGGCTGTCCTGACCCCGACAACGACCATGACCGCATCCTCGATGCCCAGGACAAGTGTCCCAACGAACCCGAAACCTACAACGGCTTCGAGGACGAGGACGGTTGCCCGGACAAGGGCTTGGTGGTCGTCCAGCGCGGCAAGCTGGAGATCCTCGACAAGATCTACTTCGAGACCGACAAGGACGTCATCAAAGAGCAGTCCTTCCCGCTCCTTGACGCCATTGCCGCCACCATCAAGGGACACCCGGAGATCGCGCTCATCGAGATTCAGGGGCATGCCGACGAGCGCGGCGACGACGAACACAATTTGGACCTCACCGACAGGCGCGCCCATTCAGTCATGCGTGCGCTCGAAGACCGCGGGGTCGAGCTGGGCCGTCTCAAGGCACGCGGTTACGGCGAGACCAAACCAATCTGCACCCAGCACAACGAAGAGTGCTGGAGCAAGAATCGACGTGTCGAATTCATCATTCTCAAACGCGTGGACGAGCAGATTCTCCAGAACGACTCCGGTCAATAGCCCGGTCTACTCCGAGGCAGGACGGTTCGCTTCCCCCGTTCTGCCTTTCCCTTTCGCTGGGACGTGGTAAGTTCCCAACATTGCACGTGAAAATGCGGCTCGCGCGAAAGCGCCCATCAAGGGCAAGGTTGTGCTTGACTCAGCCCCTGTGTGAGTTATTAAGAACCACCCATTTTTCGGGGGCGCGGGTTTCCTTTGCCGTTGCTGCCACGCGAGAAAATTGACGATGTCCGCGAACGTACGAATATCGTCGACGTTGTAAGACGATATGTCGAACTCAAGCGCGCCGGCACGGGAAGTTGGAAGGGCCTGTGCCCTTTTCACGCGGAAAAGACACCATCCTTCCATGTGCATGAGCAGCGCCAGTTTTTCCACTGCTTCGGATGTGGCGAAAAAGGCGATGTTTTCTCATTCTTGGTCAAGATCGAGCAGCGCTCGTTCATCGAGGTTCTGCGCGACCTTGCGCGGCAGGCAGGCGTCGACATCCCGGAACAGACGCTCACGCCGGGCGAACGCAAAGCTGCTATCGAGGCCGAGTCGGAGCGGGAACGCATGCTTCGCGCCATGGAGACGGCAACCAGCTTTTTCGAGGCTCAACTTGTCGGTGGCGCTGGCGCCGCTGCGCGGGCTTACATCGACAAACGAGGTATTTCGAAGGCAACAGCCGAGCGTTTCCGGGTCGGATATGCGCCGCCAGGCTGGGACAGCTTACAGAAGCACCTTGCGGCTCATGAAGTGGAGCCAGTCATGGCCGAGCGCCTCGGCTTGGTCGGCAGCAACGAGCGCGGTCGTTACGACTTCTTTCGGGACCGGATCATGCTGCCCGTCCTCGACCGGCAAAAGCGTTGCGTTGGTTTCTCCTCGCGACTGCTCGATCCCGATGCCAAGGAGCGCAAGTACGTCAACTCGCCGGATTCGCCGCTGTTTCACAAGAAGGAAAACCTGTACGGGCTGCACGTGGCGCTCGAGGCTATTCGCCGTAGCGGCACGGCTATTTTGGTGGAAGGAAACTTCGACGTGCTGACTCTTCATGAGGCTGGCATCGAAGAGGTGGTGGCTCCTATGGGAACTGCCCTCACCGTCGAGCAAATCAAATTGATCGGCCGCGCTGCCAAACGCATCGTGGTCATTTTCGACGGGGACAGTGCCGGCTCGCGCGCTGCCGAAAAAGCCGTGCCATTGGCGGTCGAGGCCGGGTTGTTTTTTGCCGAGGCGGATGCCGACGGTCGGGTCGCGGAGATGCCCGCTGGGATGGATCCCGACGAGTTTGTGCGTGCGCACGGCGCCGAAGCGTTTCGGGCCGTGATCGCGCAGGCTCGTCCTATGCTGGACCACCTTATCCAACGCGCGGCCGACGATGCCACCATTCCCGGAAAAGCCAACACGGTCAAACGCGTGGTAGATGTGCTTGCCAAAGTGAGAAATCCAATCGTTCGCGATCTCTACGTCCGCGATCTTGCGGCAAAGCTGGGCGTTCCCGTGCATCAGGTAGTGCGCATGGTGCGCGAATCCAGCCAACGCACCCCGGGTGGCGAGCGAGCAGCCCCAGAGCCTCCCGTGTCCGATCAACCGGTCCGTCGGATGCCACAGCCCGATGAGCTCGATGCTTTGGTTTTGCTCGTGACCCATCCCGAGTTGGCCCCCAGTGAAGGTGCCCAGCGGATCCTCGAGCTCTTGCGCGATCCGGGCATTCGACAAATCTATGGAACTGCGCTGGAGACCCTCCGTGCGGGGGGGCGTCCGGATGTTCCGGCGTGGATCGACAGCGGCTCGCCGGATATTCGTGAGTATGTGGGTGCGGCGCTTATGGACGGACGGTGGGCCAGCGTGGACGCGGCCGACGACGCTCTACGGGCGTTGGTTCTCAAATTGGACAGATTGCGGGTTGATGCAGAGCTGGCGCTGGCGCAACGGCAGTACCGTGAAGCTCTCGCCCGCGGGGACGAAGACGAAGCGCGTGCCATCTCCATGCGGGAGATGGAATTGATAAGAACCAAGTTGGGGCTAGGTAACCAGAGCAAAGGCATGGCGACATGATCGAGGATGCCGAGGACCGATTGAGCGACGACAACCAGGATGACGACGAGCTGGAAGAAGTAAGTAAGCAGCTCGCAGCCAAGAAGGGCACTGCCAACAAGGAAAGCGAGCGCAAAAAGCGCGAGCTCATTACCATGGGCAAGGCCAAGGGCTTTTTGACCTACGACGAGGTCAACGACCACATGCCCGAGAACATCGTTTCATCCGACCAGATCGACGACTGGCTGTCGACCCTGGGTGGCGAAGGCATCGAAAACGTCGATGCCTCGACCCAGGTCAAGGTCGAGGACAAGGCACCTGCCGCCGAGGCCGAAAGCGAGGAGGAGGCGGAAGTCGAACCCACGCCGCGTCCGGCAGAAGCCGAAGAAGAGGAAGAGGAAGACGGCTACTCGAAGACCAACGATCCCGTGCGCATGTACTTGCGCAAGATGGGCTCGGTCTCGCTGCTCACCCGTGAAGGTGAAGTCGAGATCGCCAAGCGCATCGAGGATGGAGAGCGTCGCGTTCTCCAGGTGGTGCTCAATTCGTCGGTGGCGATCGAAGAAATTCTCGAACTCGGCGACAAGCTGCGCAAGCAGAAGATCCGGGTCAAAGAGGTCGTCAAAGACGCTGACGAAGATGACGAGGAATTCGACGAGGCTTTCCACGTCGAGCGCGTTTGCAAGATCATCGACAAGGTCCGGCGGGTCTTCAAAGATCTGGAAAAGGTCGAGGACAAGAAGGGGCAGCGCGGGCTGTCCGACACGACCAAGAAGAAGGCCAAGTCCCAGGTCACGACGCTAAAGGAGGAATTGTTCGAGGCCTTGCAGGAGCTCAGGCTCAACAAGAAGCAGATCGACCGCATCGTCATTCGGCTCAAGGGCTTGGTGTCGCGCATCGAATCGGCTCGCCGCGAGATCGTCGACTGCGAGCAGCGCGCAGGCATGAACGAGAAGGAGTTCAAGAAGACGCTGCGCGAAGTTCGCGCCTCGCCTTTGCGCCAGCGCGCTGTCGCCAAGAAGTTGGGCGTTCGCGCCGAAGAGCTCGAGGAGCTTTCCGAGGTCATCGCCAACGCACGCAAGAAGGTAAAGAAGATCGAAGAGGAAGCGACCCTCGACGAATCCAGCCTTCGCGACACTGTGCGCGAGATTCAGGACGGCGAGCACCAGGCCGAACAGGCCAAGGCCGAGTTGGTGGAAGCCAATCTGCGTTTGGTGGTCTCCATCGCCAAGAAGTACACCAACCGCGGCTTGCAGTTCCTGGACTTGATCCAAGAAGGCAACATCGGTCTCATGAAGGCGGTCGACAAGTTCGAGTACCGCCGCGGCTACAAGTTCTCGACCTACGCGACGTGGTGGATTCGACAGGCCATCACGCGCGCCATCGCGGATCAGGCGCGAACCATTCGCATCCCGGTCCACATGATCGAGACCATCAACAAGCTCATTCGCACCAGTCGCTATTTGGTCCAGGAGCTCGGCCGGGAAGCGACGCCGGAAGAAATCGCCGAGAAGATGGAGCTGCCGCTCGACAAGGTCCGCAAGGTCCTCAAGATCGCTAAAGAGCCCATCTCGCTCGAAACGCCCATCGGAGAGGAAGAAGACTCGCACCTGGGCGATTTCATCGAAGACAAGAGCATCGTGTCGCCTGCCGACGCGGTTATCTCGATGAATCTGGCGGAGCAGACACGCAAGGTACTGGCCACCTTGACCCCGCGCGAGGAGAAGGTCCTGCGGATGCGCTTCGGCATCGGCGAGAAGTCCGATCACACATTGGAAGAGGTGGGGCAGGATTTCGAGGTTACCCGCGAGCGCATTCGCCAGATCGAGGCGAAAGCCCTACGCAAACTGCGACATCCCTCGCGCAGTAAGCGTCTCAAGAGCTTCATGGAAAGCTAGGGCGCGGTCGTTGGAAATTGCTGGCCGCCCGCAAGGTCGGCCAGTGGTGTGCGGCCCGCGCGAGGCGCGACGCGCTGGTTGCTCAGGTTACCGCTCGCGCTGGGCGATCTGCACTGCGATCTTTCGAAATTGCTCGCGGCCCGACTCACGGCTGCAGCAAAGGCGCTGGCAGTCGAGACGCATGCGCCAGGAGATCCGCCAGTCGCGTGACCTCCTCCGGACCAAGATCGTTGGTGGGCAAGCGGGGTAGCTCTATCATGGGAAGAGCGGGCTCTTTCGCCAAAGACGCCACGATCCGCTCGGCATCCCGTCGCCGCGCCGCCAAGACGGAAACGCCGGTGAGGGTTGCTGCCAATTCTTGGGCGGCTGAGCCTTCGCTTGCTGCGAGAATTCTATCGATGAACGGGTCAGCCGCTTCGGCAGGCGGCATGGCGTTGACCACCAGCGGGCCTTTGGGGATGCCAAGTCCTTGAATATCGCGGGCTAAGGTGACGGTCTCGCGGGCGGGCAAATCCTCGGGCAAGGTGACGAAGACAACAGAGGTTTGGTCGGCATCCCGCAGGAGCTCTTGCGCAAGGGCTGCGTCTCGCGCCAGCGGCCCCTTGGGCATGGCTTGCTGGACAGCCTGGGGAATCCGTAGCATAGCCACTGCATGGCCGGAAGCCGGGCCGTCGAGAATGACCAAGTCGTACTTGGGTCTGCCGTCTAAACGCTCGGTGGTATGCCACCAGGCCTTGCCAAGCATGGTCCAGTAGTCGAGGCCTGGGAAGGCTCCCAAGAAGCTGCGCATGGGCTTGTTCTCAAAAAGCGCGCGGTAGAGGGATTCGTACCTCAGCACCATGACCCCATATTCGTGGAGGGCCACCTTGGGGGTCATGTTCACGGCGAAAAGCCCACTGTCGACGGCGGTCACCGTGGGTCCGATGGGTGTCTTGCATGCAAGTAATCGGTCCAGCCGATGGTGAGCATTGGTCTGCGCGAGCAGGACGCGTTTACCCATCCTGACAGCAGCTCTGGCGAGGGCTGCCGAAACCGTGGTCCGCCCGACGCCACCCTTGCCGACGACGAGGAGGAAACGATGGTCCAGAAGGTGTTTCATGGCGACGAGACGGCTTGCGCGATAAAGCTCGTGAAGGGTATTGCGGGCGGCATGGAAAGTAATGCCTATAATGCGTCGATGTCGCGCAAACCACCAACGATCGTAAGCAAGGAAAAGTCCGACAGGGACGACTCGAAGGATAGTGGGGTGGCTGGTGTGCGCGATTCAGCTGCCAAGGTCGTACTTCGGCGTGGGCGGGCGCGCCCTCTGTGGTTCGGCCATCCATGGGTCTATGCCAACGCGGTTGACCGCGTCGAAGGCAAGGCCGAACCGGGCTGTGTGGTCTCGCTGGTCGACCATGATGGGCGTTTCATTGGCCGCGGTATCTACAATTCGCGCTCGCAGATTCCGGTCCGTCTCCTTTCGCGCAGCGAGGAGCCGATCGATGCCGCTTTCATTCTGCGCCGCTTGCGTGAGGCGCAGGCCTTGCGGGCTACCATCGCGTTGCCCAGTGTGGAAACCACTGCGTATCGTCTGGTAAACAGTGAGGGCGACGAACTGCCCGGCCTCGTCGTCGACGTCTTCGGTGACGCAGTAGCGTTTCAGGTGACGACCCTGGGGATGTCTTTGTGGCGGGACGAGATTGTTCAGGCGCTTGGCGAGCTCCTTGCGCCCAAGACCGTCTACGAGGTTTCGGCTGGCAGCTTCGCCGAGGTTGAAGGCTTTGTGTCCGAATCGCGCATCGTCGCCGGTGAGCCACGCATTTCCGTGTCTTGTCTCGAGGATGGAATCCGTCTTGCTGTCGAACCGCTGGTGGGACAGAAGACCGGTCTCTTCCTCGACCAGCGGCCCAGTCGAATACGTGTCGGGCAGATCGTGCGTTCGTCTTCCAGGAAGCCCATGCGCGTTCTCGATTGCTACGCCTATGCAGGCGGATTCTCGCTGCAAGCCGCACGTGCAGGGGCAGGGGAGATAACGGCAGTTGACAGTTCGTCTCGTGCGGTGGCAAGGATCGAAGCCCACGCTGCCGCCAATGGTGCCGCCATTCGCGCCGTCGAGTCCGATACGTTTCGCTTCCTCGAAACGGCGACGCCGCGCGCCTACGACTTGGTGGTCATCGATCCACCCAAGTTTGCCCGTGCGCGAAAGGATCTGGAAGCCGCGCTCAAGGGCTACGAGCGCCTGAATGCGCTGGCGCTCACCGCGTGCGCGCCGGGGGCCGTCTTGGTCACTTGCTCGTGCTCGCAAAACGTGAGCGGCGAGGATTTCGAGCGCATTCTTGCCGCCGGTGCTCGCCAGGCCAACCGCGAGATGCGCATCCTCGACCGGCTGGGGCCCGGCCCCGACCATCCTCTTCCGCCCGGTTTCGGCGAAGGCCAGTACCTGAAGGTGCTTCTTGCCTACGTCAAGTAGGTGGGCCGCCGGGCTACCTGCCCGGAACGACGCCGGTCGGTGAGGTCTGCAGCACGATGATGTAGTAGACCAGCATGGCCACGATCATGGCCAAGGACACCCATTCGAAAGGTATGCGTCCGAAGAGCAGTAGCCGCTTGCCGAAGAAACGACCGCGCGATCGTTGGTTGATTTGCGCTTGGACGTTGGACAGAAAGCTTCCTGGCGCCGCTTTCTTGAGGCTTCCCAGGCCCTGGACAGTCGTGCGGAAACGCTCCAGGGATACCCGGCACTGGATGCAGGTGGCGAGGTGCTCGTCGATCTTGGCCCGTTCGAATGGTGGAAGTTCCCCGTCGACGTAGGCCGAGAAAGCTTGGGTGATGCGTTCGTGGGTATCGGTCCGGCTCACTTGAGTTTTCCTTCGAGTAGATCCTTGAGCGCCATGCGGGCGCGATGGAGGCGTGATTTTACCGTTCCCTCGGGCAGCCCGGTCACCTCGACGATTTCGTCATAAGCCAGCTCTTCGACATCGCGCAAAACCACCAGCAGCCTCTGCTCGTCGTCGAGCTTGGCGATGGCGTCTTGTAAGATCTTCTCGGTCTCGGCCGCTTCCAGTACGAGATCAGGTGCTTCGAAATGGGCCTGGACAGGCGCGTTGCCTTCGTCGGCCATCTCGGTGGCATCCGATCCGTCGCGTAGCTCCTGTCCGCTGGTCTTGCGGCGCGATAGATACTTGATGCGGTTCTTCGAATGGTTGGCAGCTATACGCAGGATCCAGGTCGAGAGCTTGGCTTCCCCGCGATAGCTTTCGATGCTCTTGAATACCGTGACGAAGACCTCCTGCGCGATGTCCTCGGCTTCGGCCGGCGATCCCACCAGGCGCAGGACCAAGCTGTAGACGCGGTCGCTGTAGCTGCGCACCACCTCGTTGAAGGCCTCTTCATCGCGTTTGAGGAGGCGACTGACGAGAAGGTGTTCCGAAAGGCTCATCTCGTACCGTCGGCGTAGGTCAGCAGATCGCTGTCGGTCGACCTTGGCGTAGATGCCCGCCGCTGTTGCTGGCTTTGGCCACGATGCCTCCACACGATTACTGACACCGTGGCGACCAAGAAGTTCCGGATGAGTAACACGTGATGGGCCAACCTGGGCGAATCACATGACTGGAACGAAGAGTCGGGCGCTGAGACCGACTATGGTAGATTGGCGGTTGCCAGAAATATCCCGGCGAATCCCGAAATCGAGTGCACCAACTTCCGACGAAACCGTCGAGATGCCTGCGGAGAGATAGCCGTTCTTGGTGAGACCGTCGTGCCCGCCTCCAGCCCGAATGGCGGCCGACGCGGCAAAAGAAAATTCGCCACCGCCCATGAAATACCAGGCCTTATCGCGCGTCGAATCCCCGTAGACCTTCTCGGCGACCGCATCGAAGGCGAACAGCAGCATGGGTATAGGCAAGAGTGCGACCCCCCCGCCCACCGCCCGTGGCGCCCAAGGGAGATCAAGGTCGCGCAAGTTGTAACCGATGGCCGCCAGGGAAAACAACGGCACGGGGCGAATGGTCAAGCCGGCGTCGAAGGTAATTCCCGATTTGATGGTGCCACTTGCGTCCGTGAAGTGGAGGTATTTCACGTTGCCGCCCAGGAAGACCTTGTCGAAAACCGGGAAGGAGAGTGAGCCGCCGACCAGGTGGCCAGACTGACTGTGGTCATCGGGCGTGGTCTCGTGGTGGTAGGTGTAGTAAAAGGCGCCGCCGAGGTTGAACGCCGAGGTGGAGTCCACAGCCGAGATGCGCGCATCGTGAGAACCGCCCGTCGATCCGTACTGGTAGTTACCTTCCAGAAAATAGGCACGCATGAGAGAGATTCCGGATGGATTGAGTTGTGGGCCTGAATCTCCCGTGGCCGCCGCCCGCATGGCGCCCCCTGTGCCCAAAGGGCGGGCTCCGGCAAATCGGGTTCCATCGGCATGAGCAGCAGAAGAAGCCCAAAGCAGACCGACCAATCCGGCAAGGGCAGGGGCCGCAATCCTGGCATTCATGGGGGAATTGTAGGGCCCAACCGATCGCAGTCCAGAAAGCTGTTGTCTTGGCAGCGCCCCTGGCGAAGAGTTACAAACATCCGCGACTGGCAAGACTGACAAATCCATCGCTGGCCACGATAACGTGGTCCAGAACCGCAATGCCACATAGTTCGCCCACCTGCTTGAGGCGCGTGGTCAATTCCATGTCTTGGCGAGATGGTGTCGGGTCGCCCGAAGGGTGGTTGTGACAGAAGATGACGGAAGCCGCAGCGCCTCGGATAAGCGTGCGGAAGACATCGCGCGGATGCACTTCGACCCCTGTCAGGGAGCCGCGCGCAACGCATGACTCCAAGGTGATACGGTGGCGTACGTCGAGGGCCAGCATCCAAAATTCCTCGACGGGTGAGGCGCCGAGGCGGGCACGGTAGTGTGTCCAGACATCGGCCGCATTGCCCAGCGCCTGGCCTCGTTCGGGCCGAATACCGGTCACGCGCCGACCCAGCTCGATCGCGGCCTGAATCACTGCCGCGCGCGCCGGACCGATGCCCGGCAACGCACAAAGTTCGGCTTCGGCGTAGTCGGCGAGCGAACGCAGATCGCCAGCGGCAGCCAACAAATCGTGCGCAATTTCCAAGACATTTTGTCCCTGACGACCCGAACCTAGGAGAATGGCCAGAAGTTCAGCATCGGAAAGGCTCTTGGGACCGCTGGCGAGCAGGCGTTCGCGAGGCCGATTTTCAGGGGCAAGAGAGAGCATGGCAGGCATGGCCGTGGGTAAAGCACGCGTCGTGCCAGACAGCGGATCAGCCGGTCAGACACCGATCTTCTGGTCAAGAGCACGATTCCTTGTGTACTTTTCAGAAGTCGTGTTACGTTAAGGGTGCGTTTTCGCAAGGCGAGCTTGGTTCTCGCCCGAGCGCGAGATGGGTCGCAGGTCTCCTTAGAACCGACCCCAAGGAAGGACCTGCAGTAGAGGGTAGAGTTCGGGTGAAGGAAAGGGCGGTGTGGGAAAACGCAATAAATCCACGTTGAGTGATTTCGGAGAGGAGTCGAGACTGAGTACCCCACTAGAAGGCGAGCAGGCTGAGAAAGCCGCTGCCGAAGAGTCTTCGCACATGGACGCTGAAACCAGCGCACGGGAATCTGTCCCGGACAACGGTGAATCCGAGCCTACTCTCGTCATTCATCTTTCCGACGACGACCAGGTGCCTGCGCATCCCACCGGACCGGTTGTCAGCCCGCCTGCGTATACATCGGTGATGGCGTCTGATTCGGCCGAGACCGTGCGCGAGTATTCCCCCGCGCTTCGGGAGGCGCTGGAGCGCGCCCGCGCTGTGCTGCGCATTCGCGACCTGCGCCCCGGCCAAGCCAAAGTCATCGAATCCGTTTTGACCGGACGCGACACCCTGGCCATCATGCCCACGGGCAGTGGCAAGTCGCTGACCTACCAGCTTCCCTCGCTGTGGTTACCGGGACCAACGCTGGTGGTGTCGCCCCTGCTTGCTTTGATAGAGGATCAGGTAGGCAAGATGAAAGCTGCCGGCGTCCCGGTGGCCCGCATTGACTCTACCCGCACTGCCAAGGAACGGGCTGCCGACCTCGAGGCGGTTCGCGCGGGCAAGATCAAGCTGGTGCTGATTACGCCCGAATCGGTCTGTTCGCCGACTGTCCAAGAAGCGTTGGAAGGGGTCAAATTCTCCCTGTTCTGCGTCGACGAGGTTCACTGTGTATCCCAATGGGGCCACGATTTCCGCCCTTCCTACCTCGGGTTGCGCCGAGCCGCCGAGGTGCTGGGGCGGCCCCCCATTCTCGGCCTGACCGCGACCGCCACCCCCGCCATCGCCGAGGACGTTCTGGTCCAGCTCGGCATGAAGGACGCGCAGGTCTGCCGCGTTTCATTTCACCGACCCAATCTCGCTTTCGATGTTCGCAAGGTGGCTGGCGAAGCCGACAAGCTCCGTGTTCTCGGCAAGCTGATACAGCGCCTGAGACGTCCAGGCATCGTGTACTGCGCGACGGTGCGAGCGGTAGACGATCTTTACGTGGCTTTGCGCCACGGCAAAATTCCCGTCGAGCGCTACAACGGCAAGATGACCGGCGACGAGCGCGAAAAGGCGCAAGCGTCGTTCATGTCCGCCGGACGCAAGGTGGTCATGATCGCCACCAACGCCTTTGGTTTGGGCGTGGACAAGCCCGACATTCGCTACATCATCCACTACCAGATGCCGGGGTCGCCCGAGTCCTATGTGCAAGAGGCCGGGCGCGCCGGTCGGGATGGCAAGCCGGCTCGCTGCGTTTTGCTCTTCCAGCCCGACGACATCGCCATTCAAGAGCATTTCCTCAAGGAGGCCCATCCCACGAAGACCCAGGCGCGGCTGGTTGCCGACGGTCTTTATGCCTGGAGCGATGAGGGCAAAGAGGTCTCCGTACGCGATCTCGCGTTGTCGATGGCCCTGCCCGAGCGCCGGGTGCGCGTGGTCCTGTCGGTACTGAGGCCATGGGCGTGGCCAAAGAGGTCAAGGCCGCGCGCTGGGCCGGCGTCGAGCCTCGCCCTACGCGGCAGCAGATCGACAAAGCCGCTGGCATTTTCGAAGCCCGCCGTATCTCCGATCGTCGG
>Ga0302323_100002832_pt1 | contig 14098 bp, 12 predicted proteins | sample Fen_T0_3_FD_201950 | JGI IMG/M metagenome (GOLD analysis project Ga0302323, IMG submission 201950) | Peat permafrost microbial communities from Stordalen Mire near Abisko, Sweden - Fen_T0_3 | ecosystem: Environmental > Terrestrial > Soil > Wetlands > Permafrost | place: Sweden: Abisko... | reverse complement strand
GAACACGGGACCGCTCGCAGTCGCGGGCGCGAGCCCGACCCCGTCGGGACCGATCGTCATCATCCGCGGGTCGGAGAAGTCCGCCCGGGCGAGCGAGAAGATAATCCGGCGGCCGTCGGGCGTCCACGTGGGTTGGACCGGCCGCTCCTCGCCCAGCGCATACGAGGTCACGGCCCGGAGGTGCGTCCCATCGGCCCGGAGGAGGTAGAGGTTCGTGGCCGCCCCCTCCCCGGCCTCGACCGGCTGGTTGAAGAACACGATCAGGTCCGCGCTCGGTTGCCAGTCCGGGTAGGTCGACCACGCTGGGACGCCGGGCACCACTCGGAGCCCGCGGCGGCCGGCGACGTCGACGATGGCGATCGTCGTCCCGACAAGGTCGGCTGCGAACGAGCGGTCGCTCCATGCCTGGACCTCGACCACCAGGCGCCGCCCGTCGGGCGACCAGCGAGGCCACAAGACCACGCCGGCGAGGAACGCCAGGACGAGCTCGACCCCGCTCATCGCGCCCTCGCGGGGTTGACGGCGCGGGCGTACCCGGGGTCGCGGCAGGCCGGGGGGCCCGGGAGCCACGGTGTGGATCGGACCAGCGCGCCGTCATGCCCCCAAGGGTCGGGCAGCGGCGGGCGGATGACTACTTGGCCGTTCGGGCCATACCCTCGGGGCTGCTGGCGGTGAGGACCCTGCGCGGGAGGGTGCCCCCAAGATTGAACCGCCGAGCCCTTGCCGCAGGTCATAAGGTGTAGAGCCGGTCGACCGACCGGCGCGTCCCAGGTGGCAATGATGCGACAGGAGCTCGTCGAGCGAGCGCGGCGCGGGGATCGGGAGGCCTTTGCGTTGCTCGCCGCGGGTGAGGTCGACCGCCTCCACGCGATCGCCCGGCTCGTCCTGCGCGACCCTGACCTTGCCGAGGACGCCGTCCAGGAGGCCCTTGTCCGCTGCTGGCGGCAGCTGCCCAGGCTGCGCGACGTGGAGCGCTTCGACGCCTGGCTGTACCGGATCCTCGTGCGCGCCGCGGCCGACGAGTTCGGGCGGCGGCGGCGTCACGAGGCGACCGTACAGACCATCCGCATGGAGCCGTCGGTCGTGGACGGGGCTGGAGACCTCGCAGACCGCGACGAGCTCGAGGCCGGGTTCCGGCGCCTCTCGCTCGACCACCGCGCGGTCGTCGTCCTCCACCATTACGCGGGCCTGCCGCTGCCCGAGGTCGCGGCGGCTCTGGGCATCCCGCCGGGCACCGCGAAGTCCCGCTACCACTACGCGATGTCGGCCCTGCGGGCGGCCCTCGAGGCCGACGCGCGCATCGGCGTCCCAGGGGAGGCACTGGCATGAGCGAGCGGCCCGACCTCGACCGGATCGTCACGGACTGGCTGCATGACGGGGCACCGCCGCGGGCGCCGCAGGGCGTACTGGCCGCGGCCCTCGAGCGGGTCGGAACGACCGGCCAGCAGCGTCCCTTCGGCGGACGCCGGTTCGACGCCTTGATCGGCGGCTCACCCCGCCTGCACTGGGCGATCGTCCTCGCGGTCCTCGGCCTGGCGCTCCTTGCGGCGGTCGCAGGCGCCGGCGCTCTGCTGCGCAACAAGCTCGTCGCACCACGAACCGGCGCCGCCAACGGCTTGATCGCCGTGGCCGCGAACCCGCCGAATTCCTTCGCGGGGTTGGAGGATGTCTACCTCGTCGGCGAAGGCGTCGGAGCGCGACGCATCATCGGGGCCGACGGGGATGGCGTCGCTCAGGCGTGCCCGACGTTCTCACCGGATGGATCGAGGCTTGCGTACGGTGAGGGCCGCCGGGACCTCGAGAAAAGCGAGGACCCCCTCCGGGGCAGAGTGGCCATCGTGGATCGAGCCGTGGTTGTGGTCGCACTCGACGACCATGGCAACGCCTCCCCACCGATCGTGCGGGTGACCCTGCCGGCCTATCCCGGCCAGATCGTCTGCCCGGAGTGGTCCCCCGGCGGCGAGAGCGTCGCGTTTCGCCTCGGGACCCAGGTGTGGGTCGCCGACGCCGCCTCAGGGCAGGCCACCGTGTTCCAGGTGACCGAGACGCCACCGGGAGAGCAAGGACTGGCATGGTCTCACGACGGCTCACGCATCGCCGTGCCAGAGCTATTCCGGATCCGCGTCGTCTCGCTCGAAGGCGGCACGTCGACCGTCATCCAGGTCAGGGGAGCGACGCCTTCGTCACTTGGCTGGACGGCCGGCGATAAGAAGATCGTCTACATCGCGACCGACGAAAGAAGCGGCCGATCCGAGCTGCGCATCGTGGACATCGACGGTCAAGCAGACGACCGGCTATCCCCGGATCCGACCGTCCCCCGGAGCACGTTCGATCCCGGTTTCGATGCCGTGGTCTCGATCACGCCCGATGTCGCGGCCGCGGCGGTCTCGCCGGACGGCTCCCGGGTCGCGTTTGCCTACCGCGATAAGCGTTGCACGAGTGATGGCTGCGCTGGAGACCCTGAACATCTCTCGGTCGTGGATCTGGTTGGCTCTGATGTGGTCGAGGTGCCCATCCCCACGGACTTCGGCACGCCGGGACTCCAGTGGTCGCCGGACGGAAAGCGACTGCTCCTCGGTTCGATCGCAGGCGTGGTCTCGATTCCGGTCGAACCTGGGTCGCCCCCGATCGTCCATTCGAGCGGCGAGCTCAACCTGGAGTGGTCCGGCTCGCAGATCACGTGGCAGCCGGTATTTCCCTGACGAACCGACTCGGCGAGCGCGGTGGTGCTCGACCGCAGCGTCTGGGACGTGGGCCGGGTCCCTCGCGACCCGTGTCACTCGCAGGAGCAGGAGTACGACCCCGGTACGACCGTTGACAGTCTGGTTCGGGCGCTGGTTGGCCAGCCGCTGCGGCAGGCCTCGAAGCCGACCAGGGTGACCCTCGCCGGGTATCCCGGTCAGCCGACTTCAGGGGCTGCGACGTCCAGCCCTCCAATGGTCACCTGGACTACGTCAGCTGGAAATCGACCAACGGCGACGAGCGGTATCAGCAGGTCGCGGGCCTGGTCGACCGCGTGTGGGTCCTCGACGTGAAGGGGCAGCGCCTGGTCGTCGACGCGACCAAACCACCCGCCGCGACCCAAGCCGACCTTGCCGAGCAGCAGCTCATCCTGGAGTCGCTGCGGTTCGTCGCCCCGTAGGCGGACGACCGAGCCGCACGTCGCCCCGCCTGCCAGGACCTCACCGAGGAAGCGTCGGCACCCGAGGCCTCCGACGCCCGGGGTAGCGGGCGGCGTGCTGCCTCCTGGTCGCCAGTGGTGCGAGCGGAGGATAACGCCCGTGAAGCCTGCGCCCGCGGGCGTCTGATGCATCACGGCGGTCAACAGCCATCCACGCGGGTTGCCGGTGCCGATGCACCCCGCCTTCCGGAGCACGCCCCGTTCTCGGAACGTGTCCGCACCCGCAGGAAACCGACCCGCAGCCAAGGTTGAACCGCCGGGCCCCTGCCGCCGGTCATATGGGTAGAAGCCAGTCGACCGACCGGCGCGTCCCCGTCCGCAAACGCGCGACGGCAACAGGGAGTCCCTTCAAGATGCGCGCGTCCCCCAGCCTGTCCATCCTCGGCTTCGCGATCGCTGTCGCGCTCCTCGCGAGCGCCTGCGCCGCCGCCGCCGCCAGCCCAGGTCCGACAAGCGGACCTGCCTCGGTCCCGTCGGCCGCGCTCGTCGCTCAGCCGACCGCGACCATCGCCCCGACGCCTCTGGCGGCGTCCTCCGCCCCGACAACCCCTTCCTCCGCAAGTTCGAGCCCGACCCCCGCCCCAATCTCCGCCAACGACGTCACGGCCCTGCCGGCCGGCCGGCATGCGGCGCAGGTCCTGGGGTCTGGCAGCTACCCCGGCTACATGGTCGATGTGCCGGCAGGCTGGTTCGACCGCCAGGGCTACTTCACCGTGAAGTACCAGGGGCCGGGCCCGGTGCTGGGCATCAGCGTCTGGGACGTGGGGCAGGTATTCCGCGACTCCTGCCACTGGCAGGGCCAGGGATTCGATCCCGGGCCGAGCGTCGACAATCTCGTCGCGGCGCTGGTCGCCCAGTCGGCGCGGCACGCCTCGAAGCCGAAGGACGTGACCCTCGCCGGGTATCCCGGCAAGTACCTCGAGTGGTCGGTCCCGAGCAACATGGTGGTGACCGGGGACGCCGACTTCCAGGGCTGCGACGTCGAGCCAACAGAAGGTCACCGGAACTTCATGAGCTGGCTGGGCAACGGCAAAGGCGAGCGGTACCAGCAGGTCGCGGGCCAGGTCGACCGCTTGTGGGTCCTCGACGTGAACGGGCGGCGCCTGGTCGTCGACGCCACCTACTCCCCCGACACCACGCCCGCCGACCGGAACCAGGAGCAGCAGATCGTGGAATCGCTCCGGTTCGTCAGGCCGTAGGCCGGGCTGTCCGTCTGGGCCACTCCGTCCGGCTCCGGCAGCCTCTGGGCCAGGATCCACACCAACTGCGCTGTCGTCTCGGCCCCAACCTTGGACCGGGCGTTCGCCAGATGGTGCTTCACGGTCGAGTGCGACAGCCGAGCCGGTGGGCGGCGGCCTTCTCCGAGCCGGCGGCCAGGACGGCCTCGGCGACGCCGACCTCGCGGTCGGTGGCGCGCTCGGCGGCCGTCCGGTCAGCCCGGGTCCGGGCCCTCACGCGCTGCGGCCCGCCGCGGCCAGCCACTCATCGCGGCCCTCGATCGGGATCTCGCAGGCTGCAATCGCGCGCCCGACACCTGTCGGGCGCGCCAGTACCACGTCTACGGTCTCGGGTAGCCCATGCCAGGACATGGCGCTTGGCATTTCGGTGAGTTGCAGCTAGATCTCCTTGCAGTCGCTGACGTGGACCTTGTCGTCGACGTCCTGAACGAGCCTCCGAATCCTCCAATTCGAGCATTCATCTAGACTCCAGCGGCGCCCCGAGTCGCGGCATCGCCCAATCGTCGAGGCGCAGAGCGGAGCGACATCGTGACCACGCTCAAGGTGGACGAGACTGGAGGGGGTTCGGAACCTGCAAGCGGATCCGGCACAGGGCACGCAGGACAGGCTTCGACGCCACGCCCGAGCTCCACGGCCGAGATGGATCGGGCACTTGAGGTCCTGACGAACCACAAGACCGCTTGGGCGGCGATGGAGGTCGGGGGCCGGATCGAACTCCTCGATCGGATGAGGCGTGACATCCACTCCATCGAGCAGCGTTGGGTTGCCGCCGGATTGGCCGCCAAGAATGCCCAACCCAGAACCATGGCCGAGGGCGAGGAGTGGTACAGCGTAACCGTGCTGTACCGCACCCTTCGCCTTCTCAAGCGGGCTCTCGAGGAGATCGCCCGGAGCGGACGCCCAAAGATCCCTGGGCCCGTCACGAAGCGGAGCGACGGCAAGCTGACCGCCAGAGTCGTGCCCGGCGACTGGAAGGATCGGATGGCCCTGCTCGGGATGCGAGCCGACGTCTGGTTGGACGATGACGCTGCGGGCGGAAGCCAGGGCATCGAACAGGCGGCGTTCTACCACGCGGCGGAGTCGGCGGGAAGCCTGTGCGTCGTGCTCGGGGCGGGCAACGTCGCCGGACTCGTTCCGGGGGACTTTCTGTGCAAGCTGTTTGTCGAGGGGCAGGTCGTCGCGCTCAAGATGAACCCCGTCAATGCCTACCTGGGTCCGCTATTCGAGGTTGGATTCAGGTCGCTGATCGACGCCGGGTTCCTGCAGATCCTCTACGGCGGCGCTGAGGAAGGCGCCTATCTCGCGCGCAACCGGCTGGTCGACAGCCTGCATATGACGGGCAGCGACCGCACATACGAAGCGATCGTGTTCGGCACTGGGCCGGACGGGGCGGAGCGCAAGAGGACGCGCAAGCCCCTGCTCTCAATCCCGTTCTCGGCCGAGCTCGGCAACATCTCGCCGGTGATCGTCGTGCCAGGTCAGTGGAGCACACGCGATGTCCAGCGCCAGGCCGCCCGGCTGGGTTCCTGGCTCGTCCCCAACTCGTCGTCGAATTGCCTCACGCCGCGGCTCATCGTCCAGCAGGCGGGCTGGAAAGAGCGGGCCGAACTCAACGCGGGTATCGCTCGCTACCTGGACGCAATGCCGACGCGCAAGGCCTACTATCCCGGCGCAGTCGACGTGCACAAGGCCTTCGTCGACGCCCATCCGGAGGCCCAACAGCTCGGCAAGCCGCGCCCGGGCGACCTGCCCTGGACCTTCATCGAGGGCGTGGACCCGACCAACGCCGATGACATCTGCTTCCGACGTGAGCCGTTCTGCAGCCTGTTCTCCGAGACGGCCCTAGAGTCCGACGGAGTCGTCGACTTCCTGCAGAAGGCCGTCGAATTCGTGAACGACCGTGTGTCGGGCACGCTCGTTGTCTCGATCGTCGTGCACCCGGCATCGCTGCGCGACCAGGCTGTTCGCAACGCCCTGAACCAGGCGATCGAGGGCCTGAGATATGGCAGCGTCGCCATAAACAGTTGGGGCGTGCTGCCCCATTACCTGAGCAGCACCCCGTGGGGCGGGTATCCCGGGCACGACGCGTACGACATCCAATCCGGGATTGGATTCGTGAACAACCCGATGATGTTCGAGCGCGTCGTCAAGTCGGTGGTGTGGGCGCCCTTTCAACCGCTCGCGGACCCGTTCCTTGCCGCCCCGTCGAACAACTACCTCTACTACCGACAGGACACGCGATACCAGGACAACCCGTCCATGCTCAACCTGCTGAAGCTTGTCTGGCGCGCCATGACGATCAGGCCGGAGAGACGCAACCAGCCGTAGCGACGCGGTGGTGCTTGGGTAACACGATCGGACGCGCACCCTGGGTGCCGGTCGCCGGGCTGCCGTTGCGCCGAACTGGGCTGATATGCCACCACCGGATCGAAACGAACTTGGCCTTCCGAACCAACAGCGGCACCTTCGTTGCCTTCGTGGATGTCGTCGGGCGAGCTCGCAGTCGGGGAGCAACTGGGGTCCCGGATCCCATCACCGTCATTCGCGGTGGTCTCGGCGCAGTACATCTGCATCGTCAGCATCGCTCCGCCGGGAGGCGTGAACTTGGCGCGGATGTGCTGCGTCCCCGGTCCGGGTACCCGCCGGGAACGATCGTCCGAATCGTGAGCTGGCCGCTCGCGTTGGGGAAACCGGGGCGCTGCCGAAGGAGCTGGCCCTTGCCAGGCAGCCTCACGCCAGCCGCCTCGCGGCGGCCAGCGACTCATCGCGTCCCTCGATCGGGATCTCGCAGGTTGCCCCGCCGCACCCACCTGGATCAAGCGAGTTGTGTGCACTCGTGCGTCACCGACCCCGATGCCAGCCCGCCTGGTCGCTTCCCGATCGGTGCCGGGTTGCGAGAGCCGCTGGTCCAACGGCCAGCCGGCCCTACTTTGCTCCGGTCATGACCCCGAGCGCGATCGCCCCGTCCTCGGCACCCGGAACGCCGCGCCATGCCGGATGGTTCGCTGTGGTGAGGCCCGCCCGCGCCGCGAGGTAGCCGCGCTCCTTCGTGGAGAGCTCGGCCCGCGCCGCAACAGGGTTGGCGACCAGGGCGAGGAGCCGCGCAAGGTCACGCTCATGCTTGGCGACGATAACCGGGTTCTGGATGTCGCCGGCCACGCGTGCCTTCATGACGATGGCACCGAGCAGCGAGGGGATCGGGATCTCGAACGGCCCGTCACCCGCATCGACCACGAGCCACCGGCGCCGGTTGAGGGCCGCGCGGCTGCCGATCGCCTCGATGGTCTCGCCGGGCGGCACGGTCACGCGGCTCGCGCGCGGTCCCATGTTGTCCGGCGCAAGCACGTCGACGACGTCGCTGGCCCGGATGAACCGGTACGTGAGGCCGTCGGCATACGGCTGCGGCTCGAAGCCCGCCTCGACCAGGCGCGCCGCCGCCGCCTCGGTGGCGTTCGAGAGCGCCCGGACGTCGAGCACGGTGTCGATGTCACCGGTCGTCCAGGTCGTGATCGCGCCATGCTCGGCCTCGATGACCCGCACCATGAGGCCGCCGACGAGGGTCCACGGCAGGCCGCGCAGGAGCGTGGAGACCTCGCGGAGGAGCCGCCACAGATCGTCCTCGGCCTCGCCGATCGGGACGATGCTGACCGGCGTCACCGCCCGAGGCCCACCAGGAGCTCGGCGCCCACCTGGCGGGCGCGCGGCTCACTGCTCTCGAGCAGGTCGAGGGCGATCGCGGACACGGGAGCGACGTGGCCCAGCGGCCACGCGACGTCGATGGGCGGCACGACGCGCAGCGTCACGTTCGGGTCGCCGCGACTCTCGCGGAGGTGATGGCGATCCACCACGCCATCGAGATCGTCCGCGCCCACGTACGCGTCGACGGACCCTGCGCCGCCGATCAGCCCCAGGCGCATTGCCATCGCCCCGGTCGCACCGGTGAGCATGAGCGCCGTGTCGTCGCGCAGGCCGTCGAGGAGCGAGGGGTGTGCGCGGTACGCCGCGTGCCGGCCCCGATCGACGAGGCGCGACCGGATGTCCGCGAGACGGTGGACCTCGAGGTAGTGTCGCAGCCGCCACCGGGCTCGCCGGTCGAGCCAGGGCACCTCGTCACCATTCGCGAGGAGCAGGAGCGCCCACGCGTTGGCCGGCGCGAGCCGTCGGCCGGCTCCCCACCCGATGTCCCGCCTGGACTCGACGGCCATGTGCGGGATCATCCAGACCGGTCCGGCCTTCATGGCCTTGAGCTCGCCGGTTGCGATGAGCTGGCGCACCTGGTTCGCGCTGACGCCGAGCAGCTGCGCGGCCTGCGCGACCGTCAGGTTCCCCGAGATCCCGTCATGCGTCTTATCAACCATGGCGCTATCACCATAGTTGTGTAGACGCTTGAAGTCAATGCTTTACGGCCGTCAACCTGATTGTGGGCCGCTACTCGTGCGCCTGCGCTCCGCCCTCAGGCTCGGGCAGCCGTGGCGCGACGATCCACACCAGCTGCGCCGTCGTCTCGGCCACCACCTTGGACCGGGCGTTCGCCAGGTGGTGCTTCGCCGTGGACTGGGACAGGCCGAGCCGGTGGGCGGCGGCCTTCTCCAAGCCGGCGACCAGGACGGCTGCCACCACCCCGACCTCGCGGTCGGTGGCGCGCTCGGCGGCGCGGTCCCTCACCCGAGGCGCCTCGCCGCGGCCAGCCACTCGTCCCGGCCCTCGATCGGGATCTCGCACGTCGCCAACGGGCGCCCAGCACCTGTCGGGCGCGCCATAGAACCCCGCCCGGCGCACCCTTCGCGGCCGGGGTGGTCGAGCCGCCCCACTTCTGCGGTTCTCGATGGCGATGAGCGTTCCCGGTCAGGCTGTCGAGATGAAGCCGATTGTGTGCAGTCGACTTACTCAGAGGCTGCGAGCCGGAACTGATGGGGTGGTCCGGTCGGTGGCTTCCCGGACTAGAGATCGATCGTCTGGTGCGAACCGCTTGAGTCGGTCAGCGCCACGCGTGAACGCGGTGCGCGGAAGTCAACGTCGAGCGTGCAGGTCTCGGCTCCGGCTGCCCACGACATGCGGAGCCCGCTTTCGATCGCGACCGCGACAAAGTTGCCGTCGAACGCGGCATGCGAGTTGCGAAGCCGGATCAGCCGTTCAAGGCGCTGGACAACGCTCCGACCCGTCGCCACCCGGATCTCCTCGCGACTGAAGTTGCGCCGATTGACTTCCCGGCCGTCACCCGTCCGCGCGGCCGCCTCCAGGTCGTTCTCGCCGGCGAGGAGGCCCACGTAGTAGATCTGCGGGATGCCGGGGGCAAAGAGCTGGATGGCGCGGGCGGCGATGTAGGCGTCGTCGTCGCGATCGAGCAGCGAGTAATAGGTCCCGCGGATCTGGTGTACATCGAACCCGTCGCGATCCTGGTGCTCCTGCGACACGATGAGGCTCAGGTTGCCGCCGCGCGCTATGCACGTTTCCACGACCCGCCTCACCTCGGCTCCGTCATAGAGGCCGTCCATGTCGGGCTTGACGGGCACCCCGTCATGACAGTCGAGCATCGTGAACTGGCGCGCCGGCCTTGCCGCGAGGTAGGCGGCGAGGCGAACCGGCGAGCGCAGGATGAGTGCCTCGAGGATCCGGTACGGCAGGATGAAGTCGTAGATCCAGGATCCGCGCCCCGCGAGGTCCCGCTGGATCGCCTCGCATGCGTGCACCTCCGGGAGGATCGTCATGTCGTACCACCCGGCCAGCCCGTCGAGCCAGGCCAGGATCTCGTCGGTCTCGGGCTCGACGCAGAAGCAGCTCGTCCCGGCCCGCTTGGCGAGATAGCCGACCGCGTCGAGTCGGACGATCCGGACGCCATTCGAGCTGAACCGCTCGAAGATCCGCTCGATCACCGTCCGAAACCGCGGCGAGCGCCAGTCCATGTCGATCTGCTCGGACGGATCGGTCTTGCCGAACGTCGTCCAGACCGGCAGCGGCGCCGGGGGCGTCCCCACCGGGAACGTGGACCAGGGCCGCGGCCTGCGCAGGAAGATCCGGTCGAGGTCGGCCTGGACGGGCACTCCGTCTGGCCAGACCTTGTCGAGCGTGATGAACAGGTCCGCCCACTCGGAGTCGCGACCCCGCGCCAGGTAGTCGACGAAGTACGGCGAGCGGCTCGAGATGTGGTTGACCATCAGGTCGAGCAGGAGGTCGTGCGACTGCCCGAGCCTCCGGACGTCCTCCCACGTCCCGAACCGGGGGTCAATCTCGTCGTAGCTGAGCGGGGCGAAGCCGCGGTCGCCCGACGATGGGAATGGCGGCAGGATGTGGATCCCGCCTTCGAAGCACCCCGGGAAGTGCTCGTCGAGGACGCCAGCCATGCTTCGCAGGTCACCGCCCAGGCTGTCCGGATACGTGATGAGCTGGACCTTGTTCTTCACCTGCATGAAGTCGGCCTCACGCTGCCCGGATGACGTCGAAGTCGCGCGTCAGCACGAAGTCGGCCAGGGCACGGTGACCGGCGATGATCTTGTGCTCGACCTCGAGCACACCCTCGATGAACGGGTCGGCCGCCTCACTGCCGCGATTGCGCCGTTGACGGTGCTCGAGCGTCTCGAGGCGATTCCGGGCGATGAAGATCCGGCGATCGACATGCCGGAGCAGGGACACGTAGGTGCCCTCGACGATCACAACCGCCACCCCCTCCAGCGAGACCACCTCCATCGCTGCCGAGTTTCGGTCGTAGTCGATCACCGGCTTCTCGATCTCGCTCGCCCCGGCACGCGCCGCGTCGACGTTCGCCTGCAGCAGGTCGAAGCGCACCTCGGCATGCGGCCCGAGCCACTCGGGGTCAGCGCGCCGGCGTTCGTCGTTGGACTTCGGAGGCAGGACGAAGTAGTCGTCCTGGCCGAGGACGACCGAGGCCACGCCGAGCTGGAGCAGCTGATCGGCGAGGGCGGCGGCGGTCTCCGACTTGCCGGATCCGGATTCTCCGGCGACCGTGACGAGGAAGCGCCCGCCCTTGGCGTGGATGGCGTCGACCAGGTCTGCCGCGATCTGCGCTGCCGCTCGTCGGTGATGGGCCTCGATGACCAGTACGTCACCCTTCATGCATGATTCCGCCTGAGCTCGGGTGGTGGTGCGCGGCAAACCCGGCCACGGATGACCTGGCGACCGGGAAGGCCGGGGTCGCGGCGAGGCCCAGGGCGGCCGTCCAACGCGTCGGAGGTGCGTCAGCCATCGAGCACCGTCCGCAGGGCCTCGACGAGTGACCGCGCCCGGGCGTCTCCGTACCCGCCCATCTGGTTGCTTACGTACCCGAAGCTCGCACCGTAGTCCACGTCGGCGAATGCGAGCTGTCCGCCGGCGCCGGTGTGCCCGAAGCTGCCGGGCCCCAGGAGCGGTTGCGCCGGCGCCGAGGAGATCTGGAACCCCGTCCCCCAGCGGGCGCCGTCGTCCGGCTGGCCCGTGAGCTGCGGGCCGGCGGAGAGGACGCGGAGACCATCCGCGATCGATGCGGGAGTGAGCAGCGGCGAGCCGCCATCCACCCCGGTCACGCAGGCCGCGTACAGCTTCGCTAGGGACTCGGCCGAGCTGATGCCGCCCGCGCCGGGGATCTCAGCAGCCTGGATGACCGGGTTGTTGAACGTCACCTGGCCGTCACCACTCGGGAACGCGAACGCCTTGCCCAGCGACATGGTGCGGATGATGCGGGGGTCGTTCCCGAAGCTCGCGAAGCCCTTGGCGAACTCCGAGTCGTCGTCCGGGAGCGGCGGCTCCATCCACGCGACGTGGCGCCGCTCCGCATCCGGGATCCCGATCCACGTGTTCAGGCCCAGCGGATCGCCCAGGGCCCGGCGGAAGTTGGTTCCTGCGCTGAGGCCGGTGATGCGGCGGATCACCTCGCCCAGCAACCAGCCGATGGTGGACGCGTGGTAGGCGTGTCCGTCCGCCGGCGCGTGGTGCGGGGACTGCGCCTCGATCGCGTGGATGACCGGGTCCCACGCCACGACGTCGTCAAGCGTCAGGTCCGTATCGAGGTACGCCAGCCCTGCCCGGTGCGCCATCGCGTCGCGGACCGTGATCCGCTGCTTGCCGGCCTGCGCAAACTCGGGCCAGTAGTGCGCGATCGGCGCGTCGAGGTCCAGCCTCCCCTCCTGGACGAGGAGGTACGCGCAGATGGCCATGATGCCCTTGGTACATGAGAAGATCACCGTCGCGGTGTCGTGCTCGTACGCCCTGCCGGTCCGGCGGTCGGCGATCCCGGCCCAGAGGTCCACGACCGGCCGTCCACCGACATACGCCGTGCAGCCGGCGCCCACGTCCTGGCGCTCCCGGAAGTTCTTCACGAACTCGTCCATGACTGGGCCGAAGCCGTCGTCGACATCGCCGTGCACGGCGAGGCCGTGCGTCTTGTGCGCGTTGGTCACGCGGGACCTCCTTTGGAGTAGGGGCGGCCGGATCAGCCCTTGACCGAGCCCTGGAGCAGGGCCGTGATGACCTGGCGCTGGAAGATCACGAAGACGATCAGCGTGGGCAGCAGGATCAGGATCGACCCAGCACACAGGAGCGGGATGTCCGTCGCCCATTGCCCCTGGAAGGCGCCCAGCGCTCCCGCGACCGTCCGTTGCTTGGGATCGTCGACGAGCACGAGAGCGATCAGGAACTGGTTCCACGTCCAGACCGACATCAGGATCCCGAGCGAGACGATGGCCGGAGTTGCCAGCGGGACGTGGATTCGCCAGAAGAGGTCCCACGTCCCTGCGCCATCGACACGAGCAGCCTCGGAGAGCTCCTTGGGCATGTTGACGAAGTGGGCCCGCATCCAGAACACCGCGAACGGCATGTACAGGCCGATCAGCGGAAGGATGATCGCGAGCCGGGTGTTCAGGATCCCCAGCTGCCGGGCGATGTAGTAGAGCGGGGTGATGATCACCTCGAACGGCAGCGTCAGCCCGAAGATGAACAGCACGAGCAGGAGCCCGCCTCCGGGGATCCGCAGGTGGCCGATCGCGAAACCGGCCATCGTGGAGATCACGAGGGCGATCGGGACCACGCCCAGGACGATCGTCAGGCTCGAGACCATGAGCGTGCCCATGCTGGACTGGTTGAAGGCCTTGACGAAGTTGCCCCACTGGGGATCTGCCGGCCACTCGAGTCCACCCGGCACGGACCCGGACGGATGGAGTGCGGTCGTGAACAGGCTGAGGAACGGCAGCACCGTGACCGCCATGAGGACGACCAGGAGCAGGCGCCCGGTCCACAGCTCGCCGCGCGCGACCTTCACGAGTCACTCTCCCGGATGAGTCGCTGGATCGGCGAGATAACGATGAGGACCAGCACCACCAGGACCATGGCGAGGGCGGAAGCCGTCCCGACATCCCGGGCCACGAACGACAGGATGTAGATCTTGAGCCCGGGCACCATGGTGGCGAGCCCGGGGCCACCGTTGGTCGAGATGTAGATCACGTCGAACGCAGCGAGCGCGGCGATCACCGTCACCGTCAGGCAGACCGCGATCTCGTTACGGACGCTCGGCACGGTGATCGAGATGAACTCGCGCCACGCGCTCGCCCCATCGATCCTCGCGGCCTCGTAGAGGGCCGGGTCGATCTTGGTCATGCCGGTCAGGAGCAGGAGCGTGGTCAGGCCCAGCAGGACCCAGATCCCGATCATGCCGACGGCGGGCAGCGCCCAGTCGAAGTCGCCGAGCCATGCG
>Ga0302323_100002831_pt1 | contig 14104 bp, 10 predicted proteins | sample Fen_T0_3_FD_201950 | JGI IMG/M metagenome (GOLD analysis project Ga0302323, IMG submission 201950) | Peat permafrost microbial communities from Stordalen Mire near Abisko, Sweden - Fen_T0_3 | ecosystem: Environmental > Terrestrial > Soil > Wetlands > Permafrost | place: Sweden: Abisko... | reverse complement strand
CGTCGCGTGGCACGAAGATCTGAAAATCGTCCGCGTCGTAGGCGCCGCTGCGCGCGTGGTTCAAATCGAAGAAGAGCTCGACCGCGTCGTCGTCATAGTTGGCGGTCGAATCGTTCTGCGCCGTCTGGTCTAGGACTTGGAAATCGACACTCAGCTTGGTGGCGTCCCAGGTGACGAACGCTTGCCCGCGCGCGCTGGCCGCGACGGCCGTGCCAACGACGAACGAGGTGAGGTCGTAGGCGCAATTGGTGGCGTTGCAGCCGCGTGGGCGACACATCGAGGCTTCGCAGACGGACTGCGCGGCACAATCGGTCACGACCGAGCAGCTGGTGCCGCCCGCGCTGCCGCCCGCGCCCGCGCTGCCGCCGGCGCCACCCTTGCCACCCGAACCGCCGCTGCCGCCCGCGCCCGCGCTGCCGCCGGCGCCACCCTTGCCGCCCGCACCCGCGCTACCGCCCGCACCCGCGCTACCGCCCGCACCCGCGCCTGCGCTGCCGCCCGTGCCCGCGCCACCACCTGCGCCTGCGCTTCCGGCTTTGCCGCCACCACCGGTAGCGCCCGAGGTTCCGCTCCCGCCACCCATGGCTTGGGTGCTGGCGACGCCTGCGCTCGCGTTGCCTGCCTGCGAGCTCGTGCCACCCGGAGCGTTGGTCGTGCCCGCGTTGCTTTGACCGCCGGTGCCGGCGCCGCTGCCGCCGGCGCTGGTGGCGCCGGTAGACGTGTCGTTGCTCGTGTCTTGCGCTGCGCAGCCTGCGGCCATCACTCCGAAGAGTGAGAGTACCGACCCGTAGCGCGCCAACCTGCGCCCCGTACGGCTTTGCTCGAGCCCTCGTTCGATCGCCCCGTTGCCCTGGATAAAGCCACGCATATTCCTCGAGTAAGGCATCGCCAGTGACGCGCGCCAGCAAATCCCCGTAAAATTCCGATCTCTCTCCTGAAATCAGCGAAATTTACTAGCCGCCGCCGACGGGCTGACGCGGCATTTCCAGTCGCAGCGTCCGGCACTCGAGCATTCGCGTTGGGCGTGGCGTCGCGTGCAGGCGAGGTGCACGTGGGCTCAGCCACCTGAGAGAGCCTCCGGCCGCGGTCGTGAAGTGACGTATACCCACCCGTTGGGGTGAACTGCCGTGCCGCACCTCATTGAAACGTTCGTTCCTCTCCGAGTCCGAACGTCTGCGGCACCCCGGATGCTGCCTCGCTGCACATCGCATGTTTGGGTGAGCGAAGCCGAGCAATTCTAAGGTTGGAAATCCAATCGATCGAATGGGCTCGGAGTGTTCGAGATCATTTCCAACGAGACGCGCGTGTAGCGAGCCGTCGTCCGGATGCTTTCATGGCCGAGCAGGACCTGAATCACACGTAGATCCGTGCCTGCCTCCAGAAGGTGAGTCGCGAAGCTGTGGCGGAGCACGCGGGGTGTGACTTTTGTTAGCCCGGCCACGACTGCAGCGCGCTTCAGCGCGAGTCGGGCCACTTCCGCGTTGAGGTGGGTACCGCGGCCCGAGGCGAACAACCAGGGAGATGGTGGACGCACAAATCTCCAGTAGGTACGCAACGCGTTCAGCAAGCGAGGCGTCAACATCACCGCGCGCTCCTTGCCGCCCTTGCCACGGCGGACATGAACCAACCCGTGCTCGGCGTCGATGTCGTCCGTCCTCAACTGGCACGCCTCGTTGAGACGCAGGCCGGTCGCGTAGAGCAACGTGAAGAATACCCTGTATTTTGGATCCAGAAGCCCTCTCAGGAGTCGCGCAACGTCCTGTGCCGTCAAGACCACTTGGAGCCGTCTCTCGTCCTTGGGCCACGACAGGAAGGACGTGACCCCAGGACGGCCCAGCGTTCGCGAGTAAAGAAACTTCAGGGCGGAGAAGTGCTGACGTAGTCGCTGAGCGCTCAGCCCGCGCGCCAGCAGCTCGTAGATCCAGGCCCGAACGTCATCTTGATCCATGTCCGCAAGCGCGCGCCCACGGAAGGTAGCGAAAGCGCACACCGCGGCCAGGTAGATGCGTTGGGTGCTAACAGAATGACCAGCCAGCTCGAGGTCCTGTGCCAAGCGCGCTCGTTCTGAATCCATCGGAGCCTCCTTCGTCGCCGGAGTGGCGAGCGGCACTTATGTCAGCGTGCGTCGTCGATGCAGGCACCCCTCCCGCATGTCCAGTATGGTGGTGCTGCCTGCCTTCGCACTAACTTGTCGGGTTCGGTCGAGCACACCGCCCGCATGACAACCGGAACGCGACGCACATGAGGGCGCAGCAGCAGCAGCACGCGCGGCAGTGGCGGCTCCTCGCCGGGCTCAGCAAGACCCAGCGTGGGCTAACCATTGCTCAGCTGATGGAGCTCACCGAGCAATCCCGGCCCAACCTCTATCGCGATCTCCGAGTCCTAGAGGAGGCGGGCCTCCCCATCAGCCGGGAGCGCGGGCGCGTACGCCTCCTGACGCCGAAGGAATTGCCTCCTGCCGGCTTCAGCTCGCTTCAAATCGCGGCACTTCACCTGGCGCGCCTGCAGCTGGCCCCCCTCGCCGGCGCCGACGCCGTACGCGAGCTCGATGCATTGCTCGAAAAACTACGACCAAACGACGCCCAAGGCGTCTTTCAATTCGGCGGCTCCGCAAAATCGCTCGCGCCACCCCAAGTCCTAAAAACCATCGAACGCGCCCAACGCTACCGCAGGCGCGCTGCGATCGAGTACCGCGCTGCCAGCCGTGGCGGCACCCCAGCGCGCGTCCACATCGAGCCCCTGATCGTCAACGTCGCCGACGGCGAACCCTACGTTCTCGCTTACTGCGTCGAGCGCAAGGCTGAACGCACCTACAAGCTGGCGCGCATCACCAACGCCGAGCTGACCGACGACCCTGCCACTTACAAGCCCAGTCGCTCCCCCAAAGAAGCGTTCGCTCATGCGGTCAAGGCCTGGTCCGGCGCCCCTCAGGTCGTCCGCATCCGGCTCGATGCCGAGGTCGCCTGGCTCGCGCGCGAGTACCCACTCCCTCACCAGAAAGAGACCGCCAAGCCCGACGGCTCCGTCATCATCGAAGCGCAAGTCGCCGGCCTCGTCGAAGCTCGCCGCTGGATCCTCTCCTGGGGCGGCGCCGCCGAAGCCCTCGCCCCGCCCGAACTGCGCGAAGCCACCAAAGCAGAGCTTTCGAAAGCACTACGGAAATACGACGGCCCCGGACCCGTCAAGGCGGCGAAGCGGGCCAAAGGAAAATCGACCGAGGTCGCGGAGCAACGTCTCAGAGATGCTGAGACAAGAGCGGGTTAGGAAGGGAGAGATGAGCGAAATGGACGCGGCGGCGGGACGGCTGGAGGCGAGGGTTGGGAGGCGATTTGTTGAGGTGCTTCGCGAGTTTGTGGAGTGGCACACCCGCGGTCGCAGACGCGATCCAAAAACGTGCCTGATGGGCGGCGCCGCCCAGGCCGCATTGTGCCCATCGGATTCGGCCTGGGGGACGGCGCCATGAAGTTGGCAGAGCGCGGAGCGGCATGCCGTCGTCGAACGGGATCGGTTGCTGAGCGGTCCCAGCGGGACACAAGCGGCGCAGAGTCGACCGCGGTCGTCGCGCCCGACGAATCACTTCACCTGAAAGCCAATCCTTGGAGGAGCTTTAAAGCATGAAGTTCCCTGCATTTTTCGAGCGGGCAACCGGCAGGTCACCCTACGCCTACCAAACGGCGTTCGCCACTGCCCCATTGCTCGCAGACATACTCGAAGCCCCGACTGGCTCGGGAAAGACCGCAACGGCGGCGCTCGGATGGCTGTGGCGCCGACGCCATGGCACTCCCGCCCAGCAAGCGGAAGCGGGGGCCCGACTCGTCTTCTGTCTGCCCATGCGCACGCTCGTTGAACAGACGGATCGCGTTGTTCGAGGCTGGCGAGCAAGCCTCGGTCTCGAGAATGCTCTGAGCGTCCACTTGCTGCTCGGCGGCAAGGTCGACGACGAGTGGGAGGGGCACCCCGATGGCGATGCGATTCTGATCGGTACCCAGGATCAGCTGCTGTCGCGCGCGCTTCTGCGCGGCTACGCGATGAGCCGTTTCCTATGGCCCGTACACTTCGCGCTTCTGAACAACGACTGTACCTGGGTCATGGACGAGGTTCAGCTTATGGGCGTCGGCTCGTCTACTGCTTCACAACTTCAAGCATTCCGAGAGCAGCAGAAGACAGCAGGATCGGCAAAGACGGTCTGGATGACGGCGACGCTCGCGGAGGGGCGCCTACGCACCGTTGACGTCGATCGCCCTTACATTCGACAACCCTTCGAGGCCGTTGAGGAGCCACTGTTACGGCGGCTCAATGCTCGTAAACTGCTGGTTCGAGCGGGCGCGAGTGTCGGAAAGAAGGGCTCTCTGGGGCCACTGGCCAAGGAGATCGCCCTTCAGCACGAACCCGGTACCCTGACGCTTGTCGTGGTCAATCGCGTTGCCAGGGCACAAGAGCTTCTCGGTCTAATTGCTGCTGATTCCACCGTCGAAGCGACGGCGCTAGTGCATTCGCGATTCCGACCCGCGGACCGTCGACGGATTCAAGATGCTGCACTCAACGGCAGCTTCAAGGGCGTGCTCGTCGCCACGCAGGCGGTCGAGGCCGGGGTTGATCTCTCTGCCAAGACGCTCTTCAGCGAGCTGGCACCGTGGTCATCGATGGTTCAGCGCTTCGGTCGCCTCAACCGCGCAGGTGAGCACAGCGAGTCGCGTGCCTTTTGGATCGATCTCGACAATTCTGACGCGGAGCAATGTCTGCCCTACGAGGCTGCTGCGCTCGACTCCGCACGCCTTCGTCTCAAAGATCTTGAGAATGTAGGGCCCGCCTCGCTCGCCGGGCTAAAGCAAGAGGACGAGCAGCCCATCTTGCCCGTGCTGCGCAAGAAGGATCTGCTTGAGCTCTTCGACACCGAGCCTGATCTAGCAGGACATGACATCGACGTTTCGCGATTCATTCGCGCGACTGACGATCGCGACGTTCAGGTGGCTTGGCGTGAACTGAGGAATCAGCCCCCAGGCGCAGACGCCCCTGATCTCCACCGTGACGAGTTGTGCTCGGTCCCACTTCACGCACTCGAGAAGATGGTCGGAGCGCACAAAGTCTGGCGCTTCGATGGCCTTCGCAAACGTTGGACGGAGCTTACGTTTCGTCCCGCCGGTTTTGGGGCCGCTGGACTCAAAGATCGCGCAATACCCGGAATGTCCATGCTCATGGATGTTTCGGTGGGCGGTTACGCGGCGGAGTTAGGCTTTACAGGGAACAAGTCCCACCTGCCTGCATCGTTAGAGAAGCCAGGAGACGCGACCGATTACGACGAGAGCGATGCTCTCGTCTTTGGGTCCAGTGACTTCGTCACGCTGCTTACCCACGCGCAGGATACTGCTGAAGAAATGCAACAGCTGCTCGACCGCCTCAATGGCGTGCTCAGCGAGGTGGCAGGACGTGGAGAGCTCGTCGAAGCGGCCCGCTGGCACGACACCGGCAAAGCCCACGCCGCCTTCCAGCAGATGCTCATCGCTGCATTGCCCCCAGACGATCCGCGTCGGACTGCAGGACCATGGGCTAAGAGTGACCGCCGTGGTGGCCGAAATCCGCGACAGTTCTTCCGTCATGAATTGGCCAGCGCCCTGGCCTGGCTCGCTGCCGGGAAGGGGGATATCGGGGCGTTCGTTGTTGCCGCACACCATGGCAAGGTTCGCTTGTCCCTGCGCGCCCGACCCGGAGAAGAACCTCCGCCTGGCGCCGCGCCCGGCGCACGCTTCGCTCACGGTGTCTGTGATGGCGATGACCTGCCACTAGTAGACCTTGGAGATGGGGCCACTGTCCAAGCGCAGAAACTCTCGCTCGCGTGTATGAGTCTTGGTGGCGACGACGCGGGCTACTCATGGACTGACCGCATGCTGCGCTTGTTGGCGGAGCTCGGTCCCTTCCGACTGGCCTACTTGGAGACACTCGTACGTGTCGCTGACTGGCGCGCGAGCGCCAAGCGTCGTGGCAAGGAGGAGGTCCGATGACCAACGTCGCAGGTCCTTTTGACGTGGTGTTGACGGCGTGTAGGCCCGAACCACTTGCAGGCTACCTGAAGGCGCTTGGCATTCTGAGGCTGGTCGCGGAGCAACGGGATGCCGACGCGCGCGGCTTCTGGCGAGGCGAACACTTCGTGCTGCGCAGTCAGCTCAGCCGCGATGCTTTGGTCGACTTCTTGATTCGGGACTGGAGTCCGACCCCCGTCTTGGCGCCATGGAACGGAGGCAGCGGCTTCTATCCCAAAGACAACGCCGAGGCCGCTGAGGCAATTCTGCAATCCAATGATGCTCGCCTACGCGTTTTCGCCCAGTCGATTCGTATCGCTCGCGAGTTCGTCGGCAGTCGCGGGTGGTCGGAAAGACCAGCAGATGAGAATAAGGCGGCGTTGATTGCGGCGATGCGCGCTCTTCTGCCGGATGCTGCGCTCGCTTGGCTCGATGCTGCTGTCGTGCTCGGCGATGACCGCCTTTTGTTTCCACCTTTACTGGGCACCGGTGGCAATGATGGCAGGCTAGATTTTAGCAACAACTTTCAGCAGCGCGTCGCGGAGGTTATTGACTCTCCATCTCGGAGCGATCTCGAGAACGCGCTGTTCGGTACGCTAACAACTCACCGCTACAAGGGCACGATGGGCCAGTTCCAGCCCGCTGCCAAAGCTCGGACGAACCCTTGGGACTTCGTGCTTCTCATCGAAGGAGCATTGTTCTTCGCGGGGGCTGCGACTCGGCGCTTCGAAGGAGCGCCGGTGACAATGGCTTTCCCATTTCACGCGCGCTCGGCAGGGGGCCTGGCTACCGTCACCGATAGTGACGAGGATGAGAGTCGCGATGAGCTTTGGTTGCCGCTCTGGTCGGCGCCTGCGACTGAACGAGAAGTACGTCATCTTTTTTCGGAGGGTCGGGCCACGGTGGGTACCGGGCTTAGTGCGCGCCCGGCCTCGAGCGCCCTCGACTTCGCCCGTGCCGTGACTTCGCTGGGTATGGATCGCGGCATCGACTCCTTCGTACGTGTTGGCTTTCACGTCCGCAACGGATTGGCGTACTTTGCTACCCCTCTCGGGCGTTTCTCCACTCGCGAAGTTCACGGGGCGCGTCTCTTAGACGAGATCGATGGTTGGTACGATCTGTTCCGATGGAAGTCTTCGAGCAAATCGGCCCCCGCCAGCGTGAGAATGGCGCGCCGTCGACTCGAAACGGCCATGTTCGAGGCCGCCGGGCGCGACGCGATGAGCCCCGTGCTCATTGAGCTGGGGCAGTGTGAGCAGACGCTGGCGCAATCCCTTTCGTTCGCAAAGGACGCATTTTTGCGCCCTATCCCTATCCTCTCGTCGGCTTGGCAAAGAGCGGTCGCAGCGCGAAGCGTGGAGCACAGGCTGGGCGCCTGCTTGGCAGCGCGCCGGGACATGCGGCGGAGGTTGGTGCCTCTTGATGCGGCTGGCCGTCAATTTGCCGACGTTGCCACAGAGCGCGTCTTTGCGTCACGGCCCTTGATTGACAACCTTCACGCTCTGCTGCTTCGCGAAGACATCGAAGAGTCACAAGGCACCCCCTTGCCCCCACCGTTGGCTGAACGCGAACGGTGCTCACTTTCCGATATCGCTCTGTTCATCGATGGCTTGGTTGACGATGACCTCGTGGAACAGTGGCTAAGAGCCGCTGTCTTAGTTGAAGGCGGCTTGTTGCCAGACGTCCCGCACGAGCAGATCCTGCCGCCCGTAGCTTTCTCGCTTCTCGCGGTCGTGCACTCCCGCAAGCTGGCGTCCGAGCGAATCCCGCGGACCAGCGGCGCCTTGGCGCGGGCGTGCGCGGGTGATTCGCTGACGGCATCTGCGTCGGCTGTTCGGCGCATCAACGCTCATGCTCGCCCACTACCCTTCCGCTCACTGGTAGAGCCTCGCATTCGTCGTGTCGCGGCGGCTCTCGCATTTCCGCTGACGCAACGACAACGATCTCGTCTGGAGCGAATGCTGCTCATTGAGGCCGATTCCGGCCCTTCCACCGACCAAGTTCTATCTCTGGAGACCGTATGAATACGTTCGATTTACCGTCCGCTCCTCGCTTGCTGCTTCAAGTGGAGCTTTCCCCGATTCAAGGCACGCGCTTTCAACCGACGGGCTTCCCAGACGTTGGAGCCGGCACCTACACACTGCCAGATGGTACCGAGCAGCTCCTAGTTGAGTCGCCGCAGAGCGTCGCAAATCGGCTCGAAGCGGCCTGTTGGGATGAAGCAACCAACGAACTCGTCGCTCCGCTTTCAGGGCTCCCCTACGTGCGCGTCAATGGCACTGATGGTCAGCTCTTGACCACGTCGTTGCTCGAAGCGCATCGTCTCAACTCGCCGTACATTGAGCGCACTGACTTCTTCACCAACGTCCTCAAGCCGGCAGTCGCGTTCGATGAGAAGAAGCCCCTGGATCGCTCGGCACTCGTTCAGGCCTTGGCGCGCTACGACGTGGGGTGTCTTCTTCATGGCGTCTTCCTGGAGAGCATTGCGGGCGTCTTACGGCTACCTCGCGCCATTTCCGGATTCATAGAAGCCTCGAGCATCGGGCGGGTCGAGACTGGTGGAGTGAAAAATGACCGCGTGCAGGCAAGCAAAGACCAGGAAGGAGGAAAGACTGCAGCAGAGGGCTTCGGGAACGTGCCGTTTCACCGGACCGAGTTCGTGGCGAAGAGCATTACCGCCTACTTCAACATCGACCTAGATCAGGTGCGGTCCTACCGCCTCGGGCGCGAAATGGAACGCCTTCTTTTTGCGCTTGCACTCTTCAAGGTTCAACGCTTCCTCGCGTCAGGACTACGATTGAGGACAGCATGCGATCTCGCAGCTTCCGAGTTGGCGAGTAAAGCTCCTTCTGGGTTCTCTTTGCCGTCCCTCTCACAAGTGACAGAATCCCTGCCTGGTCTCATTCGCGAGGCGAGCGTTCACTTTGCGACACCGGCCGTGACAATAACGACGTTCAACGGCGCCGAGAAGAAGAAGGGGAAGGCGTGATAGGAATCGAGATACGGTTCCTGGCCGGCCGGTATCATGGCAACGCCTGGCACCACGATCACAATGAGGGTGTTCCCGAGTGGCCGCCTTCACCATGGCGCGTGCTTCGTGCCCTCGTAGCCGCTGGCTGCTCCGAAGGCCTTCCGAGCGCGCCCATTGAAGCGCTTCTCAGGAAGCTCAGCGCCCTGCCGACGTACAAGCTTCCGGCGGCGGTTGAGGCTCATACCCGTCACTATGTACCAGACACGGGAGACGCCAATCACAAGCGCGCCAAGCTATTTGACAGCTTCGTAGCAGTGGACGGGGGCGCTAGCAACCCGGCGGCGCTTACGATGAGCTGGCGAGTTGACCTGGATGGCGAGGAGACAGAATTACTTCGCCGTCTGTGCCGGCGAGTCCCCTACTTGGGCAGAGCAGAGTCATGGGTTGAGCTCGCTGTCGTAACGGGCGATGCGGGCATCCAGGATTGTTGGCCGGACGAGGAGTCACTCGCCCATCAAACGGCAAACCTACTCACGATCGACGTTGATCGGATTGAGTCGCTCATGAGTGCTCCCCTTGCTCCGAAAGGGCCCGTTGTGCCGCGCCAATTGTGGGAGGTTCTCACTTTCACTGGTCAGCGCTTTCGAAGCGAAGGCTGGTCTGACGTTCCCGGCACGCGCCTGGCACGCTACGTGTTTCGAGATGCGCCCTTTCGTCGAGCAGTAGTGTCTGCCTCAGCCAGAAGGCCGTCTCAGTTGCCTACGGTGGCGCGCTTCGCGATACGCTCGGCTGTGTTACCGCCCCTGCGAGAGGCTCTCGGTCTAGGTGAGCGGTTGCGCGCTGCGGTGATGTCGCAATCCAAGGCTGTCTCGGGCGACGCTCGACCAGTGTTTTCGGGACACGGCGATCCCAGTCGCGGTCATTTGCATGCCATGTACTTGGCCAGTAGCGAAGGCGAGGGGAACGAGTCTCGCGGCCTCGTTGATCACTTCACCGTCGTCGCTCGCGGTGGGTTCGAGGCGGACGATGTCATTGCGCTCCAGAAATTGAGGCGCCTCTGGGGCAAGGGCGGGCACGACCTAGAATTGATACTCATCGGTCTCGGGCAAGCCGGCGATTTTGGCGGAGCATTGCAACCGTTTGCGCCAGTACTAGCTCGGAGCGCGGAGTGGACGACCGTCACTCCCTTCGTTCCGACCCGCCATCCCAAGACGGTCCGAGGAATCCAAGTAGACACCGTAGTGGATCAGCTCCGTCGCGCCTGCGTGCAGTTCTTGGGGGAGGCGCCGACGCAAATATCGATTCTCCCGGATCGAACCCCATGGCAACGTTTTCGGCGGCATAGGTACGAAGGGGGAGGCAGCAAAGGCCCTGATCGCGCGTACGGGGTTCGGCTTCGTTTTGATCGACCCATCCAGGGACCAATCGCACTCGGCTATGGGGCTCACTTCGGGCTGGGACTCTTCGGCGCGGTGCGCGCGTGAAGGTTGACCCCGCCCTTCAACCTTCAAAGGCCTTGGCCGCCCGAACCGGCACGACGCGCGACGAACAGCGCCTGAATTGCTGCATTGAGTCGCGACCGATCCGAACAACACGAGTGATACGACTTCGCCCTCGCGCGGCTTACTGGGACGCTCCCCTAGGGCTGCCACGACGTAGGTCACCGAGCCCGCAACGCGCTCAGCTCGAGCTCGGGTGCGTCGAATGGAGGGATGTGCGCGCGGGCGTCGCCGCGCTAGGTGCCGAGGAGGCGGTAGGCGCTCGAGTCGAGGGCAAGGGCCTCGAGGGTTTGGAGGGGTGGGTCGAGGAGCCAGACGTGGCTGACGCGCTCGCGCGCGTAGATGGGGAGTTTGTCGGCGCGATCGACTGCTGCGGTGGAGGGCGAGAGGATTTCGGCGATCCAATCGGGGGACAGCTCGAAGGTCGCGGCGTCGGGGACGCGCGGAATGCGTTCACGCCGCCACCCAGCGAGATCTTCATAGCTGGCGCGGCGCGGGGCAGGAGAAGTTATCGGCTACCGCCCCCAAATCCTCTTCAACTCCACCGTCGCGGCCTCGAATGGTTCGGCATTGACGACGTCATCACCGCCATGAGTTGCGAGCAGCACCCAGTGTTCGGATTGCAGGCGGTAGACTTCGAGCGTCTCGGCGAGGGGGTCGAGCAGCCAGAGGTGGGGGATGCCGGCGCGGGCGTAGACGGGGAGCTTGCGGGTGCGATCGAAGCGGCTGGTGGAGGGCGAGAGCACTTCACAGACCCAGTCGGGTGGGAGGGTGAAGAACACGTCCTGCGGCGGCGCTGGCATGCGCTCGCGCTTCCAGCCTGCCATGTCGGGGACGACGACCTGCTCAGCCAAGTGCAGCTCTGGCTCATCCAAGATCCACCAGCCGCCGGGACCGCCGTCGCCGAACTGCATGCGGGTGACGAGAGTGGCGCCCAGTGCCGAATTGCCGAGGGCATGCGGGCCCGCAGGGCGCGGACTTACGAACAGCTCTCCGTCGACAATCTCACCCACCTGATGCTCGGGCAACGCGACGATGTCGTCGTACGTTGCTGGTCGCCGAGCGGGCATCGTCATGCGGTGAAGATAGCACGACGCGAGTCCTCGCCCAACACGGAGGCCCCGGCATGACCGACGACGGAAAGAGCATTTCTGCGGCACCTTCGGCGCCGCCAGAGGAAGGCGACGACCCGGCGTCCGCGCGCGCCAAGCCGCTGCCGCTTCGGTTGCCGGTGGTGCCGCAGGACTCGCCGGCGCCGGCGTTGATCCCAGCGCGCATGATCAATGAGGTGCTGTACTGCGAGCGCCTGCTGTACTTGGAGCACGTGCAGGGCGAGTGGGCGGACAACGTGTACACCGCGGATGGGCAGGCGGTGCATCGACGCGTGAATGAGCAGGTGAAGGCGCTGAAGCCCGCGCCTGAGGAGGGGGAGCCCAGCGAGGAGCGACCGTACGTTGCGCGTTCGGTTTGGCTCTCGTCCGAAAGACTCGGCATCACGGCCAAGATCGACCTGGTTGAGGTCGACGGCGGGCACGTCATTCCAGTCGAGTACAAGCGCAGCAATCGCCCGGATGTGCCGGGCGGGGCCTACCTGCCGGAGCTCGCCCAAGTGTGCGCGCAGGTCCTGCTGCTCCGTGAGCACGGCTACACCTGCGATCACGGGGAAATCTACTACGCGAAGGATCGACAGCGTGTCGAGCTGACCATCGACGATGGGTTGATTGCGCGAACCCTAGCAGCCGTCGAGCGCGTTCGTGCGCTGGCCGAGTCTGGTGTCATGCCACCGCCTCTCGCCGACAGCCCGAAATGCCACGGCTGTTCGCTCGTCGGCATTTGTTTGCCGGATGAGACACGCGCGCTCGCGGAGGAACCTGAGGCGCTGCAGGTGGAGCTCGAGGACGACCCCGCGCTCGACGTCGGCGACGACCCGTGGGGCTTGGCGGTCGGGATCGAACCGCCCGTGCGGCGGATGTTCCCTGCGCGAGACGATCGGCTACCGGTGTACGTGCAGTCGCAGGGCGCGAGCGTGCGTCTCGAAGGCGAGCGCCTCATCATTCAGACCAAGGGCGAAAACGCGCGCGAAGCTCGACTCTCGAATACGTCGCACGTGTCGCTCTACGGCAGCGTGCACATGACGATGCCGGCGCTTCGAACGCTGATGGAGCGGGGAATTCCGGTGCTTTTCTTCAGCTATGGGGGGTGGTTCGCGGGGCAGGCCATCGGACACGACTCCAAGAACGTCGAGTTGCGGCTGGCGCAGTATGCCGCGACGCAGAGCCGCGAGCGCTGCCTCAACTTGGCGCGCGGGTTCGTGTCGTCGAAGATCTTGAACTGTCGGACGCTGCTGCGCCGCAATCATTCGAATCCTGATCCGGTGGCGTTGTCCGAGTTGAAGCAGCTGGCCCGGAAAGCACGATCGGCGGAGGCCATTGAGAGCCTGCTCGGCATCGAGGGAACGGCCGCACGGCGCTACTTCGGCGAATTTGCGGGGATGCTAACCGGCGAGGGCAAGGATCAATTTGACCTCGACGGCCGAAACCGCCGACCGCCGCGAGATCCGGTGAATGCGTTGTTGTCGTTCTGTTACTCGCTACTCTCCAAGGAGCTGGTGCTGGCCCTCCGCGCGGTGGGGCTCGATCCCATGCTGGGCCTCTACCATCAGCCGCATTTCGGGCGCCCGTCTTTGGCGCTCGACCTGATGGAGGAATTCCGGCCGGTGATCGCCGACTCGGTGGTCGTGAGCGTGCTGAACAACCGGGTCGTTCAGGCGGACGACTTCGTCCGCGCCGCGGGGGCGGTTTCGCTCACACAGCCGGCAAGAAAGCGCGTGATTTTGGCCTTCGAGCGGCGCATGGACCAACTCGTCACCCATCCTGTTTTCGATTATCGGATCAGCTACCGGCGCGTGCTCGAAGTTCAGGCGCGTCTGCTGAGCAGAGTGCTGCTCGGTGAGCTTCCCCGCTACCCGGAGTTCCGCGTTCGCTAAGCGAGGTTTCGATGCGACAGACCTTCGTTGTGACCTACGACATCTGCGACCCCAAGCGACTGCGCAAAGTGTACAAGCTCATGTTGGGCTGGGGAGAGCACCTGCAGCTGTCGGTCTTCCAGTGCGAGTTGAACCACCGCGAGTTGGTGGAGCTGCGCGCCGCCCTCGCCCGGATCATTCACCACATGGAAGACCAGGTCTTGTTCGTCGACGTCGGCCCCGTCGAAGGCCGCGGCTCCGACTCCATCCACGCGCTCGGCAAGCCGTACATCGATGTCGATCGCCTCGCCGTCGTCGTCTGATACAACGACAGAGACACGAGTCAGCCAAGATGAAGACCCTTGTCCCGGAATTCGTGAGCGGTGTAGGCTGCCCTGACGTGCGAGCGGTGCAGTGCTGCGTCACCCCCCGGCGGCGCTCGCACTTCGCTCGGATCCTTGAAATTTTCGCCATTTCGAAGCGAACGAACTCGACCATTCCGACTTGGTTCGCTTCGCTCACCAAGCTCAACTGCTCTCACTTTCGCAACCGCTCGCAACTCACTCCGTATCAGCGCAACATCGTTCAAGTTCTGCTGGACGCCCTTCCGCCGTGTTCACACGGCGGCCCCATTGAAGCTCGTGCAGTCGGC
>Ga0302323_100002830_pt1 | contig 14104 bp, 13 predicted proteins | sample Fen_T0_3_FD_201950 | JGI IMG/M metagenome (GOLD analysis project Ga0302323, IMG submission 201950) | Peat permafrost microbial communities from Stordalen Mire near Abisko, Sweden - Fen_T0_3 | ecosystem: Environmental > Terrestrial > Soil > Wetlands > Permafrost | place: Sweden: Abisko... | reverse complement strand
CGGAGGTGGACGTCGTCCACGCGCACGGCCTGCGCGCGGGCGCGCTCGCCGTGCTGGCCGCGCGGTCGCGGCGGTGGCGGCCGCGCGTGGTGGTGACCCTGCACAACGGGCTGACGGGGCTGGCCGCCGGGCGCGGCACGGCCGCGGTGCACGGCCTGCTGGCGCGGGTGGTGGCCCGGGGGGCGGACCAGGTCCTGGTGGTGTCCGGCGACCTCGGCGACGCCGTCCGCGCGCTGGGCGCCCGCCGGGTGGAGCGCGCGCTCGTGCCGGCACCGGCGCGCGGCGCGGCGCAGGTGCCGGCGGACGACGTCCGGGCGCGGCTGGGTCTCGGCCCCGGCGCCCGGCTCCTCGTCACGGTCGCCCGGCTCGCGCCGCAGAAGGGCCTCGACGTGCTGTTCGACGCGCTCGCGCTGCTGCGCGACCGGCCGGTGCGGGCCGTCGTCGCGGGGGAGGGCCCGCTCGCCGGACACCTGGCCCGGCGAGCGGCCCTCGAGGTGCTGCCGGTCACCCTGCTCGGTGCCCGTGACGACGTCCCGGACCTGCTCGCCGCCGCGGACGTCGTCGTCGTGCCGAGCGCGTGGGAGGGGCAGCCGCTCGTTGTCCAGGAGGCGCTGCGGGCCGGGGCGGCGATCGTCGCGACCGACGCCGGCGGCACCCGGGAAGTGGCCGGGGACGCCGCGGTGCTGGTCCGTCCGGGTGATCCTGCGGGGCTGGCCGCCGCCGTCGCCGCCCTGCTCGGCGACCCCGGCCGGTCGGCCGCGCTGCGCGCCCGTGCGGGCTCGCGAGCTGCGCGGTTGCCGACGGACGACGACGCCGGGTCGCAGGTGCTGGCCCTCTACCGGGCGCTCGGCCCGCGGCCCGCGCCACGCCCGGGCCGCCCCCGGCGACCTGCCGGTGACGGGGGTGCTGATACTCTCGAAGCCCGTGGCGCAGCGGACTCCTGAGCGGACCAAGCACATCTTCGTGACCGGAGGCGTCGCCTCCTCCTTGGGCAAGGGGCTGACAGCCTCGAGCCTGGGGCATCTTCTGAGAGCGCGCGGGCTCCGCGTCGCGATGCAGAAGCTCGACCCCTACATCAACGTGGACCCGGGAACGATGAACCCGTTCCAGCACGGTGAGGTCTTCGTGACGGACGACGGGACCGAGACCGACCTCGACATCGGGCACTACGAACGCTTCCTCGACGTCGAGTTCGACGGCTCGGCCAACGTCACCACCGGCCAGGTCTACTCCTCGGTGATCGCCAAGGAACGGCGCGGTGAGTACCTGGGCGACACCGTCCAGGTCATCCCGCACATCACCAACGAGATCAAGGCCCGGATGCGGGCGCAGGCCATCCCCGAGCACGGGATCGACGTCATCATCACCGAGGTCGGCGGGACCGTCGGCGACATCGAGTCGCTGCCCTTCCTCGAGGCGGCCCGGCAGGTCCGCCAGGACGTCGGGCGCGACAACGTGTTCTTCGTGCACGTCTCGCTGGTGCCGTACCTGGCACCCAGCGGCGAGCTGAAGACCAAGCCCACCCAGCACTCGGTCGCGGCCCTGCGGAGCATCGGCATCCAGCCCGACGCCATCGTCTGCCGCGCCGACCGGGAGATCCCCGCCGGGGTCAAGCGCAAGATCGCACTGATGTGCGACGTCGACGAGGAGGCCGTGGTGGCCGCCGTCGACGCGCCGAGCATCTACGACATCCCCAAGGTGATCCACCGTGAGGGGCTCGACGCCTACGTGGTGCGCAAGCTGGGGCTGTCCTTCCGGGACGTCGACTGGCGCGCCTGGGACGAGCTGCTGCGCCGCGTCCACCGGCCGGCGCACTCCGTCGAGGTGGCGCTCGTCGGCAAGTACGTCGACCTGCCCGACGCCTACCTGTCGGTGACCGAGGCGCTGCGCGCGGGTGGCTTCGACCAGGACGCGCGGGTGAAGATCCGCTGGGTCGCGTCCGACACCTGCGAGACGCCCGAGGGCGCGCGCCGGATGCTCAACGGCGTCGACGCGATCTGCGTGCCGGGCGGCTTCGGCGTCCGGGGGATCGAGGGCAAGGTCGGCGCGCTGCGTTGGGCGCGCGAGCAGGGCGTCCCGGCGCTGGGCCTGTGTCTGGGCCTGCAGTGCATGGTGATCGAGTTCGCCCGGTCGCGGGCCGGGCTGGACGGCGCGAGCAGCTCGGAGTTCGACCCCGACACCCCGTTCCCGGTGATCGCCACCATGGAGGAGCAGAAGGAGATCGTCGCCGGGACGGGCGACATGGGCGGCACGATGCGCCTGGGCGCGTACCCCGCCGTGCTGGCCGAGGGCACGCTGGTGAGGTCGCTGTACGACGCCGAGCGGGTGGACGAGCGGCACCGCCACCGCTACGAGGTCAACAACCACTACCGCGGGCGGCTGGAGGAGGCCGGGATGGTCTTCTCCGGTGTCTCCCCGGACCGCTCGCTCGTGGAGTACGTCGAGCTGCCGACGTCCGTGCATCCGTACTACGTGGGGACGCAGGCGCACCCGGAGTTCCGGTCCCGTCCGGACCGCGCGCACCCGCTCTTCCGCGGCCTGGTCGCGGCGGCGCTCGACCGGCAGCGGGCCGAGCGGCTCCTGGACGTCGAGACGCCGCCTTCGCCGACGCCGGGGCCGACGGCGCCCGGGTCGCTCGACGACCCGACGGCCGCGGTGTCCGCGTGAGCGCCCTCGACGACGGCCTCGAGAGTGGCCTCGAGAGTGGCCTCGCGGGTGGTCCCGCGGGTGGTCTCGACGGCGTTCCCGAGGGCCCGGTCCAGGACGTGTTCGCCCCGCGCGGGGTCAAGGGCAGCCGGCGCGTCTACGCCGGGATGGTCTGGGACGTCGTCCGGGACACCGTCGACCTCGGCGAGGCCGGCGTCGTCGAGCGGGAGTACATCCGGCACACCGGCGCGGTCGGCGTGCTGGCGATGGACGACGTGGGCCGGGTGCTGGTGATCCGCCAGTACCGGCACCCGGTCGGGATGGAGCTGTGGGAGCTGCCCGCCGGGCTGCTCGACGTCTCCGGCGAACCCCCGCTGGAGGCGGCGCAGCGCGAGCTCGCCGAGGAGGCGGACCTGCGCGCGGGCCGTTGGGACGTGCTCGTCGACTGGTTCAACTCGCCCGGCGGCATGACCGAGGCGCTGCGGCTCTACCTCGCCCGCGACGTCTCGCCGGTGCCCGAGCGCGAGCGTCACACCCGGGAGGCGGAGGAACTCGGCATGCCGACGCGCTGGGTCCCGCTGGACGAGCTGCGGGACGGAGTCCTCGCCGGCCGGCTGCACAACCCCGGCATCGTGGTCGGCGCCCTCACCGCCTGCGCCGCCCGTGACCAGGACTGGCGCAGCCTCCGCCCTGCCGACGCCCCCTGGCCGGAGCACCCCGCCTTCCGCGAGTGACCACCCCGCCGTGATCATGCCCGGTCGAGCGCCGAGCTCCAAGCGTTCAACCGTGCATGATCACGGCGAGGCTCGCGATCACGGTGGCCAGCTCGGTGCGCTCCAGCGCGGCGTAGCCGATCGCCAGGCCGTGGCCCGGGCGGGGGCCGTGGTAGTGGCGCGAGAGCGGGTCCAGGCGCAGGCCGGCGGCGGCACCGGCGGCCAGGGCGGCGGCCTCCGCCGCGGCGTCGGGAAGGCGGACGGCGACGTGCGCGCCGGCGTCGATGCCGGGCACCGCCACGCCGTGGCGACCGAGCTCGCCGACCAGCAGGGCGCGCCGGGAGGCCAGCTCGCGCCGCAGCCGGCGCAGGTGGCGACCGAGGTCGCCGGTCCGGGCGAACTCGGCGAGCACGAGCTGGCCCGCCAGCGCCGGCGTGGTCGACGTCCGCGCGCGGTGCGCCAGGACCTGCGCGGCGACGGCGGGCGGAGCCACCATCCAGCCGCACCCGAGCGAGGGGCTGAGCACCTTGCTCGTTGTCCCGAGGTGGACGACGACATCGCGGGCGAGCGCTGCCAGCAGCGGTGACGGCGCGACGTCGAAGCGCAGCTCGCCGTCGTAGTCGTCCTCGACGAGGAGCCATCCGTGCCGCCGCGCCCGCTCGACCAGCCGGACCCGGCGCGCCACCGGCATCCGCGCACCGAGCGGGAACTGGTGCGCGGGGGAGCAGTAGACCGCGCGGACGTCGGCCGGCACGGCGTCCGGGTCGAGGCCCTGCCCGTCGACCGGCACGTGGACGACGTCCACACCGGCCGCCCGCAGCCAGGCGACGGCGCGCCCGTAGCCCGGCTCCTCGATGGCGACCCGGTCGCCCGGCCGCAGCACGGCGGTGGCCAGCTCTCCGACCGCCGCGCTCGTGCCGGCGGTCGCCAGGACGCCGTCCGGCGCGAGCGGGTCGACCACGAGCAGGCCGCGGTGGGCCAGGAAGGTGTCCGCCACCGCGCGCCGGTAGTCCGCGGCGCCGGCGAGCTCGCGCCGGCCGGCGGGCGGCCCGTCGGCGGCGCGACGCCAGGCCCGGCGCCAGGCGCTCCGGTCGATCCCGGCGACCCACGGCATGCCGGGGCTCAGGTCGAGCAGGGTCGCGTCGCGGGGTGCGTCGCGGGGGGCGGCCGGTGGGACGGTCGGCGTCGGGACCGGCGGCGCCGTCCGGTCGGCGGGGTCCGGCCCGGTGAGCGGCGGGCGGGCCGCGACGAACGTGCCCGCCCCGGTGCGGCCGTGCAGCCACCCCTCGGCCTGGAGCTCCTCGTAGGCGGCGGCGGTCACGGTCCGGCTCACCCCCAGCCGGACGGCGAGTGCCCGGGTCGAGGGGAGCCGGTCGCCGTCCCGCAGCCGCCCGCCCAGGGCCTCCCGGCGCAGCGCTGCCGCCAGCTGCGCCCCCAGCGGCAGCCCGGACCCGCGGTCGAGCCGCAGCGCGGGCAGCGGCGAGGCGTCGAGCGCCGACGGCACGGGTGAAGTGGCCATTCGAAACACCTCTGGATTGGCTCTTCGGGATGGCCATTGTGCCCGGGACCATGGCTGCGTGACCAGTGAACCGACGGCGGCCCTGCCGCCCCTGCCCCCGCTCTCACCCACGCCGCGCAGCACCGTCGGGCGCATGCGGGAGCGCGCCGCGCTCGACCGCGAGGCCTTGTACCGGGTGCTCGACGCCGGGCTGGTGTGCCACCTCGGCCTCGTCGTGGACGGCGCGCCGGTGGTGCTGCCCACCCTGTACGGCCGCGACGGCGACGCCGTCTACCTGCACGGTTCCACCGGCGCGCGCGCCCTGCGCCTGGCGGCGACCGGCGTGCCGGTGTGCCTCACGGTCACGCACGTCGACGGGATCGTCTACGCCCGCTCGGCGTTCCACCACTCGATGAACTACCGGTCGGCGGTCGTGCACGGCGTCGCCCGCGCGATCACCGGCGACGAGGCCCTGCACGGACTGGGTGTGATCACCGACCACGTGGCGCCCGGATCCTGGCAGCACGCCCGGCGGCCCACTCCCAAGGAACTGGCGGCCACCGCCGTCCTGGTGCTGCCCCTGGCGGAGGCGTCGGTGAAGGTCCGCGCCGAGGGCCCCCACGACGACCAGGACGACGTCACCGCGGGGCTGGCCTGGGCGGGGGTGCTGCCCCTGGTCCAGCACTGGGGCACCCCCGAACCGGCGACCGACCTGTCACCCGGCACCCCCGTCCCCGACCACGTCCGCACCCGCCGCCCCACCTCGCCGCCCTCCGCGTGATCAGGGACCTCCGCCGGAGACACCCTCCGGTGGAAGTCCCTGATCACGGCAGAGTCCATGATCACGGGGAGGTGGGGCGGAGGCCGAGGGCGCGCAGTTCGAGGGCGGCGAGGGCGGCGGTGAGCTGGGGGTCGCCGCGTTCCCAGGCGGCGACCGGGTCGGGGTCGATGGCGAGCAGTCGTGGCGCCGGCCGCCCGGCCATCGCGCGGAGGGCGAGCAGGCGCTGGCCGCCGGGCTGGCCGAGCAGGGCCGCGGTGGCTCCGGCGCGGCGCGCGTAGCGCCAGCGGGCCGCCAGCCACGGCAGCACGAACGGCACCGCCCCGGCGATCGCGACGGCGACCGCCACGGGCAGTGCCGCCCCGGTGAGCCGGTCGCCGAACTGCTGGCCGGCGTCCGCGACGGTCCCGGCGGCGGACCCGGCCGAGCCCAGCGGCGCGGCGAGGGCGTCGCCGACCAGCGGCGTCCGACGGACCTCGGACCCGGCGTGACCGAGACCGGACGCGATGCCGCCCGCGCCGTCCCGGAGCCGGAACCCGGCGGAGCCCAGGGTGGCCAGGCCGGCGTGGACGGCGACGGCGATCCAGATCCATGCCGCGGTCCAGGCGACGGCCAGGAGGTCGGCCACGACCTGCAGCATCAGGCGCACCGGTGACTGGGCGTAGGGGCGCAGGGGCGAGGGCATGGGGGGACTCCTGTCGGGTGGACGTCCGGCGACGGGGACACTGTGCCCGAGATGTCCGACCAGCGATCCTCCACGCGTCCGGTCGCGGGTCCTGCTACCGTTCGTCGCGCCGGACCAACCGTTCGTCGTGCGTCACTTGCGGTTTTCCGGGGGCTTGGTGACGAGACTGATCGGCGTGGCACACTACGCAAGGTTCTGACCGACGGCGCCGTGCCGCCGCTGACCGCGAGGAGGTGAGGCAGATGCCACCCAGCGATCCGTGCCCTGGCAGTACCTGCCCCCCTCCGCATCCGCGGCGCCGGCACCTGCCTCGGCCGTCCCTGCACCGGGTGTTCTGAAGCTCCCGGCCCCTGGCGCCCTGGCCTGCCTGCGCGTGGATCCCCCGAACGATGGGAGACCGCCGTGGCCCGCACGTCCCTGCCTCGCCCCCGTCCGCTCCGCGCCGTCGTCGCGGTCCGGCGCCCGCACCTGACGGGCCCGGCGACCAACGGGTCCGCTGCGCTCGCCGTGCCGCCCGAGGGCTCGTCGCTGCTCGACGCGGCCGTCGACTGGGGCCTCTACCGCGACGGCGTCCGGCAGGAGGACGACGACTTCGCCGGCGCGTGCCGGGCCGCGCGCGAGGGTGACGGGTTCCTCTGGCTGGGCCTGCACGAGCCCACGACGGAGCAGCTCACCCTCCTCGGCGAGGTGTTCGGGCTGCACCCGCTGGCTCTGGAGGACGCCTCGACCTCCCGGCAGCGGCCCAAGGTGGAGCGCTACGACGACGCCATCTTCTTCTCGATGCGCACGCTGGCCTACCGCGAGCGCGACGACCGCGCCGAGGGCGGTGACGTCGTCGAGACCGGCGTCGTCATGGTCTTCGTCGGTGAGTACTTCGCGGTGACGGTCCGGCACGGCCGCTACGCCTCGCTGCGCGGCGTCCGGCACCGGCTGGAGTCGACGCCTGAGCTGCTCGGGCTGGGCCCGTCCGCGGTCCTGCACGCGGTCGCCGACAAGGTCGTCGACGACTACCTCGCCGTCGTGGACGCCGTCACCGAGGACATCGAGGAGATCGAGAACTCGGTCTTCGGCCCCGACCACAACCCCGAGATCGAGCGCATCTACCAGCTCAAGCGCGACGTCATCGAGATGAAGCGCACGGTGAGCCCGCTCGCCGACCCGCTGCGGGAGCTGGCCCAGCGGCCCCGGCGCCTGATCAACCCGGAGATCCGGGAGTACTTCCGGGACGTCGAGGACCACCTCGTGCGCGTCCGGGAGCAGATCTGGAGCTTCAACGAGCTGCTCGACTCGATCCTGCAGGCGGGTCTCGCCCGGCTGACGGTGGCCGAGAACGAGGACATGCGACGCATCTCGGCCTGGGTCGCCATCGCCGCCGTCCCGACCATGATCGCCGGGATCTACGGGATGAACTTCCAGCACATGCCCGAGCTGGAGTCGCAGTGGGGCTACCCGGCCGTGCTCGCCCTGATGTTCGGGGTGTGCGGCGCCATGTATCGCGGCTTCCGGCGCAACGGCTGGCTGTGACCGACCGGCTCTGACCGGCAGGCTCTGACCGACCGGCTCTGACCGACCGGCTCTGACCGACCGGCTCCGACCGGCAGGCTCCGACCGGCCGACAGGTCGACCGGCAGGCAGGGGGACGGTGGCGTTCAGGCGCCGGCGGGGTGCTCGGTGGCCCAGGCGCAGATGGCGGCCAGCGGTTCCTCCAGGGTGCGGCCGAGGGCGGTGAGCCGGTACTCCACGTGCTGCGGCGCCTCCTGCTTGAGCACGGCACGCTCCACCAGACCGTCCGCCTGCATGGCCCGCAGCGTGGCGGTCAGCACCTTCTGGCTGATCCCGGGCACCCGGCGCCGCAGGTCGGCGGGCCGCTGCGGCCCGGCGAGCAGCGCGTAGACCAGCAGCACGCGCCACTTGGCGGCCAGCCGCTCCAGCGCCTGACGCGTGGTGCAGGACTCCGCCAGGACGTCGGGCACGACCAGAGCCACGGTTCCCCCCTCCCCGGCCGGGCGCTGCGCATCGACCCGGCCCCCGCAGGATAGGACGCCGCGCCGGACCGCCGCCCGATGGGAACCGCGAGGTGCCTTCTACCGGTGGCCGGTGGCGCCGCCTAGCGTCACGGCGTCGGTCCACCCCGCTCGAAAGGCTCCCGGAATGTCGCCGCCGCTCACCGTCCATCCCTACACCGCGGCAGAGGATGCGCTCGCGGTCAACAGCTACCTGGTCTCGACCGCGGAGGGGGCCGTCCTGGTGGACACCTCCCTGCTCGTCTCGGACGCGCGCGCCCTCGCCGCCCGGGCGGCGGCCCTGCGCGTGCCGTTGCGCGCCGTTTTCGTGACGCACGCCCATCCCGACCACTTCAACGGCCTGCCGTTCGTCGTCGGCGAGGACGTCCCGGTGTACGCGACGGCCGACGTCACCCGGACGATCGAGCGGATCGCCGAGCCCAAGCGGGCGCAGTGGCAGCCGACCTACGGCGCCGAGTGGCCCGACGTCCACCGCGTCCCGGACCGTCCCGTGGCGGACGGCGAGCGGGTGACGGTCGCCGGGATCGAGGTGGAGGTCCGGGCGGTCGGCGCGGCGGAGAGCCACGCGGACTCCTTCCTGCTCGTCCGGCCGCAGGGGCAGCCGGACGCCGCGCCGCTGGCGTTCATCGGCGACCTCGCCTTCCACGGCACGCACCCGTACCTTGCCGACGGGCACACCGGCGCCTGGTTGACCGCGCTCGACCGGCTCGACACCGAACTCGCCGGCGCCGCCGTCCTCTACCCCGGGCACGGACCGGCGGCCGACCGGGCGGTCCTGGCCGAGCAGCGGCGCTACCTGCTCATGTACCGCGAGGTGGTCCGCGGGCTGACGGGCGGCAGCGGTGTCCTCACCGACGCGCAGCGCGCCCGGCTGGCCGACACGATGACGGCGTTCCTGCCCGATGCGCCCCTGTCGTGGATGATCGGACTGGGCGCGGACGCGGTCGCGGCGGAACTGGCAACCGGGCCGGCAACCGGGCCGGCAACCGGGCCGGTCGGGACCCGCACCCCGACGGGAGCGGCATGACCACGACGACAGGACCGGGCGCGCTCGACGTGCGGCTGGTCACGGACGACGGCATCGGGCTGGCCGCCACGGTGCGCCGTCCGCTACCGGCAGGCGACGCCGACCAGGACGGCGCCGGACTGCCCGCCGTCGTCCTGACCGGTCCCTTCACGGGAGTGAAGGAGCAGGTCACCGGCACGTACGCCGAGCGCCTCACCGCCGCCGGCTACGTCACGCTGGCACTCGACCACCGCGGTTTCGGGGCCAGCGAGGGCCGGCGCGGCCACGAGGACAGCCAGGGCAAGCTCACCGACCTGCGCGCGGCCGTCGGCCACCTGACGACGGCGCCCGGGGTCGATCCCGGCCGGATCGCCGTCGTCGGGGTGTGTCTCGGCGGCGGGTACGCGGTGCGGGCGGCGGCGTCCGACCCGCGGATCCGCGCGGTGGCCGGGGTGGCGGGCGGGTACAACAGCCCGGCGCAGTTCGTCGCCGGGACGGGGGTCGAGCGGTACCGCGAGGTGCTCGCGGGGTTCCTGACCGGGGTCGACAGCTACCTGCCCGCGGTGGCACCCGACGGCGGTGAGGCCGCGATGGGCGGCGACGAGCCGTGGGCGTACTACGGCACCGAGCGCTCTGCCGGCGGCGCCTGGGAGAATCGGGTCACGCGGGCCTCGCTGCACAGCCTGCTGACGTTCGACGCGCTGGGCGCCGCCGAGCTGCTCGGCGCGACGCCGCTGCTCGTCGTCCACGGCCGTTCCGACGACTACTGCTCGCCCGAGCTGGCCGCGCTGCTGCACGAGCGGGCGCCCGGCCCGAAGGAGCTGGTCTGGCTCGACGCCACCTGCCACATCGACCTCTACGACGTCGAGCCGTGGGTGGGGAAGGCGGTGGCGGCGGTGGTCCGGCACCTGGGGCGGTACCTGTGAGGTGACTCAGACGGGCAGTTCCGCGGTGTTCTTCACCGCCTTCATGGTGATCATGCTCTTCAGGGCGGCGACGCCGGGCAGCTCGCCGAGCCTGCGGGTGAAGAACTGCTGGTAGGCGTCAAGGTCCTCGACGGCAACGGCGAGCAGGTAGTCCGCCTCGCCGGCGATGAGGTGGCACTCCAGGACGTCGTCCAGGGCGGCGACCGCCTGCTCGAACGCCTCCAGCACCTCCTGTCGCTGCGACGTCAGGCTCACCATGACGAAGACGTGCAGCCCCCGGCGCAGCAGGGCGCGGTCGAGGGTGGCGGTGTAGCCGCGGATGTAGCCGCGGTCCTCCAGCGCCTTGACCCGGCGCAGGCAGGGGGACGGCGACAGCCGCACGCGCTTGGCCAGCTCGACGTTGGTGAGCCGGCCGTCGCGCTGCAACTCCCGCAGGATGGCCCGGTCCAGCCCGTCGAGGACGTCGTGCGGCGGCGTCACGAGGGGCGTCACGAGGGGCGTCGCAGGGGGCGTGGTGGCCGGGGTCGCCGGCGGTGGCACGTCGGCGGGCGCGGTCATGCCGACGTCCGCGTCGCGACGACGAACCCGGCGCCGCCGGACGGCGGCCCCGGACGGCCGTACCCGGCCGCGACGTCCGCCCGGTCGTGGAGCTCGGTCGCCCAGCCCGATGCCTGCAGCCGGCCGGGCAGGGCCGTCCCGAGGCCGCCCTTCCACAGGTCCGTGTAGCCGGGCACGTGCGGGCGGCCCGCCGACCCGTGGGCGCCGTCGTCGTCCCGGGGCACCTGGTACTCGCAGGCCAGCCGGCTGCCGGGAGCCGACAGGTCGCTGATCCGGTCCAGCAGGGCGCCGGCCTGCGCGGCGTCCAGGTAGATCAACAGGCCCTCCACCAGCCAGGCGGTCGGCTCCTGCGGGCGGAACCCGGCCGCCCCCAGCGCCGACGGCCAGTCGCCGAGCAGGTCGGACGGGACAGCGGTCCGGTCGCACCGCGCGTGCGCCGACGCGCCGTCGAGGACGCCCTGCTTGAAGGCCAGAACGTCCGGCGTGTCCAGTTCGAGGAGCCGGACGCCGGGCGCCCACTCCAGCCGGTAGGCGCGGGCGTCGAGCCCGGCGGCCACCAGCACCACCTGGCGGCAGCCGGCCCGGACGGCGTCCTGCAGCCGGTCGTCGTAGAACCGCGTCCGGACGACCGTGAAGAACGCCACCCAGCGCAGCAGGCCCGCGGCCCGCTCGTCGAGCGCCTCGACGTCGGGCAGCGTGCCGGGCGCGGCCGCGACGAACGCCGCGGCGAACGGGTCGTCGAAGAGGCGGTCGGGGCGCGCCGACTCGGCCGCACGGACGCGGGCGACGCCGAGCGCCGTCCGCCCGACCCCCGCGGCGGGCGGGGGAGCGGCGCTGCCGTGAGGGGCCGGTGGTTCGGTCGATGGGCTCATCGGTCCTCCGGGCGAGGCTGGACGGCGCGCTGCGGCGGCTCGCTGGCAGGGCGCCCGGCCGGGAGTAGCCTCGGACCAGGCCACGATCACCGCCTGACAGGCACATCATGCCACGTTCGGCCCGGTTCTCGGATGAATCGTGCCCGACCGAGCCTCCTAGGTGGGCACAACTTGGCACCACCTGCCGCGCTGGCCGAGCTAATCTGCTGTTAGCAACAAAGCGTCCGTCAGTCAAACCCTGCCCAGGCCCCCGGGGCCGGAAGGACCGTGATCAGCGTGAAGGTCGGCATCCCTCGCGAGATCAAGAACCACGAGTACCGCGTGGCGATCACGCCCGCCGGCGTCAACGAGCTGGTGCGCCACGGCCACGACGTCTACGTCGAGAAGGACGCCGGTGTCGGCTCCTCCATCCTCGACACCGACTACACGGCGGCGGGCGCGCAGATCCTGGCCTCGGCGGACGACGTCTGGGCCGCCGGCGACCTCATCCTCAAGGTGAAGGAGCCGATCGCGTCGGAGTACGACCGGATGCGGTCGGGCCAGACGCTGTTCACCTACCTGCACCTGGCCGCCGACAAGTCGCTCACCGAGGAGCTCACGCACCGCGGCGTCACGGGCATCGCCTACGAGACGGTCGAGCTTCCGGACCGGTCGCTCCCGCTGCTCGCCCCGATGAGCGAGGTCGCCGGCCGGCTCGCGCCGCAGGTCGGGGCGCACACCCTGATGGCCGCGCAGGGCGGCAAGGGCATCCTGATGGGCGGCGTCCCGGGCGTGTACGCCGCGAAGGTCGTCGTCATCGGTGCGGGCGTGGCCGGCCAGAACGCGGCCGCGATCGCGCTCGGGATGCAGGCCGAGGTCCTCCTGCTCGACCGCAACGTCGCCCGGCTGCGCCAGATGGACGCGATATACCAGGGCCACTGCCAGACCATCGCGTCCAACGCCTACGAGGTGGAGCGCGCCGTCCTGGACGCCGACCTGGTGATCGGCGCCGTCCTGGTGGCCGGGGCGAAGGCGCCCACGCTGGTCAGCAACGAGCTCGTCTCGCGGATGAAGCCGGGCAGCGTCCTCGTCGACATCTCCATCGACCAGGGCGGCTGCTTCGAGGACTCACGCCCGACCACGCACGCCGACCCGACGTACCGGGTGCACAACTCGGTCTTCTACTGCGTCGCCAACATGCCGGGTGCGGTGCCCCACACCAGCACCTACGCGCTGACCAACGTCACGCTGCCCTACGCGGTGGAGCTGGCCGACCGCGGTTGGCGGGGTGCGCTCCGGGCGGACGCCAGCCTGGCGAAGGGCCTGAACACCTACGATGGTCAGGTGACGAACGCGCCGGTCGCCGAGGCCCACGGCCTGCCGCACCGGTCGGTGGCCGAGGTCCTCGCCTGATGTCCGGGACGGGAGCGCCCCGCTGACACTCGCCCCTGCCGTCGAGGGCTACCTCGAGCACCTCACCGTCGAGCGCGGCCTGGCCGCCAACACGCTCGCGGCCTACCGCCGTGACCTGGGCCGCTACGCCGCCTTCGTCGACGGGCTCGGGCTGGGCGGCCCGGCGGGCGTGGGGCCCCAGCACGTCGCCGCCTTCCTCGCCGCGATCCGCACCGGCGAGGACGGCGGCGCCCCGCTGACGGCGTCGTCCGCGGCGCGCACGGTCGTCGCCGTCCGCGGGTTCCACCGCTTCCTGCTGCTGGAGGGGACGGTGACCACCGACCCCGCCCACGACGTCCGCCCGCCCGCCGCACCGCAACGGCTCCCGAAGGCCATCTCCGTGGCGGAGGTGGAGCAGCTGCTCGAGGCGGCGTCGTTCGGCGGCACGCCCGGCGCCCTGCGCGACCGCGCCCTGCTCGAGCTGCTCTACGGAAGCGGCGCCCGGATCGGCGAGGCAGTCGGGCTGGACGTCGACGATCTGGACCTGGGTTCGGGGCTGCTGCGCCTGCGCGGCAAGGGCTCGAAGGAGCGGATCGTGCCGGTCGGCCGCTACGCGGTGGACGCCGTCGGGGCGTACCTGGTGCGCGTGCGGCCCGACCTCGCCGCCCGCGGCCGGGGCACCGCCGCCGTCTTCCTCAACACGCGCGGCGGCCGGCTCTCGCGACAGAGCGCCTGGACGGTGCTGCAGGCCGCCGGCGGCCGGGCCGGCCTGGCCGCGCACGTGTCGCCGCACACCCTGCGCCACTCCTTCGCGACGCACCTGCTGGAGGGCGGCGCCGACGTCCGCGTCGTCCAGGAGCTGCTCGGCCACGCCTCGGTGACGACGACCCAGATCTACACCCGCGTGACGGCGGACACCCTGCGTGAGGTCTACGCCGCCGCCCACCCCCGAGCCCTGAGCACCCCAACCGCCCACCCCACCCCCACCCCCACCCCCGCGTGATCATGCACACTTGAGTTGATCATG